>Ga0209022_1003735_pt1 | contig 10369 bp, 15 predicted proteins | sample PinacodermPK_FD_187300 | JGI IMG/M metagenome (GOLD analysis project Ga0209022, IMG submission 187300) | Host-associated microbial community of the marine sponge Aplysina aerophoba from Gulf of Piran - sponge pinacoderm, lysed by proteinase... | ecosystem: Host-associated > Porifera > Sponge >... | reverse complement strand
GGGCTGTGCGAACAAACGTGGCGGAAAACCCGTTCGTTGCGTTGACGACAGCGATGCTCGTGGCGTTGTTAGGCATGCTGTTAATGAGCACAAACTCCAACACCGACCGCCTCGACACCAGAATCAACCGAGTAGAAGACAAGATCGAAGCCCGGTTCGCTGTGCAGGACACCAAGATCGAAGCCCGGTTCGCTGCACAAGACGCCAAGATCGAAGCCCGGTTCGCAGAACAGGACACCAAGATCGAAGCCCGGTTCGCTGCACAGGACACCAAGATCGAAGCCCGGTTCGCAGAACAGGACACCAAGATCGAAGCCCGGTTCGCTGCACAAGACGCTAAGTTCGAGGCTCGTTTCGCAGGCATTGATCAGCGGTTTGAGCAACAAGACGCTAAGTTTGAGGCTCTGGACACGAAGTTGGATGAAATCAACTTGAAGTTGACTGCGTTGATCGCGGGTTTGAACGCGACACAACAAGTAGGCGCGGCGCTTGACGGTCGTTTACTCGACCCAAACGCACCACCACTACCGGGAGAATGAACCGGTTGCTAGCTGTACTTGCCGTGGCCTAGTTGTTGGCCTCCACAAATCCGTAACTGCGGTTGATTACCGGCCAAACACGCAGACGCGGCGCTTGACGGTCGTTTAATGCCTTTTTGCGTTTGAGGGTGGAGTGGGTGGCGTGAGGGTCCGCGGTAGCCACTCCAGATACGCGCGGTAGACCGGACATTTCTTGCTGTTCGGTCCCCGAGAATGCTAAAGTGACCACATGGGCTCCACTCCAAAGCCGGCAGATGTCGATGCTGCTCGCCGGATTGCCGGTGTCAGGTGGCCCGACAAGATCATATGCCCACATTGTGGCAGCTTGCACATAACCGAGCGAGAGCGTCCAGGTCGTAGGTGGCCGCAATGGCGATGCCGTGACTGCCGTGGGGAGTTCACCGCTGTGACAGGCACATCTAAGCACGGCACGAGAATGTCGCCGAGCATTGTTGAGCGCCGACTATCTGAGACACGACAGACACCGTGCCTGCCGGCAACAGGCGACTCAGGATCAACGGATCGAGTTGAAGACCCGTCGATGGGGCTCAGCGCTGGGGCTAGGGGTGTGCTGAACGCGCTCCGCCAGCGGCCTGCTGGGGCCACCGTCAAGAAAATCTCCGTAATCGCTGGCATCTCCGAAAGGCAGACCCGCAGGATTCTCCACAAACTCTCAGCCGCAGGTATCGCTCTCGGCCAGGACGGCATCGTGCGCGACGGACACAGGTCTACCATCAAGAGACTATGGGCACTGACATATTCGCCTGAATGCGTGAGGCTGCTCGGGTATCTTCCACGTCGTCGAGCACCCATGTCCGATCCGTCTGTCCCCGGTGCTGTTCCTCCCCAGTTCTGGCCGCTGTTTTGGTCGGGGGCAGAGGGTTCAGAACTCAGTCTCGAACGCGACGAACTGCATATCGCAGGCACACTTATTGGCAGCATGGACCTGTCTGCCGAGGCGTGGGCAGTGCGTTCCGTATCTACAGAAACGCTGACCGCGCTGGCCGGTACACGCGGCTACGACACAGGTGATACAGCCAAGCTCATCCGCTCCGAATTGCGGAGGCGGTCCCGTGTCGCTGCTTGATGACTGCGAGCATCTCCTAGCAAGAGAGTTGCGAGAACTCTGGCCGCTTGCCGCTGTGCTGGCGCGCAAGACTTCAGGTCGCCTCATGGGAGGAACCGCTCTCGCGTTGCACCTGCGGCACCGTGCCAGCGAGGACTTGGACATAATGACGCTAAAGGACTTCTCCGGCAGGTCACTGCGCCAACAGATGCACAAGCACCTCGACAAGGCATTCCCCGCTGGGCACACATACAACCAAGAGGTTCTAACCAGTGAGCAACGTGGCTATTTCGCTCTGATAGGGTGGCGTTCAAGGAGGAGGCACCGTGACAGAGACACGCGCAACGACCATCCGCCAAGATGCCCGGCAGGCCGCCGAACTAGACGCGGTCGCCAAGGTTGACGGCGTTTCCACCTCGGAGGCGATCCGCGTCGCCATCGCTGAACACATTGAGCAGCGACGGCTCGACCCCGACTTTCTGGCACGGCTCCAGCGCATACTCGACGAGGAGCGTGTAGTGCTGGGAAGGCTCACCCAGTGACATCAGCGTGGAGTGCCCCGACCTCGCCGACTTCCTACTGATCTCGGAGCAGATCTGCCAGCCCTCAGTCGCTCAACGAGCGTGTGTGGTTCTCACCCCCAAATCAGGGACCCTCAAACAACCCCCCACCCCCCGTTTACGCGCAGGCTCATCAAACTATTGGGCGACAACGAGGCAGCGGTAGAGGCCGTGGAGTTCTTGGAGTGCCTGCCAACCAGTTCGCCGCCTCGGATGTTGCTCGAAGGGTTGGTCGAAGGGGACATGGTTGGTTTCGGTTTAGGTGTCGCCTCGGCGCGTCAACAAGAATCGGGTTTTGAACGCTTGGGGATCAAAGTTCGGTTTGGTCTCGTGATGGTGTTTGGGTTCTTCGGGGGTCGGGTTGTTTCCCTAATTATTTTGTATTTATATGTTTGACATTATTTTTGGTTCGCTATAGTCTTGGTTGACGGTCTCGCACCCCGCTTTCAGGGTGCCATTTAGAAACCCTTCTAGTCTCAGCGAGGCTCAATGTCCGAAAACCAAAAAACCTTAACCACAACCAAAGAACCGGTTGGCACGATGACCGAAAAACCCAAACGAAACTCGAAGAGAAAACAATCTCGAACGGTTGCGATGGAAACTGCAATGCCTACACCGGTGTTGACCAGCACAGTCATCAACAATCCTGATGACGCTGCCGCGTCATCGAACGATCAGGTGGTCGACGCGTTATCAGAAAACCAAAGCGACACACAGTCGTTTGGGTCTCTAATCGTGAACGCGACGCGGGCTGTGCGAACAAACGTGGCGGAAAACCCGTTCGTTGCGTTGACGACAGCGATGCTCGTGGCGTTGTTAGGCATGCTGTTAATGAGCACAAACTCCAACACCGACCGCTTAGACACAAGAATCAACCGCGTAGAAGACAGCGTAGTCCGCTTAGAAGACAAGATCGAAACCCGGTTCGCAGAACAAGACACCAAGATCGAAGCCGGCTTCGCTGCACAGGATGCCAAGTTCGAAGCTCGCTTCGCTAGTATCGATCAGCGTTTTGAGCAACAAGACGCTAAGTTCGAGGCTCGCTTCGCTGCACAAGACGCTAAGTTCGAGGCTCGTTTCGCTGGCATTGATCAGCGTTTCGAGCAACTAGACGCTAAGTTTGAGGCTCTGGACACGAAGTTTGAGGCTCTGGACACGAAGTTGGATGAAATCAACTTGAAGTTGACTACGTTGATCGCGGGTTTGAACGCGACACAGCAAGTAGGCGCGGCGCTTGACGGTCGTTTACTCGACCCAAACGCGCCACCACTACCAAGAGAATGAACCGGTTGCTAACTGCGCTCGCCGTGGCCTAGTTCTTGGCCTCCACAATCCCGTACCTGCGGTTGATTACCGGCTAAACACGCACACGCGGCGCTTGACGGTCGTTTACTCAACCCGAAGGTGCTTCCATTGCTCGATAGTTGCTACCGTGGCTGGCCCGTGAAGATTAGAAGGTGAAATCGTCGTGCGTGCTTGAGCCACACATGTTGCACGTCGCCGCCTTTGGCAGGTTTCGCGTCGAAGTACATGTTTGCCTTCGTCATTGGAGGAACTCGACGCTGGAGTCTTCGTATGAACACGTCGGGCATTCTTGTCGGGGGCACCGACTGGTTCCATCGGGCGCTAACACCAACCTCCGACGACACGAACGAAACAAATTTTCGCGTTCACCCAAGATGGAGGGTCATCCGAGGATAGACTTTGCGAAGGTAAAGCCATCGGGAGGAACTGATAATCGTGGATGCGCCCTCCGCTTCTGTAACCGCGGCAGCCGCAGAGATTCGACGGCGACGACCAAGGATCAGAAAAGTTCGGCTGCACAAGCTCCTCTACTATGTGCAGGGGTATCACTTGGCGTGGCAGGGGGAACCGGCCTTTCCCGACGATATTGAAGCGTGGGAATCCGGGCCTGTCGTTGCGAGTTTGTGGCATGCGGAGAACCGCCGAGGTCAAGGTCGTGCGGAACCATTGCGTGAATCTGTGCGTAACATCCTCACCAACGTGCTCTGCCGGCTCGGCGACAAGACTGTGGCCGAACTCATTGCCACCACCCACGCTGAGGACCCGTGGTTGGAGACGACCCAAGACGGGACCGTCATCGCCAACCAGTTGATTCCACACGAGTCACTAGCCCAATACTTCGGTACCGAAAGCCCAGAACTGAAGCGCATGCTCAAAGATCTTGATGTTGTGCGTGATGACTCTCCTTTCGTGCCCGACCCACCCGGCGCGCTCGACGCTCTTGTTGCTGAATTCAGTTTAAGGTAAACGTAGTTGCACGCTAAACCATGGCAGACGAACGCTGCCTCGCGCATCGCGGACTTCCTCGACCGCGAGAATCTGGATGAACAAGATGTGATCGCCCTGACAAAATTCGCCAAACGGTTGACCATCGATCCGTACGACACAATGGCCAACAGGTCTCACGACGGCGAATGGGTTCATCACATCGGCCCTTCCGTCACAAGACCCGACCGAGCGTTGGCGGTCGCGTACCGGATCAATGATCCCTACCGATATGTGGAGGTTATCTCGGCGTTCTACACCCGGCTCCCCTGAACCACCCTGGGGATCCCAACCGGTCTTGTGTTCCAGAAGAGGAGCTACGGTACGTTTTCGAAAGATCTAAAGTTGCTCCAAGGCAGAGCGGTGAGCAGCTTAGGCCAAGACCTCTGGATTTGGACTATCGCATTGGAGGATTGTGTGCGGCTGGGGACGGTGAAGTTGCCGGTGCGTTGTAGGCTGCTGCCGATGTGGTTGCTGCGGGTTGCGCGGTGTAGACGGGACTTAATAACCGACAAGCCTCACTTCGGCGGATGAACCGTGTCTTCATTCTCTAAGTTGAGTAAGGGCGAGGGCCGAACCTCGGCGTACCGAGATTTGGGCAGGGACATCGCGCTGCTGACCTCCAACCATGATGACAAGCCGAATCATCATATCGCCACCATCATCCGACGCATCCAAGAGAGGCGCCGTCTGCGGCGCCGAACGAATGCGTTTCTCAAATCCCGACGGTAGTCCGGCGGCCCACCTGAACCTCCACGTGGAACCGTCGTGCCTCCAATGTAAGAGGCTTCGTTGCCAACCCGCCACTTCGTTCAGGCGCACGCACGCGGATGCTAGAGACGTATTGGAGCGTCCACTGACCACACGGAGCGAATGAAGGGTCTGCGGGCGGTTGTACGCTACAGACCTGACCCAAGCCCATGGCAGAAGCAGTGCCGCTGCAAAATCCTCACAGAATCTCTCCTCCTCATCGCTACCGATGATATGGCGAGTCGCTACAAGCTCCGATGAAGTGTCTGCTAACAAGACATGGCATAGTTCATGGGCAATCGTGAAACGGCGCCTTTCTCGTGACAAGCCCGCCCGAACGATGATGTTAGTTCGATCTCCCGAACGCACCATTCGCCCGTCTTCGATCAAGTCCGCTTCGGTCACTTGATCCACGCCAAGTTGGCTAACAAGATACTCAACGTCGATCGGAGGTTGACCCAGTTGGAACCTCTCGGAGATATCCCGCGCCAGACGGCCGGCTCTCGTGTTCACCGTTCCATACCCTCAAAGAGCCGCTGCCAATCAGCAGGGCTGCTCAGGATTAAGCGTCGTACACCGTCCGTCGCCAGTGCTTCCTCGGCGTGTTGTCGCAATCGTTCCGTTTGTCTATCGCTCCATCCGTTCTCTTCTTGAGCGGATACGAGCGACTTGACGTGCCTATAGGAAAGTCGACTCCGTTTTTCGGTGAAGTAGTGTGCGACATCAACATTCAGGCTCGTCCCGAATCGGATGATCTGGCTGATGGACCATGTCGCCACGAGGAGTGGGGCGCTCAAGTAGTGATCGACATAATCTGGTGTCATGGCACATTGCTCGGCAGTCACCGCTTGATCGCTCTGGGTGAGACTCGTCCACTTGTCCCACAAATCGGACTGCAGCGCGCCATATAGTATCGATAGGTTGAGCCGGTTCCTCGGACCACCTTCGATTTTGCGCCTGTTTTTCTGGATAAACCGACGCACAGTTGAGGCGAGCTCATCTGGTAGCTCATAGGTCTCCGCTTTGATCAAAGGGTTCCCGGAGACTTGTCGGCTAACGCTCTCTCCCTCGGGAGACAAGTGCAGAATTGGAATGCCTCGTCTGCATGCGAGTTCAAGTTCTTGGCCTGTTCCAGAGCTTCCACCATGAAGCGACAAGATGATCATGGCATCAGCTTCAGCCAACACGAGACGAATATTCTGTCGGTAAATGTCCCATTGGCTCGCATCGCTTGACCATGGAGCGCTCAGGACCGCGGGGGCATGAGTTCGGAACTGAAGTGTCCCTCCGTCGAAGCGGGGATCTTGAATCGTCGCTACGATCCTGTCGACTTGAAATGTTACACTCTGACGCTGCTTAGGTGATTGGTTGGCTCGGGTCAGAGGCGACGCGACGTAGATAAGGGGCAGATCGTCGTCGCTCAACGAGTGAACCTTGTCAGATGCAAATGGAAGTTCACGTTCACCCTTCATTGTCGTCTCCCGTTTCGACAAGACACCCTCGGATCCATTCTCCGAGTTCCTCCTGGCTGACGGTTCCTTCCGCCACTCCCTTGATTATCGCCACCGTCTCGTCACGTTCCACACCATCGGTTTCTGGACGGGCCCACTCATACCCATTAAGGCGCACAAACTTAAGCAGGCATACGTAGGCGACGCGTTTGTTTCCATCCATAATCGGGTGCCCCTTGATGAGCTGAAACGCCATGGCCGCGGCCTTGTCCTCGAAGCGGGTGTAGTACGCGACCTCCCCGATGCCAGCGTTCGGAGCCGACAGCGCGTGCTCAGCCATGTGCAACCGCGGAAGGCGCGCGAGTACCTCGACCTTGTTCCCTGTGATCTGCTCCGCGATCAGCAGGTAGTCGGCGAGGTCGAGGCACTCCACGCTCATGTCACTTGGTGAGCCTTTCCAGCACTACACGCTCTTCTTCGAGTATGCGCTGGAGCCGCGCCTGAAAGACGGGGTCTCGCCGTCGTTGCTTGATGTGCTCCGCGACCGCGACGCGGACCGCCTCCGAGGTAGAAACGCCGTCAACCCTCGCGACCGCGTCTAGTTCGGCAGCCTGTTGGGCGTCTTGGCGGATGGTTGTTGTGCGTGTGTCTGTCATGGTGCCTTCTCCTTGAGCGGTAGTGTATTGACGCTTACATCTATCAGTAGGCGATTTTCATTATATCACAGATACGGCGTTTACGCGCAGGCTCAACAGGGTAAACACAAACACGGTTCGTCCACTACCTACACGGTGTGCATCCGTAGGTTAGAACGGAGATCAAGCGGATCCCGCGGGTGTTGCTTGTATGCACATTGCCTCAGACGGGTCTGGGTCTCGTTGGACGGGTTCGGGTTGGCTCCGATGGCATTGTCGGCCTGACCTGCCAGGCGACTAGGAACTCCGAATTGCAGATGACGAGTGCCATCACCACAACTGCCGCAATGAACGGTGGCCTCCGTCGGTGGTTGCGACTCTTTCGGCCATAATGCTCGGTGATAAGTTAGTGTGGTGTGTCATGACATGTGCAAGTGGTGAACTTGCGCGGGGTGGGGTTTATCTGGGTTGGTAGTCGCGGGTGAGGTTGTGGGTGAGGTGTCGGAGGAGTTCGTCGGTTTGGGTTGCGATGACTTTGATGTTGAGGTCGGCGATGTGGAGGGTTTCGGGGGTGTGTTTGTGGGCTTTGCCAATGCCTAATCAGAAAACGACAGTCGCAACCCTCTATCTCCCCCAAGAGCGACACAGTTGCCCTGATAGACATCACCAACAAACAACAGCCCTCTGACGCAGGGTACTGGTAGGCTATGTTGTGAACGGAAGGAACCAAGCGATGACAGGTGTGACCTTTGAACTCATCTCCGCTGACGAGCAGTGGGAGATCTTCGATGACGCGGCCCGTCGTCTCTTGGATATAGACGGGTCTGAGTTCGCGCGTCGCTGGGACGACGGCGAGTTTTTGAACAAAGATGAACCAGGGGTGATGCAGGTAGCCATACTGAGACCGCATGGCTGGCCGCACGCCCTCTGAGGCCTTTCGAGAGTTCCGAGAACTGATCCAAGAGGCAATCTCTTGCTTCGCGCACACTCGCGTTGCCGGTACCTCACAGGAACCGGACGAACCTGGAATTCTGACAATTCACCGTGGCAAGCCACTAGCACTGGACGCAACCCAGCCAAAGGTCGACATTACCTGACCAGAAAGCAGAAACGTGATGTCTGCATCTACCATTCAGCCGTCATGTCGGAGAGTGCAGCTACTACGACATTTAACGCATCGAGAGTGCGCCGCAGTGCTACGCATGGACACAATCTTTACCTGAGATAAGGCACAGAGAGTGACTGACTACATCTTGTATTGCTGTGGAGGCCAACAAACAGGTCACGGCGAGCGCAGGTAGCAACCGGTTCATTCTCTTGGTAGTGGTGGTGCGTTTGGGTCGAGTAAACGACCGTCAAGCGCCGCGCCTACTTGCTGTGTCGCGTTCAAACCCGCGATCAACGTAGTCAACTTCAAGTTGATTTCATCCAACTTCGTGTCCAGAGCCTCGAACTTAGCGTCTTGTTGCTCAATACGCTTATCAATACTAGCGAAGCGAGCCTCGAACTTAGCGTCTTGTTGCTCAAAACGCTTATCAATACTAGCGAAGCGAGCCTCGAACTTGGCATCCTGTGCTGCGAAGCGGGTTTCGATCTTGGTGTCTTGTTCTGCGAAGCGGGTTTCGATCTTGTCTTCTAAGCGGACTACGCTGTCTTCTACGCGGTTGATTCTTGTGTCGAGGCGGTCGGTGTTGGAGTTTGTGCTCATTAACAGCATGCCTAACAACGCCACGAGCATCGCTGTCGTCAACGCAACGAACGGGTTTTCCGCCACGTTTGTTCGCACCGCCCGCGTCGCGTTCACGATTAGAGACCCAATCGACTGTGTGTCGCTTTGGTTTTCTGATAACGCGTCGACCACCTGATCGTTTGATGACGCGGCAGCGTCACCAGGATTGTTGATGACTGTGCTGGTCAACACCGGTGTAGGCATTGTAGTTTCCATCGCAACCGTTCGAGATTGTTTTCTCTTCGGCTTTCGTTTGGGTTTTTCGGTCATCGTGCCAACCGGTTCTTTGGTTGTGGTTAAGATTTTTTGGTTTTCGGACATTTAGCCTCGCTGGGACTAGAAGGGTTTCTAAATGGCACCCTGAAAGCCGGGTACGAGACTGTACAAGCACAAATATAGCAACCAAAAACAATGTCAAATACATAAATAACAAAATAATTAGGAAACAATTATTTCCTCGACCCAAACTCAAGAACCCCCAAAAAACCCCCATCCCACGTTTACGCGCAGGCTCTAGTTTTTGTCTAGGGCAAACCTCATCACGGCGCGCGATCAAAGTTCTCGTGCTCCAGTCACGTAGACGGGAGGAGGTGTTCCGCGATTGCCCATGGGATGAACTCGCCGGGGGCGAAGGGAAGCCGGTATTCGGTCTCGATGAGATCATCAGCTATGTGGCTGACGAGTTCAGCTGTCAACAGGCCATTATGCACTGCATCGCACAGCAGGGCTAGCGTGCGCTTGCAGGCGAGTCCTGCCTGCTTCGCGACCTTGTGGGCGACGGAATCGTCCAATACCGCCTGCGCTGGCATGGTCGCGGCAATTGCCAGCACTGCTGTTTCGCCCACGTTGCGTTCCCCGGACACGAGTTGGGAGGCGAACTTCCCGAACGCCGACAACTCCTCTTCGGTGCGTAGCTCATGGTGTTCGATCCAGGTTGCGTCGAGAACCGACGCCATGGCGTGCTCGTGGCGTGCTGCCATTTTGAGTTCCGAGACGACCTGGACGGGAGTGATGACGCGGTTTGAGCCCACCAGCGACCTGAGCACGCCGAGCCACCCCGCACGCGCGAAGTGCGCCAACGGGCCGGTGTCGAACACGAAGGCATCCATGCTGCGAAACGGAACGGTGCGCTCTCAGGACACGAAGGACCAGACAGCGTCGGCGGGGAGCGGGGGAAGGTCGGGGAGGTCGTGCTCTTGCCAGGTATCCAGCAGAAGACCCAAGGCGCGGGCGGCGGAGACCTCCTCGCGGCGATACAGGTTGAGCACGGCCTTCACGTAGGCATCAGGCAACCTCGGTGGCGAAAGTTCGTCGGCGACGATCAATCCGAGTTCGACTATGTCGGATTGG
>Ga0209022_1003734_pt1 | contig 10373 bp, 8 predicted proteins | sample PinacodermPK_FD_187300 | JGI IMG/M metagenome (GOLD analysis project Ga0209022, IMG submission 187300) | Host-associated microbial community of the marine sponge Aplysina aerophoba from Gulf of Piran - sponge pinacoderm, lysed by proteinase... | ecosystem: Host-associated > Porifera > Sponge >... | reverse complement strand
CATCGCGGCACATGTCAAAGGGGGGTTCAGCCTAGGATCTCCGTCATCTGGTCGTCAATCCCATGGACCCCAGCCGCCAGTTGTATGACACCATCCGTCAGGATCGACAGCTCACGGCCTCCCTCTATCGTCAGGCACTCAACGACCCTGGCGGCACAGTGAAACGCCTAGTGGCCCTGGCTGCCGAGCGAGGGCTCTCCGTCTCCGCAGACGACGTGCGCCGCTTTGTGGCCGAGTTGGACGATCCCGGTAGCCGCCGCTGGTTGGACAAGGCCCGTGGGGGCCTTTGATCCCCTAATTCCCAGGTCGTTGTCGGGTCTCGACGTCGGGCGTGTATCCACCCATGGTCAGGTGGACCGTGTCCCTCAACGGTGACGGGTGGATTGCCTGAGGTCTGGGGCGTTGGCGATTGCGAGCGCCTCCACCACCAGCCCAGCTAAAAAACAACCAATAACTCACCATGGCCAGGCCCAGAGCCACAACGATGGCGGAGATCTGCTCCAGTCGTTTGAGCACGTCCTCACCCTGGACACCGGCTTCGAGGCTATAGCATTGCCTGGAGGCTGAATGGCCAACCAGGTATCCTTAAGGAAGCTGCATCGTCTTCAATACGACGTGGCGCAACCATTCGCAATAGAAAGCTAGGCAACAAGACTCATTTTTCTTGTGGGAAAAGCAGGATCTCCGTAGGTTGGATGCACCGCCCCTTCCCTGCCAACGGAGGTTTCCGACCCGATGACACACACAGAACAACAGGTAGAGCGCTGGGACGCGATTGAGCAGTATTTCGTCTGCATTTCCGAATGCTCCCTCCATGACGGGGAATGCGTAACCCACTGCGTCGAGGTGCTCAGAACCCGGCAAACCGACTCCGGTTAATCCGGCGAATGCCGTTTTCCGCTCCTCTCTCCTGATGGGCAAAGGCGATCCAAAGCGAGTCGGGCTGCACCTGTTCGCCCGGCTCCGTTGCCCAATGCACAAGGCAGGATGACCATGTCCTGACGAAACATCGGCAGCAGTCGTTGTTGCAATTCCTGCTCCAGCGCCGGGCGGAAATAGGGCAATGCACCAGCAATTCCTCCCCCCAGGAGGACCCGCTCCGGCGTCAACAGATAGGCCAGGGACGCGATACCCATCCCCAAACGGCGTCCATAGGTTTGCCAATGGGCAAGGGCTGTGTGATCCTGCTGCGCTGCGTGCTCGGCCAGGGCGGCAGGCTCCAGCCCCGAGAGGCGCTTGAGGGCGGCAATGGAGCAGTGCTGCTCCAGGGAGCCGTGGTTGCCGCTGTTGCAGGGGGGGCCGGAGGGATCCAGGAGAATCAAGCCAGGCTCCGTAGCAATTCCCAAGCGCCCGGTCAACAGCTTGCCCCCCATGATCACGGCTCCCCCTACACCGGTCCCCAGGGAGAGCAGCAGCAGGTCCTGCACACCCTGCCCGGCACCGAGCCAGCGTTCTCCGAGGGCAGCGCAGTTGGCATCGTTGGCAATGGTCACGGGGCGTTCCTGCTGGGCCTCCAGCCAATCTGCGAGCGGCACGTCACGCCAGCCAGGCAGATTGATGGCCACTCGGGCTACCCGGCCCGCCGGATCCGCTGGACCGGGAACACCAACCCCGATACCGGATGCCTGACGTTGGGGATCCAGGTGTTCCAGACCCTCCAGCAGTGCCGTGGCGACAGCCCCGGGTGTGGCCGGTTGAGGGGTGGTCAACTCCAACTGGGCACGGCAATGCCCCATGGCGTCAAAACGGCCCAGCTTCAAGGCCGTGCCACCGATATCCACGCCAATGACCTGGGGCATCAGAAGCGGGAAGAGAACTGTAGAACCCCCTTAACGTAGTCACCCCGGTCTGTTGTGATTTCGGCTGTCATGGTGGGTGTGAACCGGATGCTCAGTTTGACTTGTGGTGGTAGATCGTTCCGGTTCAAGGCGCCCAGAACCGACACGTCCACACGGTCGCTCAGGTTCACCCCCAGCTCCCCCGCCAGGACGAATTCCTGTGCGGCTTGCTGGCTGCCACTATCGGCGGGAGGGGTAAAGGACGTGGGAGTGATGGCAAAGGTGGTCCGTTGACCCAGGGCATGGCTGACGTTGTTCAGGATGGGGGCCAACAGGGGCTGGCCAACAACGGAAAACAACCTTGAGTCCGTGCTGCCCTGAACCAGTCGATTCACGGAATTGCCGCCAATCAGGTCCACCAGCTCCTCTTGGGAGCGCGGCGGTCTGCTCTGCAAGCGGAGGATGGCGGGGAAGTCGTCTGCAGGACCTTGCACCACGGCCTGAACGCGCACCAGATTCAGGTCGTCAAAGGCGGTGGTGCTTCCCACGATCTCGGCAGCACTGACGGTGGCCAGGTCCTGCCCCTGGCCGGTATCCGCCTCCTGGGACCACATGACCACGTCCAGGTAGGGAATAATCCCCGACGACGGGGTGAAGAGCGCCACGTTGCGGGCGTCCGGGTCCAGTCGGAACTGACTGGTAAACAGATTGACCCGCCCCTGGAGGAACTCCACCAGGCCAACGGGCCGTAGATCAAGGCCGACAGGTCCGGTGAGGCGCACTTGCCCACCAACGGTGAAGCTGGCCACCGTCGTGGCTTCCAACCTCAATTCCGGTCCCAGCTTCACTAGCAGAGACTGCAAGGAGATGGGTGGGAGTTGTGCCATGACCTGCAACAGGGAACGCTCCATCCGGGAGGGTCCATCCAGGTCCACCAGCTCCAGGGGCTCTTGCCGGTCCCAGGTCCTCAGCCGACTGTTCAGGGAGTTGTCCGGCGTTTCAATCCCGGGACCCGTGGCTGAATCGGCTATCGTGGCGTTGGTCCGGACAGTGCCGCCGTCAGCGCGAATCACCCCGTTGCCGAGTTGCAGGACTCCCCCCAACTGCGGATCCTGCACACTGCCGTGGAGAACAAGCTCGCCACTGGTCGTGAGCTGGGCGTTGGGGGTGTTGATGTCCATGCCTTCCAGCTTCACGGTCAGGGGATCGTCGGTTGTCAAGGGTTGGAAGATGCCCAGGGCACCACTGCCGCTGACGACTCCTCCTGCCTCACCCACCGTTGCCTCCAACTCCTCAACGAAGAGATTGTTCAGGTCGAACACCACGACACTGTTCAGGTTGTCGACGGGAATGCCTGCCACGCGTCCCTCCACTCCACGCAAGCGCAAAAAGCCGTGGAGCACGGCTTGCTCCAGTGGTCCCCGAACAATCACGGTCGTCCGGGCATCTCCCCGGGTCCATGAAACAGATCCGTCACCGAGTGACGGGAGAAACGCCATGATCTCGTTCCCTGCAGAGAGGCGCAGTTGGAACGCCTCTTCCCCACCCGCCAGGTTCACCTGGCCGTTGACGGTCAGCAGGGACGAGGCGGCGGCGGTCCGCAGGTTCAGATCCACAGCCATGGCAGCGCCCTTCAGAGTCAGATCGGCTGGCTCCAGTTGAATGGTGTGGTGATGGAATTGCCCTCCCTGCAACTCCAGGCTCAGGCTGACCAGCCGCTCACCAAGCAGGTCCTGGTGCTGCCCGCGTCCCGACAGTGAACCCTGCCAGGGCAACTGGAGATTGGCCAGCAGGTTAAGGAGCTTGAGGGGGAGGCCGGAAAAGTGAAACGTGCCTGCATCAGAGCCCTGCAACGGTCCCTCCATATGCAGACGAAGGGGCGCCGTGCTGCTGGCGGCAAGAGGATGGTTCACCCCGTCCTCCACCAACCACAGATGGAGATCCGTGCGCACCGCTACCCACACCGGCTGGTCGGTTGCACCCTGGATGCGCACGTCACCGTGCAATTGGCCGTCCAGGTTCCGGAGTTGTCGGTTACGGGTCTGTTCCAGCAGGGCGTCCAGGCTCTGCAAACGCTCCTGTGCCATGGACAAGTGGTCCAACCGGGTCGCCAGGGTCTCCCCCGCCGCGCCAATCACCAAAGTGCCCAGGTCCTGGCTGGAGCCCACCTGTGTCCGAATCCCTTGCAGCAGCTCCCGGGTCAACGCCACGCTCTGGCGCAGAACCCGCAGGGACACGGCATCGAGATCTCCGTCGATGGACCAGGGTTGCGGGGTGCCTGGCTGCTGGTTCATCCGGGCCGTCCAAGCCAGTTGACCGCTTGTGGGATCCGTTAGCAGTTGCCCGTCCAACTGAAATTGACGGTCCTTCCGGATCAGACTCAGATCCAGTTGATGGCCGTATAGTGGTCCCCAGCGCGGCCCGGCAACGGTCATGTCCCCGTGCCCATGGATCTGTCCGGGGCGCAGGGACAACTCCCCCTTGCCATGGAGTGTGCCCGCAAGCTCCACTGCGTCGTCCCGATCGTCCCGTAGACCCACCAACTGCAACCAGGACAGAGGCAAGTCCCGAGCCGTCCAGCGGTAGCCCTTCTCCGTGGGCGCCATGTCCAAACGCCCCTCTCCGGCACGGAACTCCAGATCCCTCAGTTGTAAGGCGGAGTTGACGTGAACATCCAGAGTGGGATCCGCTTCGCCTGGGGACGTGTCCCGGCTCTCGGCTGCCAGATGGAGAGCGTGACCGTTGGCCAGAGACAGAATCCTGCCGCGCCATCGCCGAGGAGAGCGGATCAAGGCCAAACCCATGTCGGCCAGCATCAGCTCTCCGTCAAACCGGGGTTGCGCCACCGATCCCCCCAACTGTCCCGTGACGTTCAACTCCCCGTTCAGAGGGCTGAACGGATCCAGGGAAAAGTCCTCCAGGGCAATGCTCAGATCAAGACCGGCTTCTTGCCATGGACGCCCTGGCCACCAATCCACAACGCCATGGCTGCGGAACCGGGGGGCATCCATCTGCACAGTCCATGGTTGCTGTGCCGTGGTCCGGAGTTGAAAACGGGTGGAACCCAGGAGGGAGCGATCAGGGGTGCCGAGGCCGTGGGGAAGCCTGGCGGTGAGTTGGGCCTGCCGAACCTGCAGGCGGCTGCCCTGACCGGACGACTCGGTGGATGAGCTGTCCCCGTAGCGTCCTTGGGCCGTAGCCGTCAGGCTCAGGGGAGAGGGCAACAGGGGCAGCGTCAGCGCCCCGTCCAACAGAGGGACCACATCCATCCCGGCCAGGTCGGCCTCCAGGTGCCATTGCCCTCCCGCAGCTTGGCCGGTGATCCCCAGATGCCGACCGTCAGCCAGTTCCAGGCTGCCGTTGACATGGACGTGGTCCTCCGTCAACCGAAGGACGAAATCCTCCTGCAGACGGGGGTTATGGAGTTGCAGGTCCACGTCCGGCATCGCCGCCCCTGCTTGTGCCACGGTCAGGGAGGCTGTGTAGGGTTGATCCGGCCAAAGGTCGGGGGTCAGCCAATCCCGGGGTTGCAGGTTGATGGTGCTGCTTTGCAGTTGCAGCGTGGGGGTGAGTTGGCCAGCCATCACCACCTGGCTGTCCCCTGCCTGCACCTGGAGAGATGCCCAGAGTTGCTGCTGCTCTTCAGCCGAGCGCCACTGGCTGGCCAGTTGTAGCGTCAGAGGCGGGAACGGCTGGGAGGCAACCGCTGCAGCGGAAGGCGCGTGCCAGTCGGCGACGGTGAGGTTGACCTGACCCTTCGGTGCTGTCAGTGGTCCCAGGAGTCGTAGATCCGCTGTTGCGGCGCCACCCAGAGCCGCCAACGGTGAAGGAAGTGGCCCGTGCAGGTTGGCCTGGAGATCCAGGTGTCGATCCTCCAACCCCAGGGAGCCCTGCACCCGACCCGTCAGTGCCCCCACGTTGAAGTCGCCGGGCGAGAGTTGGAGACGGCGGCCGTCACAACGCAGTGACAGGGGATCGAAGCGCAGTGCGCCCAACTCTCCGGTGGAGTCGATCCGCTGCAACGGGAGCTGGAGGTCGTTGAACACCACGGAGCCACGGCATGTGCCGCCTTGGACGTTCCGCACGGTCACGGCGCCGTCCACCTGCCCGGAGAGGCCCGCCCCTGGTGTGTTGGCCAGCAGAGGACCCAGCAGCCCATCCAGTTGGATGCTGCGCGCAGCGCCATGGGCAATCCAGGACTCGCTCAGGGGAACACCGCGGCTTCGCAGCGAAAGTCTGCCCCCCGAGGCGAGATCCAGTTTGCCCTGGATCACCATGCCGTGCTGGAGGTGCCCAAACGCCACCTGCCCCGTAAAATCCCCCATGAAATCCGGTGGGGAGGGCGCATCCAGGTCAGAGTCAGGTTGCCACCACAATCGGAATCGGGCCGGATCGCGGGTGTGAATCCACAGCTCCACCGGCATGGAACCCTCCCCCTGACGGGGAGGTGTGGTCCACACAGCGCCCTGGGCATTGCGGCGCCAGTCTGCTTGCAGTGCCCGGGCATGGAGATGGACCACCCAGCGGCGCTGCAGCAGGCTGACCCATGGGTCCAGGGATACGATTAGCCCGTCCGCCGCCAGTTGGGTGCGATCCACCGCATTGGGCAGGATCCGACTGGGGCCCACATGGAGACCGGACCAGCGCAGACCACGGTAAGGACCCAACCTCAGGGGACGGCCCAACGCACGGCTATACCTTTCCTCAAGGTCGGGGTGCAGGTTGCGGTACATCCTGCCCAGGGCCTGATCCAAAGCCAACCAGGCCAGCAGCAGAACCGCAGCGGCAATCAGGGCGAACCGGGCTGGGCGCTGCAACCGCCGGGAGCAGAGCAAGAGCCGAAGCGGATGCCCATGAACCATCAAGCTGGCCTCTGCCCCATGGGAACAAAACTTACTCCTACACTAAAAGTCGTGCTGTCAACGGCCTGGAGTTCCCCTCCCCCATGGTTGTAGATCCTCTGCTCTTCAAGGCTGGTGTGTGGATCGGCGCCGTTGGCCTTCTCTTGATAGCGCTCACCGCAGCGGGCTTCCTGGCCGGTTGGGGAATCCGCTTCCGCATGGTGGGGGTTAGTAGTTTCACGGTGCTGCTGGCCGTGGCCTGCATGGCCTTTGCCGTGAGCTATGAAGAACGACAAACCGTTCCCGGTGCTGTCAACGTACCGGTTGTGTTCGACAACAGCCATGGCCTTGTCGTTGCTGCCGTGCAGGAGCCGCTGCCGGTTGCGGCCGTTGCCCCCACCCTGCAGCAACTGGCTGTCAACCAGTCACGGCGCCCCCAATCCGCTGCCAACGGACACATCACGGTGCGGCTACGACAGGTGGAGCCCGCTGAGGAAGCCGGGGTGAGTCGCCCCCGTCTCCTGGGGGAAGCCCGGCTTCCCCTCGGTGGCCAGCCGGAAGACGTCCGGTTGTTGATCCCGGACGTCAATCAACGTCACATTCGTGCTGCGTTTTAGGCTCAAGCTGCTGCAGAAGCTTCGTGATCACCGTTGCCCTGGCCAAAGGAGCGCTGCTGCAGGACAGCATCACGTCTCTGCAAGCGGCGGGATTGGACTTCACTGCCTTGACAACACCCGGTAACCGGCAACTGATGGTGGACAGCCCCTGTGGCCGAGCCTGCGCTTTGCTGGTGCGCAATGCCGACGTGCCGGTTTACGTGGCCTATGGTCAAGCCCAGTTGGGCGTGGTGGGGGACGACGTATTGCGGGAGCACCCATTGGAGCTGGCCAGGTTGGTGGATCTGGGATTCGGGAGCTGTCGCATGGCTGTTGCCGTAAAACGCAGCAGTCCCTACCGTCGTGCGGCGGATCTGCCTGCCCACTGCCGTGTGGCCAGCAAGTTCATCCACTGTGCCCGGACGTTTTTCGACAGCCTGGATCTCCCCGTGGATCTGATCCGGTTGCAGGGTTCGGTGGAGCTGGGTCCACTCACGGGCATGTCGGAAGCCATTGTGGATCTGGTGGCCACAGGCCGCACGCTGCAGGAGAACGGCTTGGTAGCCATTGAAGATCTGTTCTTGAGTACGGCCCGGCTGGTGGGAAATCCACTGGCGTTACGCATGGATCGCGGTGTGCTCCAGGACGTGGTGGAGGCGGTGCGGCACGGGGTCCAGGTACAACCCCGGCAGCCGTAACCATGTCTTCGGCCTCGGAGCAACAGCGGCGTGGCGATCCCGCCAGCTCCATGGGCTGGCGGAGGATGGCGCCCTACTTCCGGAGTGAGCGCAAGTCCATTGGCCTGGCGCTGGGGTTGCTGGTGCCCGTAGCTCTCGGCAATGCCCTGCAACCGTTGTTGTTGGGTCAGGCGGTGTCCCTTCTACGCCAGGAGCCCATCATTCCCTGGCTTCAACAACTGGGCACCGCCAACTCCCTCCACCTGCTCACCGGACTGCTGGCCCTCACCATGGTCACGGGTCTGGTGTTGCAGGGGCTTCTCAGCTATACGGTGCAAAGCGTGGGTCAACTGATGACGGCCCGCATCCGCAGTGATCTGTTCGACCATGCCCTCGGGTTGGACTTGAGCTTTCACGTGCGCACCCCTGTGGGTCTGCTGTTGACCCGTCTCACCAGCGACGTGGAGGCGGTGGCTGAAATGTTTGGCAACGGCGCCATCGGGGTGTTGGCGGAGTTGGTGTCGCTGCTGGTGATTGGCGCCACCATGTTGCTGGTGGACTGGCGTCTGGGCCTGCTGTTGCTGCTGACTCTGATCCCCGTGACGCGGATTGTGATTGCGTTGCAAACCCGTTACCGCCGGGCCAACTATCGGGTGCGGGAAGAGTTGGGCAGCCTCAATGCGGATCTACAGGAAAACCTCCAGGGGCTGGAGGTGGTGCAGATGTTCCGCCGTCAGGCCCGCAACAGCGCCCGCACCGCCACCAACGTGGCCCGCTACAAGCGGTTCACCATGCAGACCATTGCTTTGGACGCCACCATTTCCTCACTGCTTGAGTGGGTGTCCATTGCGGCCATTGCGCTGGTGATCAGCCTGGGAGGCTGGCTGGTGCTCCGCAACGCCCTGGCCCTGGGCACGCTGGTGACCTTTGTGCTCTATGCCCAGCGGTTGTTCAACCCCCTGCGCCAGGTGGCCGAGCGTTTTACGTTCATTCAATCCGGTCTGACGGGTCTACAGCGCATTGGTGAATTACTGGATCAGCCGATCCAGGTGCGGGACAGGCCCGCGACGGTTCCCTTGCCTCGCCCCACATCTGCTGGAGAGGTGGTGTTCGAGCACGTCACCTTCGCCTACAACGTACGGGACGACGTTCCGGTGATCCGGGATCTGAGCTTCCGCGTTGCGCCTGGGGAGACCGTCGCCCTGGTGGGGGCCACGGGTTCAGGTAAGAGCACGGTCATCAATTTGCTCTGCCGCCTGTGGGAACCCCAGCAGGGGCGCATTATCCTGGACGGCGTGAACGTCCGGGACCTGCCTCGGGAGGAGTTGCGTTGGCGCCTTGGGGTGGTGCTCCAGGACACCTTTCTCTTCAGTGGAGACGTGGCCACCAATCTGCGCCTGGGGCAAACCATCAGCCGTACCCAACTGCAGCGGTCCTGCGAAGACCTGGGGCTGGGGCCATGGATTCGCAGCTTGCCCCAGGGGCTGGATACGGAACTACGGGAGCGGGGCGCCAATCTTTCCGCAGGGGAACGACAACTGTTGGGTGTAGCGCGGGTGGCCCTGCGTCAACCTGAAGTGTTGGTGATGGACGAGGCCACGGCCCACCTGGATCCCTCCACGGAAGCCGCGTTGCAGCGGGACCTGGCAAACCTCCTGGAGCAGAGAACCGCCATAATCATTGCCCACCGTTTGAGCACGGTGGAATCCGCGGATCGCATCCTGGTGCTCCGCCGTGGCCAGTTGATTGAATCGGGCACCCACGAAGAGTTGAAAGCCCGAGGTGGTTTGTATGCTCAACTGGCAAACCTGCAAGACCTGGGCGCCTCATCCCGTTAGTGTCTCGACACCGGATGTTTGCAGCAATTTCAAGTGATGCCGGGGCTGGATCCAATAGCGGGTTGAAAAAGCCGTATCGGCCCTGACGGCCCAGCCGTTTGACCCGGAAGCGTTTGGGAACTACATACTTAAGTTGACCAGGCAGAATGTCACAGTGTGGATGGAAGTCCCTATCCGCAACGCCGATCAGTGTATGACTACCACCTCAACCGCCACCTTGAAGGTAGTGCTGACGGGAGTCACCTACCTACATGGACAATTAGATAGAAAGATTGATGTCCAAAGTGCCGAGTTCAGGAAGTCTAATGATGCCCAAAATGAAGAACTAAGGAGGATTGTCACCGACACTGGGGACAAGTTTGAGAGGCTCTACAATGCATTGCTCACCCAACAGGCGCCACAGTGACTGACTCATGAGAGGGCGGATTAACTCCCTGCCTTCCTTTGAATTTTTCTCTTTAATCTCCCTCGCACTTTGGTTGTATTGGTGCTATTCTATTGGTAGTTAGAGAAGGTCCCATCAAGGACCACATGAGCATTCTGGAGTTCTGCCAGCGCTTCCCCGATGAGGAAACCTGTGCAGAGTTCATTGCCAGCCAGCGGTAGCACGGCAAGCCACAGTGCCCACACTGCCAACGGAGAG
>Ga0209022_1003732_pt1 | contig 10380 bp, 7 predicted proteins | sample PinacodermPK_FD_187300 | JGI IMG/M metagenome (GOLD analysis project Ga0209022, IMG submission 187300) | Host-associated microbial community of the marine sponge Aplysina aerophoba from Gulf of Piran - sponge pinacoderm, lysed by proteinase... | ecosystem: Host-associated > Porifera > Sponge >... | reverse complement strand
CGCCGGCGGCGCCGCGCGCTGCAACGTGTTCACGCGGATCAGCCTCGCGCTCTTCGGCCAGGTGCCGTGGCGCGCCGTGCCGTCGATGCCGGTGGAGATGATCAACCTGCCGCGCTGGTTCCCCTTTCACCTGGACAAGGTCTCCTACTGGTCGCGCACCACCATCGTGCCGCTCACGATCCTGCTCGCGCTGAAGCCCCGCGCACGCAACCCGCGGGGCGTCGGGATCGGCGAGCTGTTCACCACCCCGCCCGAGCGGGATTGGCACTACTTCCCGAGGGATACCGTCACGCAGTGGTGCTTCCTGACCCTCGACCGCGTGCTCTCGGTCGGCGAGAACGCGATACCGGGCGGGGTGCGGCGGCGCGCGATCGACAAGGCGCTCGACTGGTGCATGACGCGCCTCAACGGCGAGGACGGCCTGGGCGCAATCTTCCCGCCGATGGCCAACGTGGTCATGGCCTTCGATGCGCTGGGCTACGGGCCCGATCATCCGCCGCGCCGCACCGCCCGCCGCGCGGTCGACCTCCTGCTGACCGAGCCCGCGAACGGGGATCAATACTGCCAGCCCTGCGTCTCGCCGGTCTGGGACACCGGCCTTGCCGCGCTGAGCCTCCTGGAATGCGACAGTGAGGACGACCGTCGCGCGGCGGACGACTCCCTTCCCTGGCTTGCCGACCTCCAGATCCGCGATGTCGCGGGCGACTGGGCGGCGATGCGGCCGGACGCTCCGCCGGGCGGTTGGGCCTTCCAGTACCGCAACGATTACTACCCCGACGTGGACGACACGGCGGTCGTCGCCATGGCGCTCCACCGCGCCGATCCCGAAGCGTACCGCGAGGCGATCAGGCGGGCGGCTGACTGGATCGTCGCCATGCAGAACGAGAACGGCGGCTGGGGCGCCTTCGACGCCGAGAACGAGCACTACGCGCTCAACCACATTCCCTTCGCCGACCACGGCGCCCTGCTCGACCCCGCAACCGCAGACGTGAGCGCGCGCTGCGTGAGCTTCCTCTGTCAGATCGGGTATTCCAGGCAGCACGCCGCCGTCGCCAAGGGCCTCGCCTATCTCCGCGCCGAGCAGGAGGAGAACGGCTCTTGGTTCGGCCGCTGGGGCACCAACTACATCTACGGCACCTGGTCGGTGCTCTGCGCCTTGAACGCCGCCGGCGAGGACCCGGCATCGCCCGTCATCCGCAAGGCGGTCGCCTGGCTCGAAGCCAGGCAGCGCGCCGACGGCGGCTGGGGCGAGACCGGCGACAGCTACTACGCCGAGCGCATCGAGCGCGCGTTCGACGTGGTCTCCACCCCGTCGCAGACCGCGTGGGCAGTGCTCGCGCTCATGGCTGTGGGCGAGGTGCGGAGCGACGCGGTGCGGCGCGGCATCGACTATCTCTGCCGCGCCGAGCGCGAAGGTGCGAAGTGGCTGGAGGATGACTACACCGCCGTCGGCTTCCCGCGCGTCTTCTACCTTCGCTACCACGGCTACAGCGCCTACTTCCCGCTCTGGGCGCTGGCGCGCTACCGCTCCCTCGTGCGCGGCAACGACCACCGCCCGCGCCACGGCATGTAGCGAAGCGCGGGACCGGGCGCGTCATGGCTGACCGGTCCCGCGTCGGCATCGTCACGGGCCTCGTGGCCGAGGCCGAGACCCTGCCCGAGGGCGATTTCTGGATCGCGGTCTCGGGCGCGAGGCCCGAGCGCGCGGCTCAGGCGGCCGATGCGATGGTCGCGGGCGGCGTGCGGCTGCTGGTGAGCTACGGTTTCGCCGCCGGGCTCGACCCGCGCCTCGGCCCCGGCGACCTCGTGCTGCCCGAGGCCGTCATCGTCCACGAAGGGGAGGTCGAGGAGCCCAATCGCGGCGGCGTGCGCGATCAGCTCCAGCGCCTCACCTCCTTCAAGCGGGACAGCGATTTCGAGCCGCCGCCTGCGCCCACGGACGACGACCTCATGATGGCGGATGCGGCCTTGCGGGAGGCGCTGGGCCGGGAGCTGGAGGAGCCGGATGCAGGCGGCATCGTCGCCGGCGTCGACCGCCCGCTGACGAACGGCAGCCAGAAGCTCGCCCTACTCGCTCAGACCCGCGCCAGGGTTGCGGACATGGAGAGCCACGTGGTCGCGCGGGCCGCGGCGGCCGCCGGGGTGCCCTTCGTCGCGATCCGCGTCGTGAGCGACCCGAGCAACCGCGCGATTCCGCTCGCCGCCCTCGCCGGGCTCACCGATGAGGGTCGCGTCGATGGCCGCGCGGTCGCAGGCACGCTGCTGCGGCGCCCGTGGGAGTGCATCGATATGCTGACGCTCGCGCTCGACGGAGCGCAGGCGATGCGCCGGCTACGCCGCGTTGGTCGCCGGGCGGCGCCCCTTCTTCTCGCGAGCCTCTGAGGCGGCCTCTTCGGCCAGGCGGATCTCGCGCAGCTTGTCCTGCACGTGCCGGTCGAACATGTACTGGGCCGGGCGCGCCTTGGTCAGGTCGATCTCCGGCACCATCGGCCCGCTCGTCCTGATCCCGCGCAGCTTGACCATCAGCGCCGCCCATGGCTTCGACAGCGAGTGCTCCGCCGCGGTCGGCTCGTAGCCGCAGTGGACCATGCAGTCGGCGCACTTCTCGTAGCGGCCGGTGCCGTACGAATCCCAGTCGGTCTCATCCATCAGCGCGCGGAAGCTCCCGGTATAGCCTTCGCCGATCAGGTAGCAGGGCTTCTGCCAGCCGAAGACGTTGCGGGTGGGATTCCCCCAGGGCGTGCACTGGAAATCCTGGTTGCCGGCCAGGAAGTCGAGGAAGAGGCTGGACTGGCTGAAGCGCCACTTCTTGCCCGCGCCGCGCGCGAAGATGTCGCGGAAGAGCTCCTTGGTCTTGCTGCGGTTGAGGAAGTGCTGCTGGTCGGGCGCGCGCTCGTAGGAGTAGCCGGGCGAAACCGTGATCGCTTCGACACCCAGCTCGTCCGTGGCGAAGTCGAAGAACGCGGCGAGCCGCTCCGCCGGGTGGCCGTCGAACACGGTGGCGTTGACGTTGACCCGGAAGCCGCGGCTCCGGGCCTCCTTGATCGCCGCGACCGCCCGCTTGAAGGTGCCGGGCTGATCGACCGCGTGGTCGTGCTCCTCCTCCAGTCCGTCGAGGTGGACGGAGAAGGTCAGGTACTTGCTCGGTGTGAACTGATCGAGCTTCTTCTTGAGCAGCAGCGCGTTCGTGCAGAGATAGACGAACTTCTTGCGCGCGATGATCCTGGCGACGATCTCGCCCATCTCGGGGTGGATCAGCGGCTCGCCACCGGGGATCGAGACCATCGGCGCGCCGCACTCGTCGACCGCCTGCAGGCACTCGTCGACGCTCAGGCGCTGGTTCAGGATCTCGGGCGGGTAGTCGATCTTGCCGCAGCCGGGGCAGGCGAGGTTGCAGCGGAAGAGCGGCTCGAGCATGAGCACCAGCGGATAGCGCTTCTCGCCCGAGAGCTTCTTGCCGACGATATAGGCGCCGACGCGGATTTTCTGGATCAGCGGGACGGACATCGGACCCTACTCGGCGGGCGCCGCACCGGCAGCAGGCTCCTGCGCCTTGCCGTTGCCGCTCGCCTCGACCAGCTCGGCCGGCAGCTTGAAGCGCACCCGCTCCTTGATGCCGTCCTGGATCTGCAGCTCGACCGTGTTGATCTCCCGCAGCCGGGCGACCAGGTCCTGCACCAGTTCTTCGGGCGCCGATGCGCCGGCGGTCACGCCCACGCGCCGCACGCCGTCGAACCAGGTCGGGTCGAGGTCGCGGGCGTCGTCGATCAGGTGGGTCGGCACGCCCATCTCCTCGCCGATCTCGCGCAGGCGGTTGGAGTTGGAGCTGTTGCGCGCGCCTACCACGAGGATCAGCTCCACGTCTTCCGCAAGCTTGCGCACAGAGGCCTGCCGGTTCTGGGTCGCGTAGCAGATGTCCTTCACGTCGGGGCCGGAGATGCTCGGGAAGCGCGAGGTCAGCGCCTCGATCACGTCGCGGGTGTCGTCGACGCTGAGCGTGGTCTGGGTGACGTAGGCCACCTTGTCGGGATTGGCCACCTCGAGCTTCGCGACGTCGGCCGGGGTCGCGACGATATGCACCCCGTTCTTCACGCGGCCGCTGGTGCCCTCGACCTCGGGATGCCCGTCGTGGCCGATGAGGATGATCTCGCGGCCCTCGCGCTCGTAGCGCCTGGCCTCAATGTGCACCTTGGCCACCAGCGGGCAAGTCGCATCGATCACCGGCAGGTTCCGGCCCGCGGCCTCGCTCTCCACCTTCTCGGAGACGCCATGGGCGCTGAAGATGGTGACCGCGCCTTCGGGCACCTCGTCGATCTCCTCGACGAAGACCGCGCCCTTCTTGCGCAGGTCGTCCACCACCCGCTTGTTGTGCACGATCTCGTGGCGGACGTAGACCGGCGGGCCGAAGACCTCGAGCGCACGCTCGACGATCTCGATCGCCCGCTCGACGCCCGCGCAGAAACCCCGGGGCTCCGCCAGGATGACCTGCATGCTGCCGTTGTCGCCCACCTTAGGCCCTCGCTCACTCATGGGGGTGCTCGGGGCGGGACCGTCGACTCCGCACCCAAAGCCGCCACCGCACCCTATCGCAGACCCGCGATTCCGACAACACGCGCCTTCCCCGCCGGCAGGCCAGTCGCAGCCGGCTCCCGCCCCCCGTCAGGCAGCCTGCGGAGACCGCGCACGGGCCGAACATCCGGCGCTCCGCGCGAGAGAAGAAAGTGAGATTTTGCGAGACAAAATGAGATTCGGTGAGACAGGCACCGTCGTCGGCGCGGCGCGCTCGCTGCCATCCTCCCCCTCGACGGCCCGGCGGATGGCGGCCACGGTCTCGGGCGAGACACCGGCCTCGCGCGCGGCCCGGTCGGCGCGGCCGGCTGCCGCCTTGGCCGCCGCCTGCTCCCTCTGGGCGCGAATGGTCTCGCTCTCGTCGAGACGGCGCAGGGCGAGGGCGAGACGGCCGACATCCTCCGCCGTCACCGGCTCCGCGCGCTCGCCGAGGTCGGCAACGCAGAATAGCGCCAGTGTCCGCAGGGTCTCGATGGCGAGCAGGTCGGCGTGGCCCTCGGCACGCTCGCCGAGCGCGCGCGCCCACGCCTCGGCCGCGCCCTCGATCTCGTGCTGCCGGCGGGTCTGCGCGCGCACCCGCCTGACGTAGCGCGCGACGGTCGCGCGCGAGCAGGCGCCGCCGCCCGCGCGGATGCTTGCGGTGATCTCGTCGATGGTGGCGCCGTCCTCGATCGCGGCGTCGACGGCGGCGCGCAGCGCGGGCGGCAGCTTCTCGACCGACGAACGCCCCTTCATGCCGCCCGCCGTCTCGCGTGTGTGTCGTGCGTCATGGCGCGATCCTGCCGCGCCCGCCGCGGCCTGTGCACCGGACGATCGTCCGGGGTGTTCGCCGGAAGCGCCGCGGCGCCTTCCCGTCAACGGTCGGTGCGATAGAAGGCGACTGCGTCTTCGTTGAGCTCGATGCCGAGGCCGGGACCCGTGGGCAAGGGCATGCGGCCCTTCTCGATCTTCGGCTCCGGACCCACCAGATCGCGGCGCAGCGGCGAGTCGAAGACGACCGGCGATATGTATTCGAAGAGCGGCGTCTGCGGGCACGCGGCCTGCAGGTGACGGCCGCAGGCGGAGGTGATCCCGGTCTTCCAGCCGTGCGGAATCACGTCGGCGCCGTGGAGCTCCGCGAGCTCGCAGATGCGCCTGAGCTCGGTCAGGCCGCCGGCGCGATCGATGGCCGACTGGATGACGTGCACCTTGCCGACCTCGAGCCATTCGCGCGCCTCGAAGCGCGTTGCGCCGAACTCGGCACCGCCGATCCGGATCGGGCTGTTCGCGGCAAGCCGCGCGTGGCCCAGCAGGTCGTCGTGCTGCAGCGGCGCCTCGGCGAAGTAGATGTCGCAATCGGCGACCCGGTCGAGCACCCAGCGCGCGTCGGCCCAGCTCCTCCAGCGGTAGCCGAAGTCGAGCGCCATGGTGATTCCGTCGCCCAGCATGCGCCGGCCGACTTTGATTTGCTCGACCAATTCAGCGTCGCTGACCAGGTCGCCGAAGAGGACCTCCATCTTGACCGCATCGAACCCGGTGGCGAGGGCGGTGTCGAACTGCTGCTCGATGATCGCCATCAGCTCCCCGATCGAGCGATCGTGCGGCATGCCGGGGAAGATCGTGCAGTAGGGCCGCAGATCGTCGCGCCGCGCGCCGCCCAGGAGCTTGTAGGCGGGCAGGCCGAGCTGCTTGCCGGCAAGATCGTGAAGCGCGATGTCGACCGCGGACAGCGCATGGATGCCAAGCCCCCGCCGGCCGGGAAAGATCGTGCCCTCGTAGAGCTTCTCCCAAAGCGCCACCGTCTCCACCGGATCGGCGCCGATCAGCACCTCGGCGGCGTTGCGGCTCCACAGGTGCTGGGTCGGCATCTCCAGGAAGGCCTTGACGGCGTGGGCGGGCGCGTCGCATTCGCCGATCCCGCTCAGGCCCTTCTCGTCGGTCAGGCGGACGACGACGGTCTCGGTCGTGCCGTCCAGGTCCTCGGGATTGGCGTCGGGATTGGCGAGCGGAATGACGTCGATCGACGCGATGGGAGTCATGGGATCACGCCTCCGCTTGAGTGCCGGGCGCCTGCCGAAAGAGCGGGAACAGCCCGGCCCGAACCTACGCGCGCGATGGCCCCGGTGAAAGGGCAGCGCGCTTTCTCGCGCCACCGCCGCCCGGGACTGCGTCGTGTTGACCCTCGTGGCCGCTCTGGATACCGTCCGAGCGGAACGCGGGACCGAATTCCGGGGTTCTGGAAGACACGTCGGGGTGCCGGCCACCCGCTGATCGGACCGGCCCGCTTCGCGAGCAGCGAGACCCATGGCCTACGTCGAAATCAGATCTGTGGCCAAGAGTTTCGGCGAAACGGAGGTTCTCCACGGCGTCGACCTCGATATCGAGGAGCAGGAGTTCGCCGTCTTCGTCGGCCCCTCCGGCTGCGGCAAGACGACGCTTCTCCGCCTGGTCGCCGGCCTCGAGGAGCTCAACGGCGGCACGATCGCGATCGGCGGCGAACGGATCGACCGCCTGCCGCCGGACAAGCGCGGCATCGCCATGGTGTTCCAGAACTACGCGCTCTATCCGCACATGTCGGTCTACGAGAACATGTCCTTCGGGCTCAGGCTCGCCCGCACCGACAAGGCCCTCATTCGCAGGCGCGTTGCGGAGGCGGCCGACATTCTGCAGATCTCCGAGCTGCTGAAGCGAAAGCCGAAGCAGCTCTCTGGTGGCCAACGCCAGCGCGTCGCCATCGGCCGCGCCATCGTGCGCGAGCCCAACGTCTTTCTCTTCGACGAGCCGCTCTCGAACCTCGATGCCAAGCTCAGGGTCCAGATGCGGGTCGAGCTCACGCGCATCCATCAGCGCCTCAAGGCGACCATGATCTACGTCACGCACGACCAGGTCGAGGCGATGACGATGGCGAACAAGATCGTGGTGCTGAACGACGGCAATGTGGAGCAGGTCGGCGCGCCGCTCGACCTCTACAGCACGCCCAGCAACGTCTTCGTCGCCGGCTTCATCGGCTCGCCGGCCATGAACTTCCTGGACGGCAAGATCGTCGGCATCGAGAACGGGCGCATTGAGGTCGAGCTCGACGGCGGCTATCGCGCGGTCACGCGCTGCCGACCCGACGGAAGCGCGGCCCAGGGGGCGCCGGTGACGCTCGGGGTGCGGCCCGAAGCGCTCAATCCCGACGGCGCCGGAGACACCACGGTGCCCGGCAAGGTCTATGCGGTCGAGCGCCTGGGCGGCGAAACCTACGTCTACCTCAACACGCCCGAGGGCCGGGAGGTTACGGTGCATGCGCCGGGCGACAAGGTGATCGCCATGCGCGACGACGTCAGCATCGGCTTTGCCGCCGACAGCTGCCATCTCTTCGATGAGACCGGCCGGGCGTTCGAACGTGCACACACTTAAGAGCGTGATCCTGCCGGGGCGGGGAGTAGGGAGATGAAGGAAATTTCCTGGGGCGTGCTCGGCGCCTCGTTCTTCGCCATCGAGCACATGATTCCGGCGCTGCAGCAGACCGCCGGCCTCCGCGTCCACGGCATCGCGAGCCGCGAGCTGGCCAAGGCGGAGGCGGTGGCCGAGCAGTTCGGCCTGGCGCAGGCCTATGGCGATTACGAGTCCATGCTGGCCGATCCCGCCATCGACGTGGTCTTCAACCCGCTGCCCAACCACCTCCACGTGCCCTGGACGGCGAAGGCGGCGCGCGCCGGCAAGCACGTGCTCTGCGAGAAGCCCATCGCGCTGGATGCGGACGAGGCGGCGCAGCTCATCGCCGTCCGCGACGAGACCGGGGTGCAGATTCAGGAGGCCTACGTCGTCATCCATCATCCGCAATGGAAGCGGGTGCGGGAGCTGGTGCGCGCGGGCCGCATCGGCCGCCTGCGGGCGATCCAGGGCTGGTTCAGCTATTGGCTGGATGACCCCGGGAACATCCGCAACAAGCGGGAGATGGGCGGCGGCGGGCTGCTCGACGTCGGGGTCTATCCGCTGCTGACCGGGCGCTACGTTTTCGAGGACGACCCGATCCGCGCCTTCGCCGCGATCGAGCGGCACCCTGAATGGGACGTGGACGTGCTGAGCCACGCGGTGCTGCAGTTTCCCTCCGGCATCCTGAGCTTCACCTGCGGCACGCTGCTCGCCGTCCACCAGCACATGGCGATCCAGGGCACCGAGGGGCGGATCGAGCTGGCCGACCCCTTCGCCCAGTCGCCGACCCGCGAGGCCCGAATCTCGATCCTCGGCCCACGCGAAATCTGGGAGCCGCTCAACGAGGAGGTCGAGACCCTGGAACGGGTCAACCAGTACGTGCGGCAGGCCGAGGCGTTCTGCGCGGCGGTGCGGGGCGAGGCGCCGCTGGTGTTCCCGCTGGAGGAGTCGGTCAAGATGATGCGGGCGCTGGATGCGCTCGCGCGCTCGGGCGAGAGCGGCCGGTGGGAGGAGGTCGGCGCCTGAGCGCCGGTGCTGCGGGCGGCGCGCGCTGCTATAACGAGTCGGATCAGACCGGGGCAGGGAAGGGGACATGACCACGGCACCGAGCGAGGCGCTCACGCTCTACGGCACCGAGCAGGAGAGGCCGGAAGCACGGACTCTCACCGCCGGCGCGCTCACGGCCGAGCTCGAGGCCGGCAAGCTGCGCTGGATCCGCTACGGCGGCACCGAAGCGCTGCGCGGCCTCGCCTTCGTGGTGCGCGGCGGGGGGTGGGAGACCTATGCGCCGCAAATCGCCAACCTGGAGATCGAGGAAGAGGGCGGCGGCTTTCGCGTGGGCTACGACGGGCGCATCGACTCCCCTGATGGCGCGCTCAGATACCGGGCCGACATCGTGGCGGAGAACGAGCGGAGCCTCGTCTTCACGGTCGAATTCGAGCCCGAGACCGAGTTCAGGACCGGCCGGACGGGCTTCGTCGTGCTGCACCCGGTCGACGGCGTGGCGGGCGAGGCCTGCACCATCACCCACAGCGACGGCAGGGTGGACGAGACCGCGTTCCCCGGCCTGATCATGCCGCTGCAGCCCTTCTTCGACATCGCCGCCATGCGCCACCGGGTCTCGCCGGGGGTCTGGCTCACCTGCCGCTTCGAGGGCGCCGACCCGTGGGAGACCGAGGACCAGCGCAACTGGACCGATGCCTCCTACAAGACCTACTACCGCCCGCTCGAACTGCCCTTCCCCTACACGCTGGCGGCCGGCGAGCGGCTGCGGCAGGTCGCGACGCTCAGCATCGAGGGGGGCTCTGCGGCCGTCGCGACGGGGGCCGGCGATGACGGCGCGGTCGAGGTCGCCCTCGGCGGCGCAACCGGGACGCAGATGCCCGAGATCGGGCTCGGCGTCGGCAACTTCGAGCGCGAGCACCTCGACCACGGGCTCGACCTGCTGAAGGCGCTCGGACCCGGACACCTCGTTTGCGAATGCGACCCGCGCGATTCACACGCGGCAGACGCGCTCGCCGCCGGCCGGGGCCTGGCCCAGGCCCTCGATGCCGAGGTCGTGCTGGAGATCACGGTGCCCTGCGAGCAGTCGGTGGCCGACGAGCTCGCGCAGGCGGCCGAGATCGCGGGCCGCGCCGGGCTTGCGCCGGCCGCCATCGTGCCGGAGCAGGCGCGCCTGCTGAAGTTCACCCTGGAGAAGATACCGGCCCTCGGCATCCCCGACTTCGACGAGGTCTACGGCGCGGCCCGCGCGGCCTTTCCCGGCGTGCGCCTGGGCGGCGGCGTCTTCACCAACTTCACCGAGCTCAACCGCAACTGCGCCTCGCCCGACCTCTTCGACTTCCTCACCCATGCCACCTGCGCCGTGGTGCACGAGCCGGACGACCTCTCGGTGATCGAGACGCTGCAGAC
>Ga0209022_1003728_pt1 | contig 10394 bp, 8 predicted proteins | sample PinacodermPK_FD_187300 | JGI IMG/M metagenome (GOLD analysis project Ga0209022, IMG submission 187300) | Host-associated microbial community of the marine sponge Aplysina aerophoba from Gulf of Piran - sponge pinacoderm, lysed by proteinase... | ecosystem: Host-associated > Porifera > Sponge >... | reverse complement strand
GTAGGCGTCGAGGCGGGTCGCCTTGCCGGCCGGCTTGCCGTCATGCACCACGTCGAGCGGCCGCGAGGGCGGCGCCTCGGGGTCGTAGCGGAGCGTGACCTTCTGGCCGACCAGGACGGCGTCGACCTCGTAGACGCGGCCGTTGAGGCTGACGGTGCGATCCTTGTAGACGCGGCGCCGGGCCTCGAAGAGGAACAGGTCGTCGAGGTCCAGCGTGGCGTCGGGGTAGCGCACCGCGGCCGAGGCCAGCGCCCACTGCTCGAGCGGGGTGCGCCCGTCGAGCCCGCGATGCGGGGTCTGGTGATACTCGCCCTCGATCCACGCCCACAGGCTGCGGTTCAGGGTCTCCAGGGTCTCCCGCTCGGCGGCTTCGACGCGGCTGAGCCAGCCGGCCCGAAGCGTGCGGAAGAAGCGCTCGATCTTACCCTTCCCCGCCGGCTGGTATGGCCTCGCGTGGATCAACGCCACGCCGAGCCTGGCGCAGACCAGGGAGAGATGACGCGACCGGTAGGCGCTTCCGTTGTCGACGTAGAGCCGCGCCGGCAGGCCGCGCCGGATCAGCGCGTTCCTGAACACCGGCAGGAAGGCCGAGGTGTTCTCGGACATGGCGAAGGCGGCGAAGGGGACGACGCGCGTGGCATCGTCGATGAAGGCGATCAGGTAGGTCTTGCGCCGGGTCCGGCCGTGCCGGACCTTCGGCCCGTGCATGACGTCGGACATCCACAGCTCGCCGGCGTCGCGGTAGGCGAAGCGGCGGCGGTCGCCGCCGTGGTTCGGCGGGATCCTGTCGAACAGCCCCTCGCGGGCGAGAAGCCGGTGCACGGTAGACGAGGCGAGCGGATGATCGATGCCTTCGCCGTGCGCCGCCTCGATGATAATGCGCACCGACCAGCCCGGGTTCTCGGTCTTCAGCGCGATCAGGCGCTCGGCGACCTCGGGCGGCAGGCGCCGGGGCTTGCCCCGGTCGGTGCGCGGCTTCGGATACAGCGCCTCGAAGCCGCCGCGCCGGTAGTCGGCGATCCAGCCGCGCATCGTCTCGGCGGCGACCCGGGTCCGGCTGCTTCCGGGGATGGCGTAGCTCCGCTCGGCCTTGGCGCGCATCGTCGCGCCGGCGCCCGGCGTGCCCGCCGGCAGGTGCACCAGATCGGCGATCACGCCGTATCGGAACAGCGCGATCGCCTGGCCCAGGTCGTCGTCCGGTTCCTTCATGTCACGGTCCTCGTCGGTGGGGCTCTCCGGCCCCGGGACCATGACGCTAGGCCGCGACCGGAGGGGGATCAGGCCCCATCGAGTGTTGGAAGGCAGGATTGCGACCGCCCACCCCGATCCCGTGCGGCTGGAAGCCCAACGGGGCGGGCAGCGTCCGCAGTTGCGCGGAGACCAGGCCGCGTAGCGCCATCAACGCGCTGCCGCTCCCGAGACGCTCGCGCACCGCCACCATGGTGGCCGCGCAGCCCGCCAGCCGGTCGGGGATCAGGCCGATGACGCGGGCAAGAATGTCGTGGACCAGGCGAACCCGGCGGCGCACCCAGCGCATCGCGCCGGGAAGCTCGATCGCGTCCGGGCGCAGCGCGTTCGCCGCCGCCTCCAGGCTCCGGGCGCCTTCGGCCGCGACGACAACCGCCTCCAGATCGGCCAGCGTGCCCGGCAGCCGCGCCGCGAGACAGTCGGCCAGCAGGCTGATCGTCGTATGGCTCTCACGGCAATACCAGCGAGGAACCTTCGCGCCGGGCGGGGTCTTCCGCCCGTAGGTGCCGTGGCTTGCCACGGAACATCCGCCGTGCGGGTGATTCGGGCAGCGCTCAAGCCTTGCGTCGCGCCATGCCTCGGCCTTAACGTACTCCTCGCCGGTAAGCCCCGTCTCATAACGAAGCTGCAAACCGGCCATGGCCCGGCGGGGTTCAGCCCGCGCGGGCCTCTTTCTTGTTGTTCCTTCTCGGAGACTACGAAACCACCCCGGCGGCGCAAAGCCGCCAGACCGGCCTGTCCCACGCTCGGCCACCTTCCCGGGAAATCCACCGGCCGCTCAATGTGGGAAAAAAGCCTGGGCTGCTATCGAGCTAAACAGAAAGACAACAGACGAGATCGACCCGCCGGCGAAATCGGCGGTCACCTTCTTGCGGCTTACGGCTGGAAGATCGAACGGGAGAAGGGTATCATCGGTCATGGCGGCGTGGCGCTTTCGTTGCTTCGGCAGAAATCCGGTCGGAAACGAATTTCTACCCGAATCCAACGGGTTATCGCGCCAGGCAAAGCCCTGGAGAGGGGGATGAAATGACCTGAAACCTCTCGTAGCGATCCAGCGGGTTCAACTCCCGCCCGGCAAAGGCGCAGCCCGCCAGCCGGAAGCGAGTCTTGCATGGCGCGTGGCAACGCGTGTCGTGAAGCGTAGACAGCAGGCGACGAAGCGTCGCGCAGCCTCGATATTGGAAAACGACGACGCCTTCACCGTTAACCCTGTGGGGGCAGCACCGGAAGCGCCGGTACTGGCGAGGCGCAACGGGTCGTCCGGGGTCGTGGACCGGCGCAAAGTCGTGGGATGGATCGCCAGGGAACCTGGGAGATCCTGCTCTTGCCCGTGGGCAAGACCGCTGGAAAGGGACGGCCAGCGCGAACAATCCAGACCCCGGCCCGCCGCCAGGCCTGCATGACGGCGGGAGCGCCCATGGCGGACACGAACCCCGGCAGGCACTCGCGGAGCCGGCTGGCGAAATCAATGAGCCGAAGGACATGCGAGGGCAGGAAGTCGTAGCGTCCTGATAGTACCGCTGAAGGCGGGGAACCGTGGCCATCGGGACCCGCCAGAGGGAAGCGGGGCGTCACCTGTACAGAACCACTGATGGGAAACGCTGGAGGAAACCCTGAGTTCCACCAACACGTACACGAAACAGCAGTGGATAGCCGAACAGGCGAGGGGGCATCCGGACCGGGTGTTCACGTCCCTGCACCATCTGATCGACGGCGAGTGGATGCGCGAGGCGTATCGTCTGACGCGCAAGGATGGGGCGACGGGCATCGACGGCGTGACGGCTGCCGACTACGAGAAGGACCTTGAGACCAATCTCGACGATCTCGTGGACCGGATCAAATCGGGCAGCTATCACGCGCCGCCGGTGCGACGGCACTACATCCCGAAGGCGGACGGCACGAGACGCCCTCTCGGCATTCCGACGTTCGAAGACAAGGTGGCGCAGCGGGCGGTTCTGATGCTGCTGGAGCCGATTTACGAGACGGACTTTCTGCCGTGCTCGTACGGCTTCCGGCGCGGACGGTCGGCGCACGATGCCCTGAACGCACTTCGCACGGGCATCATCGAGCAGCGCCAGTGGTGGGTGATCGACGCCGATGTCGAGAAGTACTTCGATTCGATTCGGCACTCCCACCTTCGGTCCTTCCTCGACCTGCGGATCAAGGATGGCGTCGTAAGGCGCATGATCGACAAATGGCTGAAAGCGGGGGTGCTCGAAGAGGGCACCGTGCACAGGCCGGTGGCTGGTACTCCTCAAGGCGGGGTGATCTCGCCGATCTTATCGAACATTTTCCTGCACTACGTGCTGGACGAATGGTTCGAGAAAGCGGCCAAGCCGCGCCTCCGGGGCCGGTGCCAGCTGGTGCGATTCGCCGATGACTTTGTCGTCGCCCTCGAAGACCGCCACAGCAGCAAGCGGCTGCTTGATGTGCTGGGCAAACGTCTCGGTCGATACGGGCTCACGCTCCATGAAACCAAGACGCGCTACGTGGACTTCCGACGGGGGCGCCCCAGTGGGCGCCGCTGGATGGCATCGGCCACGACGTTCGACTTCCTCGGCTTCACCCATGTCTGGGCGAGGTCGAGGAAAGGCAACAATGTCGTTCGCCAGATCACGGCGAAAGGCCGTTACGCCCGCGCGCTCAAATCGGTGCACGAATGGTGCAAGAAATACCGGCACCTGCCGGTCGCGGCGCAGCGGGACTACCTTGCCAGGGCGATACGGGGCCACTGCGCATATTATGGTCTGACAGGGAACAGCAAGCGTCTCCGGTGGTTCCGCTACCAGGTCATCCGCATCTGGCGGAAGTGGCTCGAACGCCGCAACCGCCTCAGGCGCTTGAACTGGGACCGCATGACCGAACTCCTCAAGCGGTATCCCCTGCCGCCAGCCAGGATCACGCGCCCATGGCACACCTCGAGCGAACCTGTCAGGTGAGGAACCGAGTGCGTCAATCGCGCACGCTCGGCTCTGTGGGGGGAGGGGCTCGGCAACGACCCCTCCTACCCGGCCGCCACGTCCGCCACCATGTCCTCACACCCTGGTGCATAAATCAGGTTAGTAACCCAGAATGACGAAGAGCGTGCCATACGAATTTTTCTGCTTAAGTCGTGGCATTTCGCAGCGACGCATCATCGAACGTGTACTTGGCCGAGAGGGACGAGTGAACTGGATCCTAGTGCGCCCGTTAAGCTTACGCCGCTACAAGGACGCGCACGCGGTTGCCGAGGCTGCGCTGGCTAGCGCACCACAACAGCCTTCTGGTCGCATGATGCGTGCATTGAAGCTATGGCAACTCAGGGCGCAATACTCTGGCGCACGGCGACTCTTCCGGCGCCGCAACTCGGCTGTAGCCGTGGCGTGGGGCGGCAAGAATGGAGGACGTATGGCCTTCATGGAGGGAGCGCGGGCTGAGGGTGCGCGGCGTCTGTTCATCGAGCACGCACCGGTGCCTGGGCGGATTACTGTCGATCCGCGCGGTGTCGGTGCGCGCAGTTCGTTGCCTCGAACGATTGAGCCGTATCGTGCATGGGCAGACAAATTTGCGACCGACCGGCAGGCATGGCGCGCGGCCCGAATCGATATTCGGCAGCGCGCCAAGAGCAGGATCCGAGTGGGCGACGGAAAGTCCCGATGCCCGGAAGCTCCCTTCCTTTTCGTTCCCTTGCAAATTCCCTGTGATGCGTTCGTATCGACCCTTGCTTCTGCGGCCAAATCGTTGCCCGATGGCTGGTATCTGCGGCTCAAGGAACACCCCTCTGCCCGGATTTCCGAAGCCGAGGCTATCCTTGCAGCCGACCCAAACCGAATCTTCTTGGACAATCACAGCGACACCTTCGCACAGGTTGAAGCGTCGCGCGGGGTGGTTACGGCCAATTCCTCGGTCGGGATTCAGGCATTCTATTTCGACAAGCCGGTGGTGGTCTGCGGACAGGCCTTCTGGGCTATCCCCGGAGTCGCCACATCAGCGCCCAGCCTAGATAGTCTTAAGGATGTCCTTGCCGAGGCCGAGGCACTTAGTTTTGATACGGACGCCCGTGACATCTTCATGACCTACCTGTCTTCGGTCTATTTTCCTACGATCGACGGGTCCGAATCAGCCGCAAGCATCGCTGAACGCTTGGCCGGGGCGGATGCTCACGGCTTCTGGAAGGTTGATCATGACCATTAACACTGTACACAATCCACAATTTGAGCTTGGGCAGATCTGCGAGCCATCGCGCCCGGAAGGGATTAGCGCATTTCTGCGTATCAAAAACGGGGCAGACTACCTCGAGCTTGCGATACGCAGCCACATCCGCCACTTTGACGAGATCGTCGCTGTCTACAATGGCTGCACCGATGCCACACCAGACATCCTGGCCAGCCTGGCGGCGGAGTTTGGTGAACGACTGCGAGTATTCAATTACGTTCCCGAAGTTTTCCCACCCGGAAGCCCTGACCATGCTGAGGCATCTGCGGACTCTCCGCATTCCCTGGTCCACTACTCAAACTTTGCGCTCGCGCAGACCCGGTACAGCACGGTCACCAAGCTTGATGACGATCATATCGCACTGGATACTCCGCTCGATGAGACATGCCGTCAAATCCGTGTTCGCGGTTGCAGGCTCCAGGACATTTGGTGTTTTTCAGGGCTAAATCTCGCACGTGCGGCCGACGGTAGCCTTGCCGTTCCCATGGCTGACCCGATCTCAGGCAGCGGCGACATTGGCTTTTTTACCCCCAGTCATGCAACCCAGTTTCGCCATGATCCCCGCTTCGAACGCTTCGACCGTGGAGGCATGTCACTCCGATTTTCGGGTTTTCTTTACTGGCACGTGAAGTACCTCAAACGCGCTGCAGGATTCGCGAACTATGACCTCCCGAAATATCCGAGAAGTCGCTTTCACAGGAAGAAGTTGAAGTTTGAAGCTTCTGAGGTCCTGCCGCTGCAAGAGTTCCGCTCACGGATTAGTCACCGACGCGGAATTATAAAGGAAGTTGCTTCGCGGTTTAACGCCAAACTCCGGATGAAGGTCGAACGCGATGTAGCGGTTGCGGAGTGCTTCCCGCACTTCTCACTGGAAGAAGCCATCGCTGAAACAAGTCCGACATTCGCTGAACTGATCCTTCACCACCGCTGAGTGTATGCGCGTAAGGCAATTGGTACTGGTATGCAGCAACCGTGGCGCACGGTGTACCGTTGCGAAGACGGACTATCCATAGCGGGACGTATGTATGGACCCGGACGACGGGAATAATTTGCTGGAAGTCCATTTCGTTGGCTGGGAGGCCTCTTCGATTTCTGCCAATTGCTCCGCGTATTGCCGCGCGTAGGCCCCTCCCGCCGCAATCAGTTCGGCATGGGAGCCCGACTCTGTTACCCGTCCCCGTTCGATCACGTAGATGATATCCGATCCGACCACGGTGGACAGATGATGGGCTATCACAATTGTTGTCCTGCCCTCCTTGAGGCGGTCCAGAGCTTCGCGGACGGCGCGTTCGGACTCGCTGTCGAGCGCCGACGTCGCCTCATCCAACAGCAGGATCGGGGCATTCTTGAGCATGGCGCGAGCTATTGAAATCCGCTGACGCTGGCCCCCAGATAGGCGTTCGCCGAGCTCCCCCACCCGCGTGTCGTATCCGTCTGGCATTGCCTCAATGAAATCGTGTGCGTCCGCTTCTATTGCGGCCGTGACGATCTCGTCCATGGATGCATCGGCCTTGCCATAAGCGATATTGTTACGGATGGTGTCGTCAAACAGAGTGACTTCCTGGATGACCATACCGATGGCGTCGCGGAGCGAGCCGAGCGTGACCTTGGAGACGTCCTGGCCATCGATGGTGATCTCTCCCCCATCGGCGTCGTAGAAGCGGGGTATGAGGTTGAGCAGAGTTGATTTACCCGCGCCGGAAGCACCGACCAGAGCCACCTTTGAGCCCGCAGGGGCGACTAGACTGGCGCCGACAATCGCCGGGACACCTGGCAGGTAAGAAAAATACACCCTGTCGAAGCGAACCTCGCCGCACTTCACCACAAGTGGTTTCGCGCCTGGCGCATTGAGGATGTGCGGCTCGATATCGAGCACCGCGAAGACCCGTTGAGCCGCCGCCAGACCTTGCTGCAACAAAATGTTGTACGACGCGAGCGACTTGAGCGGCCGATAGGCAAGTAGCAGCGAAATGATGAATGAGAAGAAGGTGCCTGGCGTGGTCGAGCCGACAATCACCATGCTGCCGCCGACCACGATGACGACAGCAATCACCGCCCCGCCGAACGCTTCCATTACCGGGTTGGTGATCGCCGCGATCCGAGCCGCCCGATAGCTGCGGCTGAAGACCTCCTCGATCGCCGAACACGCGCGGTCGATCTCTTTGCGTTCCATACGAAAGGTCTTGATTAGTCGCGCAGCAGGGAAGCTCTCGTCGAGACGAATGGTAAGATCGGCCATCCGGGCTTGCGTGACCGAGGTGGCGCGCCTTATCTTCCTGCCGATGGAGACGATGGGCCATGCCGTCAGAGGAAATACGAGTATTGCGACCGATGCCATGAGCCATTCCTGGTAAAACATCACCCCAATCAAGAAAACAAGCCGCAAGGCGTCCCTGACGAAGCCCGTCATCGCGCGGATTAGGTTGGTCCGCAGCATGGAAGCGTCGACGGTGAAGCGAGCGATCAGGTTGCCGGTCTGAGTGTTGGCGAAGAAGGCCAGGTCGGCCCGCATCAGCTTGACATACATGTCACGCCGGAAATCGGCGACCAGTCTTTCGCCTACCCTGGCCATGAGTACTGCCTGGAGATAGGCCGCGCCGCCGCCAAGCAACGCCAGTGCTAGAATGGCCACCGGGATCAGGTAAAGCATCTCCTGATCGCGCGCGATGAACACGTCGTCGAGCGCCGGTTCCATCAACCAGGCAGTGCCAGCGGTGGCCGCCGCGACGACGGCCATGCAAAACAGCGCTCCTGAGATCGAAACGAAATGACCAGGCATCCGCTCACGCAGCAGCCGGCGCATTAAATGGCCGGTGCCCGTCGCGGCGCCTACCCCCGTCGGCAAGCCCTTACTGTGCGGATTTATCATGCGCAGCCCGAAAGCGATTATGGTCGGAGTCTAGCAAGACTGAGAATCATGGCCCCCTCTGTTTAGCGCGGGGCAACTTTGTGGTAGCGAACGTGGGGCAACTCATTGCCATCGGGTAGGACTTCGTTTCCCATCAAATTTCCGCCGCAGCTACGAGGTCGTCATGCCACCATGACCGAAGATACTCTTCTTCTGTTCAACCTTCCAGTCATTCAACGGAAGAACCTGGCCGCCGATTTCGCGGGCAGGTCGATCTCGTCCGACGGCGGGCTGGTGCACGTCGGGCTCGAAGGGACAATGAACGTACTGTTCCTGATGGACCTCGCGGCGAAGACCCGCCATGGCCTCTGGGGCCGGGTCGAGCAGGGCCGTTCGGGTGACGGCCTCTGCTACGGCTACGACGTGGTGAAGTCGTTCGGTGGCTCGGGCGATCCCGTGCGCGGCGGGTGCACGGTCAACGCGACGGAGGACGAAACCGTGCGCTGGGTGGTCCGGGAGTTCGCCCACGGCGCGAGCCCGCGCGGCGGCTGAACGGGGAGAACGTCCCGGGCCCCTCGGGCAAGCTCTGGACGGATCCCACCATCCGGGCCGGGGCCATACCAAGCGGGGAACCGGCCTGAGCAACAACGAGCTCTACATCGGCCGCCTGATCCGGAATCGGCTGCGCTACGTCAAGAACCCGGTGACCGGCAAGCGGGTGTAGCGGACCAACCCGCCGGAGGAGTGGATCGTCGCGGAAGTCTCCGAGCTCCGCATCGTCGAAGACGGTCTGTGGCAGATGGTCGAGCATCGCCAGGGCAGGATCACGGAGCAATACACCACCGTATCAATGTCCCAGGCCGCTCGTAGTGCGGACTTGGCCTGGGAAGTTACGGACGCCGGATCGAAGACCGTAGTATCGATCACGAGATATACCACACGAATGCCCGAGGGCGGACAGGTACATTGTGCCTTGATCTGTTCCGCATGAAATCGGATACTGCGATCACTCTTTCCCCTTGGGCCATAATCTGATTGTAGGTGTGCTTAACCGCACTGCCGACACCGTAATTTCCATGGAAGGTCGTTACGAGCCGAGCGCCGGTACGGCGAGCTGCCAACCAAGCACTCTAAGCAGGAGCCCGCCAATGAACATGAACAAGGTCCACATTCTTCCGTTCGATTAGGGAAGTCAGTCGAAACGAATTAAGACAAATTGCAATAGGGCTCTTGAGGTCGACCCTCATTCGGATGTGATCCGTCCAAGACTTCGAGCGCTTGAGCCTCCCGCCGACGCAATCAACGCCCGTGCTCCGAACTCGCGCGGCGCATCCGCAATCTTCAAGACGCCATCTTCGGCGCCACCTTCCGCGAGGGTGGGCAAGACGTGTAGCACGGTCTTTCTTTCAAGAGTCGTACTGGAACAACGCACGGTCATGTGCCTCTTGAAGAATCCACCATGAAAGGGGCAAATCCTGATTTTCTGTTCTCACACACAAACACCAAATCTTGTCGCCCGCGGCCACACTTATAAACGTTGTCGTCGCGTATATGGCATCGAGACCGAAACGTCGGGCTAAATCCCTTCCCCGCGACCAGATCAATCTTGATAGGAACGAAATAGGTCCGCGAAAGCAGGTCGCAATGCCTATCGAAATCTCGGGCAGCCTTTCGGTTGACCTCTTTGTCGTCAATAACTAGAAGGCGATGCGCAAGCATGTTTCGCAACGCCACAAGATCACTCCATGACAGTTCAGCTGTAAGCGATGGAGTGGACGCCCCTCCCGACGCCATCGCGATGTGCCATGTTGGCAGTGGTGTTAAGGCCAAGAGAGGAAAGGGGCGTCCATGGACAAGGTTAGCATGATCGGAATCGATCTGGCGAAGAACAGCTTTCAGCTGCACGGCGCGCGGGCCGATGGATCGGTTGCGTTCCGCAAGAAGCGTAGCCGCGGGAAAGTATTGGAATTTATGGCGTCGCAGCCGGGCTGCGCGGTGGCGATGGAGGCCTGCGCCGGCGCTCATTACTGGGGCCGGGAGATCGGCGATCTGGGTCACTCGGTGAGACTGATCCCGCCGCAGTATGTCAAGCCTTACGTCAAGC
>Ga0209022_1003724_pt1 | contig 10395 bp, 8 predicted proteins | sample PinacodermPK_FD_187300 | JGI IMG/M metagenome (GOLD analysis project Ga0209022, IMG submission 187300) | Host-associated microbial community of the marine sponge Aplysina aerophoba from Gulf of Piran - sponge pinacoderm, lysed by proteinase... | ecosystem: Host-associated > Porifera > Sponge >... | reverse complement strand
GCCCGTCCCGGAGGGGCAACCCCCCATCCCCGACAACTGGCAAGGGATCGGCATCCGCATTGAAGACGACGTGGCGGTGACCGCAACCGGCCATGAGGTGCTGACGGCGGGGGCGCTGAAGGACGTTCGGGATATGGAGCGGTGAGGAATGTCTGAATCAAGCTGGACTCTCACCGCAAGGGTACCCGGGATCCCGACCCGGCTCCATCACAAGGAGTCTGATCGTTAGATTGGTGGGAAGCCTCTATCCATACCTTTGTCTATCTTTGACCTATGCCTTCCATCGCCCCGGAATTGTTTTCCGCATGGATCCAGTCAAAACCCTTCGGTCATCGACTCGGAGACACCACAACACCCCATGGGCATCGTCCGGGATGCTGAGTCAGTGTGTGGGATTTGATCCCGGTTCGCCTTGATGAGCGATAATCCTCACAATCATCTCCTTAGCCTCCGGATGGATCAAGGCTTCCATCAGTTTCCGTCAGTTCCCATGAGTATCCTGCTCGCGCCTGGTGCTGAGTCCACTACTCTGTTCACGATCACTGTTCAGCAGTCTGGTCGCCGCCCCTCTGCACGGTTCGCTGGTCAGCGCCGCATCACGGTTCCCCTGAATCGTTTGCAAGCAACCCTGCGGCGACTTCGCCCGAATGGGGACATTCTCTCCGTCGCCCGGTGCCAGAACATGGGTGATCAGCCAGGGTTTCTCAATCCTGTTCCAGGAACAGCATCGGATGAGCATTCAGCGGCTGAGCCTCCAAGTGCTAGCGAAAAAGCCGAAGGACCGGATTCCAAGGAGGTCTTGACCCAGTCCCTTGTGGATCTCGCTGTTGAGTCATGGCGTTTTGCATGGCGTTTTGCGCGGCTTCTGCAAAGGTTGAATGCGGGGAGGGCAAGCAGATATGGGGGACAGTTGCATGGTTTCCGAGAAAAGCTCAAGGAGGCGCTCAGGAATGCAGGCATGGAGATCGTGAACGTAGAAGGTCGTCTGTTTAACTCTGGAATCAAGGCGACGCCATTAAACCGCGAGGACTTTGGTGCTGACGATACGCTGGTTGTGGACCGGATGACCGAGCCCATCATCAAGGGACAAAACGGTGTTATGCATGAGGGAACCGTGATGCTCAAAGCGGCTGTGGCTCCAAGTGTTGCCGCCCCAGCAGAGGAAACGGCACGGGCAGCTCCGACGGAGCCGATATCTGATCCCAAGGAGATCTTGACCAAGTTGCTCGTGGATCTCGCCGTTGAGTCATGGCGTTTTAGCAAGCTGTTTGGGCACCTTCTGCAAAAATTGGCTGCGGGGGAGCGCGGCAGGTACCGGGGGCAGCTATCTTGGTTCCAAGAAAAACTCAGCGGGGCTCTCGGGAACGCAGGCATGAGGATCGTGAATGTGGAAGGTCATCCGTTTGACCCAGGAGTGGCGGCCACGCCATTAAACGCTGGAGACTTTGGTGCTGACGATGCGCTGATTATGGACCGGATGCTTGAGCCTATCGTCATGGGATCAGACGGCCTCGTGCGCATGGGAACCGTGACGCTCAAAAAGGTGAAATCATGAAAAGTTATATTGGCATCGATCTGGGCACCACCAACAGTGTGATCTGTTCCTATGAGGATGGCCGGACCCGCATTTGGAAGAGTCCGGAGCAGAATGACGTCACCCCGTCGGCGATTTACATTAACAAGCGGGGCAACAAGTTTGTGGGGAAGCGTGCGTATAACTTGGCACCGAAGGAGCCGCGGCACGTGGCGATGCTGTTCAAACGCTTCATGGGGACCAGCACACCCATCACGCTGCCTGCTGTAGACATCACCATGACCCCGGAAGAGTGTTCGTCGGAGATTCTGCGGACGCTGCTTGGCTATTTGCCGGAGGAACTCCGCGAAGCGCTCCGCAACGACCCGGAGATGGGAACCGTGATTACTGTGCCTGCGGCGTTTAACCAGATGCAGAAAACCGCCACGATGCAGGCGGCTGAGCAAGCGGGTATCGGCAAGGTGGCGCTGATCCAGGAACCTGTGGCGGCGGTCATGCGTGTCATGAAGGCACCGAACGCCGACGGCACTTTCCTTGTTTACGACCTTGGCGGCGGCACGCTGGATATTACCTTGGCGGAGAGTGTGGGCGGTCACGTCAATATCCTTGCTCTTGGAGGCATTGCCATGTGTGGCGGGCGCGACTTTGACCGTCTGCTTGTCAGCAATGTGGTCAAACCCTGGTTGCGCAAGACGTTTGTTGACCTGCCTGACAATTGGTCTGACGACTTACTGCCAGTGGCAACTTGGGCCGCAGAACAAGCAAAGATCGAGCTTTCCTCACGGGAAGAGGCAACTATTAATTTGTCGGAAGAGGAGGTCCCTCGTCGAATTCGAGATCAGCTCAATCAGGATATTTATATCCACATCAAGATTGATTGGAACATCTTGAACAAGCTCATTCAAGAGAAAGTCGATGAATCGATCGAAGCCGCAAGGAAGACGCTTGACAAAGCAGGTCTCAGCCCCCATGACGTTGACCGCATTGTCTTCATTGGTGGACCGACCCATTACAAGCCACTGCGTGACCGAGTGTCATTTGAACTGGGGATTGCAGCAAGCACCGAAATGAATCCCATGACGGCAGTGGCAGAGGGTGCCGCCTTGTTTGCGGAGTCCATCGACTGGGGTTCCGAGAACCGCAGCCAGAAGAGTTCCCGCGGCACGCTCAAACCAGCGGCAGCGCTAAAGCTAAATCTTAACTTCAACTACAATGCCCGTACACCGAGCGAAAAAGCAAAAATCACTATCCAGGCTGAGGGTAAAGTGATGCCGGGAACGGAGTGCCAGGTCGAGAGTCTGGAGACTGGTTGGAAGTCCGGCCTTTTCCCTCTGAAGCACGGTGAGACCATCGATGTACCCCTAGTCAAGGATGGAGAGAATGAGTTCAAGGTATCTGTATTCGATGACTTCAGAGGAATCTCAACCCACAAGATCGTTATTACCCGGACCGCAGCGACAGTCGATGCCATCCCTGCCTCCCATTCCATCGGTCTCGTCGTGCTTGAAAAGCTAGGGGGATCCGAAGTCATGGAATGGCTTGTGCGGGAGGGAGACCATCTGCCGAAAAAACTATCCGGCACTGTCAAAGCCGGTGAGTCATTGAAGGCGGGTAGCACTTCCTCTCTCAACTTCAAGTTAGTAGAAGACGAAAGCGATGCACCCCAAGATAATCGCTTCATTGGTGTCCTCAAGATCAAAGGTACTGATTTGGACGACGAAGCTATTCCTGCTGGCGCCGACCTTGATTACGACTTTGAAATGCGCGATTCCGGGGAAATCGTATTGAAAGTATCGGTCCCATCTATTGGTTTCTGCTCCGAAAAAAAACTTCTACTCTCGCAAAGAGGGACAGATTGACTACAGTAAGGAATCGGCACGCGTTAGCGAAGAGGGTGAGAGAATGCTGCGGCGCCTTGCGGAAATTGAGAGTGTTGTCGATGATCCGAAGCTGGAGCAGGCACACAGAAAGCTCAAGGGGAAGGGAGCATTATATCTCGATGGTGATTTCGATGAAAACCTTGATCCCGAACGGGCTCAGGAGGCAATGGAGGAGATCGTTGAGGCCCGTCGCCTGGTGGCTCAGGTGCGCAAAGATCATCGCAAGCCGATCAGACAACTTGAACTGGACAAGGTCAGACGACGCTTCAACGAAGATATTCGCCAGTACGCACGCCCAAGCGAGGAGAACGCATTCGATAACTTGGCTCGAACAGCCCAGCGCTCTATTGACCGAGACGACAATGATTTTGAAAGCCACTTGAGTGAACTTGAGAGCAAGAACTTCGCAATTCTCTGGCGACAGGACTACTATGTCATACAGCATTTCAAGTTGATGATATCATCACCTCGCTATTTCTCTGATCAGGTTCGATTCCAACAACTGGTTGAACATGGAAAACGTGCCATCAAGAAGGATGACATTGATGAATTGCGGCAAGTTGTACGAGATCTTTGTCAGATTTGGATCAGCACAGACCCATCATTGGATGATGATGTGATTGTGGACACGAACATTATTCGAGGATAGTAGCCATGGAGAACGAGCGTTGGTTCCCGCTGAAGCACGAACTGCCTGATGGATCCAGGCTTGGCCAGCTTTTGCATAGCGGTTGCAACTGGCAGATTTACCGGCTGAATAATCAAAAATTGGTGCTGATTGTGCAGAGCGCTCTTGCCCACCGGTGGATGGAATCAAGGCTCTTGCCGGATACGGTGTGGAACTCACTCTCCTTCGGCCAGGACGATTATCGGGCGATTACCTCGAATCTCCAGCACAGGCTTGAACCCGTCGTCCTCAATCGCCCGCCGGACACTAAGGCAGACGCACTCTCATTTGCGCTGAGTTTGCGGGAAACTCGGAAGATTGATGCGGACGTACCCCTCCACGATGCCATCTATATGGAGCGTTATTCACGACTGCTGCCAACTTGGACGTCATCTGAAGGGAGCACGGATGAAGAAATCCTGGGACAATGGCTGACTGGTGGAGTGTCCATACCGGCAACATCATTTCGTCGCATGTCCAGTATCCTCGGGTGGTTGGACAAACGCGATGTAGCAGATCTGGTTGTAGCGGCAGGTTTCAGCGTGCCAAAGAGTTCTGGCATTGCGGGAACGGCGCAGAAATCACAACAACTGGTAGCCAAGCAGGAAGGCGCAGAGGCACCAACGACAGCAGCCACTTCGGGTTCGGCAGCAGGGTCGAAATCATCAATCCATTCACACCATTCACAGCAGGCCTTTCGCTTGTCGGGACGTCCGGTCCTTGAGACCTTCTTCAACGAGCATGTTATTGACATTATTGAAAACGCAGAGTGTTACAGAGCGCTTGGCATTGACTTTCCCGCCGCTATTGTCCTTTATGGACCACCAGGCTGCGGAAAAACCTTTGCCGTGGAGCGTCTGGGCGAGTACCTGGATTGGCCAATTTTCCCTATCGATTCCAGCAGCATTGCCAGCCCCTACATTCATGAGACCAGCAAGAAAGTTGGCCAGGTCTTTGATCAGGCCATGGATGCTGCGCCATCAATGATCATCATTGATGAGATGGAATCTTACCTGTCTGACCGTCAGATCCACAGGTCCACCGGCCTGCATCATGTGGAGGAAGTTGCGGAGTTCTTGCGGCGCATACCGGAAGCTAGCAAGCGCCAAGTGCTCGTCATCGGCATGACCAACCGGCTGGAAATGATCGACTCCGCCATTCTGCGCCGGGGTCGCTTCGATCATGTGATCGAGGTTGGGATGCCCTCGGCAACGGAGGTGGCTGACCTGATGGACGCACTGCTGACCACAGTGCCCATCGAAGGCAGATTGGATACGGGCGCAGTGGTAACGTCACTAACCGGGAGGGCGTTATCCGACACTGCTTTTGTGGTTCGTGAAGCAAGACGGCAGGCTGCCCGCGCCGGGAGATGGGCTGTGGATAATGAGTCGTTACAGCGGGCACTCGCCAGTCTCCAGTCAACTGCCCGTCAAGCCGCCGTTCATCAGCTTTAGATAGGATTAGACGATGGATCTCCTGGTGAACCCTTTCTTTATCCTTGGCGCCACGATGGGTGACAACAGGCGTCGCATCATGGCCTTGGCAGAAGAGAAAAGCCTGACCACTGATGATGCCACTGTCCCGGCGGTGCGAGACGCGAAAGCTATGCTGATCCACCCAAGACGACGTCTCAGCGCCGAGATCGGCTGGCTGCCCGGGCTACACCTAAACACATCTTGGGCTATATCAATGCTGCAACAGGATCCAGTCCAGGTACGAAGCTTGGTTGGCGTGCCGAGCCTTACCCGTGCCAACCTTCTCGCTGCCGGGCTGATTCGCGTCGTCGAGCAACTCCCCAAGGGTGAGGTCGTACAGTGGATCCTTGAACTCGCCCATGCGCATGACGCTATCACAGCCGAGCCAACCATGACCCTGTTGAATAAGGAGCGGTCGGCGGCTGGCTTCCCGGCCATCATGGATCTGCAAATGGTCAATGCCGAACTGCGGAGTCAGCGGCAATACTATGGACAAGTAATCAAGAAAGCAGTTGATCAGCTACCTTCTCGATTGCTCATAGAGGTCATTACCATCGTTATTGATAAAGCCACCAATCATGGAGACGATCAGGCACCAATCCTGATCGACGACTTGGTGGATGGCTTTGAAGTGGAAGCGCAAGGGTTTTTCGAGGTGGAAACAAAGACAATTCAGGTTCTGGTAGAGCGCATACGACGCGCTGCTGAGCATGATGAAGGCTATGAGCACATGAGCCGCCTTGTGTCGCAACTCGAGAACGTCGTTAGGAATTGGGACCGGGTTGCCCAGCCAATCCAGGTGAGCGCACGGAGCCGCGGTACAGACCATGACCTGAGCCATGAGGTTGCCCGAGGGATCAGAAGCCTAGCGGTTGATCTGTTTAACGAACATGACCTCCTCGCCATCTCCAGGAGACTGACGGCGTTTCAACAGATGGTGTTTGCCGAGGTCGACAGCGTTGTTGAACAATCCCAAGAAGACGCCACTGCGTTGAATGAGATCGCTAAACGGAGAGAATAATTTTTCTATCGCTGGATATGTCCCCTGATATGGTGACCTGCTTGACAAGCTAGGGGCAGGACTCATAACCAGAAGATGACGGTAGCAGCCAGGAGGATGGCAGAGCAGAAAATATGGGCACAGCGGTCATAGCGGGTTGCAATGGGGCGCCAGTCCTTGCGTTTGGCCAACAGGTTTTCCACCTTATGGTCCACTGTGTACGGCCTCTTGCTGGAATGAATCGGCTGGTTACGGTTCCGCTTGGGCGGGATACAGGGTGGGATGCCTGCTCCATCAGCATGGTGCGGATCTTGTTGCCGTCATACCTCTTGTCGCCCATCAAGGACGTCGCACCGGGAAGATCCCTCAGCAGGACATCAACACCCGTGAAGTCGCTCCATTGCCCCTCGCTGAGGTGAAGCTGTACAGGACGCCCTTGCTGGTCGCACACCACATGGAGCTTGCTGGAGTCCTCCGTAAGGTTGGCCCAATTAATCCAGGTTCCTCCCACCCCCTTGTTGAGCCTGGATGCCGTGCGATGGGCTTTGAGGTACGTGGTATCAAGCATCAGCACCTCTTCCGGCTCGGCACCGTCGGATCGTGCCAACGCCGAGAAGATCAACAGGAATCCACTGTTGTGCGACCAGCGGCGGAAACGGTTGTAGAGGGTTTTGTAGGGTCCGTCAACAGGTGGGGCATCCACTCAGTACAGGCCATAGCAGCGGAAGACATGGATGATGCCACTCAATACCTTGCTCCATCCCTACGGCTCAATCCTAGAGTGAGGGGGCAACTCCGCGATTGGATGATGGCTTTGAGCAATGGGGAAGACCTCAAGGGATTCTCTGGACTGTCGTCGCTTGCGTCCGATATTGGCGAGACCGTAGGTGATGTTGACGCACTTGACACCCAGGGGCAGAAGCCTGCTGCCATAGAGCAAAGCAGGAATGAGAAACAACCCCACTCACAGAAATCAGCAGAAATGCCAGCGCCCCTGCATCAAGCAGCGTCGCTTGGCCAAACAGACGCAAGCAAGGAACTGCACAATGTTGACGCCCAGCCGGATACTAAAGATGAACAAGAACAGAATTCATCTGATTGGGTAGCATCACTTTGCGGAATAATAATAGCACTTGGCATGGTAATAATAGTATTTAGCATAGCAATACGTCATTCAGAAAGGAAGTCTTCAGATATTGATCCCATAACCTTGCCCTATCTGCGCCCCGCCGAGAACACCCCTGCTGGACGTCATGACCCAACGCCCCCATCCCTGGCAGGCTTACAACCTGCGGGGATCCCCCTATTTCCAGGATAATCTCAGCCGGAACACCCGGAACACATCCCTTTCTCTCTTTGTCGGTCGGCAAAGGGAGTTGCAGAAGCTGCTGATTCGGATTGAGGGCAGCCTGACCGGCTCCCGCCAGGCGGTGGCCGGTCGGCCAGGGATCGGCAAAACCACCCTGGTGGAGGCGGTGAAGGCCGATGCCAGGGATGCTGGCTACTGGGTCGCTCCCCAAAGCATTGCATTGACCCCGGAGGCCAGCAGTCTGGACCTGTTGGGTCAAGTACTCTCCGGCGTCTACGGGGCGGTGACGGCCGCTTGCGACAACGCCTCGGGGCCTGAGGTGGAGGCAGCGCAACAACTGGTAACCAGCTTCCGGCTCCATGGCGGTGGGCTCACCGTTGGCGCTTTTGGGTTCAGTGGCGGCGGGTCCCGCAGCGAAGGGGTATCGCAACCTCCCAGCGCCCTCTTGCTGGATGGACCGCGGGTGCTCCGCAATCTGCTGGGTTATGCCCTGAAGGAAGGGGCTCGGGGTGTACTGCTGCACCTCAACAACCTGGAGAATATCAGCACGGACCATGCGCAGAAGGCAGCCGACAAGCTGCGGGCCGTGCGGGATCAGGCACTGATGTTGGAGGGTTTGCACGTGATTGTGGTGGGCACAACCGATGCTGTCTGCACAGCGGTGTTGCACCATGACCAGGTGCGCTCGGTGTTCTCCGGACCGCTGGTGCTGGACCCTCTCTCCCTTGCAGAAGTGGAGCACCTGCTCCGGAAACGCTACAAGGCGCTGCAACTGGACGCCAGTGGTCCCCCGCCTGCTCCGGTGGACGCTGCCGTAGTTCAGGAGTTGCATGGGCTGTTCCGTGGGGACCTGAGGGCCATGCTGCGGGCGCTGGAGGATGGGGTCGTTGAACTGTTGATCGCCGATCAGCAGCAGACCAATGCATCCGGGGGGCGGCCCCCTATCAGCCGGGACGCTCTCCTCAAGGTGCTGCACCGGCTTTACCAGGAACTGAAGCAACAATTGGGCAGCACCACGTGGAAACGGCTGGAAGCCTGGGCGGCGAAGGATGCTGTGGTCCCGCAAACCCGGAAGCAACTGCAGAAGATCTGGAATCTCTCCCAACCAGCAGTGTCCCGGATCCTTCAAGATCCGGGCATCGCCGTGGCGGTTGAAGCCCTGCCGCGCCATGGCAAGGACCCCATCCAATATCTGCTCACCGGCGCTGCGCGCTTGGCTCTGCTGGATCCTGCCGAGGGTCAGGTCAACAGCTCAAATCCCTAACGTCAAGGCCTGACGCTCACGCCAGATTTCTTTCACATGGGGGTCGGTTACATCGTAGTTGCCATGGCCGTGGCGCATGAGGATGTTTTCTGCCAACAGTTGGTTGACCACGGGTTGGATCTCTTCAGTCCGCACAGTACGGCCAACTGCTGCTGTGTACGCAGCGGCAGCTTCTGCCGAGAAGAGGCCAGTGGCAGGGGCGTCAGCGCTGGCCACACGGCTAAAGATGGCCAGCGCCAGGCCGCCCATCCGCTCTATCTTGCTGAGCTCAATGTCCGCCGCTTTGGAGCGCAGTGTGTGGGCAATCACGGGCAGAAGTTGATCGGGCTCAATGCCTGAGGATGAATTGGCGTGCATCTGGCGAAAGGCCTGCCGAAGCTCTTCCGGTCGGTTGCCCAGGGTCTTGAAACAGGCAACAGCCCCATCCAGCGATGGCAACGGCGTGATGCCAGCGGCCTCCAGACGCTGGAGCACATGCCGGACGTAATCTTGGTCCAGGAGGGGATAGGGGAGAGACGTGGCCCCCACAAATGCCTGGTTACGCCTGGCGGTAAGTTCACTGACCAAGGCACGGTGGGACCCCGTACCAACGAACAGGAAACTACCCGGCATGTTGGGGCTGAGGTTGACGGCATCCCGCGCCGCCTTGAGGGCATGGAGCGTCTGATTGCCGTCTTCACTGGTGATGGCCCGTTGCACCTCATCCACAATCAGCACCAGGTCGGTCTTTGCCTGATGTACAACTTCCGTAAAGGCTTGCGCCATGGTTGCGCCTCCTTCCTGACCCAGGGTCTCCAGTTGGAAGCCGAACCTGAAGCCCATGGCCGCCACATCCGCCTGTTTGATTTTCGCTAGCAGGGGGGATGTGGGCTCAGCCAGGGCATGACGCACGGCCCTATGAACCAACTTGGCAGGACTCACTTTGGTGTCGCTCCAAAGATCGACGTAGATCACCAGAGTTCCCTGTTGCTCCAACGCAGGGATAAGGTCGTTGCGCAGGAACGTGGTTTTGCCGGTGCGACGCAAGCCCGAGAGAAAGAGACCGGATCGCAATCCCTCATCCAAAACTCCGGGATGCAGCAATTGTCTTGCCATCTGTGCGGCCAACTCACGGCGCGGGAAGATTGTCGCCACGGAATCACGCTCTTTAGGGAATGGGAATAATTATGGCAGATGCCTAAAAGCACATAAACCGCTGGGCCAGTGAGCAAACCCCGGATCCATGGCACGCTCCATGGGCTGACCTGCTTACGGAATCTCCCATTG
>Ga0209022_1003719_pt1 | contig 10408 bp, 11 predicted proteins | sample PinacodermPK_FD_187300 | JGI IMG/M metagenome (GOLD analysis project Ga0209022, IMG submission 187300) | Host-associated microbial community of the marine sponge Aplysina aerophoba from Gulf of Piran - sponge pinacoderm, lysed by proteinase... | ecosystem: Host-associated > Porifera > Sponge >... | reverse complement strand
CCCTCGACGGCGACGATCTCCCGAACCTTGATGCAACAGGCTTGGCCGTCCCGACCGCCCGGGGCGGCCTTGGGTCTCACACCCGACGCACCTGTGGTGCATGGCGCGCAACGATGCCTACGCCTCGTCTTCGATGCCCTCGCGCATGATCCTTCGCACTCCCGTCCACGTTTGTCGTGCCGGAAACAGTGCGTCGCATTTGCGACGAACAAGGGAAACTGCTAACTACCTCAAGACGTTACCGGGCCATCTGGCCCACACCATCACCCGCACGGGCCTGGCCTGCGTCGCTATTGCGTCTTGGACAGGGATGCGCGCATCTGCCCGGGGCTACGATCCCGCCCTCCGAGCGTAGCTACCGCGTCGCACGACGGGGATGCGCAACCGGGATGCGCCCTCCGGCCGCGCCCGCATCGCCGGCAGCTGGAAACGGCTGTCGTCGTCGACAATCGAGGAGACAGGACAGGGGCATATCGGCATGGCGAACACTGTGAACAAGCATATCCGCGTCGACGAAAACGACTGGATTCGGATCGAAAACGCCGCCCGGGAGCGGGGGATTTCTCCGACCCGGCTGATGATTTCCACCACGCTCGAAGCCATCGACGGCCGGCAATGGCCGCGCACCGAGGCCGAAATCTATCTCCTGCGCTCCGCGATGTTCGCCGCCCAGGCGATCGCGCGCGACATGGAGGCCGCCGGGCGTGGCGACGAGATCGCCGCGATCGCCCGCAACATCTCCCGCGTCGCGCCGGACTTGCCCCCCGAAACCGACGAAGGAAGTTGATGGCCCGACCCCTGCCATCCTGGAGCGCGCCATCAAATCGATGCTTGGGGACCAGTTTGGACGCCACCATGACGCCATTCGCAGAGGAGAGAACGCCGTGACCCAAGGCACGAAGACCACCCCCGCCATCAAATGGGACGGCAAGACCTGGTTCGTGACCCTGCCCGTGGAGGACGGCAAGGTGCTCGAAGCGAAATGGGAGCCGGGGCTCACCTACGTCGTCCGCATCCGGGAAGCCGGGACCGAGGCCTGGAGCTTCGGGTTCGAGACTCCCGTTCCGAGCTGCACCTTCGTCGACCTGAAACCCGACACCGAGTACGAGCTACAGGTTCGGGCGAAGAACAGGGCTGGGGAGGGCACACCCTCCTATCTCACGATGCGGACCGACCCTGTCGGAGCGAGCACAAACATCGTCCCCTTTCCCAAACGCTGACGACGCGGAGGCGAACACACGATGCCCGACACCCCAAGCCCCGATGACCAACTGAGATCCCTCCTCATCCGGACGATGGCACTGCTATGCGTGAGAAACACTCGGCTTGAAGACATCCACGCGGGCCTCACTCCGGTCACCAGGACCGGGGACTATTCCGACGTCACGGTGATCGACGCGGACGGCCGGCGCATTCCCTGGCCCGACGTCTCCCATTTCGATGACAGTGTGATGCGCGACCTCATGCGCCAGGTCGTCGACCGCCTCTACTCCTTCGAGGTTCGCGCTCAGGAGCCCGGGTTCCTGAACAGGATCGAACTCTGGATGAAGGCGGCAAGCCGCTGGGACGAACCGGAGCTCGATCCGTCCTTTCTACCTCCACCGACCGCAAGCCGGACCCCGCCATGACCGAAACGATCACCGGCGGGCCAGGTCCCCGCCATGCCTTCGCCCCGCATCCCGACCCGATTGAGGGCGCCCTCTACCGCATCCATGTCGTCTTCGAGGAATCCGACGGCCGTCTGTGGGCAGCGGGCACCGACATCATGGCGCCGACGCTCGAGAGCGCGGAGACGTTTGCGGACCGCCTCAATGAGGCGCTCGGCCTGGACAGGGTGGCGTGGGCGGCGCGTGCGACTCGCGCATTCGCGCCGGGTGAGGCGCGCGAGGACGGGGCCGACTACTTCGCACTGTCCGCCGACCGCAGCCACGCCTTCCTGATAGAGCTGAAGACAGACCTCCGCTCAGTCCGCACGGATCAGGAACGCTACCTGGAACATGCCCGGACCCGTGGCATGCCCGATCTTCTCGCCAGGGTGATATCGATGGCCAACGCCGCCAAACCCTATGCGCGTCGCAAGTACTTCCATCTGCTGTGGACGCTCGACGCGCTCGGACTGATCGACCTACCTTCCGACCTCGCGGACAAGATCTACGGTCCTCCACGCGGGGTTCACAAGTGCATCGACGCCATCCGGATCGCACCCGTGCTTCCTGCCCTCGAAACCATCCATGTCCTGCCGACGGCGGACGACACTATGCCGCGCATCGATTTCCAGACCTTCGCCCGCGTCATCCAAACCCGCGGAGAGATTGGAAGGGAGTTTGCACGTCACCTTCACCAGTGGGCGCGCATCGAGGCCGGGACCGCACAGCCCGGCAACGCCTCCACCGGATAGCGCCGTCCCCGCATGTCGCCCCGGGCATCTATCGAACATCGGTTCATCGCCGGCCGACTTGGGCTCCGGCGTCATATCCGGCTCCCCGAATCTCGAGATTGCCCCGCTTCACCGCGAACCTGGACCCGACCTGGCTCACACGCGCGCCCGGAAACACATGCCGCGCAAACAAACCTCCGAGCCGCTCCGCGATTCCCGAATCAGCCAGCGCTTGCCCTTGCAGGACCGCTGTAACCGGCCAAAGCAGGCCGTCATTCCATTGTTGGAGTTTAGTTGATTCACTGCTCGACTTCGTGCATCGAGGAGTCGAGTATGAAGACGAGCGGAGTGAATGGTTCGAGTCGACGTCGGCGTCGCACTGCGAACGAATGGGAGAAATTGGTCTCGCGTTTCGAACAGGGGTTTCAAACGCGAAGGGATTTCTGTTTGTCGCAGGGCGTGTCACTGAGCACCTTCGATCTTTGGAGGCGTAAGCTTCGTGGCAAAACGGCGAAACCCGACGAATCGATGTTTGTCGAAGTCTCGCAGGCTGAGCCCGCTGAGGTCACGTCGTGGGATGTAGAGCTGGAGCTCGGTGGCGGGGTGATTCTTCGAGTTCGAAGTGCGCGGTGATGTTGAACCCGACACTGGGCGGTCGGATTTGGCTTTGCACGCAGCCGACGGACATGCGCTGTTCTTTTGACGGGTTGTCGGCACGTGTGCGCCGTCATCTGGGAGAAGACCCGACGAGCGGGCATTGGTTTGTTTTCATCAATCGGCGTCGGAGCCTTATCAAGATTTTGGCCTTTGACACCGGTGGCTATTGGATTTGGAGCAAGCGCCTGGAGCAGGGCCAGTTTGGACCGCGCGATGGTGGCAGGGAAGGAAAGCGGATTTTGAGTCGTACGGATTTGCAGGCGCTTGTCGAAGGGGTAGATATGAAAATCATACGGCAAAGAAAGCGGTATCGAAAGACTACCTGAACGATTCGATGCGTGATAGATTCGCGCCCGGTTGAATGGAAAAGAGAACTCGGGTGTGTGCTTCGCGTACCGCTGAACTCGAGCGCGAGAACGCTCGTTTGTCGAATGCGCTCGACGAATCGAATGCGGCGTTGACTCAGTTACAAACCGACTTCCGGGTTCTCAAACAACAACTGGAGTGGTTCAAGCGCCAGCTGTTCGGGGAAAAATCAGAGAAACGCCTGGAACTCGACCCGGTGGAGCAAGGCAATCTGCTCAGCGCCCTGGGCGTGGAAACGCCGCCGCACTTCGATGAGCCCTCGACGCACACCGTCACCTATGAGCGGCGCAACAAGGTGCGCGATGGCGCGGTCAATGACAGCGGCCTTCGCTTTGACGCCAACGTGCCGGTAAAGACGATCGCAGTCCAAGACCCGGCCATCGAGGCGATCCCGGAGAACCTGCGCGAGGTCATCGGCGAGAAGGTGAGCTACCGCCTTGCCCAGCAGCCGGGCAGCCACGTCGTGTTGAAATACGTGCGCCCGGTGGTCAAGCGCAAGGACACCTTGGCAATCATGACCGCCGCGGCGCCGGGGCAGGTGCTGGAGCGAAGCGCGGCCGACGTGAGCTTCCTCGCCGCGATGCTGGTCGACAAATTCCGTTATCACCTGCCGCTGTATCGCCAGCATCAGCGCCTTGCAGACGGCGGCATCGTGGTGAGCCGTTCGAGCTTGAACACCTGGGCGAGCCGGGCCATCGACCTGCTCGAGCCGATCTGCCGAGCGCAGAATGCCAACGTGCTCCAAAGCCGCGTGCTGGCCATGGACGAGACCTCGATCAAGGCCGGGCGAAAAGCCAAGGGCAAGATGCGCACCGGCTGGTTCTGGCCGGTCTACGGGGACGGCGACGAGATTGTGTTTCACTTCGCGCCCTCACGCGAGCACCGCCACGTGCGCAGCTTCTTGGGCGAGTTCCGCGGCACTCTCCTGACCGACGGCTATGAGGGGTACGCGGCTTACGCGGGCGCGCGCCGGGGGGAAGTCGTTCATGCGCAGTGCTGGTCCCATACGCGCCGCGGCTTCGAACGCGCCAAAGAATCGGAGCCCGAGGCGGTGGCCGAGGCCCTGGCCCTCATCGGTGCGATGTACCGTCAAGAGAAGCAGATCCGCGACGGCACCCTCACCGGCATCGCGAAACGAGAGCATCGAACGGTTCATATCCGACCGATCGTCGAGGCGTTCTGGAAGTGGTGCCGCGCGAGTTGCGAACGCACCGACGTGCTGCCCAAGAGCCCCTTGGCCAAGGCCTTGCACTACGCCGTGCAACGACGCCACGCGCTTGAGGTGTTCCTCGACGACCCCGAGGTCCCCATCGATACGAATCACCTCGAAAGAGCCCTACGGCCCATCCCAATGGGGAAGCGAAACTGGCTGTTCGCCTCCACCGAGGTGGGCGCCCGGCGGGTGGGAATCATCCAGAGCCTGCTGATCACCTGCCGGATGCACGACGTGGACCCCTACACCTACCTGGTCGACGTCCTGCAACGGATTAGCGAGCATCCGGCCAAGCGCGTGCGCGAACTCACCCCGCGAGTGTGGAAGTCTCTCTTCGCTCACGACCCCTTGCCATCCCCACTCGGGCACCACAACCACGACCCACCACACTGAGCGCCGGGCGACAAGTACGGCTCAGATTGCCCGGTTACGGACCGCTCCCTACACCAGCGAGACCGTCCGTCATGCGGCGCTGTCCGACAACGTGCCCAGGCGCTCCTCGATCGCCCTCAATGCCGCAATCGCCTGCTCCCCGAATTCCTGGGTCGCCGCATATCGGCGAAGAAGCCAACGGTCCGACCTTGTTCCATGGCTCTCCAGAACTTTGATGCCGAATGAGAGGATCCGCTCACTGTCGAAACGCGACCAAGTCCGAAAGTATCCGACCTGGCTCGTGGGTTCGGAGAGCGCATCCCGGCTGATAGCAGTCGCTTCGGCCGGAAAGAGTCCCACGACGGAACGGACGACCGGCTCGTCTCCCGGCAGCAGATCCCATCCGTCCCGCCACACATCCTCGCACTCGCGCAGGACGTCGAGTGCCGCTCCGTTTGCGGGCTGCATCAGAACCGCGACCGCCGCCGCGCACGCCTCGCGCCTTCCTTCCTCGTCAAGATCGATCCGATTGCACCAGTACAGAATCGTGCCGCAAGCCTTCAACGCTCTCTCCGACGGAGTCTCGCCCGCCGTTCGATAGACCGGTAGCGGACAGCCCAACCTGCCCAGCGCGATGTGCGCCGTGACGAAGGCATGGATGTCGCTCTGGGGCATCGTCCGGTTGTCCGCCGGCGCCGGGTTCATCCACCGCGCGATGCTCTCGCCGACGTCCCGATCTCCGAACGATGCGAGTTCCAGAAGCAGCGTCCCGGGAAAGGACGCGCCCTCCTTCGTACTTCTCGACGCCATCTCCAGAAGCGTCTTCTTCTCGCGATCCGCAAGCCCGGAAAGCTCCTCGCAATACGCGTCCGAATAGGGATGATCGAACTGCGCCGAGTAGATGGCCCATGCTTCGTCCTGGCATTCGCTGTCCGTCGGCCGCTCGAGACAATTCCCGATACGTTCAAGGACGACCTTCCGGTGCTCCTCCGCACTGTCATCGAGGGCGCCGAGACGTTTGAGTGCTTCCATGACAATCCACGCGAACCACGGATGGCACCCATCCAACAGCCCTTCGAGCTTCTCGATCAACTCGGCCCGCTCCGCGTCGTCCTGCACGGTACAACGCATCGCCGCGGCATCCATGAGCCAAAGGCACAAGTGGTACGGCGCACTATTCCAATGCGTCGCTATCGTGCGCGAAATGAACGACGCCGGAATGCCGTCCCAGCGGGACAACATCAGGTAGAGATAGACCTGTCCCGCAGACAGCTCACACCCCACCCTGTCCGGCCCGATCCAAGCACCCTCGGCTCGGTCAGGCCCTCCAAAGCGCCCGCTGCGCGCCTTGGACACGCCGCTATCCAGATCGGCACAAATCGTGGAAATCCCGGGAGCATCATGCGACCGCTGCGGAAACACGTAGCTAATCGCAAACAAGTCGCTTCCGAGATTGGCTCTTCCAATCCCGGTTTCCTCGCGAAGCCGAAGCGACTCGTCCGCCAACCGACGGTCCAGAATCCCGACGAGGTCGTACGCCTCCTCGAGATACCGTCCTGCCGCCAACATTTCGGGAAGCACGGCAAGGAACGCCCGATCGCAGTTGCCCCACTGGGCCAGTGAGGACTCGTCGAACTGGACATAGCCGGGATCCTCGCCTTGCATCCGGAAGCGGACATTGCACGCCTCCTCCCGGAGCCGAACCCATAGGCTTCGGCAATGCTCCTCGGCCCATTCCCGGACATGGCTCCCGCACTGCCCCTGCAGGCAGGCCCTGATGGATGCATGGTCCTCCAGCCTCGGCAGCAGCCGTTCGAGCATGCTGTCGTCGTCGATGGCCCCGATGACCAGGTCCTTGCGCCCGGCATGCAAGGGCGCCGCAAGCGCTTTCAGGACCGGTCCGGGCGAACCCTCCGCTTGCCGGACCACAGCTTCGGCCGCGAAGGCATCCAGGAACATCTCGTGCGGAAAACTCACCCTGTCTCCGCGCAGCGTCAGCAAGTCCCTGTCGATCACCAACCTCCGGAACTCGGTCGACACGCCACCGCCGTCCATCAGCCGATCGAAATCGCGCACGCTCATGCTGAAAGCGAACCGCTCGAACAGCCAGGCGGACACTTGTGAGAGAACGCGAATCCCCTCACTCGCCGCCTCGCCCAACCGCTTGCGCGCATACGCATCGAACAGGGCATAGCGGCTGCTCCCGGGAGCGACAGTCGCGCCCACCTCTCCGACGAGCCTCGCCTCCAGGCCGGTCGACACGGCGCCCAGCAGGGATTCGATCGCGTCCGACGGACCCCGGCCATCGCCCGCGTGCATCGCAATCGCCGCCTTGGTTTCGGTGTTCGGCGCCCGAACCTCGAACTTCTGAAGTTCCAGGAGACTGCCTCGTGTCAGCGGAACCTGCGAGGTCACCAGTATCCCGGCTTCGTACCTGTACGCCAGCGCCGCAACGGCCCGCGTGAGCAGTCGTTGGCGATCCTCGCTGCACTCGTTGTAGCCATCCACGATGAACAGGATTGGCCGACCCAGCCGACGCGCGTCTTCTATGAGTTGCATTCCCGACCGCGCTCCGAGCAGGCCCGCCTCGCGGTCCACCAGCTCCTTCGCGCCACCGACGAAATCCTTGCCCTGCACGCTGATCGCCACGCCGCCCCGCCCGCCGAACGCAACGCCCGACGACGATGCCAGCATCGTCTTTCCGCACCCCGATGGACCGTGGAGCAGCACACCCCCGCGCCCTTCCAGAACCGCACCCATGACCTCCGAGGTCGGAGCGGCCACGCCGTTCGATTCGCACGAAAACGGAACCAGGATCTCCCCATCGCCGTATGTCCGGCAGAACATCGCCGTGTATCGGCGAAGACGATCTTCCGCCTCCGCCAACGCGGGATCGCAAGCAGCACACACGGACGACGCCCGAGTCAGTCCGAGATGATCTGCAAACTTCCTCCACCGATCGACCGACCACGCGCGGCGCGTCCGCTTGCCAAGTTCCGCCCCCAGCCCGTCCTGTCCAATGATGGAAACCTTGCGGTTGCCCGGGAAGGCCTGCGACTCCGATGGAATTTCGGGCGCGAACACGACCGCCGCATCGATGTAGGGAGGGTCTGTCCCGGCGAAATCGCCTGCGGCGTTCTTAACCTCAAGTGCCGCATCGAGTGCCTGCCGATAGGGATTCCGAAACTCCTTCCACTGCCCCGAGGACAGATGGACCCCCCAGGGCCCGTTCTCGCCGCCACGCACCGGGCGCGTGAATCCCTTCGCCTCGATGACCAGAGTGAGCCCGTCCATGGCAACCAGCAGGTCGATCTGCCGTGACCCGATTTCGAAATTCGCAAAGACGATGGCCCGGCGCCCGTCGGCGGCGAGCAATCGCTCGACCTCGCGCAATACGGAGCGTTCCGACTCGTGCCCCACCAGATCGCCGATGCGGATTTCAAGCGCCTGCGCTGCACCGCCGTTCATCGGGCCGGCTCCGAGTCTTGGGCGCCGACAGCGAACGGCGGCGTCTCCCACACGGAGTTCAGCATCCTTGCGCCAACACCAACTCGCCGAGCGTCCGCTCGTGCCACCGCCTCGTATACGCCTCGCGAAGAGCGGTTCCCGGCCGATGCCCGACCTCTTCGAGCAGCCTCTCCATCGACACGAGCCTCTCGCGCAATCCGAGCATCACGCCGCAACGCAGACTCGCCTTGTCCGGTCCGCACAGGATCCAGTCATCGTCGCGCCCCAGGGCGTGTGCCCAAAGCGAGGCTTCGCCCCTGTCGAGCGCGATTTCGCCCGCGCGGATCGCGAGCACCGCACGTTCCAGATCCCCGACCGCATGAACACCGGCCAGCCTGTCGCGCAGCCGCGCCTCGTCGATCCGCCGTTCGGGCCGCCGGCGCTGGAACCCCGTCTGAGTCTCGGTGACGCAATCCTCCACGCTCTCCACGCCATAGCCCCCTGTCAGCGCCCGCCACGAACCCGTCCGGTGCGCCTCCAGGATCACATTCGTGTCCACGAGCACGGTGCCGCGATGGCGAGCCATTTCCTCTCATATCTCGGCCGGCTGCGCGACGCCGTGCACCGCGAACAAGTCCGAAAGATCGTCGACGCTCAGCTCAAGCCCTGACGCAGCCCGCCGAACCGAGACGAGACCGCCCCCGACGGCAAGTCCGATGATCTCCGTGAACGGTCGTGAGAACAGCGCCGGCGGCACATTCTCGGCATCCTCGCGTCCGTTGAACCGCAATGCCGCGTCCGGAATTGCACGCGCCGTCGCCGAGGTCATGGCGCCAAGCGCAACCAGCCGCCATTTCAGTGCCGACGCCGTCACATGCAACGCGTCCGCCGCCGCGTTCAGGCGTGCGATCAACGCATCCTGCCCATCCCCCGCCCAGTCACCGAACCGCGCCACCGTGTCGGCCGGCATCAGCACCGCGCCCGCAAAGTTGTTCGCGAGTTGCTCCACCCGGTTGCCGCCCGTCTCTCTCGCCTCCTCCAGGTGCTCCGGCGGCATCGCGTCCCAGGTCAGTAGATGAAACAACTCGTGCGCCAGATCGAAATGACGCCGCCCCGCGACCTCGTGACGGGCAATCAGCACCGAGTCCAGTTCCGGCAGACGGCATGCCGCGCCTGAGATCCCCCGGTGCGCGTCCACCATGAGAACGAGGATTCCCAGCTCCCTTTCCATGACATGCGCAAGGCGCACCGCCGGCACCTCGCCGAGACCGAACTCGGCGACGAACCGCTCCCCGGCCCGCATGGCCTCCTCGAAACTGGAGCGCCGAACCAGACCGAGGGAGCGACGCATGAGCGGTGTCTCGCGCCCGACCTGCGGCGCCAGCGTGCGGAACATCGCAATCCAGCGGCCCGCCCTGCGTTCGTAGGCTTCAAGGTGCTGCACATCGACGCCGGATTGACGCCACGAGAAACGCCCTTCGCCGGCGAGCAGGAAGGGGTCGGTGAAGTACTCGAGCGGGGTGTCCAGCCGCTCGACCGCGAGCACCAGCTCTTGCGCAGTGACCCGCCTGGCGCCGGTCTCTATGGCCGACACCGTCTGCCGATCGTTGAATCCGAATATCTCTGCCAGATTCTCCTGGGAGAGCCCACGTTCCTCCCGCAGCGCCTTGATCCGTTTGCCGATCAGTTGCGTCGTCATCCGAACCTCCGCGTACATTCTTGCATTCTACATTTTGCAATACTTATATGCGAATTGTCCAATGCGCACAACATCGGCGGTCAACGTCGGCATTGTGCCGGGCCGCCCTTCGTCGACACGGCGCCCGATACCGGTGTCCGGCGATGTCCGAACGGTTCGCTACAATCCGATCTGCATCCCGCGGCCTTCCCGATCCCTTGACGGCGGTGCCGGATCGTCCCGGTCCTTCCCCGTGTCCCTACCAACCGCAGGTTCCGCCGTCTTCCCACCGCCACGT
>Ga0209022_1003718_pt1 | contig 10410 bp, 11 predicted proteins | sample PinacodermPK_FD_187300 | JGI IMG/M metagenome (GOLD analysis project Ga0209022, IMG submission 187300) | Host-associated microbial community of the marine sponge Aplysina aerophoba from Gulf of Piran - sponge pinacoderm, lysed by proteinase... | ecosystem: Host-associated > Porifera > Sponge >... | reverse complement strand
GATGCCTACGGTGCTGGTGGTGCCGACGATGCCTACGGTGCTGGTGGTGCCGACGATGCCTACGGTGCTGGTGGTGCCGACGATGCCTACGGTGCTGGTGGTGCCGACGATGCTGGCGATGCCGACGCGCTCGCCGTTGACGGTCTGGCGGATCGTCTCGGGTCGGGACCGGTGGTGCTCTACCCGGCTGCGACCCATCCCCACAAGAACCATCTGCTGCTGCTTGAGGCGGTTGATCGCCTGGCTGACCGCGGAGGTGACCTGACCCTGGTGCTGACCGGTGGTCGGGGCCGCGCCGAGACCCTGGTTGAGGCGAGGCTGCGCCGGTCGCGTGCCCGGGTGCTGCGCCTCGGCCGCGTCAGCGGTCCGCTGTTGTCGGCGTTGACCAGACGGGCCGACATCCTGGCGTTCCCGTCGGGCTATGAGGGATTCGGGCTGCCCCTGCTCGAGGCGATGGTTGCGGGCACTCCCGTGGTCGCGGGCGACAACAGCGCTATGCCTGAAGTCGTGGCCGACGCCGGATTGCTGGTGGGGGTCAACGACCCAGACTGTTGGGCCGACGCAATCGAGGAGGTCGTTGCCGACCCGTCTCTGGCTGACCGGTTGAGCGCCGCGGGTCGGGTCCGGGCCGAGGCCTACGCCCCGGCTGTTTCTGCGCGGCGGTTGATCTCGGTTTGGCGCGAGGCCCTTTAGAACGTGCGCGGATTGAACAGCGTAGGTGCGCCGATATCTGTTGTCTCCCGCTCTTGTTCGCTGCGCTCTCGGGCCGCTCGGGCCGCTCGGGCCGCTCGGGCCACGGCCTCGTTCGGTCGCGTCCGTGTGCGGGATCAATCCGCTCGGCCTCTGAGCCGAGGCGGGTGAGGGAGACTGGTCGGGTGCGGATTCAGGTCGTGTGTCCCCATTTCGAGCCCGACGTTGCGCCGACTGGGCTGGTGATGAGCGAGATTGTCCGTGGTTTGGCGGCGCAGGGCCACACGATAGACGTGGTCACTTCTCTGCCGTGGTACGCCTCTCATGCGGTCGATGAAGCCTGGAGGGGTCGGATCGTCCGTTCCGAGAAGACCGCCTGGGGCTCAATCAGCCGCGTCTACCCGTTCCCCACCAACAAGCGCAACATCGCGGCGCGTGCGGCGGGATACACTGGCTTCACTGCACTGGCGGGCCTGTGTTCGCTGTTCAGGCGGCGCCCCGATGTGGTGTTGGCGATGTCTCCGCCCCTCACGCTCGGGTTGGCCGCCTGGGTCACTTCGCGGTTGCGGCGGGCTCGGTTGGTGTTCAATGTCCAGGACGTCTTTCCCGATGTGGCCGTGGCTGTTGGAGCGATCACGAGTCGGCGCGTCGTCGGGCTGCTCGAGGGTCTCGAGCGGTTCGTGTACCTCCGGTCTGCGGTCGTTACCGTGCTGTCGAAGGACCTGCGCAGCAACGTTGAGGCAAAACTTCTCGATGCTGGGGGCCCGGGCGAGGCTGCCGACAAGGTCCGTGTCATTCCCAACTTTGTCGACACCGAGCGGATCCGGCCGCAAAGCCGCCACAATTCCTACCGGGCCGAGTTCGGTCTCGGCACTCGCAGCGTGGTCATGTATGCGGGCAATCTGGGGTTCTCTCAGCCGCTTGAACTGATGGTCGAGGCCGCTCGTGAACTGAGTGGCCGTGACGATGTGGTGTTCGTGATCAACGGTGAAGGCTCGCGGCGCCGGGAGCTCGAGTCGCTCGCCGAGGGGCTCGACAATGTCGTTTTTGTTGATTTTCAGCCGGCGGAACGGCTCGCGGAGCTGCTGGCGGCCGGTGATGTGCATGTGATTGCGCTGCGCCGCGGCCTTGGCGCGTCGTCGGTTCCCTCGAAGCTCTATTCGATTCTCGCGGCCGGTCGGCCCGTGCTGGCGGCGCTCGACTCCGGCACGGAGGTGGCCGAGGTGGTTGCGTCGCAGGGTGCGGGCATCGTGGTTGCTGCGGAGGACCAGTCGTTGTTCACCGCGGCGGTGCTGGAGCTGGTCGACGAGGCTGATCTGGCGGCGATGGGATCTGCCGGTCGGGAGTTCGTGTCGCGCTGTGCATCGCCGACGGCTGTGGCGGCGGCCTATTCCGAGCTCTTCGAGGAACTCAGACGGCCCCGCGCTCCCGGCAAGCGCCGGTGGTGCCGGCCGAGCGTGTGATTCCGGCGCTGATCGCGCCGTTCGTCGCTGCTTGTGCGCCGGGGTTGTGGTTCGTGGTGCCGGCCGGGCGTGTGATTCCGGCGCTGATCGCGCCGTTCGTCGCTGCTTGAGCGCCGAGGTTGTGGTTCGTGGTGCGGACCGGGCGTGTGTTTCGGGCTTTGGTCGCGCTGTTTGTTGCTGCTTGAGCGCTAACGTAATGGCTTGTGGCTAGAGCAAGTTCGTCCAAGAAGGTTCAGCGCGCGGCCAGAGCCGCGGCCTCGTCGAAGGGGGCTTCTGAGCGTCGCAATCTCGGGTTTCCCCTTGTTGTGGCGATTGTCGTGGTTCTCGGGATCGTCTTGGTGATATTCGCCCGCGGGTCTCGCGACCCGCTGATTTCGCCGACGACGGACGACCATTGGCACTCGGCCTACACGATCTACAACTGTGGTGAACAGATGCCGCGGTTCCAGGGCCAGGACGACCCCGACGGAATCCACAGCCACGGAGACTCCCTGATCCATATTCACCCGTTCAACAGTTCAGCGACAGGCGAGGACGCGCGCCTCGGGGTCTTCCTCAACACCATGAATGCAGCCATCAATGCCGACGGGATCTTTGCGAACAGCGGGGAGTTTCCCGCGATTCTGGCTGCGGACGGCTGTGCCGGTGAGCCCGGGGTGATCAAGGTGGCGCGTTGGAGCCTGTCGCTCAACGCCGACCCCGAGCTCGTCGAGGTCTACGAAGACGGTTTCGATGACATTCGTCTGCTTGGGGACGGCGAGGGTTTCAGCTTCGCCCTGGTTGCGGTGGGTGATGATCCGCCGCCACCGGCCCAAGAATCCGTGGGCTCGCTTGTCGGTGTCGGTTCTGAGCTTGAGTGGCAGGGCACTGATCCCTCGATTCCACTGGATCCCTCGTTAACACCGGTCACGCCCGAGCCAGCAACGCCCGACTCGGAAACGCCCGAGCCGGTCACGCCCGAGCCGGTCACGCCCGAGCCGGTCACGCCCGAGCCGGTCACGCCCGAGCCGGTCACGCCCGATCCAGCAACGCCCGAGCCGGTCACGCCCGATCCAGCAACGCCGGATTCGGAAACGCCCGATCCGGTAACGCCCGAGCCAGCAACGCCGGATTCGGAAACGCCCGAGCCGGCAACGCCCGAGCCGGCAACATCCGAGCCGGCAACATCCGAGCCGGCAACGCCCGAGCCGGCAACATCCGAGCCGGCAACGCCCGAGCCGGTAACGCCCGAGCCGGTCGCGCCGGATTCGGAAACGTCGAGTTCGGTCGCGCCGGATTCGTCTGTAGCAGAGTCGTCTGCGCCTTTGGAACCGACGAGTGATGGTGCCGATGTCGATGCCCCAGTGGATGTCGTTGGGTCTGACGGGAGCGACGGCTAGGGCAGTGCCGGTCATGTCTCGAGACCGCCGAATCGTCCTCGCAGATGCCCGACTTGGAGGCTTGCGTGTCGGGCGAGACCCGTTCTGCCCGCGGGCTGTCAGGACCCGCTAGGAGACTGCGAGTGATGCAGCTGTTGCTTGACACGCATTGCTCTGAGCTGGGGTTTTCCGTCTACGTTCCGGCGAATTCGGATGGTCGGCTGTCTCTGGGGGCAGTGTCGGTCATGTCTCGAGACCGCCAGTCGTCCTCGCGTATCCCCGACTCGGAGGCTTGCGTGCCGGGCGAGACCCGCTCTGCCCCGCGGGCTGCCAGGACCGTGTCATGAAGGCCGTTGTGCTGGTTGGCGGCTTCGGCACGAGGCTGCGACCGTTGACGGCGACGACTCCGAAACAGATGTTGCCAGTGGTCGACCGCCCGATGATCGAGTATGTCGTCAGCACGCTGAGACGGGCCGGCGTCAGTGAGGTGATCCTCGCCCTAGGCTACAAGGAGGACCATTTTCGTGCCGCCTATCCCGACACCGAATGCGCTGGTGTACCGCTCACCTATGCCGTTGAGCCCGAACCGCTCGACACGGCCGGAGCAGTCCGTTTCGCCGCCGAAGCGGCGGGTTTAGACGAGACGTTCATTGTCCTGAACGGCGACGTCCTGACCGACATCGACATCGGGTCGTTGTGGGCGCGCCACCATGAGGCGGGCGCGATGGCGACGATCGCGTTGACCCGCGTGGAGGACCCGTCGCGTTTCGGGGTCGTGCCGACCGACGCTGAGGGCGCGGTGTTGGGATTCATCGAGAAGCCGAACCGTGACGAGGCGCCGACGCGCTGGATCAATGCCGGAATATACGTGCTTGAACCCGAGGTTCTTCAGCGGATCGCCGGTGGTCGCCGGGTCTCGATCGAACGTGAGGTGTTCCCGTCGATTGTTGCTGAACGCGGCCTCTGGGCCGTGCATTGCGATGCCTACTGGATCGATATCGGGACCCCGGCCACCTACGTGCAGGCACAGTTGGACTTGATCGACGGTGTCTGGGGCACCGGGCTGCTCGCCGGGTCGCCTGAGGAGGGTGCTGGGTTGCTTGCCGGTTTGCCTGAGGAGGGTGTTGGGTTGCTTGCCGGTGTGCCTGAGGAGGGTGTTGGGTTGCTTGCCGGTTTGCCTGAGGAGGGTGTTGGGTTGCTTGCCGAGTCGCCTGAGGCGAGCGTTGACGGCGACGCCGAAGTCGATAGGTCGGTAGTGATGGCAGGTGCGACTGTCGCCGCCGGCGCGGTCGTGCGCGACAGCATCATCATGGCTGGCGCGGAGGTCGCTGCCGACGCCCTTGTTGACGGTTCGATCATCGGGCCTCGGGCCCGTGTCGGGGAGGGTGCGAAGGTCACCGGCTTGTCGATCCTCGGTGAGGGGCAGCAGGTCGGTGCTGGTCAGCTCGTCGACGGATCGAAGATCCCGATGAGCGACTGACGTGGCTGTCCTGGTCGCTGGAGGGGCGGGCTACATCGGCTCGCACACTGCGGTTGCTCTCGGTGAGGCGGGCCGTGACGTCGTGATAGTCGACAACTTCGTCAATTCTTCGCGCCGCGCGGTGGACGCGGTGCGGGTGCTGAGTGGTGCCGAGGTGGCCCTCGTCGAAACCGACCTGTGTGACGGCGATGCGGTTCGCAGGGTCTTTGCACAGCATCCGATCACCGAGGTGGTGCATTTCGCTGCCCACAAGGCCGTGGCGGAGTCCGTCGGCGAGCCCCTTGCGTACTATCGCAACAACTTGGATTCGCTGCTCGGGCTGTTGGAGGCGATGCTCGACAACGGAGTTCACAGACTGGTCCATTCATCGTCGTGCACCGTGTACGGGCAGCCCGAAGCGCTGCCGGTCAGCGAGTCGGCGCCCCTGGGAGCGGAGAGTCCCTACGGCCGCACGAAGCTGATGGGCGAGCAGATCATCACCGACGTCTGCGCGGTTCGTCCGATGGACGCGATGATGCTGCGCTACTTCAATCCGGTCGGCGCGCACCCCTCCGGTACCCTCGGCGAGGACCCCAACGACGTTCCCAACAATCTTGTGCCGCTGGTGATGGAGGTGGCCTGCGGCAGGCGTGAGACGCTGCAGGTGTTCGGCGACGACTACGACACCGTCGACGGGTCTGGAGTCCGCGATTACATACATGTCGTGGATCTGGCGGAGGCCCATGTCGCCGCCCTCGACGTGTTGGCCGGGGGGTATCGGGGAGCCGTGGCGGTCAATGTGGGCACGGGCGCCGGCACCAGCGTGCTCGAATTGATAGAGGCGGCCAGGCGGGCGACGGGTGCGGCGATTCCCTTCGAGGTCTGCGAGCGTCGAGCCGGGGACGTCGCCAAGATCTGGGCGGCCACAGACCTGGCCGCCGGGCTGCTCGGCTGGCAGGCAACCCGCAACATCGACGACATGATGGCCGACCACTGGCACTGGCAGCGCCACCACCCAGACGGCTACCGCCGCTAGCGCGGCGTTCGCTGACGTTTGCGTGCGTGTTGGTTCATGCCAGCATGCGGCGACAGCAGGCCGAAGGTGCCGTCGGGCGTTCGCTGACGTTTGCGTGCGTGTTGGTTCATGCCAGCATGCGGCGACAGCAGGCCGAAGGTGCCGTCGGGCGTTCGCTGACGTTTGCGTGGCTGTTGGTTCATGCCAGCATGCGGCGACAGCAGGCCGAGGGTGCCGTCGGGCGTTCGCTGACGTTTGTGTGCGTGTTGGTTCATGGCGAACCCCTTGCAGGCTGGACTGATCACAACAGCGGGCGTTCACTGCCGTTTGTGTGCGTGTTGGTTCATGCTGCTTGTGGGAGTGGTCGGCCCCAGCGGTGGCCTTTGTCGGCTCGGGTTCGGGCGTGTTCGCGGCGTTGCGCGGCGAGCAGGTCGAGGTCTTTGGCCAGAGGCCCGAGCAGCTGAGCGAGCCGTCGCTGGCACGCCGGGCTAGAATCCGGCTATGAACCTGAGGGAGAGGGTCTTGGTGACTCACCGTGAGCGGATCAAGACGCTGGCAGCCAACCGCAGGGCCGAGTCCATTGCGTTGATCGGCTCGGTCGCCCGCGGAGAGGGCACCGAGGACAGCGACTACGACTTTCTGGTCGGTTTCGTTGAGGGAGCCTCGTTGTTTGATCTTGCGGGGCTTCAACTGGATTTGGAAGACCTGCTGGGCCGGAGCACGGATGTAGTTTCACGAGGCGCTCTCACCGCAGGTGACCAGGGGATGCTCGAAGACGCGATATCGCTGTGAACCACCGGAAACCAAGCGACTCCGACGTTGAGTTGGTCGGACGCATTCTTGAATGGTGTGCCGAACTCGCGGATGTCGAACGACTGGGTCGACGTGCTTTGGACGACGACCTCGTTGCGCGGCGCGCTGCAGAACGATTGGTTGAGATCATCGGCGATGCGACCGGGAGACTGTCGCGGGAGTTCCGCGAGAGGAACCCGGAGTTGCCCTATGCGGAGGCGAAAGCTCTCCGCAACGTTCTGGCTCATCAGTACCATCGTCTCGATCTTGACTTGTTCTGGTCGGCTCGATCTTGACTTGTTCTGATCGGCCATCGAGGTGAGCATCCCGGAACTGGCGAGATCGTTGGTCTCCTTGACAGATGGTTGACAGCGGTCCGATACATGATGACTCGATGCTCTGGGACAACGCGCACCCTTGCGCTACAACCGCAGGCGGGAAGGCGTGACTAGGGCAGGGTCCGTCGACTGGGCGGGGTCTCCCACCGCTCCCGCCTCGGGTCAAACTGAAGACTTTCGCGGCTCTTCGCTCAGGTCGGAGTGAGGGCACCGAATGCCATGATCCGCCTTCTGGATGGTACGCCGACCGGCATCTCGTTCGACACGCATCTGCACCATCTGAGACTGGTGCGATTCGCACCGAGCGACTGACCCCGTACACATGTGACGCCGCAGGTCCCAAGCATGATCTCGTACCAAGAACGGGTCGGCGCAGTTAGCGGAACAGGTCTTCGGCGGGGGGGCGGACGATCTCGCCCACCACGCAGGAGGGTCTGAACCACTCCTCGCGGAGCCCGCGAACGATAGCTGCGGGGATACCTTGTGCCTTGCCCATGACCAGATCGGCGGCTGCGGCGATCTCGTCGACCGCGGCGACTTCGGTCACCTTCAGTTCACGCCCGAACGTGTCGGTTGATCCGCGGAGATCGACAATGGCCGCGATGCCTGCACAGCCGATGGCGATGTCGGTCACCCCCCGTCGCCAGGGGCGTCCGAAGGTGTCGCTGACCACCACCCCCACGTCCACGCCGGCCCGGGCCTTGAGTCGGTCGCGGATCCCGCGAGCGGAGCGGTCGCTGTCTATCGGCAGCAGGGCAGCCTGGCCCCGCTCGACGTTTGACAGGTCGATCCCGGCATTGGCGCACACGAACCCGTGGCTCGTCTCGCTGATTATCAGGTCGCCGCGTCGTCTCAGAACCCTTACCGATTCACGCTCCACCAACGGCTTGTGCGACAGCGGATCGTCGGGGTCGACCTCGACGATCCGGTTCTCGGCCTTGGAGACGACCTTCTGGGTGATCACCAGGCAGTCGCGGTCTGCAAGGTCGGCGTCTGAGTCGAGTATCAGCGAGGCCAGGTCGTCGCCGGGGCGCACCTCACCGATGCCGTTCACCGCGAAGATCTCCAGCGCGCTCATCGCGTCCAGCGCGGTGCTCCCGCGTCCGCCCCGCTCATCGCTTCCAGCGCGCTCATCGCGTTCACCGCGGTGCTCCCGCGTCCGCCGCGCTCATCGCTTCCACCGCGGTGCTCCCGCGTCCGCCGCGCTCATCGCTTCCAGCGCGCTCATCGCTTCCACCGCGCTCATCGCGTTCACCGCGGTGCTCCCGCTTGATGGCAGGTCTCGGCCAGAGCTTGCGCCACGCCCGGTTCTGACATCACGGTCGGCACCGCAATCACCCGCATCCCCAGTTTCTCGATCTCGCCTGCGGACTCGGTGTCGGTCTCATCGATCACCATCGTTGCGACCAAGTCCTGGTAGCGGCGGGCCACACCGACCACGGTCGCCTGTTCGCCCAGTTCCCGCAGCATCCTGTCGGCGGGGCCTTTCAGCGCCTTGCCGCCGACTATCGGCGAGACGGCGACATTGCGGGAGCGGCGGGCGCGCACGGCGGCTTCGATTGCACCCACGGCGAGCACCGGCTGAATCGACACTGCCGGGTTGCTCGGTGCGATCACCAGGGTCTCCGCCGACTCGATCGCCTCGAGGGCCACGGCGGACGGTCTCGCCTGTTCTGCGCCGACGAAGCGCACCGATGAGATCTCCACACTGTGGGCGAGTCGGACGAAATAATCCTGGAAACCGATCTCCTCGCCGGTCCGGAGCGTGACTCTGGTCTCGATCGGGTCGTCGCTGACGGGTGCCAGCGTTGCTCTGACTCCCCAGGCATCGCATATCTCTGAGGTCACCTCGGTCAGGGTGGCGCCTTCGATCAGTCGCTGGGTGCGGTAGAGGTGGGTGCCGAGGTCTTGATCGCCGAGCGAGAACCAGTCGAGCCCTCCGTAGCGCCTGAGCGCGGCCATCGCCTTGAAACTCTCGTCGACGAGGCCCCAGCCTCTCTGCGGGTCGATCGCCCCGGCGAGGGTGTAGGTGCAGGTGTCGAGGTCGGGGCAGACGCGCAGTCCGTGCAGCGTCACGTCGTCGGCGACGTTGACCACGGCGGTGACATCAGCGGGATCGAACGCCTCGACGGCACCCTTTAGATATCGCGCCGCGCCGACCCCTCCAGAAAGAACAGTGTGTTTCAAGCCAGTCCCCGTAGGCGACCCTCGAGCAGGTCGAGGTCGGCGTCGACCATGAGCCGTACGAGGTCTCCGAACGGTGTCTGGGGCGTCCAGTCGAGGTCGGTCTCAGCCTTCGAGGCGTCGCCGACGAGCAGGTCTACCTCTGCGGGCCGCATGAACGACTCGTCGATCACGACATGGTCCTCCCAACTCAGGCCGACATGATCGAAAGCGAGTTGACAGAACTCACGCACCGAGTGCGTCTCCCCTGTGCAGATCACATAGTCCTCGGGCTCGCCTTGTTGCAGCATCCGCCACATGGCGTCCACGTAGTCGCCCGCGAATCCCCAGTCCCGTTTGGCGTCGAGGTTGCCGAGGCGCAGTTCGTCGGTGAGCCCGAGTTTGATCCGCGCCACGGCATGGCTGATCTTGCGGGTCACGAACTCCATCCCGCGGCGGGGACTCTCGTGGTTGAAGAGGATTCCGGAGGTGGCGTGCAGGCCGTAGCTCTCGCGGTAGTTGACGGTGATCCAGTGCCCGTAGACCTTGGCCACGCCGTAGGGACTGCGTGGATGGAACGGTGTCGTCTCGGTCTGCGGGACCTCTTTAACCTTGCCGAACATCTCCGATGAGCTGGCCTGGTAGAACCGTATCTCCGGATCTACCAGCCGGACCGCGTCGAGCAGGCGGGTCACTCCCAGAGCTGTGGTCTCACCGGTCAGGACCGGCTGGCTGAACGACGTCTGCACGAACGACTGCGCTGCGAGGTTGTAGATCTCAGCCGGCCGGTAGGTTCTCAGGATCTCGATCATCGAGACTTCGTCGAGCAGGTCGCCGGGCGCGAAGCGCACCTGGTCCTGGATGTGGGCTATGCGTTCGAAGTTGACGGTGCTCGAGCGACGCACCATGCCGATGACGTCGTAGCCCTTGGCGAGGAGCAGTTCGGCCAGGTATGAGCCGTCCTGGCCGGTGATTCCTGTGATTAGCGCGCGTTCAGCCACGGTGGTCCTTGTCTCAGTGGGTTTGGGGGTCTCGGCGGGGTTTGGGGGTCTCGGCGGGGTTGGGGCGGCGGTCGTTGGGAGACATGCGAATCAGGTCTTGGCGGGGTTTGGGGGGCTCGGCGTGGTTGGGG
>Ga0209022_1003716_pt1 | contig 10413 bp, 9 predicted proteins | sample PinacodermPK_FD_187300 | JGI IMG/M metagenome (GOLD analysis project Ga0209022, IMG submission 187300) | Host-associated microbial community of the marine sponge Aplysina aerophoba from Gulf of Piran - sponge pinacoderm, lysed by proteinase... | ecosystem: Host-associated > Porifera > Sponge >... | reverse complement strand
TCCGTGAGGTCCGGCATCACGCCTTGCGAAATGGCGACCACGGGGGCGGCTGCTACTCCGGAATCCGTCGTGGCGAGTATGTCGGCATTCCAGATGAACTCGGCCGCAAGGCCATCCGCTTGGGCTACGCGAGGTCGGCCCTGTCGTACCCGAGCGACATGTCGACTTGGAAAGAGCGGACGCTGCCGTGCGAGAGGAGGGTTCCGAATACCCGTCTGGTCCGACAATGTTTGTCGAAGTTTGGGAGTGAAGGCATCCATAGCGACTGGATCGAGAATTCCAAAGCGCCCCTGCGAGCTATCAAGGTCCATCTGAAGCAGATCGAGCTGAAGCGTCTGAGCTAGCAACCCGCCGGCCTCTATCGCTAGAAGCTGACTTCCGCGATCAACCTTCAAGATGGTGACAGTCAAGTCATCCCGGAGCTTGTTCCGCCACTCCCAAGGTGCGGTGGGGAGCCGGTTCTCCAAGTCTGGGTTGCGGGTCTTGAACTGAGCGACAGTCAGGTCCTGCAGTTCGGGTAGGTCTACCTCCGGCAAGAACGACCAAAGGAACTCTCCTTCCTTCAGCCGCGCCTCTCGGGACCGCTCAGACAGACGGAACAACAGGACGGAGGGATCCGCCGCCCGATGTGAGATTTCTAAAGCGTCGAGGCCTTCCAGGCGTTCGGCCCCTTCTAGGACAGACTCAACTCTGGCCGAGCGAAAGCGAGCCTCTCGTTCATGTGGAGGCATCGCCATCAAGAGGTCGATCTCCAAGCGCTGAGCTGCCGCCATGAGGCGTGTGTGCTGGAAGAGTATCTGGCCGTCATCCCCAACCCCGGTTAGGCGACCCGCCGGTTGAAAGACGTCACCTACTCGAGGAGCCTGAGAACTGAGTTCGGCCCCCAAGAGCCGGGTCAACTTCTCTGCCACATAGGCAACCGCATGGAGCTTGCGGCGAACCACGCTGCGGATCTGCTCCTGGTGCCACTGGAAGTCCTGGTCCGGGAAGGGCGAGCCGCGGTTCCAAATCTCGTGACCGCGCTCGGAAGGAATCTGGTCGGACAGGGGATCGCGATAGAACTTGTTCACGTGGAACCACCATTGCTCACCATTTGCAAGGTGGCGGCTCCCCGGATCAACCTCATTCGCCACATCGATCATGCCGTAATGATGGGGGATAGGCGCAGCGATCAGGCTGTTGACGACCTCACCAACTATCGTGATTGGAGAGGACCGACTGACAAAGTCGGGCTCTTCGAGCAGGCTCTCTGCCGGAAACACCCAGGCGATTGGGCTCACATTGTCGTCTTCAACCGCGACAGGGTTCTGGACGAGGTCCAAATGTCGTCCGAACACACGGCACAGATGACGGTAGGTAAGCTGATCCCAAAGGAAGAATTGAATCGTGACGTCGCCACGATTGGCGTCACCTTGCTCTCTGTAACCCTCGAGAACCTCGGTCCGAGTTCGGTGAATGTCACGAACAAGATGCTGTAGCCACAGCTGCAGCGTCGCGCCCTCGTTCTGCAGGGTGCGCTCCAAGACCAGCATCGGACGCTCGATTGTGGCGAATCTGCGCCCGTATCGGGGGCCGCCGAAACCGCGTGGCTGTCGCTCGTTCGGAACGCCATAATTGACGCGGTAGCCAAGAGCGAACGTCAGGCCACTACCGATATCGAAATCTGCGGAAACCGACACCCGAATATCTGCAAAACGCGGAAGGACCGCAGAGGTGCCGGCTCGATGCGGAATGTTCGCCTCCGCCTGCTCATGCAACGTCGTCGCTCGAGCACTGAGAACGGTCCGTTTGGCCCGCAGCATCTGATGCGTTTCAAAGACGGGACTTCCGGCAGGCAGCTCGGAAACTGCCCCGATATCGGGAATACGCGCTTCACGGAGCTTGCCGCAGGCACCCTCGGTCAGACCAGCTACACGAGAGAGGTGTTGCGTCCGCTCGGCCATAGGCCAGCAGTAGCGTTCATCCGGCTGGGGGCCGTGGGCGGGATCCAATTCGGCTTCTTCATTGTCGTGACGTGACCAGCGATATCCCAAGTAGTCGCAGCCCGCGCAACGGTTGAACGAAGCCGCTACGCGGAGTTAGCGGCTTAGGGTTCGTTCATTTTCTCGATGAACGGGGCGCTGCTTGCAGGTGTCGCGCGCGCTCCAGATTGCGTCCACTAGCGCAGCGCCGGTCGGGCGAGAGATGCCGGCATCTTCCCAATCACCAGTAGTTAGCATCGATCTCCGAGACGGTCCGTCGTCGGAACCGTCCGGCGGCTCGCCGTCGCGATCACGGGAGATCGACGATGACCGAGACCACAGCCGAGGGGACAACGGGCAGCCCTCTTCGCCAGCGCATGATCGACCAGATGCGCATCGCCAATTTCGCCGAGAGCACGCAGACCAGCTACATCGGCGAGATCGAGCATCTTGCCAAGCACTACAAAGCCTCGCCGGCCGACCTCGACGCCGACCAGGTGCGCGCCTGGGTCCTGCATGGCATCGAGCGCGGCCTGAAGCCGGCGACGACCAACGTCACCGTCGCCGCCCTGAAGTTCCTCTATGCCGAGACCCTGGGATGCCCCGAGCGCGTGGCCGGGCTGCGCGCCCGCAAGAAGCCCCGCAAGCTGCCGCGTCACATGGAGGAGGAGGAGGTCGAGCGCATCATCCTCGCAACGCCCGACCTCCGGTACCGCGCCGCCATCGTCACCGCCTATGGTGTCGGGCTTCGCATCTCCGAGACCGTTGCCATCAAGATCGGCGACATCAAGTCGGACCAGAAGCTCCTACACATCCCTTCCGGCAAGGGCGGCAGCGAGAGGATGGCACCGATTCCGGAAGCCGTCATCCATTACCTGCGCGGCTTCTACAAGAACATCTGGCCGCAGCCGGTGACCTGGCTCTTCTACGGCGCCTCGCCCGACATGCCCATCCGGGCAGGGGACCTGCACCTGGCCTTCAAGAAGGCGCGCGAGCGGGCCGGCGTCGACAGCCGCTACACCTTCCACTGCCTGCGTCATTCGGCCGCCACCCATCTTCATGAGCGGGGCGCCAACATGGAGGTGATCCGCGACATGCTCGGCCATCGTCGTGCGGACACGACCCGCGAGTACGCGCGCTCCACCGCCAGGATGTTCGAAGGCCTCAATCACCCCATCTCGGACTTTCCGTTGCTTCGCCGCTGATCCGGCGTGGATCGCCAAGACGCCGGCGTGGCGGGGATCTTCCGCCGCGCCGGCCCCTCTTTCCGTGAGCGCTGGGAAGGGCGCATCGACGCCGCCCGGCTCAAGGTCATGGGCGCCATCGAGGCGTGCCGCACCGCCGCGCTCGGCGGGCACATCTACGCCTGTGACGGCTGCGGGCGCGAGCATCCGCTGTACAACTCATGTCGCAACCGGCACTGCCCGACCTGCCAAGGGATGGCCGCCAACCGCTGGAGCGAGGCGCGCGCCGCCGAGCTCCTGCCGGTGCCCTACTTCCACGTGGTCCTCACACTGCCGAAGGAGATCGCCGCCGTCGCGTTCTACAATCGCAGGGTCGTCTTCAACATCCTGTTCCAGACGGTGGCCGAGACCCTGCGCACCATCGCTGCCGATCCTCAGCATGGGGGCATGCGCATCGGCGGCACCGCCGTCCTTCATACCTGGGATCAGAAGCTCCGCTTCCACCCCCACCTGCACGTGGTGGTGCCCAACGCGGGCTTCGACGTCGAGAGCGGCGAGTGGAAGACGGGGAGCGGCACCTTCTTCGCCCCCGTCAAGGTCCTGGCCAGCTTCTTCCGCCGTCGCTTCCTCGAAGAGTTGGCCCGCGCCCATGGCCGAGGCGAGCTGGAGTTCCGCGCCACGGTCGCCCATCTCGCCAACCCCGGCGAGTTCCACGCCACACTCGCCGCCGCACGCAGCAGGGACTGGGTGGTCTACGCCAAGCGGCCCTTCCGGGGGCCTGGGCAGGTGTTCCGATACCTCGCCCGCTACACTCACCGGATCGCAATCTCCGACAGCCGCATCACGGCCTTCGACGGCGAGAACGTCTCTTTCCGCCACCGCAAGCCGGCCGAGCCGGGGCAGAGAAAGCCGCGCTACGGCACCATGACCGTCTCGGCCGACGAGTTCATCCGCCGCTTCCTGCTCCATGTCTTGCCCGACGGGATGCACCGCATCCGTCACTTCGGCATCCTCGCCAACGGATGCCGCGCCAGGACGCTGGAGAGCGCACGCAAAGCCCTCGGCCCTATCGGCTGCCCCGACGACGAGTGTGTGGGTGACGATGCGCCCGAAGGCGAACGTGAAGGCGACGAAATACCGGTGCCCGAGGCCGCTCTCGTGGCCTGCCCGCATTGCGGCGCGGCGTTGCGCCTGGTCCGCGACATCCCTCGCCTGCGCCCCGCCCACGCTAGTCGGGCGCCGCCCAGCGAGCAGCCGAACCACGGGTTGCAACCGTGAGTAATCCCTTCGCTTCAGCTTCGTGCGTCGGCGCTGTCACGCCGACAAGCCGGGCAGCTCGTGCTCAATCCCGATCATCGGCGAAGCCCCGCCGCTCGACCGCACCGATCTCGCTGATTCACGCGCCGAAGGTCATCGCAGCCAGGGCTCAAACAGTTGGCCCGACAACAGGCATCCCGCAAAACGTCCCTTCGTAGGCGCGCCACCAGCGCACTTTCCACATATCCGACATCCAGTCTCGGGGCCCGCGGCTTCGTTCAAACAGGTTGAACAGGATCGCTCACGCGAACCTGTTCAACCCTAAAGATTGTTTCCGGCGGGCAGCTGGGTTCCGCATCGCTCCAGACGTGGGTCTCCAGGATGCTCAGCCCTAGCCATCATAGTGGTTATGGGCGTGGCGGACGCCGCGATCGGAGGGGGCTGCGCCGATCCGCGGTCGGGGACCAGTGCGCGGTGCAATCTGGAGAATCATTCACCTCGGTAGCCGAAGCTATTCGAGCGTCGCAGAGCGCCCGACAGGTTGTCGGCGATCCATTCACATTGAGTCTTCTGTGCATGTCGCAGGACTGGAGCGCGCGCCTGCGCAGCCCTGCGCATTGATGTCCAAATCGCAGGATTTCTCCTAACCGATGTTGTGGTGGTCACACCGCTCCGTTCCTATCATCGCCGCCATGAATCGCCTCGATGAACACACTCGTGGCGCGATCGGCAGCGATTTCATGTGGCCGGGCATGAGCAGCCGGCTCGCTGAGGCAACGGTGTTCAGACTGGCGGGCCATCAGCCAGCACCGAAGACGTCATAGCGGACTTCGGTGTCAGCACGGCGCCATTCGACGGTGGCTGAAATGCGAGGGTCAACCGGCTCCGAAAAGGGAGAATGCGGATGAGAAGTCCGAACAGGCGAAAGCTGACCCAGCGTGTCGTTGAAGCACTTCCGACGCCCGATCGGGAGAGGGTGTGGTGGGATCGCGAACTCTCCGGCTTCGGCGTCCGCGTGTATCCGTCTGGGTCGAAGGTCTACATGGTGCACACGCGCGCGAACGGCAAGTCGACACGGGTCACCATTGGAAGCCACCGGCTATGGTCCGTGAGGGAGGCGCGGCGCGAGGCGGCAAGGATGATTGTGAGCCTCAAGGAAGGCGGGAAACCGACCCGTCCCGGCGCCCCTCCACGTTCCGTCGCCGGGCCCACCGTCGGCGAGCTGGCAGACGATTACATGAACCAGTACGTCGCGCTGCACTGCAGATCCTCGACAGCGCAGTCGGCGCGTCATCTGCTCGACAAGTACATCGTGCCATATTTCGGGTCACTGCGCTTCGGCGAGATTTCGCCCGGCCAGGTGGCGACTTTCCACGGCGGGCTGCGCGAAACACCGGCCGCAGCGAACCAGGCCGTGGCGCTGCTCGCGCGGCTCTACAGGCATGCCGAGGTATCGGGCCACGCGGTGGAGGGGGGCAACCCCTGCCGGTTCATCAAGAGGTATCCGGCTCAAAGCCGCGTGCGAGTCATGTCAAATCCGGAAGTTGAGCGACTGGGTATTGCGCTCAATGATCTGGAAAGCCGGGGCAAAATCTCGACAAGTGCGGCTACGGCGCTTCGTTTGCTGTTGGTAACGGGGTGTCGTCGGAACGAAATCCTGAACCTGCGATGGGAGGACGTCGATCTCGAACATGGCTGGCTTCGCCTGCGCGACGCGACGTCCAGCGCGCGTTCGGTTTCGTTGTGTCCGGTGACGAGAAAGCTCCTCACCGCATTGCCCCGACAGCCGGGCAATCCGTGGGTCATTGCCGGGCGCCGCCCTGGAACCCGGCTGAGCAACTTGAATGAGACGTGGAAGGTCGTCCGCGCAGAGGCCGGGTTGGACGACGTTCGGATTGAGGACTTCCGTGCCTACTTCGTCTCGACGGCCGTCGCCCTGGGAGTGAGCTTGACGACGATCGGCAAGCTTCTCGGCCACAAGCAGATCCAGACGACGGCCCGTTACGTCCAACTTGCAAGGGATGCGGTCAAGGCTGCGGCCGAGAGCGTTTCCGCCAGCCTCGCCGCAGACATGGATACCGCCCCGGACGTTTGGAGGGGCGCGTGCGAAACGCCGGCATCGGTACCGAGTTCATCAGGGACATCCGCGTAGTCATTTCGTCCCTGGGAGTGCCCCTGCATAAGCTTCTCGGAAGCGAGGCGCGAGCTGCGACGTCACCTACCCGACGGTGAACCCGCTGAGTGTGAATCGCGTGTGACCTGTCTTCAGGAATGAGACAAGCCATGCAGGAGCCCAACCTGATTCATGCCTGTCTCGACGAGCCGAATCCGCCAGTGTGGACAGGCAGGTGCCACGGGACCACATTCCAGCGCTCCTGGCAACGCCCGGCTCCGCATGCGAGCTCATCCCAAGCCCGGCGTGCGCAGCCGCTCCGGACTACCGTTGTTCACGAGCCAGAGCTCTCGCGCTTCGACCACGCCCATTCGAGGAGGTCTTCGCGCGCGTACACGATGCGATTCCCGAACCGGAAGTACGAGGGTCCTGTACCGTTCTCTCGAAAGCGGTCGAGCGAGCGGGGCGAGAGCGCGAGCAGGGTCGCGGCCTTGCGCGTCGAAAGGAACATCGCTGCATCGCCCTGGGAAGCGGATCTGCGCCCGGGAGGGCATTCCTCGCCGAGCTTTCCCGAGCCTGAGGCGCGTTGGCTATCGTGCATCCACCTCCGCACCCGCTCGACGGTGCGGAGTTGGGGCGATGCCCCGCTCATGAGCTTCGCTACGAACGAGGGGTCACCCAAGGCCTCGTCGCCGAGCTTGTAGGGCTTCATGCCGGTGCGTGACAGGAACGCCTCGACCTCGTCGCGGAAAGTCTGGCCGATGGGCGCTTCGTTCATGAACTGGAGGATCCGGTCGGCGGTGTCGAGTCTCAGTGACCGTCCCGACTCGAGACTCGAGACGAACCCGGGGTCGCCGAGTGCCAGCTGGCCAAATTTCCGTGCGCTCATGTTCGTGTGCGCAAGATGCGCCTTGATCATCCGCCGGATGAAGTCGTCGAGCGTTATCATGAAGCCATACTCCCGTTGAGACTCAGCCAGTCGTGTGGGGTGTCACCGAGGGATGGCGCGGGCGACGCACTCCGGCGGGCGAAACCGGAGGTGCTGCCCGAAAGCGGGAGACCGGCCCGAGAGCGAATGCCCGCATCGGCCGCCGTGCACGGCGGTGAAGGCAAGGTCGTCGACGATACCCCCGCGCGGTGCACAGCCGACGGGCACGCGATCTTCGAGGGCAGGGAATCGGAATTCCCGGAGAGTTCGCGTCCGCCAGCCTGCGTGCCATTCGTGCATGCGTTCGAGCGGGGAACCGACGGGCCGCGCGAGAGGCTCGGTGTCGGCGCATTGCCTTTGCTCGCGCTTCGAGGTTCGAGCGCGTGTGCGACACCCGGTCTGGGAGCTCGCAGCGCCGCATCGGCCGGGACCACCACGCTTCCGGACGGTCGATGGCCAAGACCTCATCAGACCTGTTCGCGAGATCAATCCTGGCGCCGCGCCCATGCCCATTCCATTAGATCGGATCGGGCGTACCGGATGGAAGTCCCCATCCGGAAGAACGGAGGTCCTTTACCCGTTTCACGATAGCGGTCGAGCGTGCGGGGCGAGAGCATGAGAAGAGCCGCGGCCTCGCTCGTCGTGAAAAACATCTTCGAATTGTCCTCAGCGGGAATTGTTCTCTCGAGTGCGTTCTCGTCGTCGAAATGCGGCTGCGGTGCCGAAGCGTCGAGCGTGTCCTTCGCGACGGAGCCCGAAGAAGAGGCATCAGATGTCTCCCCATGCTCGGCCTGCTTCTGCGCGGCTGCAGCGCGGATGAGCTCGCCCTTGTGGGAGCGCATCCACCCCTGCACCCGCTGGACAGTGGACAGCCTTGGCGACGCCCCGCGCAGGAGCTTCGTCACGAACGTGGGGTCTCCGGCGGCCTTGGACCCGAACTTGCGCTCCCCGATGCCGGTCTCGGACAGGAACGCCTCGACCTCGCTGCGGAAGGTCGGACCGATGGGCTCTTCTTTCATGTAGGTGAGAAGCTGGTCGGCGGTGTCGAGCCGCATCGAGCCGCCCGCCTTGACTCGCGGGATGAGCGCGGGGTCACCGACTGCGAACGCACCCAGTTTCCGCTCACTCAGTCGAGAGCGCGCGAGATACGCTTCGATGGCCTGGCGGATGGAATCGTCGAGCGTCGCCATGGGGACACACTCCTGCACAAATTCAGCTGGTCGCGCCGGCGCCGATGGGGAATGCGATCGCGTGGAATCGCTCCAGGGGCTTCGCGCCCGCCCGTGTGCTTGCGACGCGGTCTTGGGTTGTAGCCGGGAGCCATCACGCGAAGCTCGAGAGTCTCCTTGGGCGCTTCGCCCTCACCCACGCCTTGAGGTCGAATCGTGCGTACACCACCCGGGACCCGAACCTGTGAAACGCCGGTCCATCGCCGGTGACCCGGTAGCCGTCGAGTGTTCGGGGTGAAAGGCCGAGGAGCGCCGCGGTCTCGTGCACGGTAAGAAAGGTGCTCTCGTCGAGCTTCCCCACGTCCCGGTCGTCATCGGTCCAGGGCGCGAATACCGCGCAGAGCCCGTAGGGCGGGGTCGGTGCATCGTTCGCGAGCAGCCATGCGATGGCGGTGCGGTCGAGTTCATCGGCGAAGCCGTGCATCCACGTTCTCGCGCGGTGGGCGCTCTCGAGCGTCGGCGAGGTCCCGCTCCGCAGCTCCCGCACGAAGGAGGATTTCCCGACGGCCTTGGTGCCGAGCGCGGTCGGCCTGGTGCGGGTGACGATGAGGAACGCCTCGACCTCCTGGCGAAACCGCGCACCGATGGGTGAGATACCCATGAAGCCAAGGATCCGATCGACCACGTCGAGTCGCGGCGAGCGACCGCGGTTCAGCTCCACGACGAAACCGGCGTCTTCAAGCGCGAGAGCGCCGAGTTCCTTGGCGCTCATGCCGGAGCGTTTGAGCCAGGCCGCGATGACGCGCTGGAGTTCGATGTCAAGCTTCGTCATGGGCGCCGTCTGCACTCATCGGTCAAGCCAGAGCGCTCGCCGGTACGACAGGAGGGACCGGGCCATCGGAGTCCGCGACATCCGGCGCGCGAGCTGGTCGTCGCTCCGCCCACGGTGTGGGACGGCGCCCGCGGCAATCGGCAGGACGACTGCCCGGGAAGGCAATGCCCGGATGTGAAGACGCTCGATATCATCGCGAAGCCGCCCGCCTCCTGAAGGGGTCCATTTCCACTACGGCTTCGGCCCGCTCAGGACAGCGTCCGCATGGGCGGTGTTCCAGCATCGCCGCGCGGCGGCCCACTTCGCGAGGTCGGTGCGGGCATACGCGACATGTTTGCCAATCACGAAGTAGGCGGGCCCTCCACCCTTTGTCCGGTAGTCGCCAAGGGTTCGCACGCTCAATCGCAGGACGGTCGCCGCCTCGTGGGGTCGGAGAAACTCGGGAAAGACCACGCCCGTCGCGGCCCGGGCCTCGGTCCTTGTGAACGTCTTCGTCACCGCCGGTGAAACGCCCTGACCTGGCGCCGCACGTTCGTGTCGAACGTCGCTGGGCCAGAAAGATGCCTCGGCGATTTGCATCCTCCGAAATTCGACGCTATCGGAGCGTCTGCTGCGAGAGTTCTACCCATCGGTTGTGGCACCTGCCTCAAGTTCGGCCTGGACCGACTTCGCTAGCAGCCCTGCGCCGAAAATGATAATGCCCATCGAAGTCGATTCCATGCCCGAGCGGCATGCTGCGATCGCATTTCGTCGGACGGTCATGGTTTTCGGCATCAGTGCACCCGCTCGGCGAATTGGACAGGTGAGCGATGGCCTTCGCTAGACTGCTGCCTGGAGGCCAAGAACCGGGGAAAATCGGAGCGCGACGATCCCTTCCTGCTAACCTGACCGTCTGGCGTCGACAGCGCGTGTGTGACGGTCGGTGACGGTTCCGAAATCCGCCGACCCGAGTTACCGGCGACATGCGAC
>Ga0209022_1003715_pt1 | contig 10413 bp, 13 predicted proteins | sample PinacodermPK_FD_187300 | JGI IMG/M metagenome (GOLD analysis project Ga0209022, IMG submission 187300) | Host-associated microbial community of the marine sponge Aplysina aerophoba from Gulf of Piran - sponge pinacoderm, lysed by proteinase... | ecosystem: Host-associated > Porifera > Sponge >... | reverse complement strand
GAGCCTGTCCGGGCCTTCGCGCTCTGAGCAACCACATTAAATGAAGCAATTGGCGGTTCCCTCGTTCACGGTTTTCCGGGAACCCCGTTCCGGGCCGGATCCGCTCCTCTCCGAAAACACCCATGCGCCTGTTCGTGGCAGGCCGTCCAGGACCGTGCGGGCGGCAAGGGACAGCCAGACGGTCCTCGGCGCCGTCTTGCCGTCTCTCGGGAAGAGATGGCCGTCGCGGAAGTCCTGCCATTGCAGGGTCACGATCCCGCTCTTTCGGGAGCCGGTCAGGGCCAGCAGCCTCACGGCGGCTGCCAGGACATTGCCGTCATGCCTTGCCAGCGCCTTGCCAAGCCGACGGATCTCCTTCCGGACAGGAACCGCTCGCGTCCGTGTCGCCGGTACCGCCGGATGTTCCGGCAGAGGTTGCTGCCTTCCGGACGGCAGCCAAGCGTTTTGGCCTCTCGCAGGATCACCGACAGGACGGGCGCCGCCCGGTCTGCGGCGGACGGGATCGACCGGAGCGAGGCGACCAGTGCCGAACGTCCGCGCTCGTGACCGCGCCGAGGGTAAAACCGGATGCAAGTTCCTTCATAAACCGTGAACGCTACTCCTTTAAATAGCGTGAATGTGCATGGAACGGGACGAATTTCCGTTCCGGCACGTTGTCAGACGTGGTCGGGCGAGCGTCCTGGCATCGGCCAATGGCATCGTGCCGGCGTCGCCGATGCTCGTCCACACTCGCCGCCCGTTGTTCTGGGCGTGCACGAAGTATCGTCGAAGGCCGGAAGGCAGGATCCGGATGCCGAATCAGCGGAGTTCCGCGTCGCGGACCTCGCGAACGGACTTTCCGGGTTTGAGTGTGTCGATCAGGCGTTGGGCAAGGCGGCGATTGGCCATGGGATCTCTCCCGAAACAGTTGCGTTGGCGAACCGGAACCGGCCAAATTTGCCGGTTTCCGGTTCCTGACGCGAGAGAGGAAAGCCTTTCGGTTCAGACCGTTGCGGTCCCCTCAGCGCCGAAGGTGCGGTGATAGGTGAATACAAATGGCGAAAAAGCTTGGCGCAGGATTTTGCTCCCTCCCGCAAACGACCTCCAGGACCCTGAATACTGCCATGCGTGTCACAATTTGAGATTTAAACTCTGAACGACTGAAGGGGTCGAAGTTTCATTTCTCCCATGCTATATGATCTGCGACAGCGATCCTGTTGGCGACTCGTCATGCCGCGCGCAGGGCGAGAGTCGCGGCGACCCGAGCCTCGATAGGCTCGGTTGCGAGCCGCTCAAAGAACCGTCCGGTGGGCGGTTTTTTGATTTAGAGGACAAGTATTCCGAAGGTCTCGCGAAGCCCTCTGGCGTTCTCTTCCCTCTTATGGATCCACATGCGTGAATAAGCAGCGACATCGGCAAGTTGCAGAAGCCGCGAAGCCGCCGAGTTGATTTGAACAGCCGCATCCACAGCCTTGAACCGACCGTTGCTTTCAGCCGCCTCGGCAATTATCTGTCGGCATTCGGGATCGCAGTTGTGATGGTTGCGGTCCATAATGAGTTCGATGTTGTTCACCCTGCGCCCTCCGAAGTTGTGGAGGCTATGGAACTTGCCAACGGCGACCTTCGCAGTCTCGATCACGTTGCCCGCGTAAATCACCGGCGGACTGCCCTGTATTATCGTTCCTAGCCGGTTCATCAGGATCATTCTTTGCGATGTATTGGTCCGTGCGAAGCGCACGAGTAGACGTTGAAGATACTCCTTTTTTACGGCCGCGGAATGAAGCTCGTTGACGTTAGGTTCCAAGAGATCGCAGAAAGCTTTGCCCGCTCGCGCGCACTCGCGTGCCCAACACCATCACGCAGCCTATCGCAAAGCTGTCTTCGCCGGCCGTTCCGCATTCATCCACGAAGCAAAGGATGCGCTTATTAAGAGCCGCCATCGCTCTTCATTCTGCAGCGAATCGATTGCGCGATGGAGGTCTCTGTTAGCGCGCGCACGTTGCCTTTCCCCGCGACGGAGGCCGGGCGGCGGCAAAACAGCTGTCTCTGTTAGCGCGCGCGCACGTTGCCTTTCCTGCCGTTCTACTACTAATCCCGTCGCAAGCTCTGGGAGTTTCTTGACTAACCCGTCGAGGCGATACCGGCGCGGCCATCGACTGCGACGCGTTCCGGGACTCGCCGGGAACTGGGAGCCGCCGCGTTCGGCTGCTAAAATTCGTCGGGGACAACGCCGGATTCGGCTTGGCCGCGACGCCGATCGCGGCGGCGGCGACCGGACGGGAGCTCGCGCCATTTCCGACAACTTAAACCGGCTCTTCGGTCGCGAGATTGAGGCGATGCTCCCCGATCAAGGTGCGTTCGTCGCCGAATCGGCTGCGCGGACCGCGGGTGGCGTATTCCGGCGCTGACAGCGCGAGCGGCCCGGACGATCATACCCGCGAATATGGAAGAAGCAGAGGAGCACGCGAATGCAGCGCACAGCCGCGTGAAGTTAAACAGACCGAAAAAGCCCCGGAGTCTCTGCCGAAGGCTGGAATCGGGGGCCTTCCTTATCCGAATGCAATACATTTTAAACCGAATGCCATTGTCGAGCGTCGCTACGCGACTTCGGGCCGCGATTCTCGCGGCAAAACGGCCAGCTTCAGAAGCAGCTACCGCGCCAAGGCGCAGCAGTGCTTTCCGCCGGTGCCGCGCCAGGTGTCGAACTCGCACAGATCGCTGCATCGCGGACAACGACGTCTGCCCGGGACCGTTGCCGAGGCAAGGCGCTTTGAACCACCCCACTGTTTCCGAGGATATATGACGCGAGCCGATTCTCATGGTCGGATGATTCGCGCGGAATTGCGTATGAATTAAGAGGGAATCGTCGTTGGGCCCCCGATCTTGCGGGAACTTCATGCTGAAATTTGCTAATAGGAATTATGAATCAACAATCACTTTTTCCTCTGCCGGAATTTGCAGCCTCCGCGGATGAATTTCTGAACGCAATTTCGGAATTTTCTGACTTCGGCGCCGTAACCGAAAAATACTGCGTCGACGGCATTCGCTATTTCGTTAATGAGTTCTGGACCTCCGGGCAAAGGCGAGCCCACGCCATCCACGAAGTCTCGTATCGAGCTTGTTTCAAGGCTCAGCTACCGGAATTCTTCATCCAGAGGCTAACGAAGCCAGGCGATGCCGTATACGACCCGTTCATGGGTCGCGGAACTACTCCAGTGCAAGCGGCGCTGATGGGTCGAAGGGTTTACGGCAACGATATCAATCCTCTATCTATCCTGCTTGCCCGCCCTAGACTCAGGCCAGTTTCCCTACCTGATATTCAGGCGGCTTTGCGCGGGATCGAGTGGGACCGCGGTGAGATCGACCGAGAAGATCTGCTAGCCTTCTACCATCCGGTGACACTTCGCAAGCTATCCGCATTAAAACAGTGGCTGTCTAGTTGCGCTCCGCTGGATTCAGACGACATCGACCCAGTTGCGGACTGGATCAGAATGGTAGCCATAAACCGGCTTTCAGGTCACTCGCCCGGCTTCTTTTCCGGGCGCTCTATGCCGCCAAACCAAGCGGTTTCGGTGAAAGCGCAGCTCAAGATCAACAGGAAGCTGGGTATCGACCCGCCTGAGCGCGATGTCGCGCAGCTCATTGTCAAGAAATCGAAGTCTCTTCTTCGTGATTGCCCTGTTCCTTCCGGCGTCCATTACTCTCTCCAGACCTGCTCCGCTTGGGATACTCCGTCCATCCCGGACGGAACCGTGGACTTGGTGGTCACGTCCCCGCCGTTCCTAGATATCGTCCACTATGCGGCGGACAACTGGCTGCGTTGCTGGTTTGCCGGGATCGACACGGGCGCCGTGGCCATCGACATGCACGGAACTGAGGCTGCTTGGACCGATATGGTGGCACGAGTTCTAAGCGAGCAAGCTCGCGTAATTCGAGCAGGCGGCTATGTAGCCTTTGAGGTCGGTGAGGTGCGAAACGGGAAGGTTTTGCTTGAGAAGCTAGTTTGGAAAGCTGCGCAAGGGCTGCCCTTTGAGCGAATCGGCGTCTTGATAAACGATCAAGATTTCACAAAAACTGCGAATTGCTGGGGCGTTGCCAATGGTTCTAAAGGCACAAACACAAACCGAATTGTCCTGCTTCAGCGCAAATGAAATCTTGGACAGCGACTTCAATTATCGGAATCTATAGGAGCCGGCACCCCGCGCGTCGTCGACTCCTTCTCGAAAGCCAATTGAAAATCTCGCATGCCCGATCTTCCCGATGGTAATGCGCGGCGAGCAATACACGGAGTGCGAAATGCAGGCGTAGCCTGAAACAGCTCGGGTGCAGCACTAGCACCTATCTGTCCTCTATGGCGATTCAGAGCCAATCGGAGGGGGCGATCTCGACATATGCTGGAGGCGCGCGTCCGAGCCGTATTTGCGGAATAGATCAGCACTCTCAATGATACCGAATATTCTTGTATAGCACCAATCCCGAAAATTGCCGACTTGCGAACTTTATGAAAATATTCTCGTGAATATCGACATCTAAACGTGGCGGCGACATATGGCGTTCTGTCGGTGCCAACTTCCTGTATGTTGCGATTTGACAAAGGGTAATATGGAGGAATCCGTGCAGAACAGCATCGCAATTACGAACACCGACCACAGTCGTTGTTATTTAACCCTTTTCAATCATGAACTTATTTCGCGAGCCACGCGCCGCATGAGGAACCGGTACGCCGCTAGCCGCACCCATGCCAGCGAACCAGCCACGGTGCAGTCGAAATCCTTCGCTAGCCGCCGGCAGCGCCCCGTCTAGGCAAAAGTCCGCTACGCCGCCTATCGTCGGAAGAGCGCCGCGAATCGCATTGGAATGTGCCGGTGCAAGCTTCCAAGCAATCCAGCCAAATCGCCGGAATGAAGCAAATGTCCAAACTAAGGTGCACCGCGGGTTTGGCAAAGGAGTTGCTGGGCCTTGAAAGCCGCAAGATCGTTTTCCGCATTGTTGGAGAGGATGTGGCTATGCCTGACTCGGGATGGGAATGCTTCGAGCCGGTACCGCAGCGGCAAAAAATCAAGACCAACGCGATGGCCGGCATTAATTGTATTTTCCGCCCGCCCTCGAAGAACAGACTATCTTCATCCTCAACCCCGGCACCAGTCCTATGCCCGCTTTGTAGCGGACCGTATTCACCGGCGGACCGGCTGCCTTCGACGCGGAGAAAATATTCTCCAGCGCTCCCTTGACTCTCCAGCAGCGGGAAACCTTAGATTTTAAGTTGGAATGAATTAAGTGGTGTCCGCATGGCCACAATCACCACGAAACGCGCCATCCACTGGCGATGCCGCCACACCCCTGGCGCCGGGCGTCGAAGAACACGGCCTTGTGCCTCCTGGGCTGCTCCATCGGCGATTTCGGCACGATCGCCTTCTTCCAGTTCACGCCATACCTTGGCCGACCCTTGCGATCATGAGCCTCGCGATTATGAACGGCCTGCTGACACCTCGATCACGCTCGAGACGATGTTCCTGGCTCGCCAGATGGATATCCGGACAGCCTTCCGGACGGCAATCGGCATGTCGTTCATCTCGATGATCGCAATGGAAACCGTGATGAACGCGGTCGACCGGGGGCTGACCGGCGGAGCCAAGCTAACGTGGCGGGTCGTGCCGATCATGCTAGCAGCGGGTTTCGTCGCCCCTCTTCCCTACAACTATTGGCGGCTAAAGGTGTTAGGCCGGGCATGTCACTGAGACGGACTGCGATCCTGGCGGCCCTAGCGGCGGCCCTGGTCGCCGCAAGTTTTTTCTTCTTCGGCGATTGGGGCGATACCGTGGACGACGGGGCGCCGATCGCATCGGTAATCGTGCCCGATACCCTCTCGACACGGGCGCAGATCGGGCGGAAAGCGTACGAAGCAAAATGCGCGGTCTGCCATGGACGGAACGCTGCCGGACAGGGCGGAATCGCCCCGCCGCTGGTCCATGTCATCTACGAGCCCGGCCACCATGGCGACGAGTCGTTTCAACGCGCCGTCGCGTACGGCGTACCGGCCCATCACTGGCGTTTCGGGGACATGCCTCCGGTCGAAGGTCTGTCCCGCCGCGACGTTACGGCGATAATCGCCTATATTCGCGAACTCCAGCGCGCCAACGGCATCCGATGAGGACGCTTCCATGGAACCTCTAAACCTTCCCGCTCGATCGCCGGTCGCGGCGAAGCCGGCGGTTGTTCATTCCGGCCTCGACGCCCGGGGGCTGCACGAATTCTTCCATGCCGGGGGCTGGGAATTGTCGCGCAAGTACTCTTTTCGCAGACTTCCGTCCGACTCAGCGATTGGATCTGCCTTCGGAATGTTGTACGTTTGAGGGCGATTTTCGCGAAATTCGACGCCCCTTGCCGGCGGCCCGGATCGCGCTGCGCAATAAAACCGCGTTTCCGCGCGGTCATCGCATCCGCGAGATTCGCGACCACGGCGCCTTCGGCCACTACAGGGTTACGGACCTTTTCGACCGTCAGGCGAGCGGCGTCTTCATTTGCGCACTTTACGATCCCGGCAAGCGGCTTCCGTACTGCGCCGCTCGCCTGGGCGCCAATGCATTCGGTTTGAAGATGCTGGTGGAGGCGGCATGACACGAGCCCTGCTGACTTTCGTCCTGCTCTGGCCCGCCCTGGCCTTCGCCGACCACGAACTCGTCGACCGCGACATCGGAAACGGACAGATCCTATACGTGGATCACTGCGCCTCCTGTCACGGCGTAAAGCTCGAAGGGCAGCCCAAATGGCGGCGGCCGGGCGAGGACGGCATCCTGCCGGCCCCGCCTCACGATGGGAGTGGCCATACTTGGCATCACGACAACCAGTTACTCTTCGACTACACTAAACTCGGTGGCGAAAGCCTTATGAAGGCGCGCGGCATCGTCGGATTTAAGAGCGGCATGCCCGGCCTCGGCGACATCATGAGCGACGAGGATATCTGGGACGTCCTCGCTTACATCCGCTCCACCTGGCCGCAGCACATCCGAGATATCCAGGCTGCAAGTAATCCGGACCACGGGCAATGACCTGCGCCTTTCAGCCCGAACGGGCTACTGTGCGATTCCACTCTTGCGACCGCGACGAACGAGCGCGTATATCCCGTCGAATCTCGGCTCGCCCTGCGGCCCTCTCGGAACCTCGCAATTCCGTGTAGCTCCGTAAACTGCCTAAAGTAGCGGTTATTCCAAGAAGTGCAGGCCGACTGAACTTGCGAGCGCCGTTCTCGCGTCCCTAGGCAGCCGCCGAACGCCTCTGTCCACAGCCTTTTGCCAGGAGGGTCCGCGTGCGCGCGCCTCGACAAGCGCATCCTCGAGCTCATCGGGACGATCCTCCGCCAACACGCGTATAAGTGCAGCGGACTGCTCAATGTCCTTCGTCGCCTTGGAGTCCGCCGAAAAACTTCGACGGGTTGCGACGATCAGCTTGTGTACGGCGAAGCGTGCCGGCTGGGGAACGTTGATCAAAATTCCCGACCGGTAGAGCGCTGCCGCCGGCGCCGGTGCATGGATTAAATAGTCGAGAAACCGAAGCGGAAAGGCGTATGCTCCCAGCGCCGGCGGCTCAAGCGGCTCGTCGCGATCCGGTCCCTTGTTGGGAGTGAGCAGCTCGACGAGTACGCCGCTCTCCCTGTCTCGCCGGGCGGTCGGCTGCCGATAAAGGCCGGGCCGGGCGACGAATGGCCCGATCAGTTTCAGAGCCTCCGCCAGCGCCGGATCCAACCGGTCGTCAAGCGCAATCGAGACCGAATGAAATGCCGCGATATCGATGTCCTCGGTAGCGGCATGGGCCTCCGAGACCTCAACTCCCAAAAGCCCGGAGTAACACCGAAACGCGTTTGTTCCGACGATAACTCCGCGAAGCCGGAAAATTCCAGCCTTTGAGAGCGCGAGCAGCACTTTTCCGGTCTGTGCGTCGATCCGCGGCAGCCCGCCTTCCCGGCACATGCGGGAGAGGACGCCGCGCTGCTTCTCACGATGCCTTAATTCCTCCTTTACTTTCTCGGCCTGCTCGACACTTGTTCTCATCTCCTCGGAATCCGGTCCGAGATATCGCTCGACCGTGCGGTCGGCTAGCCGCTGGACCGAGTACCAGTACTTCCGTCCGCTTCGCTCACGCAGAACTGTCGTCCCCCCGAGTTCCAGAACTGCATCTTCCTGAAGTCGCGTAACTAGGTCCGCGTAGGTCGTCTGCACCGCCAAGGGCAGGCGCCTAATTTTTTTAAATTCAGTCATTTGCGCTTTGCCCAACAAAAAAATTTTCTGTTGGGCAATTTAGTTCAACTTCGCATGGAATGCAACCCAAACACCTGCAGGCGATATCGATGGCCGTTCCTTGCCAATCAAAAAATAATCGTGTTGGGCAAAGCTGCCTCATGGATCGCCGCTAGCCCGCCAAGCGCCTATCGCAAGGCCGAGCGGGTAAATTTTCGCCAACCATCCGCGCCGTGACGGCATCTATTCATGCCCGCTATCCAACAGCAGTTTCGCCCGGCGAGAATTCTTTTGCTCGGTGCAAATCGATCCAGCGTTTGGGCTGTTTGCCGGACCCGTACCCTCGCCCGACCTAGCTCTATTTGGAATGTACTGCAAAGAGATTTCGACGAATCGAGTAGTCGCGCCAGTGACAATTGTCACTTCGCGCAAAGATTGGGTCCACCGCGATCAGAACAAATTTTAACACGTTGTCGACGATATCATGTTGCGGTTTGCCAAGGACAGCGATTCCAATCGCGAAAGCTTGTGCCAGTCAGTGTCAGGAGGCCAATGAGAGCGACATATTGGTGGCGCTGTAGGCCAAGACGAACATCCGACCCTCGCGCTACGAGCGCGCGCGGCAAACTCGGCCTAGTCGCGGACGAAAACGGCTCGCTGATAGGCGCTAGTGCACTAACATTTTTGAAATGACGGATAGAGCGATTTAAATTCAAAGCGGGCATCCTGCGCTGTGAAGCGCCAGTTGACCGTCTTCGCCTTCACGTTTCGGGTCGTAACGAAAGCCGCGGCCTCTCGGCGCATGGTCTCGCGGTCGGGAATGCGGCGTTTGGGGCACTGCCTCGACATCGCGCCGATCTCGATTTCCGCCATGTTCAGCCAGCTGCCGCGTTGCGGCGTGTAGCGGAACTCGAACCGGTCGCGAGAATAAGCGATTTGCTTCCGGGAAATTGGGTCAATTCTGGATGCCGATTCCCGCAAAAGCGGGTCAATTTTGCACGCCCCTCAACAGTTGTTGAGGATCGGGTGCCCGGGAAATGAACGGAAGTATTATGAAAGCAAGCGTAGGGAACCGTTCATTCGGTCGGTTGAATTTCCATTTTGCCTCTCGAATGCGCGCAATGAAAGGCGCATGGCGCTGGAAAGGAGTTTCCGATAAACAGAATTCACTTGCCCGCCGGCGGCATAGGCAATACGGCGACTCGGATCTTGAGGAAAAAAAGCTAGCCGAATGCTTGGGATTTTGACTGGTTCGTCAGCCGGAAAAGCTATGAATGCCGAATCGGCAAGGCTGAATGCTCGCGTGAGGCTGCCCCGAATCGTATTTGACTACATCGACGGCGCAGCTGGCCGAGAGCGTTGCCTGGCGCGCAATTCCGCTGCATTCGACGGAATTTTCTTAAAGCCGAGAGTGCTGCAAGATGTCGACCACAGGTCGTTAGGGACCAGCGTGATGGGATTCAAATTCGATCTGCCCTTCGGCTTTGCGCCGATGGGCTTATGCGGACTGGCTTGGCCGGGCGCCGATCGGATCATGGCAAGGGAAGCCGTGCGGAGAAACATTCCGGTTTGCGTTTCGACCGCCGCTTCGATTGCGCTGGAAGGAATGCGGGAGCTGGCGCAGAGCAATGCTTGGTTTCAGCTATATGTCGGAGGATCCGGTCAATCCGGTCTGCAGATGGCCAAGAGAGCGGATGACGCCGGTTACGAAACAATAATACTAACAGCGGACGTTCCCGTACTGGCCCTTCGCGATCGGGACAAAAAAAATGGTTTCAAATTGCCGTTCCGGATTGGCCTGAAGCAATTCGCGGATTTCGCGTCCCATCCGAACTGGTCGGTTAGGACATTGATTGAAGGCGTTCCTCGAACGAGGAATTTCGACGGTTCCGAAGCTGGAAGCGGCTTCGACCGAACAGGCAGCCGCGGCGGAGCAAATTGGAATTTTCTGGAGAAGCTGAGGAGTTTATGGAAGGGCAAGCTGGTCGTAAAAGGGATTATGTGTCCCGAAGATGCGATTCGGGTCAAGCAGGCGGGGGCCGACGCAATCTACGTATCGAACCATGGCGGGCGCCAGCTCGATTCGGCATTGGCGGCGATAACCGTTCTACCGGCGGTTCGCGACGCCGTGGGCGCCGAATTCCCCCTGATGTTCGATAGCGGAGTTCGCAACGGCGAAGACGTTGTACGTGCGCTTGCG
>Ga0209022_1003711_pt1 | contig 10426 bp, 6 predicted proteins | sample PinacodermPK_FD_187300 | JGI IMG/M metagenome (GOLD analysis project Ga0209022, IMG submission 187300) | Host-associated microbial community of the marine sponge Aplysina aerophoba from Gulf of Piran - sponge pinacoderm, lysed by proteinase... | ecosystem: Host-associated > Porifera > Sponge >... | reverse complement strand
CACGTTCGTCTGGTCGCGCTGCCCCTTCGTCGTCACCGGGGTCGGCAGGTCGAGCGTGTGGAGCATCGGGTCCGGCTGGTTCCGGATGACCTGGACGTAGACGCTACGCCGGTTCGACCAGCCGGGGACGGGGCGGGTCTCGGCCGCGTCGACCGGCTCGAGATCGCCGGCGGCAAGCAGCATGGCGTCCCGCACCGCCTCGGCCTCCAGGCGCCGCAGATGGGCGTGGGAAAGCAGGCGGTTCTGCGGATCCCGTTCACGAGCGGCTGGTGAAGGCGTCGACTCGAGCTGGAAGGCCCGGGTCAGAGCAAGGCGCCGCACGAACGTCTTCAGGGACCAGCCATCGGCCTTCAGGCCGGTCGCCAGATGATCGAGCAGGGCGGCGTTCGACGGCAGCTCGCCCATCTGCCCGAAGTTGTCCGGCGTGGCGACGATGCCGCGGCCGAAGGCGTGCCCCCAGAGACGGTTCGCGATGACGCGGGCGGTCAGCGGGTTGCCAGGGTCGAGGACGCTTTCGGCCAGGGCCAGCCGCGGGTGGACCGAGTCGGCGTAGGGCTCGGGGTCGATCGCTTCGAGGAACCGCTGGGGCACGGGTTCGCCGAGCTGCCGGTGGTTGCCCCGCTCCATCAGCGGCTGATCGAAACGCGGGCCGGCGAGCACCGCGGGAGAGCGGGTCGGTGGTGGAATCCGCTCCTCGAGTTCCCGGATCGCAAGGGCGATCGGACGGGCCTCCGGCACGTCCTCCATGTCGTTCGGGAGCAGGCCACGGCGCACGAAGCTGGCGAGAAAGCGGGCCTGGGCATCGGTCATCGAGCCGTCGCGCCATGCCTCGGCCGCTTCGCGAACCGCTTCGCCGTAGCGCGCCGCGAGCTCTTCGCGGTCTCCGGGCGCCCCCTCGATCTCGAACAGGGGCGCCGTGAACTCGGCGGGCTCGTCCCGCGGGAGTTCGCCGGCTTCGTCGAGAACGACCGCCTCGGTGATCCCGAACCACGAGCGGTCCGACCGCCCGCCGGAACTCTCACCCGTCATCGGGTGATCGGCGGCCGTCACCAGTTCGATGTAGGCGTGGTCGCCGTCCCAGTAGTCGAGGTCCCAGTGCTGCCAGCGCCACTCGCCGTCCGAGAGGGTCTCGATCGGATAGACCTCGCCGACCTGAGGGTAGTTCTGGACCACGTAGCGAGCGACCGCGCCGCCGCGGCCGGCGATGCGCACCGCCAGTTTCGCCTTGGCCCCGATGAAGAAGCGCGGCGACGAGAAGGTGCCGTTGTGCCGGTTGGTCAGCGCGTGCGTGTAGACGCCGGCCGGCAGGATGTCGGCGACGATCGAGTCACCGGCCCGGGCGACCTCGTAGCTCCCGGCGCCCTGCGGCCTCGCTTCGGGCAGACCGTTGCCGTGCCGGTACCACTCCTCGACGTCTTCCGTTCGGCTTAGATCCCAGCGCTGGACCGCCGGCGCCTGCCGCCGGGCTTCGAGCTTCCGTCTGCTCTCGGCGTAGGCGTCGGACAGGGCCTTCCACTGCTTCGTGAAGGCCCCGCGGCCCCGGATCCCTCGGGTTCGGACCCACGCGTAGAGCGGATCGTAGGGGGACTGGCCGCCCGTGAGTGCCGCGGCCAATGGGCCGTCCGGTTGCTGCAAGCCTGCGGGCACGTCGGCGGCGGCAAGGATCCAGGCGTCGGCAAGGACATGCCGCAACTCGTTCTTGAGTTCGGACAGCTCGTCGCGATAAGCGTTTCGGCGCTCTTCGGTGTCGATCGTCTGGACCCCCGGGCGACCGTTCACCATCGTGCCGTAGAGGGCGTAGAAGTCCGTCTGGCTGATCGCGTCGAACTTGTGGTCGTGGCAGCGGGCGCAGGCGACGGTCATCCCCAGGAACGCCTTGGAGACGACGTCGATCTGGTTCTCGGTGAAGCGCACCTGCTCGTCCAGGGCGTCGGTGGGGCCGAAACCGTGGAGCACGAAGCGATACTGGGCGATGCCGATCGCCGACTCGTTGATCCCGAGTTCGGCGTTCATCCGCGGCTTTGCGAGCAGATCGCCCGCCAGGTGTTCGCGGATCAACTCGTCGATCGGTACGTCGGAGTTCAGCGCCCGGATCAAGTAGTCGCGGTAACGCCAGGCGTAGGGGACCGGCGGGTCGCCTTCACTGCCGTGCGTCTCGGCGTAGCGGACCCAGTCCATCCAGTGCCGGGCCCAACGCTCTCCGAAGGCCGGATCGGCCAGGAGCCGGTCGACCTCCTCCGCGACCGCGGCGTCCCGGTCGAGTGCTGTGCGGCGTTCGAAGTCGTCGACCTGGGCCGGCGTCGGCGGCAGGCCGGTCAGCACGTAGGACAGCCGTCGCATGACAGTCCGGGGTTCGGCCAGCGGCGCGGGTTCGAGCTCGGCCTCGGCAAGCCCGGCGGCCAGGAAGCGGTCGATCGCGTTCTTCGACCAGAGCCCGTCGGCGACTTCCGGCGGCTCGGGGTCGGCGATCGGCTGCAGGCTCCACCACTGCTTGCGCTGTTCGAGGGTCGTCTGCCAGGACGTCGCCTCCTTCAGAGCGGCGGCGGACGGCGGTTCGGTTCTCGGATCGGGCGCCCCGATCTCGATCCAGCGTTCGAAGTCGGCGACTACCTCGTCGGGCAGCCTGGCGCCGCCCAGCGGCATGCGAAAATCGAGACTCGGGTGGCGCATCGCCCGCAGCAGCAGACTGGAGCGTGGTTTGCCGGGTTCGATCGCCGGACCGCGCATGCCGCCCTCGAGCAGGCCGTCTCGGTAGTCCAGGCGCAGCCCGCTTTCGGCCAGTTCGGTGCTGTTGTGGCAGGTGTAGCAGTGCTCCACCAGAACCGGGCGGATCCTCTGCTCGAAAAACTCGAGATCTTCCGGGGCGAACTCCGCCGCGGCGGCCGGTCCCGCGCCGAGCAGGAGTGCGGCCAGGGTCGCGGCGCCTGAGCGCGGCGAAATCCTGAGTTTCGTGTTCATTGGAACACCGTTCAGTTTACAACGCGGGCCGACCTCGCGTAGCGATCGATCGCGCTGCCGGCTACTCCGTTGCGGATCATTCCGAACAACTCGCCGCGCCAGCCGCGCCCCTTGGACACCTCGGTCGAGATGATGACGACGACCAGATCCTCGGCGGGAGAGACGTAGATGTACTGACCTCCGTATCCGCTGGCGATGTAGGCGCCCCGCTCGCGAGGTCCTCTGAGCCACCACAGGTAGCCGTAACCGCCGTAGATCCGGCCGCGTCCACGGGGGCCGGCGAGACCGGGCCGGGTGGATTCGTCGACCCACTGCCAGGGCAGGAGTTGTTCCCCTGCCCAGCGGCCGCGGTTCAGGTAGAGCTGGCCGAACTTGAGCATGTCGCGCGGCAGCAGGGAGAGGTTGTTGCCGCCGACGTGGATGCCCTGCCGGTCGCGAGCCCAGGCCGAGTGCCGGATTCCCAGCGGGGCAAAGAGGTGCTGGCGGGCAAAGTCGTGCGTGCTCCGGCCCGCTGCCGTGGCCAGGGTGGCCGAGAGCAGGTGCGTGCCGCCGGTGCTGTAGGCGAAGCGGGTTCCCGGCTCGGCTTGAAGTGGCCGCGTCAGCGCCGCCCGAACCCAGTTCCGGGACGCCACCCACGAGCCGTAGTTGCCGAAGCTGGTCGACTCGAGGCCGGAGGTCATCGTCAGCAAGTGGCGAACGGTGATCTTCTGCTTGCTTGGGTCGTCGAGGCCGGCGGCCTCGGGCAGAAGCTCGGCGATCGGTTGATCGAGTTCGAGGACGCCGTTCTCAACCGCCAGACCCGCCAGCGCCGAGAGGACACTCTTCGAGGCCGACTTCATGTTGTGCGGGCGGCGGCCGGCGGAGCCGCGGAAGTAGCGCTCGGCGACGAGTCGGCCGTGGCGGGCGACCAGCACGCCCTGGACTCCCTCGAGGGCGCCGATGTCCTCGACCGCCGGCTCCAGCCGACCGGCGTCGAGTCCGGCCTGCTCGGCCGGGACGAGTTGCCAGTCGCCGCTCCAGTCGTCGTCGGGAGGAGGTACGGGCAATTGGAACTCGACCAGAATGCCGGGATGGTCGGAGATCGGGGCCGTGGCCTGCGACTGAGGCGACCACTCGCTCCACAAGGGCCACCATCCGGACGTCCCGGCGTCGACCAGCACATGGTCGATTCCGCCCGGAAGGACATCGCGGTAGCCAGCCTCACCGAAGCGGCTGAGGGCGGAGTGGTCGCTGTCGAGGTTGAAGTCGCCCGCGATCAGTACCGGCCGCTCGGCGCGATCCCGGAGCTGCCCCAGGAGGTGTTGGGACTGGGCGGCGGCGAGTTCGGGGTCGCCGTTGGCAACGTGGACGCCGACCACCTCGAAAGGCAGAGCCGGAAAGTCGATCCGGGCCGTCAGGGCGATTCTCCGTTCGAAACGGTCCCGGTCGGGCAGCAGGGGCCAGGTCTCCGGAACGGCGATGGGGTAGCGGCTGAGGATGGCCGCGCCCTCTTCGAAGCCGAGCCAGCGCAGCGACCCGTTGGCCCGGGCGTAGACCGCGTGCAGTTCAAGGTCCTCGGCCAGCCGGTCGGCGAGACAGCCTTCGGTGACCGTGCACCACGCTTCCTGCAGGACGACGACGTCGGGACGCAGGCGGTTGATCGCTGAAGCCAGCCGGTCCGCGCGCTCCAGACGGTCGGAGGCAGCGGGTGCGCCTGCGGACAGGCCCGCGAGACGCCCTTCGCGGTCCGGGTAGCCGTGGTACGCGTTCAACTGCAGGATTCGGAGCCTGTCCGTCGCTGCCGACGATCCGGCTGGGGCGGAGCCACCCGCTGCTCGCGGTTCCGCCGGCGGCTGGCGAGCCAGGAGGGCCACGAAGGCCGGACTCGAAGAGGCGGCCAGCACGCCGAGGCTCAGGACCGTGACGCGCACCGTCGGATGCGCCCGGCCCGCAAGTGCCGCCGCCGCGATGGCGACGATGCCGCCGAGAGCTGCGGCGACGAGAGCGCGCCGGGCCAGGTCGGGCTGGATGACCATCACGCTTCCAGCGATCCAGGGCGCCGTCCCCAGCGCCACAGCGGCCAGACCCGCGGCGGAAACGATGACGGCGGCCAGAGATGAGCGCGGGCGCGTCACGACAGCAGGGAGACTATGCGCCGCGGCGCCAACCCTGCCGGAATCCGGGTGCTACCCTATGGGTTACAGACAAAAGAGCAACACTTAGCGGCTCATCTGCTGCGGAAAGGAGGTCCGGAATGGGTTGTAGAGAAATCCTCCGGATGAACCGTGCCACCGTCGTGCTCTGCTCGGCCCTGGTCCTCGCCGCGGGCTGTGCGGCGCCGCCGGAAGAAGAGGCTCCCGCCCCGGAAGTGGATCCGGTGGCCGAGAACAATGCGGCCCTGAGTGAACTCGCCGCCAAGTACCTGCAGGCGATGAACCGGGGCGATGCGGACGGTTTGGCCGTGCTCTACACGGAAGACGCCATCCGGATGCAGACGAACAGCAAGGCGAAGGTCGGCCGCGACGCGATCCGTCTCTTTGCCGCTGCCGACTACGCGGACACCAACTGGGACATGCAGCTCCGCGTCGACGAGAGCGAATACAGCGGTGATCTGGCGTTCGTCCGAGGCACCTACGCCCTGAGCGTCTCGCCCAAGGACGCACCGTCCCAAATCTACCAGGAGGTGGGGAAGTGGATGGATGTGATGCGTCGCCAGGAGGACGGATCCTGGTTGATTGCGCGCGAGATCTCGAACCGCAACCACCTACCCGGTCAGATACCGGAGATGCCGGAGATGCCGGAAGTGCCTGAGACGCCGGAGGAGGAGTGAACGGATGAATAACACGACTCAGTCGCGCTGGCGCCCGGACGTGCGTTTTCTGGCGATCCTGTTGGCCGGCCTCTTCGTTATCGCGTGCCCCCCGGTCGAGGAAGAAGTTGCCGAGGACCCGGCCGCGGTGGAGCCGAGCATCGGCGACGAGCGGGCCCTCAACGCGCTGGTTGGCGACTTCATGGTGGCGATCAACAACAGTGACGCGGATGCGGTGGCAGCTCTGTACTCGTCGGATGGCATACGCATGCCGCCCGATGCGCCGGAGATTCGAGGCAGGGAAGCGATCCGCCAGAACCTGCAGGGAGTTTTCGAGGTCGCCGATATCGAGGTGCAGGTCCATGTCGAAGAGACGGAGTTCAGCGGCGAGCTGGCTTCAGTTCGCGGGACCTTCGCCCTGATCACGACCCCGAAGGACGGTTCGGATCCGTCGGAGATGGAGGGCAACTGGATGCGCCTGATGCGGCGGGAGCCGGACGGTCGCTGGCTCGTGGCCCGGGAACTCTGGAACAGCGAATCGTAGGAGTTCCCGGGAGCGGTATGATCCATCGCCGCTCCTGATGTCCGAACCAGCACTGCAGCCTCTCACCTTCATGGGCGCCCCCGGGTCGCCCTACACGCGGAAGATGCGTGCGGTGCTGCGCTACCGGCGCATCCCGTATCGTTTTCTGATCTCGGGCGCCGACGGCCGCGAGGACCTGCCGGTAGCCAAGGTGCGGCTCCTGCCGACCTTCTATCTGCCGAACGCCGAGGGTGAAATCGAGGCGGTCGTTGACTCCACGCCGCTGATCCGGCGCTTCGAAGGGGAGTTCGAAGGTCGTTCCGTGATTCCATCGGACCCGGTGACCGCCTTCGTCGACTACCTGCTCGAGGACTTCGGCGACGAGTGGCTGACGAAGGCGATGTTCCACTACCGCTGGGTCTACGAGGCGGACATCGAGAAGGCCGGCCAGATCCTGCCGCGCTGGCGGCGGGTAGAAGGTCCCGAAGAGGACTTCCAGCAGGCCGCGAAGATGGTGTCCGAGCGCCAGATCTCCCGGCTCTGGGTCGTCGGATCGAACGAGACGACGCTCCCGGTCATCGAGGCCAGCTACCGCCGCATCCTGGAGCTGTTCCGGGACCACCTGACGGAGCGGCGGTTCCTGATGGGGAACCGCCCCGGCGCTTGCGACTTCGCGTTCTTCGGCCAGTTGACCCAGTTGGCCGCTTTCGACCCCACGCCGATGGCGCTAACCCTGGAGGTGGCGCCGCGCGTCTACGCGTGGGTCGACCGGGTCGAAGATCTCTCCGGCCTCGAACCGACCGAGGACGGCTGGATCGACCGCGAGCTGCCCGCCACCCTCCGGGCGCTCCTGGGCGAAGTCGGCCGCGTCTACGTGCCGTTCCTGCTTGCGAACGCGAAGGCGCTGATGGCTGGCGCTGAACGCGTCGAGTGCGAGATCGACGGTCGGCCCTGGGTGCAGAAGCCGTTCCCCTACCAGGGCAAGTGCCTGATGTGGTTGCGCGAGCGGTACGGGGAGTTGTCGGTCGCGGACAGGGCGGTGGTCGACCGGCTGCTGGACGGCACCGGTTGCGAGCTCCTCTTCGCCGGCGGAGCGTCCGGCCCCTAGGCCGGCGGCAGGAAGGGGCAAGTGAGGGCCGGAATCGGGAACACCAGAGGAGGATCCGGCCCCGATACCGGCGGAGGCCCTGGCAGGTCTTCAGGGGTCAACTGGAGTTTCTACGGCTGGCGGATGCTCCCGTTCGCCTGGCTCATCTACGGCCTCGGCGCGGCGCCTTTCTACAGTTGGGGCGTCTTTCTGCCGCAGATGCTGGAGGAACTCGAGATGTCTCGGGCCGACAGCGGCTGGGCATTCGGGATCTGGTCCTTTTGCGGTGGCGTGGTTGCGCCCTTCATTGGCGTTTGTCTGAACCGTTTCGGGCCTCGCGCGGTGTTCACGGCGGGTTTTCTCTTCGTGTCCGTGGCCTACTACATGACCAGCCGGGCCCAGGATCGTTGGGACGTCTTCCTCTACTTTGGTTTGTTCGCCGGTCTGACGCACACGTTCTCCACCGTCCTGCCGACGCAAACGCTGGCGACGAACTGGTTTCTCAGATGGCGTGCGACGGCCCTGGCGTTCCTGCTGATCGCGGCTTCCATCCTGGCGCCGCTCGTCTACTACGTCGACAACACCGTCCTGAGTCGGGGCGGTGATTGGCGTGACGGCTGGGCGATCATCGCGGTGCTCTGTGCGGGGTTGGGCGTGCTGTCCTTTCTCGTGCTTCGCAACACACCGGAATCCATGGGCCAGTTGCGGGACGGCGCCCGTTCATTGGCGTCGCTTCAAGCGGCAGCAGCCAGGACCGGTGCTAACACCCCCGACAACTGGGTAGCGAAGGAAGCAGTGCGGACGCCGCAGTTCTCGCTGATGGTGCTCTGCGGCCTCGGCTACGCGATTCCATGGGGCGTGCTTGCCAACCACGGCAACCTGCACCTGCTCGACATCGGCTTCGGGGTGGGTGAAGCCTCAGCTCTTCTTGCGCTCATGGCGTTCGTGAGTACCTTTGGCCGGATGAGCGGCGCCTTGGGCGACAGAATCTCGCCGCCGCGGCTGCTTGGCGTTGCCCTGGCGCTCGAGGGGACGGGCATGGCGCTGCTCCTGTTCGTCCGCACAGCCGGCGAGGCTCGCCTCGCCCTGATTCTGGTGGGTCTGGGGTTCGGCATGGCGTACATCTGCCAGGCCGCCACCTTCGCGCGCTTCTTCGGTCGCCGCGGCTTCGCCACGACGACTGGGCTGCGTTTCGCCGTCGGCGCGGTGTTCGGCGCGACGGTGCCCGCGATCACAGGCTGGTTCTTCGACACGCAGGGCAGCTACGCAGTTCCGTTCCTGGCCATCGCTGCCGTGACGCTCTCCGGTTCCGTGGTGGCGTTCTTCCTGCAGCCGCCGCGCAAGAGTCAGTCAGGAACGACCTGACGTTCACGAGCGCGGGCCATGCCTGTGCGGGCACTACTCTCGCCGAAAGGCCGGCGTTTCCGACCGTGACGGTTGACGGCGGCGGCGAGGCAGCGCAGAGTGTTGGGCGATGAACGGGGTTCACATCGGATCGGCGCGGCCCTGGTTGGCCCGGTCGATCTGCTTCGGATTGCTCCTGCTCGCGCTCGCGATGCCTCGGTCCATCGCCGCGGACGACTGGCCGCAATGGCGCGGACCGGAGCGGAACGGCGTCTCGAATGAAACCGGTCTGCTCGACAGGTGGCCTGCGGGCGGTCCGCCGCTGCTGTGGCGCATCGACGGTCTGGGCGAGGGCTACGGCACGGTAGCCGTGGTCGACGGCTCGCTCTACGTCCAGGGAACCCGCGGGGGGCGAAGCCTGGTGTTCGCCCTCGACGCGTCGGACGGCAGCGTCCGCTGGGAACGCGAGCTCGGCCCGCGGCTGCGGGACGGACGGGGCAACGGACCGCGCGGCACGCCGACGGTAGCCGGCGACTCGCTCTACGTCCTGACCGGCATGGGCGATCTGGCCCGCGTTGCCCTGGCGGACGGGTCGGTGCGTTGGCAGCGGAACATCCTCCGGGACTTCGACCAGCGCAACATCAGTTGGGGCATCAGTGAATCGCCCTTGATCGAAGGGGACTGGGTCGTCGTCATGCCGGGCGGAGACGATGGCGCGATCGCGGCCCTCGACCGGGAGACCGGTGAGACGGTCTGGACCAGCAGCGGGCTGAAAGACCGCGCCGGCTACTCCTCGCTGATCGCAGTCGATCTGGAGGACGCCGGGGAGCCGCTGCGGGTGATCGTGGGCTTTACGGCCCGCGCCGGCGTCGGCGTACGCGCTGCCGACGGCGAACTGCTGTGGCACTACCGCGAGCCCGCGAACCGAACCGCGAACGCCGCGACGCCGATCTACTCGAATGGTCTGGTGTTCTACACCTCCGACTACGGCACCGGCGGAGGCGCCCTGCGCGTGCGGGCCGTCGGCGACGGCGTGAGCACCGGACAGGTGTGGTTCGAGTCGAGTCTTCGAAACCACCACGGCGGCGTCGTGCTCCATGAGGGGCACCTCTACGGGTTCTTCGGCTCCGCCCTCGTCTGCGCGGACTTCGAGACAGGCGAGATCGTCTGGCGCGACCGGAGCGTAGGCAAGGGCTCGCTCACACTGGCCGACGGGAAACTCTTCCTGGTCGGCGAGAGGCACACCGCCGGTCTGGCGCGGGCCACCGTGGAGGGGTACGACGAGCGAGGCCGGTTCCGGCTCGAGAGCCACGGCCGGCCCAGTTGGGCTCATCCGGTCGTCAGCAACGGCGTGCTCTACATCCGCAACTGGGGCGAACTGCTGGCCTACGACGTGTCGGCCCCCTGAAGGACCCGGCTCCGGACCGCGCCGACCGGGGCCGGCGCTAGCCCGAATGCCCATCAAGTATCTCGGTTCGAAGCGGCAGTTCCTGCCGCTGATCGTCGAGGTCGTGGAGCAACTCCGCCCGGCCTGCACGGTGCTCGACCTGTTCTCGGGCACGTCGAGGGTGGGCGACGCGCTGAAGCGGCGGCAGTACCGCGTGCTGGCGAACGACTACCTGGCCTGCGGCGAGACGATCGCCCGCTGCTACGTGGAAGCCGACGGCACGGCAGAGCAGCTCCGGCAGGCCAGGCTGCTGATCGACGAGTTCAACCGGTTGCCGCC
>Ga0209022_1003705_pt1 | contig 10447 bp, 10 predicted proteins | sample PinacodermPK_FD_187300 | JGI IMG/M metagenome (GOLD analysis project Ga0209022, IMG submission 187300) | Host-associated microbial community of the marine sponge Aplysina aerophoba from Gulf of Piran - sponge pinacoderm, lysed by proteinase... | ecosystem: Host-associated > Porifera > Sponge >... | reverse complement strand
AGCAGTATTGTGCGGAGGGGGTGCGACAGCGATGTGGGAGCAGTCCGGGCGCCGTCGCCGGTGGCGCTACGACGATCCCCGGGAATGGCCGCCCCAGGCGTCCACCGGCATCCCCGCCCTCGCTCCGGTCATCGCGGCGCAGGCCGGAATCCATTGCCCCGCGATCGGACCGGCGCTGTCGCCGAATCAAGGAACAACGGCCGGCGGCGCCGGTTGTAAGTGTTGCCTAACGAACTAGGGTATTAGGCGTGCCTAATGTCCGACGCGCCGCCGCGGGCGCCCCGCCGTCGGGTGATCCGGCGCCGCGTGGACGCAGCGGCTTGGTCCGCGCGGGCCGTGCCACCAATGGGAGACGTGCACGCGCGACCGGTGCCGCCCCCGCTGTGGGCGACTTCCGGGCCCTCCGGCTGGTCGATGTCCACAAGTCGTTCGGCGGTACGCCGGTTCTCAACTGGCTCAACCTGAGTATCGAGCGCGGCCGCACTCTGGCGCTGCTGGGCCCCAGCGGCTGCGGCAAGACGACGCTCATGCGCATCGTGGCGGGTCTCGAGGTCGCCGACGGCGGGGAGGTGCACGTCGGTGAGCGCATGCTCGCGGGTCCGGGCGTGAACGTGGCGCCGGAGCACCGCCGCATCGGCCTCTTGGGCCAGGAGCGGGCGCTGTTCCCGCACCTGACCGTCGGCGGCAACGTGGCCTACGGTCTCGGACGCTCGCCCGACCGGGAGGCGCGGGTGCGCGAGGTACTGGACATGGTCGACCTCGCCGGTTTCGAGAAGAGGATGCCCGACTCGCTGTCGGGGGGTCAGCAACAGAGGGTCGCCATCGCACGGGCGCTGGCGCCGCGCCCGCGGATGCTCCTGCTCGACGAGCCCTTCCAGGCGCTCGACGTCCACCTGCGGCTGGAACTGCAGGCTGAGGTCCAGACGCTGCTCGGAACGCTCGGGGCCACCGCCGTCATCGTCACCCACGATCAGGACGAGGCCTTCGTCATGGGTGACGAGGTGGCGGTCATGCAGGACGGGCACATCCGCCAGCGCGGCACCCCCGGCGAGGTCTACGGCCATCCCGCATCACCGTGGGTCGCCTCGTTCGTCGGCGACGCCAACTTCATCCCCGGTCTCGGGTCCGGGGACACCGTCGCCACTCCACTGGGCAATCTGGCCACGTGCTGTCCCGCGTCGGGCAAGGTCGCGGTTCTGGTACGTCCCTCGCAGCTGCGTCTCGTTGCAGCGGCGGGGAGCGGCGAGGATGATGCGAGCGCCACGGGCCAGGTACAGGCGATGCGCTTCTACGGGCACACCACCGAATGCCGCGTGCAGATCGGCGACAGCGTCCTCCTCGCTCGCAGCGACCGGATGCCGGGCGTGCGCGTCGGTGACGACGTGGCGCTGCACTACGACGGCCCGCCGGCCGTCGCGTACCCCGAGTCGGCCATGGCCGGTCTGCGGCGCAACGGCAAGCAGCGGCGCGCCGGGAGCGGGGAACCGGCGCTCGCGGAGACCGCCGGGTGATGCTGCGGACCGTCTTCGCCGTCATTCCGGCGGAGGCCGGAATCCACTGTCCGGCGGTCCGGCCTGTGCCCCCGGTGAACGACTCGGCACATGCCTCGGAGTGTTGTGAGTAATCCCCGAATCGGCCAATCCTTCGCCGCGAAAGCCCTGGTAAGGGGCTTGTGGGTTCGGCGAAATGGCCATTGCTGACCAGTCTCCTAGAGTCGCGCCGGAGAGCCACCGACTCCGCCGCAGCCCGCAACCCGTCGATGGATGCCGGCCGTCTTTGCCGTACCTGGGGCTTCGGCCTGGGGTTGTTCTTCGCCGCGCCGCTCGGCTACCTCGTCTACGAGAACGTCCGGCTGCGCTCGGACATCCTGGACATCCTGGGCGTGGCACGGACCTGGGGCCCGCTCGGCAACTCCCTGCTGCTGGCGGCCTCGGTGTCGCTGGCGGCAATGGTTGCCGGGACCGCCCTGGCCTGGGCGACGGTGCGACTCGACCTGCCGGGGCGGCGGCTGTGGGCGGCGCTGGCGCCGCTGCCGCTGGTCTTCCCCACCTTCGTCGGCGCCACGGCGTTCATCGCCCTCGGAGCCCGCGGCGGGCTGGCCGAGCAGATCCTGTCGCCCCTCGGTGTCGGGGCCCTGCCCCGCCTTCAGGGCTTCTGGGCCGCCTGGGGTGTGCTGACCCTCTTCACGTATCCCTACGTGTACCTGCCCACCCGCGCCCGGCTGCGTCACCTGGACCCCGCCTACGAGGAGGCCGCACGGGTGTTGGGGCGCGGCCGGCGGGCGGTCTTCGCCACCGTCACCCTCCCGGCGATCCTCCCGGCCACCTCTGCGGGCGGCCTGCTGGTATGCCTCTACACCCTCTCGGACTTCGGGGCGGTCGAGTTGCTGCGCTACGAGACCCTCACCCGTTCGATCTATGCCAACCGGCTCTTCGACCGGCCCACGTCTGTGACCCACGGCCTGCTGCTCGGCATCGTCGCGGTGGGGGTCGTGATGGTCGAGCGCTGGCTCGCACGGCGCCGCGCGGGGGGCTTCGCCGCGACCTCCGACCGGCCTCCGCCGCTGGCGCCGCTCGGCTGGTGGCGCTGGCCGGTCTGCGCCGCCGTCGTCGCATTCCTCCTCCTGGCTCTCGTGGCCCCGCTCGCCACGCTGGGATATTGGGCCGGAAGGGGGATCGCCAATCCCGGCAGGCGCGTCGGAGCCTTCGCCCTCGACGGCGGGGGAATCGCCACCTCGGCCGCCTCCACGGTGGCGGTCAGCGCGGTTGCGGCCACAGTAACCGTCGGGGTGATGCTCCCGCTGGCGTGGCTCCTGGTCCGCCGCCCGTCGCGCAGCGCCTCGGCCTCCAATCTCCTTGTCACCGCGGGTTTCGCCCTTCCCGGCATCGTGGTCGCCCTGGCGCTGGTTTTCTGGGCGCTGCAGGTGCCGTTCGCCACGGTGATCTACCAGACGCTGCCGCTGCTGATCGTCGGCTATGTGCTCCTGTTCGGCGCGCAGGCGGCGAACGCGGCGCGGGCGGCCGTGGGCGCCGTTCCGACACGTCTGAGCGAGGGCGCCCGAACGCTCGGTGCCCGCCGCTGGCGGCGCCTGCGCTCCGTGGAGTTGCCGCTCATGGCGCCGGGTTTGCTGGCTGCGGGCGGCTTGGTGTTCCTGTCGGTGATGAAGGAACTCCCGCTCACGTTGCTGATGCGGCCGACGAACCTTCCGATGCTGTCGGCGGACATCTGGGACTCCACAGAGTCGCTCTTCCTGGCGCAGGCCGGCCTGGAGTCGCTCGTGCTCGTCGGGGCCTCCGGGCTCTTGACGTGGCTGCTGGTGCTGCGCCGCTCGGAGTTCGCCTGAGCGTCCTCCAGTAGGCGACGATCCGTCCGCGCCCACCATTGGCGCCGGTCTGTGCCGGCACGATTCAGCGAGGGTACGGGACGCCGGGGCGAGGTCGGGGCCGATGACGCAGGCAGGGGCCGGACTCGCGTCCGGCGGCCCGCACCGGGGTCAAGCGCCGGCGGGAACCGGTACGACCAGGAGCCGCTCGCTGGTGTAGTGGTCGATCTCCACCGACTCCCCGTCGATGCTGACCGTGGTCGCCCCGTCGTCGGGGTTCGACATCACGATCCCGCTGTTGCCCGGGCAGATCGATGAGTCCTCCAGGAAGTCCAGCACGCCGTCGACGAACTCCAGCTCCTCGGTGATGCGCGACACCACGAACGCTTCGCCCTCGGCCACATCGGTGAGCGCCACGCTCTCGGGTGCGGAGTAGCCCGAACCCGGGATCGGGTTGCCGTGCGGGCACGTCGTGGGCTGGCCCAGCAGTTTGCTCATGGCCTCCTCCACGCGAGGCGAGAGCACGTGCTCCCACTTGCCGGCCTCGGCGTGCGCCTCCGCCCATGACAGCCCCAGCACGTCTGTCAGGAACCGCTCGGCGAGGCGGTGGCGACGCACCACCTGCTTGGCCAGCTTCATGCCGTCGTCGGTGAGCTTGATGCGCCGGCCCCCCTCCAGGAGGCCCTGATCCTGCATCCGTCGGATCATCTCCGACACGGCCGGCCGCGAGATCTCCAGGCGGTCGGCGATGCGGGCCTGGATGACGTCCAGGTCGTCCTCAGCGAGCTCGAAGATGGTCTCGCAGTACTCCTCGAAGGCCGGGTGGTACTCGGGTGCGGTCCACGTCGCCACGGTTCCAGTGTAGACGACGCCGGCCTGCGGTTTTCCACCGCGAGCGGCGCCGGCGAGCCGCCGGAAGGGAGGTTCCTCCACCCCGTTCCAATAGGCTCGCCCCCCGACAGCGGCGGCATCTCGCGGGGGAGCCAAGTGGATCTTCTGGAACATCAGGGCAAGGAGTTCTTCGCCTCCTACGGTCTGCCCACCTCGCCGGGCGAGGTGGCTCTCGATCCCGATGAGGCGGTCGCGGCGGCCGAGCGGATCGGCTACCCGGTCGTCGTCAAGGCGCAGGTGCACGTGGGAGGCCGCGGCAAGGCCGGCGGCATCAAGCCGGCCACCGACGCCGCCGAGGTGCGACGGGCTGCCGGAGCGATCCTGGGTCTCGACATCGGCGGCCACGTGGTGCGGCGCCTCTGGATCGAGAGGGCCGCCGACATCGCCGAGGAGTACTACGCCGGCTTCACCCTCGACCGCTCGGCGCGCCGCCACCTCGGGATGCTGTCGGCGCAGGGCGGCGTGGACATCGAGGAGGTGGCCGCCAGCGCGCCCGAGGCCATCGCCCGCATCCACATCGACCCCACCGAAGGACTGACGCCCGAGGCCTGCCGCCGGTGGGTGAACGACGCCAGGCTCAACCCCGCGGTGACCGAGCAGGCGATCGAGCTGCTGGGCCTGCTGTACCGGGCCTATGTCAACGGCGACGCCGACCTCGTGGAGATCAACCCGCTCATCGTCACCGGCGACGGCCGGCTGGCGGTTCTGGACGCCAAGGTCACCCTCGACGACAACGCCACCTTCCGACACCCCGACCACGCCGCCTACGACGAGACCGTCGAGCGCGACGAGCGCGAGCAGGAGGCGCACGCCAGGGGGCTGCAGTACGTGGGGCTCGACGGCACAGTCGGCGTGATCGCCAACGGTGCCGGGCTGGCCATGGCCACGGTGGACATCGTTGCCGAGGCCGGTGGCACACCCGCCAACTTCCTGGACATCGGCGGCGGTGCCAACGCCGACCTGATGTCCGCCGCCCTCGAGGTGGTTGACGGCGACCCCGCGGTGCGGTCCATCTTCATCAACGTGTTCGGCGGGATCACCAAGGGTGAGGAGGTGGCCCGCGGGATCGTCGAGGCGCTCCGGCGAGTCGACATCTCCTCGCCCATCATCATGCGCCTCGACGGCACCAACGCAGCCGAGGGTCGGGAGATACTCCGGCCGCACCTCTCCGACAGCCTGCGCCTCGCCCCCGACATGGTGGAAGCAGCCCGCATGGCAGTGACGGCTGCGGCGGCGGCCGGCACCGGCGATCCAGTGACCGCCGCGGCGTCGGCCGGCACCGGCGATTCAGTGGCCGCCGCTGCGTCGGCCGGCTACCCCGCATGCTGCGCCGAGCCGACGTGTTGCGAGGAGCCGCAGTCATGAGCATCTTCGTGGACCAGAACACCCGGGTCGTCTACCAGGGGCTGACCGGTTCGGCCGGGCGCTACTACGGCCTGCTGAACCGCGACTACGGCACCGGGGTGGTGGCCGGCACGCACCCCCGCAAGGCCGGCAGCGACGTGGACGGCATCCCCGTCTTCGCCACCGTCGGCGACGCCGTCGAGGCCACCGGCGCCGACGCCTCGTGCATCTTCGTGCCCGCCGCCGGCGTGCCCGGCGCCGTGCTGGAGGCCGCCGAGGGCGGCGTGCGCTTCATCGTGGTGATAACCGAGGGTGTGCCCATGCACGACGAGGCGCGCACGTTCGCCCACCTGCAGCGCCACCACCCCGACGTGCGCCTGCTGGGCCCCAACTGCCCCGGCGTCATCAGCCCCGGGCTCTGCAACATCGGCATCACCGCGGGGCACATCGCCCGCCCCGGCGGTCCGGTGGGCATCGTCAGCCGCTCCGGCACCCTCACTTACCAGGCCCTGCACGAGCTGAAGGAGAAGGGGATCGGCTGCACCACCTGCGTGGGCATCGGTGGCGACCCCGTGCCGGGCACCAACTTCATCGACTGCCTGGCCGCCTTCGAGGACGATCCCGAGACCGAGGCCGTCATGCTGATCGGCGAGATCGGCGGGTCGGCCGAGGAAGACGCCGCCGAGTTCATCGCCGAGCACCTCTCCAAGCCGGTCGTGGCCTACATCGCCGGCATGACCGCGCCGCCGGGCAAGAAGATGGGCCACGCCGGCGCCATCGTCTCGGGCGGTCGGGGCACCGCCGCCGCCAAGGTGGAGGCCCTCAGCGCCGCCGGCGTCCGCGTCGGCAGCAACCCCACGCAGGCCGGCGAGCTCATGGCCACCGTCGTCGCCTCGCTGTAGCTCCGTCCGGTCGGGGCCGCCGGTGGGCGTCGGCGGATCGTCTGGCGAAATCGCTCCGCCGGCCGTCCCCCCGGCGTCCCCCCCGGCGTCCCCTCCCTCGCTGTAGCTCCGTCCGGTCGGGGGGCGGGGTGCCGTGCGTTCCTTCGCGCGGGCGCAAGGCGTCGCGAATCGGCCCCCCGCCCCCTCCCTCGGGGTTTGGTTCGTCCCCTCCCTCGTCTCGAGGTGTGGAATCGGAAGTATTTTGATATATATGGAGTATGACTGAGACTTCAGTAAAGCGGGGGAATCGGCAACGGTTGCCTCGGCTAGCGTGGGTGCCGTGACCGCCGCCGGTATCGCCACCGTCGTTTCAACGGCAGTCGCCTGTACCGGTCTCGTGGTGGGTGTGATGATCGTGTCCGCCAAGGCGATCATGGGTCAGTTGGCCGAGCATTCGCGGCAGTTCTCCGAGCACGGGCGTCAATTGGCCGAGCACGGGCGTCAATTGGCCGGGCACGCGCGTCAATTGGCCGAGATCAATCGGGCGCTGGGTCGACTGGAGGGGCGCCAAGCCACCGAGACGTCACCTGCCCAGACCTGACGCCCCCGTCGTCGGCGGGCTGTCCCGTTAACGCGAGAGTCCGGCGCCCCCTTGCTGGGAGCGCCGGACTCTTACGTTTTGCCAGCTGTTGCTAGAAGGTTGTTCGCCTAGGTGCAGTTGGGTATGCCCGGGCTCGTGTCGATGTGCTTCTCGTAGAGGTCGTCGAGGGTGCCTCGCGCGATGTAGTACCCCAGCCAGCCGTTCAGGTACTCCAGCCACACGACCTCGCCACGTGGCAGGGCCCATGCGCCGTACTCCGCTGCCAGGAACGGGTCGGTCGGGTCCAGGATGCTGGTGGTCGGGTTCTCGGCCACGAAAGGCTGTGCCAGGTAATTCTCCACCACGATGGCGTCGGCGCGCCCGGAGGCCACCTCGAGGAACGCCGGGGCCTGGTCGAGTTCGACCAGGGTGGCCTCGGAGAAGTCCTTGGAGATCAGGTTGGCCGCAGTGGAGCCGGCGAGCGCTGTCATCGTGACGTCGCTGCTGTTCAGATCCGACCTGGTCTTGACCGCCGAGTCGTTGTTCACGACCACGACCTGCCCGTAGGGCACGTACGGGCACGTGAACCAGAGCTGCTCGAGGCGGGCCGGGCGGCCGACGAGGCCAACCGACGCCATGTCGAACTGGCGGGCCAGCAGGCCGGGGATCATCGCATCGAACTCGAGGTCGTTGATCTCGAGCTCCACGCCGAGGTCCTCGGCGAGCATGTGCATCAGGTCCACGTCGTAGCCGGCCGGTTCGCCGTTCTCGTCGATGTACATCTGCGGCTCGAACTGCAGCACCATGCCGACCTTGAGGGTCCCACGGTCCTTGATCTCGTCCAGCAGGTTCCCGCTCACCACGGTCTGGGCGGCCGAGCCGGACTCGCCCTGGGTCAGCGTGACCTCTTCCTCCGCGGGGGCTGCCGGGGCGGCAGCTTCACCGTCGTCGGTAGGCGCCGGGGTGGCAGCTTCACCGTCGTCGGTAGGCGCCGGGGTGGCAGCCTCGGTCGTCGGGGCCGCGTCCGTGTCGGGCGCCGCGGTGTCGCCGTCGTCGCCGCCACATGCTGCGGCAATCAGCGCCAACGCCAGCACCGGCACCAACCACTTGATCATTCTTTTCACTCCAGCCTCCCTTAGCTTGGGTGTTGTTCGTCGATCGGCGCCCGGCGAATGCGTAAACGCAGGGGCTGCCCGCGCCTCTACCCAACGGTCGATCGGATCGGTGAAAGGCTACTCGGTGGTGAGCCGAATCGACGCCTCGGTGTCGCGGTTCGCCGTCACCGTTTCCTGGAGCCGCCGCAGCTGGGCGCTGCGGCGCTTGGCGAACGGGGAGCGCACCTTCGATGTGAGCACGTCGACGAGCTGGAACCGCTGCTCGAAGTACTTGAACAGGAAGTACACCGCGGTCGTGAGGATGAGGTACACGATCACCGTGCCCAGGTACACCTCGAAGTAGCGGAAGGTGCGGTTGGCCAGCAGGTTGCTGACCCGTAGCAGCTCGGGCACGCCGATGATGTAGACCAGCGACGAATCCTTGATCATGCCGATGAACATGTTGCCCGTCGGCGGGGTCACGATGCGCGTGGCCTGGGGCATCACCACCCGGACGAACGTCTGGGGGCGGCTCATGCCCACCGACATGGCGGCCTGCCGCTGCCCGTCCGCCACGGCCTGGATGCCGCTGCGGAAGATCTCGCCCAGCCACGCCGAGTACTGCAGCGTGAGGGCAAGAACCCCGGCCTGGATGGCGGTGGTCGAGAAGCCGAAGTGGATGGCGACCCCGTAGTAGACGAACAGCACGAACACCAGCAGGGGAATCGCCCGGAAGACGTTCACGTAGGCGGCCATGATCGGCTTGACGATCCACGACTTGGACATGCGCAGCAGCGCCACCGCCAGCCCGAGCACGGTCGCGAAGGCGAAAGCCACCAGAGCGATCCGCACCGTCAGCCACACGCCGTCCAGGAAGATGTCCCGGTTGTCCCAGATGAACTCCGGCCGGAACCTGGCCTGGGCCAGGACGCCGTTCAGCGAAGCACCCATCACAGGATCGACCTCAGGAATTCCTTGGTGCGCGGCTCCTGGGCATTCTTGTAGATGTCACGGCCGCCCTGCTCCACCACGAACCCGTCGTCCATGAAGATGTTCTGGTCGCCGACCTCCTCGCCGAAGCCCATCTCGTGGGTCACGACAACCATGGTCATGCCCGAGGAGGCCAGCCTGCGCATCACGGCGAGCACCTCGCCCACCAACTCGGGGTCCAGCGCCGAGGTGGGCTCGTCGAACAGCATCACCTTGGGCTCCATCACCAGCGACCGGGCGATCGCCACCCGCTGCTGCTGGCCGCCCGAGAGCTGGGTGGGGTAGGCGCCGAGCTTGTCGAGCAGGCCCACCCTGTCCAGATAGGTGGCGGCGCGCATCTCGGCGTCGGGCCGTGGTATCCGCTTCACCCGGCGGAGGGCCAGGGCCACATTCTCCAGGGCAGTGATGTGGGGGAACAGGTTGAACTGCTGGAAGACCATGCCGATCTCCTGGCGGAGTATCCGGGCCTTGCCCTTGGGGTGATCCTCATCGTCGAGACCGGGGCCGTATTCCTTGCCCTCGAACCACACCGAGCCCGAGTCGGGAGTCTCGAGCAGGTTGGTTGTGCGGAGCAGGGTGGATTTTCCCGACCCCGAGGGTCCGAAGATGACGACGTGCTCGCCCTTGTGCACGGTCAGGTCGATGCCCTTGAGGACGTGGTTGGAACCGAACGACTTGTGGATCTCGCGCAGCCGCACGACGGGCTGCGGGTCCGATCCGTTCGTCGGCGTCTCGCTCATGCGCCCAGGAGCCTCGGTCGGTTCATCTGCACATCCCTCGGTCGAAGCCACAACGATACGTCAACATCGCCGCGGGGTCGGGTTGTGCCCCGGGACGGTCCACCGGCACCCTTACGCGCTTCCCTGAGGTGGTAACGGAAATATATTGATATTCACTGATACAGTGTTATACTGTGATGCGAACGGAAAGTGCAGACGTCTCGCTAAACGGTCCCTGACCTGGGGATTCGCGATGACTCGGGCACGCTGTAAGACGACACCACAACGATGGCACCAACTGTGATAGTGCTATGGTCGTGGGTTGGAGGGAGGTTGCTCATGCGCGATCCCAGGGATCGGATCACACCCGATGAACCGGTCGTGGCGTCGGGGGAACTCGAACGCGTCACCGACCGGGTTCTCACGCTCCCGCCGCAGGACGACAAGGACCAGGCATGAGCGACCAACTCATGACTCGCAGCGCTGACGAACGCCTTGATCGCCTGGAGGCCGACGTGGCCGAGATCAAGGACACGCTCAACGATCGCGTCCTCGGCACACTCGCCGAACACGGAGAAAGTCTCGCCGAGCACGGGGAAATCCTCGCCGGACACGGGGAAACCCTC
>Ga0209022_1003699_pt1 | contig 10464 bp, 7 predicted proteins | sample PinacodermPK_FD_187300 | JGI IMG/M metagenome (GOLD analysis project Ga0209022, IMG submission 187300) | Host-associated microbial community of the marine sponge Aplysina aerophoba from Gulf of Piran - sponge pinacoderm, lysed by proteinase... | ecosystem: Host-associated > Porifera > Sponge >... | reverse complement strand
TCTCTTCGCCTTATAGCGCTGCTGATTTTCAGGTCGTGAGCTTCGTAAATAGTCATAAAGTGATCATATGCATTGGTAGCTTTAGATTTCTTTTTTTGACAGCAATTATCCACACACAACAAGAATTTCTTAAAGAAAAATCTATATTGATACAGTTGATGATCTTTGTTTGTCTGATTAAACACGTTGGATACCTCAGCACACTCTGAAGCCATTTGTAGTATATCGAGCCCCCCATCGGGAAGGCTTTGACTCTCAACACCTTCCCTGCGTATTTCTTGCAGAATATCTATTATTGGTTTTACAAACTGCTGTAATTTTTCAACATTAGACTCATCACGGTACGTTTGACCGCCAGTTCCAGCATGAAAGCATGCCTCTAGAGCGCTTCTCTTACTATCAATCAATTTTTGAGTGTCTAACCACCAGATTTCTTGATCTTTTTCCACAGTATCATCAAAAGAAGCTCCATAAACGTATAAACAAGTGAAGAATAATAATATTAATGTCATAAATATTCCATTTCAATAATATTATACCGTTTGATACTTTTATTCTATTAGGAGCAGTGCATAGCTAAATGCTTCACAGATTCAAAATCTCTCTTATCTTGCTTGCGACAACTGGAGAGTGCCGCCTCTGCCTTGCAGAATTCTCGTAAAGTGTGCTATATCCACTATAACCCAAGGTTTTAGGGACGTGCTTGAGGTTGTGCTAATCGACTAAACCTGATACGCCAACATATTTCTTTTCATCGCCAGCTTGCCATCATGATTAAGGCATGTAGGGAGGACTGTGAGGTTCCTCTGCTCGAGTACAGTCATACAGTCAGCATATGCCGTCATAGCTTGACATTTATTTTCTGCGCAGCACTGCTCCACACATAACAAGAATTTCCTAAAAAAAGAGGCATACTTAGTATCAGAAAAAAGAAGGATGTCCGCACCACGCGTGGATTTGATCGTATCAAACGCGTTGGATACCACAGCGCTATCTGAAGCCAGGCGTACTATATCGGGCCATTGATTGGAGCAACTTGGACTCTCTATTTGTTTTAAAATATCTATTATTGGTTTGATAAACTGCTGTAATTTTTCAGCATTAGACTCATCATGGTACGTTTGACCGTCGATTCCATCCTGGAAACATGCCGCTAGAGCAGTTCTATGACCATCAATCAATTTTTGATTGTTTGACCACCAAAGTGATTTTAACTGCTCCAAGGTCGCGCTATCTTTATTAGGATTAGCAGATCCATAAACGTGTACACAGGTAAAAAATAATAATATTAAGATCATAAATACTCCATTACAGTTATATTATACGATTTATTATGTTAGGAAAAGCCCATTGAGAATGCAACCCAAGAATTGCACACACGATATGTTACCTCGATTTTAACCCTTATAACAGTCATAGCAAAGGTGACTAAGAGGCATTTATATTTTTCTTTGTTTGAGAGCCTTCTATTGCCAGAGCAAATTTTAGTATGATACAGCTCTGGTATGATGACATTCATATTATTTTAATATCTTTTTCACAAGCGCAGGCAGCCAGTCCAGCTAACATCCATACTGTGACAGATCCTTTGCCAAAACATTCAAAACCAGTGCTAAAAATACAACGTTACCCATACCCAATACACGAGAAGTAAGAACCATCGCTTACAAGGATTGCAGTAAACCCAAAAATATAGGGCTTCGTGGGCTAAGTGGGTGAAGTATGTTGATGCAAAGCTACAAAAAAATAACTCCTATCTTTAACGAATTCAAAACATCTTTTTGAGAAAACTCCCGATTGTTCTGCGTTGTTTCAGCGCACAAATTAGTTTTAATATTTAGTTTTAATATATCAATGCAAAATTTATATACACAACTGGATCCATATTTTTGTTTTACATTGGGCGCTTGCAATCAAATCTGAATATTTATCCAAGCATTATCATATCCGTTTCTAGCTAACTCTTTCTCTCCTTTGAAGTAGAACTGAAAAGATGCCAATAAATCAGAATACGGAGTGGTCCATGTGCAGTCGGAAGAGCTTGAACAACGAGCAGATTGTTCATGAAAGTAACTAAAGGTGTAGAAGTATGATTCCAGACTAATATGCCCTTTATTAGCCAAAGCATCTTTGATCACACACTCTCTCCTTTCCAGCATTTCATCAACAGATCCGTAGTAACTTTCCCTGTGAAATATCTGTAAAGTATCTAGTATTGGTGCAGCCAAAGCTCTTAACTGTTCAAGATCTCTGATAGCAAACAATTGCTCACCAGAAACTTGATAAAACTTTGAAACATCAAATTTCTCTTTATACATCCTGATCAGTGCAGTGTCTTCTAGCATCTTTTTATACTCAGACATGGGGATACAGATTTCATAACACCAGAAACACCTCAAATCTTTGACAGCCCGCATCTCATAGCATTTGCAAAAATTGCTTAAACCTGAGAATAAATTGTAAAATGCACATGTATATCTTGCTGCCATATCTAAAGATAGCAAAATATCATATTTTTCTTCCAATTCAGAAAAAAGGTAAAAGAAGGTTTCTACATCAACGCGAAATTCACCACCTGCAGCCTGTTGAAAAACAAATTTTTTCCTTTCCACCATTTCCTCAGCAGAACCATGATAAGTTTCTGCGTGGACTCTCTGCAAAATAGTTAGTATTGATTTTGAAAAAGTTCTTAATGTCTCAAGATCTTTAGCCATATAATCTTCAGAAAGTTTGCTCCACAACTCTTCTCTGTTTGAATCTCCTAATAATTGTTGAGCTGCCTCCCAGCGCAGCTCCAAGCTCAGAGGCATCTTGGTTTGCTGCATATAAAACCAAAAATCTCTGATATTTTGAGCTACTTTATTTATAGTAGAAAGTCGATCATCCCTACTATCATCTTCAATATGTGTACATAAACTCTTTAAAGCTGAGCATAATTTGCGGTATGCACTTCTGTATTTTTGTTTGACAAAGCACAAATCAGCAACGCTAACCTCTTTACTATCTAAAGCTAATAAACCGCTAGATCTTGTTGCCAATTCAGAAAAAATATAAAAGAAGCCTTCCATATCAAAACATGCGCAGAAACATTGCGATTCGTGAAGAACAATTTTTCTTCTTTCTATCATTGCTTCAGAAGAACCTTGATAATTTGTTTTGTGGAATTTTTGAAGGGCTGAGAGTATTGGTTCTGCAAAAACTCTTAATTTATGCAAATCACTAATCGCAAAAAAATCTTCAGAAAGTGTCTTTAGCAAATCACCTCTATACGGATCCATCAGTCTTTTAGTTATTCCCCACCATTCATCCAATTCTTTCTTGTAGAAGAATCTTTGATCAAAATGTTTATAGATGCTATTCGCTTCAGCAATCTCTCTCCAACAACATTTCATATCAAACATAACCTCTCTTAGATCTTCTTGATAATGCTCTCTAAATCCTGTACAAAAAGTGTTTAGAGCCTTAAATAAGTTCCTGTAGGCATTTATGTATTTTTCTTTGATATAGAATAAATGAGTAATGCCTTTTTTTGCGATATCTAAAGATGATAACCTCTCACATCCTTCTTTCAATGCAGCAAAAAGGTTAAAGAATGTTTCCATATCACAATGAACATTACCCTCATCAAACTGTCCGAGAACAGTTTGTTTATATTCTGCAAACTTATCATCAGATTGATAGAGGCCATCCTTCATTACCATTGCCTCATCAGCGCCATGATAAGTTTCTGATTGTGCTCGCTGCAAAGTTGCTAATATTGGTTCTGCCAAATCTCGTAATTTATCCAGATCATATACAGCCACATAATCTTCAGGAAGCCTTAGAGACTCTCTATACGACTCCAGAAGTTCTTGAGCGTTTTTACACCATAACTGAGGCGTCAAAGGTGCATGGATCGCAGATCGATGCTGTAAAAAGCAACAATACTCTGCATCAGAGTGCTCTGTATCTTTCTGAAAAAAATATTCTAAAGCCATAACTAGTTTATCACACGCTTGTTGGTATTCTCTTTTGCCGTAGTATGACTCAACAATGCTAACTTCTTTATGATCTTCTTTCTTTAATAACAAAATATACTCTGACTCTAATTGAGACCAAGCCTCAACAAATTTTTCTAGATCAAAGTGAGGATCATCATAGAAGTCAAAAGCACCATTCGAGCCTTTTTCAATTCTTCTAAGCATAGGTTTTTCTCTTGCACTTGAGGGTACACTTTCATGATATGCGTGCACAATTGGCTTAAGAGAATCGCTTACTTCTTTCATCATATGATGCAGCTTGTCCAGCTCATGAATTGGCACTAAAAGGCACGCTCCATTTAAGCACGGCAAAAGGGATTCTCGCATTTGATCTCTGATAGAATCCCATGATTCTTCAAGGATTTTCCTCCGTCTATACCACTCCAGAGACATATTAGCTTCCGCCATATCCAGCAGCCAAAAATTGCGGAAAGCTTGATTAACATGCTCTCTATCGGTCAGATTATTCCTACCAATATCTCCAGCATGTATACATAAAGTCTTGAAAGCTGATAGTAATTTGTGATATGCAGTACTGTATTTTTTTTTGATGCAGTATAAATCAGCACATCCAACCTCTCTACTATCTAAATCTAATAAACCACTGCATATTGTTTCCAGTTCATCAAAAACACAAAAAAAGCACTCCATATCAATAGCGGTAGCTCCATATTGCAATTCTTCAAGAACAAATTTTTTCCTTTCTATCATTTCTTCAGCAGAACCATGATAATTTTCTGAGTAGAATTTTTGCAAAACTGTGAGTATTGGTTCTGAAAAAACTCTTAATTGACCCAGATCACTGACCGCAATAAAGTTTTCAGAAAGTGTCTGTAGAAAATCGTCTCTATACGGAGTCATCAGTCTTTTAGTTATTGCCCACCATTCACAAACTGGGATATCAGGATCAGTCGCTGCCGCAGTCTCTCTCCAAAAATTTTGGTAACTGCTTATAATAAAGTTTAGATCTGCTCTATAATTCTCGTCAGATCTTGTACAGAAAACGTATAGAGCATCAAATAAATAAGCGTATGCATACTGATATTTTTGTTTGACATAGCATAAATGAGTAATACCCTTTTTTGCAATATCTAAAGATGATAAACTATCACATCTTTCTTCCAATTCAGAAAAAAGGTAAAATAAAGTTTCCATATCACAGTGAAAACCAGCATCACAAGAACCACCATCATCAAAATGATGAAACTGTCCGAGAACAAATCTTTTCCTTTCCATCATTTGCTTAGCAGAACCATAGTAAGTTTTTGATTGCGCTTGCTCCAAAGTTGCCAGTATTGGTTTTGCTAAAACTCTTAATTGATCCAGATCATAACTCCAATAATCTGCAGAGGGAATTAAGAGTGCTCTATACGGAACCAGAATTTCTTGAGCGTTTTGATACCACAACTGAGGCGTTAAAGGTGTACGGATCGCAGATAGATGCTGCAAAAAGCAACAGAACTCTTTATCAGAGCTATCTCTATCTTTTTTACAGAAATATTCCAGAGCGATGACTAATTTTTCAAACGCTTGCTGGTATTCTTTTTTGATGTAGTATGAGCGAACAATGCTCATTTTTTTTTGATTTTCTAAGTTAAATAAAGTATCATGCTTTCCTTCCAATTCAGATAAAGCATCAAAAAATGTTTCTAGATCAAGGTGAGAGTCATCATAAAAACGAAAGTCACCATACTTACCATTTTTGATTCTTAATGATGGCAAAACAGTAAATCGTTTCCTTGCACTTAAGGGTATACTGGGATGATATGCGTGCAAAATTGCCTCAAGATTATCGCTTACTTCTTTCATCATATGATGCAGCTTGTCCAGCTCATCAATGTGCACCACGATACACGCACCATTTAAGCACGGAGCGAGAGATTTTCTAATCTGCTCTCTGATCAGAGGAATCAACAATTCTTGAGCTTGTTTCCACTCTCTCGGAGAAGAAGAGAATACAGGTAGCTGATCACATCCGTAAGCTCCATCAGAGCTCAACCATGTTGCATGAGTTTTAAATGCTGCTTTAGTCCAACTTGGATCTCTCATACAGAAACCTTCCAACGCTGATAATAAACTGCACAGTGCATTGCCATATTTTTCTTTGAGATAATATTTATCCAGCGCACTTAGGAATCTAGGATCTAATTGCAATACATTACTATACTTTGTTTGCAATAAAGGGAAAGCATCATAGATGGCTTTAAGATCTGGATAATCATTATACTCGCCACTTCGCAAATCTTTGGAGCCCACAATTGGCTTAAGAGCAGAAGCTACTGTCTGCACTAAATTAAATACTGTTGGATAATCTTTTATATCAAGATGCCGATAATTTTGGAGAAAATCTAAAATTTTCTGTCTTTGCCAAGTGCTCAGCAAAGATTGAGATGCGTTCCATGTTTGTAGACATGCAAAGTCATATAATTCTGAGGAATAACATCCCACAGTACGATACTCATAACTTTGGCGATACTCATGAGTTTGAAGAAGAGCACGAAGATTCTTTCTTTCACACTGAGATGCTCCCCTCTCTGATAGCCCCCTCTTTTTCATATAAGAAGATGGTGCAGTTCTCTCATCCAATCTTTCTAAAGATCCATAAGAGCATAAACAGATTAAATACAATAGAAATGCCATGCCTTGATTATAGCAAACAATCATTCTATAAACATAAAAATATCAAGCGCTCCTCCACACACAACGCTAATCTCGACAATTGTCTCACCTGAAAATCAACTCTCACCTTGATAAAATTATGATACATCAACCATATCCGCATGACATAATTCCTGATCATACAAAATATTTTCTGCACAGATATCAGTTGATTAATATAACAGCGAATATTTTTAATAAATCAGTGCAGAAATCATGTGTGGCATGTGTGGTATAAATAAAGATATAAATTTTTTATACATCAAATCGTCACCAAGAATTTTTCCACCCAACATAAAACTCTTCCTCAGTTTTTCTTTTATATCTATAAAAAATTATCTACTCACACACTGCAGATTATCTCTACCATGTTATCCAATCAAATCTTCTACCAGATGATGAACTCACTAAGTAAAAGATATTTTCAGCACACACAAAAAAATTCAATACGTATTAAAGAAATACTGTGACTTAAGCCACATGTTCATCAGACTTAATAAATAGCTATATTCTCTTCACCAGCGTCATGGTATTTCAATTCACTTGCTCTACAATAAAATATACTATACGATCACTATATACTATACGATCACTATATGGAGTATTTATGATAACATTCATATTATTATTCGCCTGTTTACAGGTTTATGGAGCCTCTGCTTCCTTGGAAGATAAAGGATCTTCTCCTTACGCAGAAACAAAAACAGCAAAACTCTTCTGGTCACCAGCTAAAAAATTGGCTCGCGCAGAAGCAGCAAAACTCTTCTGGTCACAAAATCAAAAATTGATGGATACAATGGATACAGAAGAAGCAAAACTCTGGTGGTCACAAAATCAAAAATTGATTAACGATGAGAGAAGCGCTCTAACGGCATGCGTCCATGCTGAAATTGGCGATCTAAAATACGGTTATTTTGATACGCCTGAAGAAGTACAGCAGTTTGTAAAACCAATCATAGATATTCTGCAACAAATACACAAGGAAGGTCTTGATAGTGCAGGCTGGCCCGACCTACAAACAATGACTTCATATTACACTGCTTACTCCGACGCGTTTGATCAGATTAAGACAACTCTTGATCTGGAATCACAGATGTATAATGACATTGACTCTTTATTTTGGTACTTCTTGGAATGTGTGCATGCCTGCTGCAAAAAAGATCAATGTCGAGCTGTCGATACATATATTAAGTTTATGCGTCTTGCTTTCAATATTCCGAAAGAATGCGAAAAGCAATCGCAAGTCACACGAATATATTCGCTACATGCTTCGAGGGCTGAACGCGAGAGTATTGTAGCAAACTGTGTTCCTGATACTCAGAAGTGCACTCACACCATAAAAGCGTACTTTTCACCTTCAGAATTGATGAAAAATCACGAAAGAATACTGCAAAATGGGGAGGAAGATTGATAATCAATCACCCCTATCTTTAACAAATTGAAAAGATCTTCTTGAGCAAATCATGGATTATTTTGAGTTATTGCAGCTCACAAATTAGTTTTAATTTATCAATGCAAAAATCGTATTTTTTATATTAGGTAGCCAAACTTTCTTCTACATCACTGCACGGATATCTTTCACTTGGTGCTTCAGTCATATCTAAAGTTTTGTTCTTTCTTGTGCATCGCAAAGGCATGACTGATTATGAATCAACCAACATGTTATAACTTTCTATTTTTTCCGCAGTTATAGGTTTTTTATACATCTAATTTATGAGATTGCTTCATTTTTTCTATTTCAACACAAAATTTTTGCTCAGCCATGCTCTCACCTTTACAGAAAAGCTCTAGAGATAATAATAAGTTGCGGCGCATCTCCGCATATCTTTCTGAAGCAGCGGGATGTTGTGCCGCAGCATCAATATCGCGCAGAAAACGAAAAACTATAAAGAAGGTTGGCATATCCAGATGAAATGCATTCGATCCATTAGTGGCCATTTTCTCTGTAAAAGTCACTATCTTTTCACCTAGATCACCTTTTTGACTCAAAGCACTAAGTTTTGCTATCACTGTATCCGAAAAAGATCTTATTTCCATATTATTCATTGCAGCATAATTGCGGCCTGCGAGCTGCGTGTACAGATCTTCTTTCAGCACGCATTCTGGACTGTTATCAGTGCTTGAAGCGCACAAAAAAGATCCATGTGCTGAAAAATAGATCACAAATATAATATTCATTAGTTTCACAAAAATCACCTTTTCCTTTTTTATCAGATGCAAATATGTTACTTTTCTGTCAATACAGTAGCACACCCAATCAGTCGGTCAATCCCTCTATACGCAGTCAGCAAGGTTTCATCCTCTCTCCAAGATTCATGAAATGGTTGAAATACTTCTTTTTGCAATACTTCCAAGGGTGTATGAGGATCCTCAGCTTCACACACAGTCTCAACCTGTCTCCAAAACATGCTATATATTGCTTAACAGCAATGAGATCTTCTCTATGATGAGCGCACAACCCTCCACAGAAAATGTCTAGAGCATCAAATAAGTTTCTGTGTGCATCTATGAGTGCATAAATAAGTAATGCCTTTTTTTCCAATATCTAAAGATAATAGACTATCAGATTTTTCTTTCAAGTAAGCAAAATGGTAAAAGAAGTGTTCCATATCACAATGAAAATTACCCGCAGCAGACTTTTTGAGAGCACATTCTTTATATTTTGCAAACTTATCCTCACATCGACAGAAGGCTTGCCGCATTACCATTTCCTCATTCGAGCCATAATAAGTTTCTGATTGCGATCGCTGCAAAGTTGATAGTATTGGTTCTGCAAAACCTCGCAATTTATCCAAATCATATACAGCCTCATGATCTTCAGGAATCCTTAGAGACTCTCTATACGGCTCCAGAAGTTCTTGAGCGTTTTTACACCATAACTGAGGAGTCAACGGTGTATGCATGTCAGATAGATGCTGCAAAAAGCAACAAAATTTTTCATCAGAGCCCCCTCGATCTTTCTGACCAAAACATTCTAAAGCGATAACTAATTTGTCACACGCTTGTTGGTACTCTCTTTTAACGTAATATGACTCAACAATGCTAACTGCTTTATAATCCTCTTCCTTTAATAACCAAGTATACTCTTCTTCTAATTGAGACAAAGCCTCAACAAATTTTTCTAGATCAAGGTGAGCGTCATCATAAAAACAAAAATTACCATTTTCCACTCTTCTGGGCATAGGTTTTCCCCTTGCAGTTGAAGATATATTTTGATGAGATGCATACACAATTGGCTTAAGAATATCGCTAACTGCTTTCATCATATGATGAACCGTGCCCAGATCATGAATTGGCACTAAAACGCACACACCATTCAAACACGGCAAGAGGGATTCTCGAATCTAATCTCTGATAGGACCCAGAAATTCTTGAGGTTTTTGCCACTCACGCAACAAAGAAGAGACAGTAGAATTTACTCTCCTCGTTACATCTAATGATCTGGAAGCATCGCTCGTATTAAGACACCGATCATCGTGGATATCCTGAATGGTCGGTCTTTTCTTATGCGAGACAAATGATGCAGTCTGTTGCAAGAAGGATGACTCCTCATCACATCTTTTTTGAGCTCCATACGCACATAAACAAATTAAAGATAATAAAAATACCATTTCCTTATTTTTCCATAGCATCACTCTATCAGCAAAACAAAACATCCCAGTGCACTCAAGGCCTAATTTCTTATCATATACAGAATCTTCCGACAGAACAGGGATTAATGTATCAATAACAGTCATGATTTGAACATAGAAAACACACCTTCTCACATACACTATCTTCAAATGCA
>Ga0209022_1003692_pt1 | contig 10484 bp, 8 predicted proteins | sample PinacodermPK_FD_187300 | JGI IMG/M metagenome (GOLD analysis project Ga0209022, IMG submission 187300) | Host-associated microbial community of the marine sponge Aplysina aerophoba from Gulf of Piran - sponge pinacoderm, lysed by proteinase... | ecosystem: Host-associated > Porifera > Sponge >... | reverse complement strand
TTGGCTGCCGCGGCTCTCGATCCTCCCGATCTACCTCGTCATGTACGTCCTGGTCTCGGCCGCGATACGCTCGGTGCAGCGGCAGACATCGGTCTCGGGCCCCGGATTCGACGACGAGTCCGACCTGGATCGTCCGCAGCGGCCCATAGCCGGCCCCATCGGCCGCTTCGGACCGTACGGCCTGATGGCGACGTTCTACTCGTCGCAGTTGCTGTGTCTCTTCAACCCGTTCCAGGTCGCGGAGCTGGTGCAACAGGCCACCGGCAACGCAGCCTTGGTCGGCCGTGAGAAGCGCAGTGGCGACGACGGTCGGGGCTACAGGACGCAGGTCGCGTACACCTTGCCGTTCGACGGCGAGTGGTTCGTAGCCAACGGAGGCGCCACGCCGAAGACGTCCCATTCGTGGGACATCCTGGGGCAGCGTTTCGCGCTCGACTTCGTGCAGGCGGACGACGCCTTTCGGACCCACGCCGGGCGGGGAACGAAAGCGAAAGAGTACTTCTGCTACGGCCGCGAAATCTGCGCGGCGGCGGACGGAACCGCGGTCGCCGTGGAGGATCGGGTTCGCCAAGCGTTCCTCGGCTGGGGCGTCTGTGACTTCACGGCCCGTAGCTTCCTCGGCAATCACGTGCTCGTCAAGCATGCCGAGGGAGAGTTTGCGTTGTACGCTCACCTCGTCCGCGGCAGCGTGACCGTCGCGCCCGGCGACCGTGTAGACCGTGGCCAAGTCCTCGGCCGCTGCGGCCACACGGGCCACAGCACGGAACCGCACCTGCATTTTCACCTGCAGGACTCGGCCGACCTGTTCCGCGGCATGGGTCTGCCGGTGCGTTTCTCGCATCTGTTCGTCGACGGCAAGGCCGCTGCCCGTGTGCTCCTCCGCGCCGGGAATCGCGTCCAGTCGCAACCTGGGTCGCCGTAGGTGTATGGATGGAGCCGGGACCGTTGAGCCAGCGCACGTCGCTGGTCACGGGACCGACCGGGAAGATTCCGCCCTTCACACCAGCGGCGAGACAGCGACTCGCCGACGGCCTCAACCAGCCGCTTACCCAGCGGGCGGACTCGCATGAGGATCGCCGACCACGCGGGCGCACGTCAGCACCAGCAGGCTCGCCTCGCCGGGACCGTAGCGCGCCGTGACGGAGACCGTACCGAGCGTGCAGACCTCGCCGGGGACGGCATCGTCCTCGCCAGGCACGCCGGGACGGCTGGAACGGGCGCGGAACTTGACGCCGGTCGCGGGGGCCCGTCTCTCAGCCGCACCACGGCGCCGCCCCGCTCGACGAGCCGGAAGAAGCGGGTCCGTCCGGCTCACCGTCAGCGGCGCCGCCTCGTCGGCCGGCCAGCCTGCACTTTATCGGCGGCGGCTTTGCGTCCGTCCGGCTCACCGTCAGCGGCGCCGCCTCGTCGGGGAACAGGACCGTATCCGGAAGCTCGAGGACCGGCAGTACCGACACGTCGATTCGGCTCGGCGCCGAGCGGGTTCATGACGTCGCGTTGTTCGTCCAAGTCCGGCTCGGCGAACAGATCCGACAGTGCAGGCGGTCATGGGCCGCCGCCGAGCGGCGGGGGGGCACCCAAGCTCGTGCAGGACACGCTGCCGGTTCGCCTTACCATCACAGTTCCGGAGCCTGAGAATAAGATCGGAAATGATGGGACGCACACGACTGCCGGAGTACGCTGACGCAGTCCGCACCGGATGGACCGAAGGAGAGCTGTTACGGCTGCACCTGCACGAACTGCCGCGGGCGCTATTCGACCTGTCACGGGAACGCCAGGTTGAGCTGCTGGGCGAGCGGCCACCGCTGACCGGAACGCCGTGGGACGCACTCCTCGCCGCCGTGGTCGAACACATGTGCGAGATCCACGACCTGCCGGTACCGGAATGGACGGAAGAAAAGGAACGGTTCCGCGAAATCGCCTGGATCGTCGGGAACACGCACGAGGAATGCCTCGTGGCGACCGCTTACGCACCAGCAGCGTTCATCCGGCACGGGGCGCTGCCCGACCCGAGAAGCCTGGACGCACGGGGAGGAGAGCGCCATGTCTGGGTCCCTGGATCGCAGCCGCATCATGAGGCTCTTCGGCGAGCTCTCCGAAGAGCTTGAACGACAAGGACTGCGGGGCCACATCTACCTCGTCGGCGGGGCAGCGCTCGTCGCCGGCTACGGGCGGAAGCGGTCCACGCACGATGTCGACGCCAAGATCGTCTACGAGAAGCAAGGTGTGACGGAGGCGGCCAAGCGCCTGGCCGAGAAGCACGACCTGCCAACCAACTGGCTGAACGAGAACGCCACGCGGTTCATTCCACACAAGGAAGACAGCCAAGCGGCGACCGTCTTCAACAGCCCGGGTCTGGTGGTCACAGGAGCGTCCGCAAAGCACCTGCTGGCGATGAAGATCGACGCCGGCAGCCCAGAAGACATCGAGGACATCAGGTGGCTTCTCGAACAACTGCGAATCGAGAACATCGACGAAGCGGTCGAAGTCCACCGCGAGACGGCGCAGGGCGGCCGGCGGCGAGGCCGTCGAGTATGCGCCGCCCGTTCATGCCGAAGATGTCCGACAGGACGCCGCCGAGTCGGAGGCCGTCGTGGTCGAGGAGCTTGTGGATCCGATTGCGTGCGCGGCTGCGCTCGGCGACGACGCCATGGTCGAGAAGCAGTCGGTCATCGACTGCAATCCATCCGGAAGCTGCTGCCCCAACGGGAGCTGCGACGACGACTGCCCCGCTTCCGCCGCCTCGGAGCATGGCAGGACTCTGGCGAATCTGTTGCGGTCACAGGGCCGGGCTGTATGCTACCCTGCGGCGCATGACCATCGAGACGATTCTGGACTATCTCAACGCCGTGCCGGTACGGGCGACGTTCGGGGCCGTCGGCGAGGTTCTGGGTGTTCGGCCGCAGGCGGTCTCCCGCCTGCTCGGCGCCCGCCGGCCGGAGGCTTCGTGGATCGTCAACGGCAGTACGGGCGAGCCCACCGGCTACACGGCGGAACAGGTGGACCCGCGCCTTCCCGGCACGCACGTCATTCGCTCGGGCGACGAGCTCCGGAGCTGCCTGGAGAGGCATGCCGCGGCGGCGGCCGCGCCCGACGACGTGTCCGCGGCGGCGGACGCCGTGGCCGTCGACGAGGCGGCGGAAGCCGGCGTGGCCATCCACGAGGCGCCCGGGACCGGCGCGCCCGTCCACGAGGCGCCGCCGACAGGCTCGGCCGTTCACGACACGCCGGACACCGACGTCATCGCCATGGGCGGCGACGCGAAGTGGATCATCGGAACTCTCGTGCCGGTCGTCCTGCTGGTGACCGGTCTGCTCTCGGCACAGATCGCCAGCGTCAGCGGCAGCCTGACCACGCGCATCGACGACGTGAACGACCGGATCGACGACCTGCGCACCGATCTCATGGCGGAGATCGCCGGTGCGAACACCGGCGTCGACGACGTGCGCGACGCGGTCGAGGAGCAGATCGCCGTGCTGCGCGGCGAGGTGAGCAGCATCGCGGCGCGCCTGCCCGCAGCCGCGCCGGCGTCGGACGAGGCGGACACGGACTCGGTGGAGGCGCCTGACGAAGCCGAGCCGGACGCCGCTGCGCCGGCGGTGGATCCGGATCCGCAACCCGAGCCGCAAACCGATCCGGCTGCGCCGGCGGCGAACGCCGATCCGCCTCGCGAGTGAACCTGCGCCCGCTTCCGCGCGGACCGCGCGCCGCTCGCCTTGCCTGAGCCGCCACGCCCGGCGGACAATCGACCGCCGCCGGATCGTCGCTCTCGCGGCGGGATTGGACGCAGGGCCGCCATGAAGCACCGCATCGTGGTCATCGACGACGAGGTCGCCATCCGCGACTCGTTGAAGATGATCCTGGAGTACGACGGCTACGAGTGTCTGCTCGCCCCCAGCGGGCAGGCGGGGCTGGCGTGCGTCGAGCGCGACGATCCGGATCTGGTGTTCCTCGACGTCAAGATGCCGGGGATGGATGGCATCGAGGTGCTGCGCAAGATCCGGGCGCTGGACGAGTTGCTGCCGGTGGTCATCATCTCCGGGCACGGGACGGTGAGCACGGCCGTGGAGGCGACCCGGCTCGGGGCGTTCGACTTCCTCGAGAAGCCGCTGTCGACCGACCGCGTGACCGTCACGATCCGCAACGCGCTGAACCAGCGCCGGCTGCGCACGGAGAACCGGAGCTGGCGGCGGGCCGCCGAGGCGCGCCACGAGATGGTGGGGGACAGCCGTGCGCTGCAGGCGCTGACCGAGGAGATCCGCCGAGCCGCGCCCGTACGGAGCGCGGTGCTGATTCAGGGCGAGAGCGGCGTCGGCAAGGAGCTCGTCGGGCGCGCCATCCATCGCAACGGGCCGCGGGTCCGCGAGCGGTTCGTGCAGGTCAACTGCGCCGCGATCCCCGACGACCTGATCGAGTCGGAGCTGTTCGGTCACGAGCGCGGGTCGTTCACCGGGGCCACCGAGAAGCAGGTGGGGAAGTTCGAGCAGGCGGACCGCGGCAGCATCTTCCTGGACGAGATCGGCGACATGTCGCTGAAGACGCAGGCCAAGGTGTTGCGGGTCCTCCAGGAGGGGGAAGTGGAGCGGCTGGGATCGGCGCGCACCATCCGCGTGGACGTTCGCGTCCTGGCCGCGACCCACAGGAACCTGGAGCAGGCCATCGACGCCGGCGAGTTCCGGGAGGACCTGTACTTTCGCCTGAGCGTGCTGCCGATTCAGGTGCCGCCGCTGCGCGAGCGGGCGGAGGACATTCCCCTGCTCGTACGGCATTTCGCGACGATGTTCGCGCGGGAGAACAACTTTCGGCCGAAGCCGTTCAGCGAGGAGGCGGTCGGCGCGCTCGCGCGGCACCACTGGAGGGGCAACGTCCGCGAGCTGCGCAACTCGGTCGAGCGCCTGCTGGTGATGGTTCCGGGGCAATCGATCACGCTCGGCGACGTGCGTTCCGTGTTGCGGCTCGACGAACGGCCGGCCGCGGCCGGCTCGGCGGCGGGGGCGCGCACCCTGCGCGAGTTCAAGGAGGCCAGCGAGCGCAGCTTCCTCGTCGGCAGACTGCGGGAGCTCGACTGGAACATCTCTCGCACCGCCGAGGAGATCGACACGCCCCGTAGTAATCTCTACAAGAAGCTGGAGCAGTACCGCATCAGCCAGGAGAGCGACGGCTGACGCCGGCGTCGCTGGCGTTCTTTGACATTCCGCCGCAGTCGGCCGGGCGGCCGCTGCGTCCGGCGCGGCCTCGGCCGCGATCGGACGGGGAGGAAAGTCCGAACTCCGCAGGGCAGTGCGCCGGGTAACGCCCGGTCAGGGCGACCTGAAGGAAAGTGGCACAGAAAACATACCGCCTCGCGCCGCGCACGCTGGCTCGGCGCGCGGTAAGGGTGAAAAGGTGCGGTAAGAGCGCACCGCGTCCCCCGCAAGGGGGATGGCAGGCTAAACCCCGCACGGAGCAAGACCAAATAGGGAGGCGCCACAGGGCGGCCCGTCCGAGGCCTCCGGGTAGGTTGCTCGATCCCGCCGGCGACGGCGGGGCCAGAGGAATGGTCGCCGCCGCGTGACGACGCGCTCATCGCGTGACCGAACGCGGTACAGAATTCGGCTTACGCGCCGGCTGCGGCGGAATCCTTCGCGGCGCATCGACGAGGCGGCGCGGGGCGGTCCATGCACCGTCCCGCCGCCTGAACGCGCCGCGGCTCGGAGGTGACATGCGACGACGATGGGCTGCGATCGCGGGTGTGCTGCTGGCGCTGGTCGCGGTCGTGTCGGCGATCGTGCTGCAGGCGCAGCGAAGCCGGGAGCGGCGGACCGGCGAGCCGGCGCTGAGCGTGGAGGACTACACGCCGCGCTCGACCCTCGTGGTCGACGCCAACCCGGTGCCGCGGGCGCGGTTCCCGGTCGTCGACGCGCACAGCCACCACTGGCCCGGGTTCTCCGCCCGGCGGCTGGACGAGATCGCCGGCGAGATGGACGCGTTGAACCTCGCCGTCCTCGTCAACCTGAGCGGCGGCTCCGGCGGCGCCCTGGAGCGCTGCGTGGACACGGTCGCCGGGAGTCGCCACCCGCGGCTGATGGTCTGCTTCGCCAATCTCGATTTCCGCGGCGGCGTGGGGCCCGGCTTCGGCGAGCGCGCGGCCGCGCAGCTCGAGCGGGACGTGGCGGCGGGGGCCGCGGGCCTGAAGTTCTTCAAGAACTTCGGCATCGACGTGCGCGACCGGCGCGGGGAGCGCGTGCCGGTGGACGACCCGGAGCTCGACCCGGTCTTCGAGGCGGCCGGGCGGCTCGGCATCCCCGTGCTCATGCACGTCGGGGAGCCGCAGTCGTTCTACGAGCCGGTCGATCGCTTCAACGAGCGCTGGTTGGAGCTGACGCTGCTGCCCGACCGCCGGCTTCCCGCGGATCGGTACCCCTCCTTCGAGACGATGATGGCCGAGCGCGACCGCCGCTTCGCGCGCCACCCGGACACGACGTTCATCGCCGCCCACATGGGCTGGCACGCCAACGATCTGGGCCGACTCGGGGCGCTCCTCGATCGGCTGCCGAACGTGTACGCCGAGACCGGGGCGATTCTGTACGAGCTGGGCCGCCAGCCGCGGACCGCCCGTGCGTTCTTCATCGAGTACCAGGATCGGATCCTGTTCGGCAAGGACCGCTACGCGCCGGAGGAGTTCCCCTACTATTGGCGCGTGTTCGAGACCGCCGACGAGTACTTCGACTACTACCGGCGCTATCACGCCTTCTGGCAGATGTACGGCCTGGATCTGCCCGACGAGGTACTGCGCAAGGTCTACTACCGGAATGCCCTCGACGTGATTCCGGCCATCGACCGGTCCCTGTTCCCGGCGGACTGACCCCGCCAGGGCTTGCCGCGATCTCCCAGGCATGGCGCGCTACCTCGTCACCGGCGGCGCCGGGTTCATCGGGTCCCACGTCGTAGACGCGCTCGTTGCGCGCGGAGACGCGGTGCGCGTCGTGGACGACCTGTCGACCGGCTGCCGCGACAACCTGGCGGCGCATCCGGAGATCGAGCCGGTCGAGGCCGACCTCGCCGAGCGGCGGGTGGCCGAGGCGGCGGTGGCCGGCGTCGACTGCGCCATCCACCTGGCGGCGATCCCCTCGGTGCCGCGATCGGTGCGGGAGCCGCGCGGTTCCCACCGGGCCAACGTCGAGGCGACGCACGAGCTGCTGCTCGCCGCCCGCGAGGCCGGCGTGCGGCGGGTGGTTCTGGCCAGCTCCTCGTCGGTCTACGGCGAGTCGGAGACCCTGCCGAAGCACGAGGGGCTGCGCCCCGCGCCCTTGTCGCCGTACGCGTTGCACAAGCTGATCGGCGAGCAGTACGCGGCGCTGTTCAGCCGGCTGTACGGGCTGGAGACGGTCGCGCTGCGGTTCTTCAACGTGTTCGGACCGCGGCAGTCGCCGCTGTCGCAGTACTCGGGCGTCATCTCGCTGTTCACGGCGGCTCTGCTCGAGGGGCGCGCGCCGACGATCTACGGGGACGGCGAGCAGACGCGCGACTTCACCTACGTCACCGACGTCGCCCGCGGGGTCCTGCAGGCCTGCTCCGCGCCGGGGGTCTCGGGACGGGCCGTCAACGTGGCCCGCGGCGGCCGATGGTCGGTCAACGCGCTGTGCGCGGCGTTGCAGCGGGCCACCGGGAGCTTCGTCGAGCCGCGCCATGCCGACTCGCGTCCCGGCGATGTCCGGCACTCGCAGGCGGACGTCTCGCTGGCCCGCGAGCTCCTGGGCCTCGCGCCGGCCGTGGCGGTCGAGGAGGGGCTCCGGCGCACCGTCGAATGGCAGCGGGCGCAGGCGGGCGGCCTGCCCGCCCGGGATCCGGGGGCTGCAGGCGCCGGCGCGTGAGGCCGTCCGGCGTCCGGCCGGCCGCTTCTCAACCGGACGGGTGGCGAGCGGAGCCGGCCTGCCCGTCGGCGCGCGTTTCCGCGCCGGCGTGCCGGACGGACAGGACGAGCCCCTCGGCGCCGACGACTTCCACCGCCAGCCCCGTGGAGATGGGCGTCGCGTCCCCCGCCCGCGCCCGCCAAAGCTCGCCGCCGATGCGCACGTAGCCGGATGGAGCCAGCGGCTCGACGGCCACCCCGCGGCGCCCGATGAGGCGCTCCACCGGGGGCGCCTCGTTCACGTCGTAGGCGCTGCGCAGCAGCGGATAGAGCGCCATGTCCTTGACGACCCAGGCCAGCGGGATCGCGGGCGCCAACCATCCCGGTGCGTCGAACGACGTGCGGATCCACCAGCCCAGGGCCAGGGCCAGCACCCAGCCCGGGACCTGCAGCGCGGTGTAACGCCAGAAAGGCGACCGGCGCGGCGGCACGGCGCCCATATAATCAGGTGCCCTCGCGTCCGGCAAGGGCTTCGCTGGAAGGGGCACTGATGAAGATCGCGTTCAGCGGATCGCCGCGTCCGACCGTCGGAGTGGAGCTCGAGCTCCAGCTTCTCGATCCCGAGACCATGAACCTGGTCGCCGGAGCGCCGGCGATTCTGGACAAGACCGCGGACGTCTCGCACGTCAAGGCAGAGCTCATCGAGTCGACGATCGAGCTGAACACGGACGTCTGCGAGGACGTCGCCGCCGTGCGCCGGGACCTGCAGGAGCGCATCTCCCAGCTCCTGGCCGTCACCGACGAGCTCGGCTACCAGGTGGCATGCGTCGGCACCCACCCCTTCTCGAAGTGGGTGGAGCAGCGGATCACCGACTCCGAGCGTTATCGCCGGCTGGTCGATCAATGCCAGTGGCCGGCGCGCCGCCTGATGATCTTCGGCGTTCACGTCCACGTCGGCGTCGAGAGCGGCGAGAAGGCGATCGCGATCAGCAACGGGTTGACCACCTATCTGCCTCATCTCCTGGCGCTTTCCGCCAGCTCGCCCTTCTTCAACGACGCCGATACCGGACTGGCGTCCTGCCGGAGCAAGATCTTCGAGAGCCTGCCGACCGCTGGCCTGCCCTACCGTCTGCTCAACTGGGCCGAGTTCCAGCGGCTGATGATCACCCTGGTAAGCGCCAAGGCGATCGAGTCGATTCGGGAGATCTGGTGGGACGTCCGCCCGCATCCCAAGTTCGGCACCATAGAGGTGCGCATCTGCGACGGCCTGCCGACGCTGGACGAGGTGATGGCCGTCACCGCGCTGATCCAGGCGCTGGTCGTCTGGCTCGGAGAAAAGTACGACGAGGGGATGTACATGCCGCTCCACCGGCACTGGATCGTCCGCGAGAACAAGTGGCGGGCGGCGCGCTGGTCCACCGAGGCGGAGATCATCGTCGACGAGGACGGCAACCTGGAGCGCCTGGACGAGAGCCTGGTCGGACTCGTGGAGGAGGTGACCCCGGTGGCGAAGCGTCTCGGCGGCGACGCCGAGTTGCAGAGCGTCGGCGCGATGCTCGGGAACGGCCTGAGCTATCGGCGGCAGCGGCGCATCTACGAGGAGACCGGCGACTACACGGCGGTGATGAAGGCGCTCGTCCGGGAGTTCCGCGAGAACGCGCCGATCCTGGCGTGAAGGGCCGCGCCTTACCGGCCCCAGGCCATCCAGCGGCCGTCCTGCCGCGCCAGGGCCAGGCGGAGCCCGAAGCAGCGGGAGAGGTTCTCCGCCGTCAACGTGTCGGCGATCGGGCCCTGGGCCGCGATCCGCCCGTCGGCCAGCATGAGCACGTGGGTGAAGCCGCGCGGGATCTCGTCGACGTGGTGGGTGACGAGCACGATGGCCGCCATGGCGCGATCGGCCGCCACGTCCGCCAGCATGGCGACGAGCTGCTCCCGCCCGGCCAGATCGAGGCCCGCCGCCGGCTCGTCGAGCAGCAGCAGCGGCGGGTCGCTCATGAGGGCGCGCGCCAGCATCACCCGCTGCCTCTCCCCGGCCGAGAGGGTGGCATAGCGCGCCGTTGCGAGGCGGGCGCAGCCGAACCGCGCCAGCAGCCCCATGGCCCGCTCGCGGTCCGCGTCGTCGTACCGGTGCCAGTACGGGGCCAGGGCGGCGTTGCGGCCGGTCATCACGAGGTCGACCGCCTGCAGTCCCGGGCGGAGCATGTCGGCGAGGGCCTGGCTCGTCATACCCAGTCTCGTGCGCAGCTCCCGCACGTCGGTGCGCCCGAGGCGCTTGCCGAGTACGTCGACATCGCCCTTCGACGGGTGCAGGTAGAGCCCGGCCAGGCGGCAGAGCGACGTCTTTCCGGAGCCGTTCGGTCCGAGGACGATCCAGCGGTCGCCCGGCACCACCCGCCAGTCGATGCGGTCGAGAATGGTGCGTCCGTCGCGGACGAGCGACACCCCGGTCAGAGCCAGTACGGGTGCGGTCGGCATGCGGAGAGAATATAGGCCGTGGATCCCGGCAACTTGCTCGTCCGGCTTCCGAACTGGGTGGGCGACATCCTGATGGCGCACCCGGCGGTCCTGGCGCTCCGCGCGCGCTGGCCGCACGTGCGGCTCGTCGGGGTGGCGCGCCGGCGGCACGCGGCGCTTGCGGAACGCCTCGGGGTCT
>Ga0209022_1003687_pt1 | contig 10495 bp, 8 predicted proteins | sample PinacodermPK_FD_187300 | JGI IMG/M metagenome (GOLD analysis project Ga0209022, IMG submission 187300) | Host-associated microbial community of the marine sponge Aplysina aerophoba from Gulf of Piran - sponge pinacoderm, lysed by proteinase... | ecosystem: Host-associated > Porifera > Sponge >... | reverse complement strand
GTTCCTCACCTGACAGGTTCGCTACATTCAGGGAAGAAGCTGGTCCCGGCCGATGGAAATTCGAGGAGACGATTTTCGACAGCGGCGAAGATGGGTGGTCTGCTGCGAGAGGGCTGTGGGACGGAAAACCCGCGATTGGGCTTCGCTGGAACGGTGGGTGCACCGCGACAGAGCGACAGAGCCGCGCTGCAGCGCGCACGGACGAGAATGAATCCGCTTACAGTATGCTTACGGTAACCGTTGCGCAAGTGGCGCTCCGCAGTTCTTACCTCTAGATTTACGCAGTGATATCAATTGCTTATGAGTGAATCTCAAGGTCGGTACCTGGTTGGCGTGGATGTTGGCGGCACCTATGTCAATAACGAACCCTTCGGAAGCATTTCCAAGAGTTGGTGGGACGCGTTCGGGACTCCGTCAAACAAGTCGTAACGAGTCTCCCCAAGAAATAAAGGACGGGTCAACCAAAACCGGACAATTGCGGTCGATAATCTTGGCCCAAATCCACTGCCCCACAACTCGTCGTTCCAGCGGTCGGTCGGGATGCACGGACGAGTTTGAGGTGATCGGAGAGCGCTCCTGTTCAACGACGCGACCTCTCGGTAATCTCCGGCCTACGCCGGATGCTTGGTCGGTGGAATACACCTTAACAACCTGTCCGGGTTTCCGGGACCACCTCACAAACTCTTCGGACCCGTCAAGGAGGATCGGCCATCGTCGGGGCCGTTGCGAGACGGCGATCAAGGTCGATCGCATGACATCACCGCTCACACCTGCCAGTGTCCTCTCTGAGGTCAGCCGGACGTACGACCGGCGGGTGATGAACAACGTCCACAGATCCGAGTACGTTGAAGCCCTCGTGGCTCTCGCACTCAAGGACAGCGGCTGGAAGCGCATGACTCCGTGGGATTCATGGGACTGTGAGCACGAGTCGCGCGTCAGGCTGGAGGTCAAGCAATCCGCGTTCGCGCAGGGTTGGGGGGAACGCAGCAGTCTCCCCCGCTTCGACATCGCTCCCAGAACCGGGTATTGGATCAATGGCGGCGGACAATGGGTCGACCAGACCGGACGTCATGCCGACATCTACGTGTTTGCCTGGCACGGAGAGCAACGTGACACGGCAGACCAACGGGACCCTGGCGCTTGGGAGTTCTACGTGGTCCCGGAGCGCGATCTGCCGGCACAGAAGACCATCGGAATAGCGGCGATTCGTAGCCGGGCGGCTCCGGGTGGTGTCGAGGAACTCGCGGTTGCGGTGGAGCGTTGCCGAACTGCAATACGCCCCCGTTGATCGACTGCGCGTGCACGTGTTGGGCTTTGAGCCTGGCCGGCAGCGGTAACAAACTTTCAAGAGTTGATACCCATGTCCATCTACGAAATCTCCACAGACTCGTTGAACCTTCTCCCGAGGCCGAGGAGTATCAAGTCCAACTCAGGGAGAAAGTCCAGCGAGAGAGGCGGACGGGCAAGGGCAATAGGGACACGACCCGCTACGACGTGTCGGTTTCAGGCAACATGCACCCGAATTTGTCGAAGAGGGACGCCGTTTTGAGGGTTGTCCAATCCCTGGTGGCATTGGGGCATGCTCCGGAAGAAATTTCAGCTGCGGTGGGCGAGCGTTTTTTCGAGAGGAGGTTCCGCGGAGGAGCGCAGGGACACCTGACCGAGAGCGAATTTGTCGAGGCGATGAGCTTGATACGCCGGGGAAAGGGCAAGACGTTTGATCCGCGTAGATGGTACACGCAGGACGACGAGTTGATTTGCCACGATGGACAAACATATGCCTTCTCCAATCAGTGGGGAGGCCAGAAATGGCTCACCGCCATGAAAGCCTTGACCAGGGGTTTTCCGTCGGCCGATATACGATTCGACCCCACAGGATCGGCGGATTAGGCGCCGCCCCGGTGAAAGATACAGACATGTCCGGTCGAGCGTCAGTAAGAAGAATATGAAGGATTGCCGCGGGAGAGAATCTTGATCGGTTTCCAATAGAATCAGGGAGGCGACGAACCTGGCCGCCGAACAGGTGAAGAATGCTTCCGCGAAAGCTGCGGACAAGATATCCGCGGCGGCCGAAGGTTCCGGCGCCGGCTCCCGCAAAGTTGCCGACGCGGCACCTTCCGTGGCGGGTTCCGCCTACGCCGCCTCCGGGAAGGCAGGATTCACGATTGGTGCCATGGGAGGAATGAAGACCCGTTTCAAGAAAGCATTGGGTGCTACTCTGCCGATTGCCGACAAGCTCTCGGTGACGACACAGGGGTTGTTGCCAGCAGTCTTTCCAACGACCTGAACGGATGGCTGCAGGAAATCGCCATGGGCTCTGCTACCATCTACGACAAGGCCATGGATGTAACTTACAACGCAACCCACCCGGCTTCGAGAGTTGATCGCGGCTACGATGCGTGAGGGTAAGGACCTGCCTAAACCGTCGCGCGCGACCAGGCGCCAGCCGATTGTCGTTCCTCCGGTGCCGATTGCGCTGAAGGCGGCCCTCTACGAGGCGTTCCGCAAGGCGGGCATGTCGTACGTCGTCTCGCCCGTGGCCTCGATGTCGCCGAGAGTGAGGTGCGGCACATGCTGAGTCCGGATCATGTCACGAAGGCAGCCACCATCGACCTTGCCTTGCGGCGGTTGGGGAAACGTGTCAGCGTGACCGTCGGCGAGGCCGCGTGACCTGCTTGCGATGACCTCACCAGCCATGGTTGTGCGCGAGAGATTGGGCGATTCGCGCAGTGCCGCTACTCAGGGTTCGCGCCGCGAAGCGGTTAACGGTTTACGGGACACCGCATCGCAGCACCTCCAGCGCTACCGTCGCCTTGAATTCAAAACTATCAAATAGTTATGAGTGATTCCCGAGGCCGATACATAGTCGGCGTGGACATCGGCGGCACCTTCACCGACTGCGTCATCCTGGACGGCGACGGCAAGCTGACCATCGGCAAGGCGCTGTCGACGCCGGACGACTTCTCGCGGGGCGTCATCGAATCTCTGGCGGACGGAGCCGCCAATCTCGGCCTGCCGTCCGTGGAGGACCTGCTCCGCTCGACGTACCTCTTCTTCCACGCCTGCACGGTGGCCGACAACACCCTCATCACCCGGAGCGGGGCGCGGACGGGGCTGGTGGTGACCCAGGGTTTTCCGGACACGTTCCTGATGATGCGGGGTAATGTGACCTACGGACTCACGGAGGCCGAGGGCCAGCACATCGCGGCCCTGGAGAAGCCCGAGCCGTTGGCGCCGCGAAGCCTGACCGAGGGCGTGCAGGGACGCATCGACTACAAGGGCTCGGTGCTGATTGACGCCGATGACCGGCAGATCGAGGAGGTGGTGGAACGGCTGGTGGCCAAGGGCGTCGAGTCGGTGGCCGTGTGTCTCTTGTGGTCCATCGCCAACGACGCCCACGAGAAGGCCGTGGCGGACGTCATCCGCCGCAAGCACCCCGGGATACATGTGAGTTGCTCCAGCGACGTGGCGCCGTTCCTGGGGGAGTACGAACGCACGGCCACCACCATCTTCAACGCCTATATCGGCCCCCGGATTGCTTCGTACCTGCGCAACCTTCGGCAAAGCCTGGCGGACAAGGGGCTCGGCAACGACCCCCTGGTCATGCAGGCCTACGGCGGCATGCTCAGCATCGAGGCGACATCCCAGCGGTCCATTGGCGCGCTGGAATCCGGGCCCGCGGCAGGGGTGGTGGGCAGCAAGTTCATCGGCGACCTGATCGGCGAGCCCAACGTTCTGGCCGCGGACATGGGCGGCACCACCTTCAAGGTCAGCCTGGTGCGGAACGGCGTCATCGAGCGCGACTACCAGCCGGTGTTCGAGCGCTACCGCATCCTGGCCCCAAGATCTGGGTGGCGTCCATTGGCGCGGGCGGCGGCAGCATCGCCTGGATCGACCCGACGGCGGGCCTGCTCAAGGTTGGCCCCCGGGGAGCGGGCGCCGCTCCGGGCCCGGTGGCCTACGGCGTCGGCGGCACCGAGCCCACGGTGTGCGACGCCGACGTGGCCCTCGGTTATCTGAACCCGGACTACTTCCTCGGCGGCCGTCTCTCGCTGAACAAGGAAGGGGCCATGGCCGCCATCGAGGAGCGCATCGCCAGGCCCCTGGGCATGAGCGTGGTGGACGCCGCGGGCGGGATCTTCCGGATTATCAACGCCCACATGAGCGACCTCATCCGCCGCTGTACGGTGGAGCGCGGGTACGATCCCCGGGAGTTCACCATGGTTGCCATGGGCGGGTCCGCGCCCGTGCACGTGGCCCGTTGCGCGCTCCAACTCGGCGTGGGCAAGGTGGTGGTTCCGCTGACGGCTTCCGTCCACGCGGCCACCGGGCTGATCTCCGCGGACGTGACCTACGAGTACGGCATGTCGGACCACGTGGTGGCGCCGCTGGACCCCGTTCGCCTCAACGCCGGTTTCGAGACGTTGCGCGCCCGCGCCGCCGCGGACCTGGCCGGCGCCGGCTTCCAGGACGACGGCACCGAGATCCTGCGGAGCGTGGACATGCGCTACCGCTACCAGGTCAACGAGATCAACGTGCCGGTGCCGGGGCGGGAGCCGGTGGGGGACGATGATCTGGAGCGGCTTTACGCCCGATTCGACGATCTCTACGAGCAGTCGTTCGGGCAGGGCGCCGGGTATCCGGAAGCGGGCAGGGAGATGCTGTCGCTGCGGGTCACGGCCATCGGCAGGCTGGCCAGGCCGACGGTGCAAAAGAGCGGTCTGGCGCCGGGCGATGCAAGGGAGGCCCGGAAGGGGCGGAGGCAAGCGTACTTCGAGGAATACGGAGATTTCGCCCCCACCGACATCTACGATTTCGAGCGCCTGTCTCCGGGCGCCGCCATTGCCGGCCCGGCCATCATCGAGACGCCGGTCACCACCATCGTGGTGAACCCCAACGACCGCGCGGAGATGGACGCGTTCCGGAATATCGTGATCCACGTCGGCCAGGAGGCAACATGACCGCAACCGGCAACGGCAACGTCGATCCCATCACCCTCGAGATCCTGTCGCACCGGCTGTACCAGATCGCCCGGGAGATGGGCATCACCCTGGAGCGGGTCGGCGGCACCGTGAACACGACGCAGCAACACGACTACATGGCGTCGCTCTACACCGCCGACGGAGACGTGCTGTCGGCGGGCGAGTCCCTGGGCCAGCACGTGGCCTGCGCCGGCGTCGCCGTGAAGAAGATCATCGAGCGGTTCGAGGACGGCGAGGGCATCGATCCCGACGATGTCTTTCTGCTGAACGATCCGTACGTGGCGGCCATCCACCAGTCCGACGTCTACGTCATCGCTCCCATTCATTTCGAAGGCCGCCGCATCGCCTGGAGCGCCACCTTCGTCCACGTCATGGACATCGGCGCCATGTCGCCGGGCGGCAACTCTCCCGGGGCCACGGAAATCTGTCACGAGGGGCTGCGGGTGCCCGGGCTCAAGCTGGTGGAGCGCGGCAAGCTCCGCCAGGACGTCTTCGACACTCTCCTGAACATGACCCGGCAGCCGGTGATGGTGGGGCTGGACCTCAAGTGCGAGATCGCCGCCAACAACATCGCCAAGGCCCGGAGACAGGAGATCGCCGACCAGTACGGCTCCGAGCTCCTGGAACAGGTGGCGGCGGAGATCATCCAGTATACCGAGTCGGTGCTGCGCGAGCGCATCGGCGAGTTCGCCGACGGCTCCTGGAGCGACACCGCGCTCATCCAGGGAGACGAGACGTGGAAGATGCAGCTCACCCTGAACAAGCAGGGCGACCGCCTGATCTTCGACTTCACCGGCAGCGATCCCCAGGCCAGGACCGGCATCAACATGCCGTACCACGCGACCTTCGGGACCTGCTTCGCCGCGGTCCTGGAGACCATCGGGTTCGACATCCCGCGAAACCACGGCGCCTTCGGCCCCATCGAGATCGTCGCTCCGCCGGGGACGGTGGTCAATGCCCAATACCCCGCCCCGGTGTCGCTGAACACCACCTCGGGCGCGGCTACGTGCCGTTACTTGGCCCCCGCGGTGTTGATGCAGATGCTGGCCACCAGCGAGAGCTGGCGGCACGAGGTGATGGCGTCCAACGCGGGCCACCGCTTCGCCCGCCACGCCGGCGTCAACCAGTACGGCCGCTACTACGTGTCGAGCCTTTCCGAAGGGGCCATCGACGGATACGGCGCCCGCGCCGGCAAGGACGGAGTGGACTCCGGCGGACGCGGTTGGCACTCGTGCCAGAACGTCGAGTGGGTGGAGCAGAATTTCCCCATCCTCTACCTGTTCCGGCGCCACCTGATGGACGGAGCCGGGGCCGGGCGCTACCGGGGCGGGGCCGGCGCGGAGACCGCGCTGACGGTGCACGACGCCCCCGAGGGCGGCATCAAGGGCGTGGCGCTGGGAGTCTCGGGGTTGCGGAACTCGGGGCAGGGCGTCTTCGGCGGCCTGTCCGCCGCCCCCAGCCTGCTGGTGCTGAAGGAAGACACAACCGTCTGGGACGCAATCCGGGAGAACCGCCACCCGGAGGACGTGGAGGCCATGGGCGGCACCTCGGAGATGCTGCCGTATTGCGACTTCGACCTGCGCGACGGCGGCGTCCTGTACATGCGCATGGCCAGCGGCGGAGGGTACGGGGACCCGCTGGACCGGGACCCCGAGGCAGTGCTGCGGGATGTGGTCAACGGCATCGTCTCGGCGGAGTCGGCTCGGGACATATACGGCGTCGCCCTCGACGATTCGGAAATACGGGTTGACGATGCCGCCACGGAAGCGCTCCGCGCCCGGATCCGGGAGCAGCGCTAGGCCCCGGATCGTCATTCCCGCGAAACAGGCGTGTCAAGACTCCATCTGAGAGAGGCGCCACACCCCCGGATCGTCATTCCCGCGAAAGCGGGAATCCAGGGGCGGTGGGGCGAGGGAACACGCTGCTATACCCCGCCCAACCCCTGGATTCCCGCTTTCGCGGGAATGACGATCCGGGGGTGTGAGAATTCAACCAGTCTTCTGCGGCGCAGGCTCCTAGTGGCCTGTTTCTAGGGGCGGCCAGCGCTCCCCGCCGCTTTGGGTCCAGCCGTGGAATTCGTTTTTCATGCAATCATCCATGTAGTATCGTATTTCGTCAGCATCTAATCTTATTATCAGGTCAACATGCCTCACCTAGTTTTAACTAATCTTCATTTCTTATGAATTTTTGGAATTATTCATCAGAAAATATGGTTCCAAGGATTCAAATTTCACGACCGGTCACCGTATTTCAAGAGCGACGGCTCCCTGTTCCGGCCGTACCGGCAGGCTACGCCGCGTTGATCGGAGGGCATGGTCTTCGCGTCCCGCTGCCGCGCACCTTGAGCGCTATCGGCGAGCGTCACAGGCGTCTGGAGGAGGGCGGATGGCGCATCTATTCGCCGCGCTACGCGCCGGATGCGAGCCTGGACGGACAACTGACCTTCGCCCTCAAGTATGAGGGCCTCGATCTGGCCGTCCTCAAGCGCCTGTTCGTCGCCACCGGTCCCGGTCCGGTCGAGGCCATCGTCCGAACGAAACCGACGGGCTCCTATGCGCGGCGCATCTGGTTCCTCTATGAATGGCTGACCGGACAACGGCTCGATCTGCCGGATGCCGATCGTGGCGCCTACCCGCATGTGGTCGATCCCGACCGCCAATATGCCGCGCCAGCCGAGACCTCTTCACGGCATCGCGTGAAGAACAATCTGCCCGGCACGCCGGATTTCTGCCCGCTGGTCTTTCGGACGGAGGCGCTGGAACGTTTCGTCGGCATGGACCTGCCGGCGCGCGCGCGGCAGGCGGCCGCGGCCGTGCCGCGCGACCTGTTGGCGCGAACGGCCACTTTCCTCTTGTTGAACGACTCCCGGTCCAGCTTCGCCATCGAAGGCGAGCGTCCGCGGCAAGACCGCATTCAACGGTGGGGCCGCGCCATCGCACAGGCCGGTCGGCAAGTCATCGACCTCGACGAACTGGTGCGTCTGCAGCGTATCGTGATCGGCGATTTCCGGTTCCTGCGCCCCGGACTCAGGACCGAGGGCGGTTTCATCGGCGAGCACGATCGCGAGACACGCATGCCCATCCCGGTGCATATCAGCGCCCGGCCCGACGATCTGCCAGGGTTGGTCGGCGGCTTGGTGGCCTTCGACGGGCGGGCGGCGCAACAACTCGATCCGGTCGTGGCCGCATCGGCGCTCGCTTTCGGGTTCGTCTTCACCCATCCCTTCGAGGACGGCAACGGCAGGCTGCACCGCTACCTGATCCACCACGTCCTGGCCAAGAGAGGGTTCAATCCGCCGGGCCTCGTCTTCCCGATATCGGCCGTGATCCTGGACCGGATGGACGGCTACCGGGCGGCGCTGGAGGACTGTTCGCGCAGGCTCCTCCCGGCGGTGGATTGGGAGCCCACCGACGACGGCAATGTCCGTGTGCTCAACGACACCGGCGATTTCTACCGGTTCCTCGATGCCACGCCCCAGACGGAATTCCTGTACGGCTGCGTACAGCGCACCATCGAGCAGGACCTGCCGGAAGAAGCTGCCTTCCTGAAACGATACGACGCGTTCCGCGCGGAGCTCGACCTGATGCTCGATCTGCCGGACCGTTTGGCCGACCTCCTGTTCCGCTTCCTGCACCAGAACGGCGGGATGCTGTCCGGTCGCGGCCGCGAGCGGGAATTCGCCGCGCTCACCGATGAAGAGGTTGAACGGATCGAGGTCGTCTACCGGGATGTATTCACGGATGGGATGGCGCCCGTGCCTTGATTTGTCACGACGCCGCGTGGCAGTGTGGCCGAAGGAACGTCTTCATGGAATACATCATCGGGGTCGACATCGGCGGCACCTTTACGGATTGCGTGGTCCTGGACAGCGACGGGAAGCTGACCATCGGAAAGGCGCTCTCGACCCCGCATGACTTTTCCGTGGGCGTGGTCGACGCGCTCCACAACGCCACCGAGAACCTGGGGCTGCCGGACATCGGCGCTCTCCTTCGCTCCACACGCCTGTTCTTCCACGCCTGCACGGTGGCCGACAACACGCTCATCACCCGTGCCGGTGCCGTCACCGGGCTGGTGGTCACCGAGGGCTTTCCGGACACGTTCCTGATGATGCGGGGCAACGTGCACCTGGGGCTGACGGAGACCGAATCCTCTCACGTGGCGGCGCTCGAGAAGCCCGAGCCGATGGTTCCGCGGGGTCTCACGGAAGAAGTGCCGGGCCGGATCGACTACAAGGGATCGGTGCTCGTCGAAACCGACATCCGGCGGATCGAGGAGGCCGTCGACCGGCTGGTGGGCAAGGGGGTGGAGTCCGTTGCCGTCTGCCTGCTCTGGTCCATCGCCAACAACGCCCACGAGAAGGCCGTGGCGGATGTGGTCCGCCGCACGCACCCCGAGGTCCACGTAAGCTGCTCCAGCGACATCGCGCCGTTCCTGGGGGAATACGAGCGCACCACCACGACCATCTTCAGTTCCTACATCGCTCCCAAGATCGTCGCCTACATGCGCAGCCTTCAGGGGAAGCTCGCCGGCAACGGGCTCCGGAGCGCCCCCCTCGTCATGCAAGCCTACGGCGGTATGCTCAGCATCGAGGCGACCTCGCAGAAAGCCATCGGGACCCTGGAATCGGGGCCCGCCGCCGGAGTCGTGGGCAGCAAGTTCATCGCGGATCTGATCGGCGAGCCCAACGTCCTGGCCACCGACATGGGCGGCACCACCTTCAAGGTCAGCCTGGTCCGGGGAGGCCTCATCGAACGGGACTACCAGCCGGTGTTCGAGCAATACAGCATCCTGGCGCCGAAGATCTGGGTGGCGTCCATCGGCGCCGGAGGCGGGAGCATGGCCTGGATCGACGACAAGTCGGGCCTGCTGAAGGTAGGCCCCCAGGGAGCGGGCGCCTCCCCCGGCCCCGTGGCCTACGGTCTCGGTGGAACCGTACCCACCGTGTGCGATGCCGACGTGTTCCTGGGTTATCTCAACCCCGGGTACTTCCTGGGGGGCCGCATGACCCTGGACAAGGATGCGGCCGCCGCGGCCATCGAAGAGCGGATCGCCAAGCCGCTGGACATGACCACGGTCCAGGCCGCCGGCGGGATCTTCCGCATCATCAATGCCCACATGAGCGACCTCATCCGCCGCTGCACGGTGGAGCGCGGCTACGACCCGCGGGAGTTCGCCATGGTGGCCATCGGCGGATCGGCTCCCGTCCATGCGGCCCGCTGCGCCGTGCAGCTCGGGGTGCGCAAGGTGGTCATTCCGCTGACGGCTTCGGTCCACGCCGCCACCGGGCTGATCTCCGCGGACGTCACCTACGAGTACGGCATGTCCGACCACGCGGTGGTTCCGCTGGACCCGGTCCGTCTAAACGGGGGCTTCGACCAACTGTGCGCCCGCGCCGCCGAAGACCTGGACAGTGCCGGTTTCCGGAAGGACGACACGGTGATTCTCCGGAGCGTCGACATGCGGTACCGCTACCAGGTCAACGAGCTCAACGTCCCGGTTCCCGGCTCGGGTCC
>Ga0209022_1003686_pt1 | contig 10499 bp, 12 predicted proteins | sample PinacodermPK_FD_187300 | JGI IMG/M metagenome (GOLD analysis project Ga0209022, IMG submission 187300) | Host-associated microbial community of the marine sponge Aplysina aerophoba from Gulf of Piran - sponge pinacoderm, lysed by proteinase... | ecosystem: Host-associated > Porifera > Sponge >... | reverse complement strand
CGCGGCGGCGGCGAAGTAGTCCGCCTCTCGCTCCACGCCGCGCACGCGGTCAGCGATCCAGCGGCGAAAGTCGCCACCGTTGCGGGGCCTGTGACTCGACGGATCGGAGTCCGCTCCGTCGTCCGACCCCGGCGCCGCTTGATGGAGGGCCGCCTCGCGCATGAGCAGATTGCCCGCGGCCGACGACGACTCGAAGAACATGCCCGGCGACAACTCCACGGTGCGGTAGACGCCGTCGCCGACGGCTTCCGGAACCTCTTCGAGGAATAGCAGCAGCCGGTCGCCGGCAGTCAACATCGGCAGGCCGTAGATGACCGAGACGACGCCGTCCTCACTCACGCCTCCCGGTTGCCGGACCAGGACCGTGCCGCCCGGGACGGTCCCCTTCAACACCGCCTCCACCTCGAAGAGCGCGTCCGTGGATGGGAACCGCGCTCCGGCGGCCGCCATGACTGACCGCACCTCTCCGAAGACGATGATCGGTGTCCGGTCCACCATCACCTCGTCGCTGGGCGCGACGTAGATGATGCCGCCAGCCGGCGCGGCCACCGACACCGCCAACAAGGCCCCGGCCAGCCCCCACCGCCGAAGAAGAGCGCAAGGCCCTCGCCGATCGCTAACTGCAAGGCGACACGCTCTTTCACTCTTCAAACTCACCGCCCTCCAGAAGGGGTCGTACGAGGATCGATCGAGACTACAGACCCGACAGGAAAAGGACCACGTCGGCGACGTTCGTGCCCGTGGCGCCGGTGCGCATCAACGCGCCGGCAGCGTCGAGGGCGTGGTAGGAGTCGTTGTCCGCGAGGGCGGCAACGGGGTCGATGCCGGCGCTCCGGATGCGAGCCACCGTCGAGGCGTCAACCAGGCCGCCGGCGACATCGGTGGGACCGTCACGGCCGTCCGTGCCGGCGGCGAGGAACACCCAGTCGCGGCGGTCGGCCAGTGGCCCCCTTGCCGCTTCGAGCGCGAAGGCCAGGGCAAGCTCCTGGTTGCGACCGCCCTTGCCCGCGCCGCTGACCGTCACCGTCGTCTCGCCGCCGCCGACGTATGCGCGAGGCGCCGCGGCAGCGAAGCGTTCCGCGAGCGTCGCTCCGACCTCGCACGCCTCGCCCTCCAGGGGCCGCGGTTCGACCTCCACGGCTGAGCCGCACGCCGCGGCCATTGCCCGAACGCTGGTCCGGTTGCCGCCGACGATCCGGTAGATCGCGCCGTCGAAGACGGGGTCGCCGGGCTTGGGGGTCTCCTCGACGTCGCCCCGAACCCCGGCCTCGAACCGTGCTCGAACGGACGCCGGACACGACTCGAACACGCCGCATCGCTCCAGAACGCCGACTGCATCCCCGTAAGTCGAAGGATCGGGTGCGGTCGGCCCACTGCCGATGACGGAAGGATCGTCGTCGATCACGTCCGAGAGGGCGAGAGTGACCACCCGTGCCGGGCGCAACTGGCGCAGCAGACCGCCGCCCTTGGTCGTCGAGAGATGCTTGCGTACCGCGTTCAGCTCGTGGATCGTGGCGCCGGCGCGAAGGAGCTGCCGGGTCACCTCCAGTTTCTCGTCCAAGCCGATGCCGGGCGCCGGCGCGGGCAGCAGCGCCGACGCACCGCCCGAGATCAGGACCAGTGCCAGGTCGAAGGCGCCAAGCTCAGCGGCCCGCCGTTCGATCTGCCGCGACGCGGCGAAACCGCGTTCGTCAGGCAGCGGGTGTCCTGAGCGCAGAGCCTCGAAGCCGCCTGTGCGCACCGCCTCGTCGTGAGCGACAACCAACACGTCGGAGGTTCGGACGCGATGACCCAACACGCTGGCGGCGGCCGCCGCCATCCCGAACCCGGCCTTCCCCACCGCCAGCACCGCGATATGGCCGCCTGCCCTGGTTCGCAGGTCGAGTTCGCGAAGCGCCAAAGCGGTTGACGCCGCCGGATCGGCCGCCATCACGCCCACGCGGAAGATCTCCGCGGCTCGTCTCCTCAAGTCGAGAGGCATCGCTCCAAGAATACGCTCACGAGGCCAGCGCCCATATGGCACATTGCGTTGCACCAATACTGCGGCAGGAGCCAAGCGCATGAGCGGTGAAGGAACAGGCAGCGAACTGAGCATCCCCGACATGGAGGCGATCCGCGGGGGGGGGGCGTGCTCGGCAGGCATGTTGCGAGTTGAAGGGCGCGCTGCAGGTGTCCGACATCGAACTGGCGGGCATCGTCGGGATCCCACGCCAAACCATGCACCGTCGCCTGCGGCATGGAACCCTCAAGCGGCACGAAGCCGACCGGGTCGTCGCGGTCGCCAAGGCCGTCCACGCCACCGACGCAGCCCGGATGCTGAGCGGCAGAGGAGCGGCCCTCATGGGGGGACGCTGGAATCCGATCGGCATGCAGGCGGTCTACTGCGGGAGACGTCCTCCCTGGCCATGCTGGAGACACTCGTCCACACCGAGGACGTTTCGAATCCAGGCGCCTTCGGAATCCTCCACGTAACGATCCCGAACGCCGCCATCGTCGAGCCGACCGGTCTGTTCGACGCCCCGGACAAGCAGAAGGCAGGCGTCGCGGTCCTGAAGGAACACCTCGCGTTCGCGGTTCCCAGCGTGGTGAATCCGCTGGAACGGAACATCGTCATCGACCCGCTGCACCCGGACTTCCATCAAGTGCGGGCCAGCACGATCCGCACCTTCCACTTCGACGAGCGACTTCGCTGAGCGCGCCAGGAACACAACTCCGGCCGGTCCAGACGCTCAGTCAACACAGCCTGGAGCTCACTGGCCCCTCAGAGGCGATCGGGCCACCGGCGTCTCGCATGGAAGACGCGGAGAATCTCGACACACCCCGCCCGGGCCCGGTAGGGGATCACGTAAGGTGTCCGCGAAACGACCAGCTCCCGCGTACCTGGAACCCGCCCGGGACGGCCGCTGGCAGGATACTCCGAAAGTCGGTCGACGGCGTTGAAGATGGCGGAAGCCACTCGACGCGCCGCCTCGGGATCGTCGTTCGCAATGTACGCCCGCGCATCTTCAAGGTCGGCGATGGCGCTGCGAAACCAGACGATCTTCAACGAGGCGGTTCTCCCTCGTTGTCGCTACCCCACGACTTGAGCCATGAAGTCACTCTGCGATGCGCCACGAACGCCGAAGCCGGCGCGCGGTCCGACTCTTCGAGAGTCTGCATGATCTCATCCACCTGCCATTCATTCATGTCCAGGTAGTCGCTCAACGCCTTGGCTGCGAGAAAGGCCTTGGACCGCTCGGTCGAGTTCGCTAGGCGGTCGAGCCGCCGGTGAGTCTCGTCGTCGAGCCGAAGCGTCATCGTAGGCAAAGACGGCCTCCTTGCAATCCGTTGCGTTCGCCTGCGTTCAGTGTACAGCAACGACCGCCTGCTCTGTCACCAAGGCTCGAGTCATGCTCGGATAGAATGCCCCTGTGGGCGGGAGTCTCCCGCCCACAGGGGTGCCATGGATTTCAGTCAAGCGACTCTGGTAGCCAGCAGGATTGGCTGGCAGTCCCCCGCGCCGGTCCCCGACGGTTACCGCCTCAACCACTTCCTCGAGGCCGGTCGTGGACGCCTGCGAGCGTACGGACTCGACCTTGCGGCTTTCTTCAAGACCGGCCCGTCTCCCGGTGCCTAGCGTCCAGCACCACCTTCCGCCAAGGGAGATCCGGGCTTGAAGCGCAGGCGCGCCAAGGGCAGCCGGCGTCGCGGCGCTGCTCGCCCGCATGCCGCCACCGAGTGGGTCGGAGGCAGCGCCACGGCGCCCTTTCACGTGCACGACCGGCTCGAGCCGTACCGTCCCGAGATGGTTCTGTGGCTCGAGATGCCGGCCGGTCACATCGTCGGACGGGACGTCGTCATGCCCGAAGAAGCCGAGGGCGCCGTCGCGCGTACGCTTCGCCATGCACTGAAGCAGCCAGCGCCACCTGGAACATCGTCCTTGCCCGACGCCATCCGTGTCGCCGACGCCGCGACCGCCGCGAGCGTGCGGGCCGAAGTCGGCGCCGGGATTCCCGTCGTTGTTGAACCGACGCCGGAACTCGACGAGATCTTTCGGAGTCTGTTCGATTCGCTGACGGCGAGCGACGCAGAAGATGCCGAGCCGAGCTACTTCGCCAACGGCCGGGTGTCTGCCATGGCGATAGAGAGCCTGTTCAAGGCCGGCAGCGCACTGTTCGGGCTACAGCCGTGGAAACTGAGTGACGAGCCCCCCGCAATCCGGCTGGACATCCCGGCACTCGGCATCGTCGGCGCCTGCGTGGCGATCGCCGGCCAACTCGGCGAAGCCAGGGGGTTGCTGATCTTTCCATCGCTGGAAGACCTGGACCAGGTTCCTGGCGCCTCGGCGGCGCATACCCACGAGGACGGCAGCCTGGAATCGGGGTGCCTGTCGCTCATGTTCGAATCCGCTACGGAGCTGCCACGTTCGATGCGCCGTGAAGCGATGGACCACGGATGGCGGGTTCACCGGAGCGACGCCTACCCGGTGGTGAAACGCTTCGACGCGAGCGGCGCGGCAACGCCTCTCGACGAGCAAGACGTGACGATCGCAACCGCCTGCGCGCTTGCGTTGACCGCCTTCCTGGCCCGGCACGCGGCGATTCTCAGCGCCAGCGTCTTCGAACCCGTCTGCGAGTCGTACCTCCGCGATCGCGGCTTCGAAGTGCTTCTCACGGTTCCCTACGAGTCCTACGACCCGAACCACACCGACGGCGTGGCGCCCGACGACGGCTTCGGCGACTTCGACCCCGAGCCAACCCTCGAGCCGTTCCAGCCGCGGACGGGTCGAAACCAGCCGTGTCCCTGCGGCAGCGGACGCAAGTACAAGAAGTGTCACTTGCGGACCGACGAGGCGCGGCACGCGGAGCGACGCCGGCCCTTCGAGGCGCACGCGCTGGACGCCCGTCTTGTCTCCCGACTCATGCAGTTCGCGTCACGGAAGTTCGGCGACGGATGGCGAAGGTTCGAGGACGACTTCGACGATGCCCGAGACTCGATCCACCTCGCCTACCCCTGGTCGGTCTACGGCTTCAAGGTAGCCGGAACGACCGTTGCCGATGCCTACGTCGAGAGTCGCGGGCACCATCTCGCCGAAGAGGAGCGGCGCTGGCTGGAGGCGCAACGTGCGGCCTGGCTCTCCATCTGGGAAGTCAAAAGCGTCGAGCCGGGGAGGAGCCTGACGCTACACGACGCCCTGTCGGGGGAGCGGCGCAACGTGCTGGAAAGCCGAGCCTCGAGGTCGCTGGCGGTACACCACGCTCTGCTTGCCCGCGTGGTCGACTACGCCGGCTTTTCCCTGCTCGCCGGCGCTCACGCCACGCCGCTGCCGCCTCTGGAGGCCGCCCACGTCATGGACCGCGCGCGGGCACACCTGCGTCGAAAACGTGCCGCCATACCGCCCGAGCGTCTGCGAAAGGCGGCCTTCGGCCGCAGCCTGATCCGCTACTGGGAGGAGGCCGCAAGCGAAGTCCGCATGCGCGGCGCGCTGCCGCCGGAACTCCGCAATCGCGACGGTGACCCGTTGTTGCTCACGGTGGACCGGTTCAAGGTTGCGTCCGGCGCAATGGAGCGAGTCGCTGACGCGGTGGCTGAACTGGACGATGCCTGGCTGGACGACGCCGACGAGAACACGAAGACGTACGTCGTCCAACGGGACGACGAGACGCTCGCGGATGGACGACGAACCGTAGTCGGCTCGGTCCGGCTGACGCCCACGGAGCTTCGAATCGAGACCAACTCCGAGGCCCGAGCCGGCGCGTTGCGCGAGCGAATCGAGGCAGCGTGCGGCGACGCTATCCGGCACCGTGCGCGCGAACGGGAGGATCCGCTCGCCGGCGGCACGGCTTCCGGACGACCGCGGTCGGCGTCACCGCCGCCATCGCCCAAAGAGGAGAGACTGAATGCCGAGTACAAGGCCCGCCACTACGCCGAATGGCCCGATATGCCGCTACCGGCGTTGAACGGCAGGACGCCGCGCGAGTGTGCGAAGACGGCCGCCGGCCGCAGAGAAGTCGACCTGCTCCTGAAGCACATGGAGCACATGGAGCACATGGAGCATCAAGCCTCGTGGGGCCGTCCGTTCGATTTCTCGGTCGTCCGCGAGGAACTCGGGGTCGCAACGCCTTGTTAGATACGGCTGCGTGCGCTGCGCCGACGCGCAGGGAACTGGCCGCCCACTGGGTGCGCCGGCCTTCTGGCCGGCGGCCGCCGCAGGCGGCCAGAGAGACGTGCCGTCCGCCAGGCCGGCTCCGCACGGGCGGCTTGGCGCCGCACGATGGTCGCCGCTTCGCGGCGCGTTCTTGTCAGTAGCCGGCGAGGACGCCGGCGCACCCAGTTCCTGCGACGCAAGCTCCCCGCGCCGGCGGCAGCGCGCGGTAACGGAACTTGACCAGCGTCTCGACGATGAACGAATAGGCCGAAACGCGGTCGGAAAGCACGAAGTCCACCGCCTCGTTGCCCGACAGGAAACGGCGAACCTCCTCAAGTGTCTGATGTCCGTGGGTCTGGAGAGTCAAGATCATCCTCCGATGATCCCCGATCCCACCCGGCTCACGCTCACCTCTCGCTGGATTGACGCTCCCCGTTCACGCTCGCTTCTCGCTGGACAGCACATTCGGTTCACGGCGCCCCCGACTCTGCTAACCTGCCTGAGTTGGGTCCCGGATCGCGAAGTGCCCCTTAACGGAGAACCGCCATGCGCAATCAGCAGGCCCCAATCGTACTGTCGCCGGACGCTCATCATGTCTTGGAGAGCTTCGCCCGCAAGCACAAGCTCACCAAGAACCAGACATTGGGCCGAATGGTCGCCCTCCTGGAAGCGATCCAAGAGCAGGAAGAGCAGGGGCGGTCACTGGCATTCGCCGAGGTCACCAGCGAGGGCGAGGTTCAGGCCGTCAGGCGGATCTCCGGGCTGATGTAGTTCCGCGCCGGAGAACCTTGCCGCCCTTCGAGTCGCGTCGGTGATCAGGCCCCGGTCCGAGACCATCACAACCCTCTCCAGCGAGTTCCTCGCCGAGGGTGTGGCTCATGGTCTCGCTTGCGAGTCCGCGGGCGGTGGCGAGCTTGGACCGCGGTTCGAGGATGCGGGCCGCGATCATGGCGAGTGCGAGGGCTCATTCGCGCGAGGGTCGTCGGTCGAGGAGTCGTTCGATGCCGAGGCTTCGGGCCGCGCCGAGCACGGCGACGACATGGCCGTGCGGTCTCGCGCGCAGGATCGCGAAGGCGGCGTCGAGCGAAGGCAGGGCGACTCCTCCCTTGAGCAGGGTTCTGAGTCCTTCGACGAGTTGGTCGGGCCACGCCTTCGCGGCCCCGAGCGTCGACATCGGCCGTTGCGGCACCCGGACGGCAGCCACCGCCGAAGACCGCTCCACTGCCGCGAACTCGCTCGGTTGCTGAGCGCGGAGCCGAGAGTCGCCACCGGCGGCCGTGGACCGCTGTACAATGCCTCTCCTCGGCCCGCACGCGTCGTTCGGGCGCTGCAGGCGAGACCGTGCCGTGAGAGGCACTCTTCGTGAACGTCGTCCTCGGACACTACCCGGAGTACACCGCCTTGACGGCGAGACTCGGCGCCAACTGCTTTTCCGTACCTGAGCACATCTGGGACCGACTCTCAGACCAACAACAGTGGGAACTGAACAGAAGGTACCTCGAAACTCATGTGGTGCGGCCCGCGTCGCAACTCGTCTTCTCTCTCCCGCCTCAAGACGCACGGCCCAACAGCGCCTTTGAACGCGAGATAGACTACCTTGTCAGCAGAGGAGTAGCCGTCGCTCCCAATCTGAACGCCTTTCTCCCGTGACGCCCGAGAACCGGACCATGGAGTACAGGATGCACACCTCGCCAAGCCCCCTAGCAGAAGAACTAAGCGCACAGCTCTCTCGCCGCGAGTTGGGGCATCTCACCGTCGTCCGTGACGCCTACGACGAGGAGAACTTCGGCAACGCCATTGTAGAGTTCAAAGCCGACGGAGTTCTCCTCAGATTCGTCCGCGATCGAGGACCTGTGAACGTCGATGTCGGGGCAAGCGGGTGTTTCCTGAGCCTGGATTACCTGGCCTGCCAACGAAAGTGGACCAAACCTGAAGCGCTCGCACGCCACTACGCTCGGCCTCAAGCTCTTCCAGACTTCCAAGCCAATCTACCGAGCGAAGAACCAGCGAGTGCCTACGACGAGCTGCTTGGGGCCCTCGCAGTCTCTGATGAGGCTGAAGCCGAGCGGATCGCAGCTCAGCTTGAGGCTGAGCACCAGCTGACACGATCACCGTTCAGCAACGCGCCAGCGGGACCATACTTCGGTGTCTCCGTGGCGAGCTGCAGGTATCGGTCCCCGAAGGACGCACTTTCCGCCTTGAGCGATCACTGGTCGGAGATTGTTGATGCGGTGGCCGACGAACCACGATTGCGCCGCGCCTGCAACGAAGAAACCGCCTTCTGGAAGTCGCTTCGGACGAGGGCGATTCCTCCGCTACCGATACAACACGCTCACCACCAGTAATGCGGGCAACCCGCCCTTTCAAGAAGACCTCCAACCCCCAACGAGTTCCTCGATCGACACGTCATCTCCGGACTGAAGGCCCAAGACAAGGTGCCGAACTGGATGGTCCGGATTCAGGGCCGTCAGAGGTATTGCCGAAAGTCGTGGATCAGCGAGTTGATCAGGCAGCGTTCCTGACCTGAGTTCCGTTGGTGAATTGGTACTCCTTCTCTGACCAGGGCGACGAGGTGCGGAGCGGTGACTCGTCGCCAGCGTTTCTGGGCCATGTCGAGCAGCTTGAAGGCCATCAGCAGGGCCTTGGTCCGTGAGCCGGCGCCCTTGGTGACCCGCTGTCTCAGCTTGACGGTGGCAAAGGTCGATTCGACCGCGTTGGTGGTGCGCAGGTGCTGCCAGTGCTCGGCCGGGAAGTCGAAGAAGCTGAGGAGGCAGTCCTGGTCCCTGATCAGCGACTCGACTGCCTTGGGGTGCTTGGCGCCGCAGTCCTCGGCGAAGCGCTCGATCTCGGCCTCGGCGTCCTCGCGGCAGTCCGCGTACATGATCTCGTGCAGCGCCCGTCTCGCCTTCGCCTGGAGCCGCTTCGGCAGCTTGTCCAGCACGTTCCTCAGCCGATGCACCCAGCATCTCCGCTCCTTGGTCTCGGGCCACACGTCGCGGATCGCCCGCCACAGGCCCAGGGCGCCGTCGCCGATGGCCAGGACCGGCGCTCGCAGGCCGCAGCGCTTCAGGTCCCGCAGCCCCGCGGTGTCTCTCCACATACTCGAGGGGTGCGGATGCGCCGATGTTGACGGCCAAGAAGGGGCTGAGCTTGACGTCGGCCGAGGCTTGATGGACGAAGACCAAGAGGCCCCCGGTGGCAACCATGCCTGCGGTCACCAGCCAGTACGCAACTGTCTTGGCGTAGTCGGGAAGCCCTTCGTGAAGATCTCACGGATGCCGTACCATTTCAGGAGTTCGGCGGCACCGCCTCCGGCCAGGCCGAGCGAGACGAGCAGGACACTGTTGCTGTCCAAGGAAGAGCGCTCGTCTTCGCAGCTTCGTCAGAGCGACTTGCTAGCGAAGACCTGCAGGTCAGCCACAACTTCGCGCACACTGGCTGGCTTGGACCTCAGCCTATAGATGGTGCGCCCGTCGCGGCTCTTCCTCTTGCGTAGCTCGGACCGGTGCTTTCGTAGCAGACGCTCGACCGTCCTGGTCAAGGTGACGGGCTTCAGCCGGGCGCAGGTGTCGCAGTTGATCTCCCAGTACCGGGAGATCGGCCGAAGTCCGTCTCGTTGATCGACCGCTCGAAGATGCCGAAGGCCGTTTCGTCACTCGAGTTGTCCTGCCAACTGAGTTCGATGCTGTGCTGATCGATCGCCTTTGGCAGTCAGATCGGACGGGCTGGCCGGTCCGCCGTGCGCAGGATAGAGAAAGCGCACCGCGGCCAGATCGTCGGCCGCGGGCAGACCGCCACGGTAGATTTGCTTACCGCTGGCGGTCGCATTCATCAGGGAGTCCGCGATCAGCGCACTGCACGTATCGGAGAATCCCTGAGCGCAGGAGTGAGCCATCGTCGTTCCAGACTCGCATCGCGCGCACCACCTCGGCGATGCCGCCCCGGTCCACCATCACCTCGTCGCTGGGCGCGACGTAGATGATGCCGCCAGCCGGCGCGGTCACCGACACCGCCAACAAGGCCCCGGCCAGTCCCCACCACCGCAGAAGAGCGCAAGCCCCCCGCCGACCACTTCCTGCAAGGCCCCGCGCTCTTTCACTCCTCAATTCACTTCCCTCCAGAAGGCGTCAAACGAGGATCGGTCAAGACGACAGACCTGACAGGAAGAGGACCGCGTCGGCGACGTTGGTGCCCGTGGCGCCGGTGCGCATCAACGCACCGGCAGCGTCGAGGGCGTGGTACGAATCGTTGTCCGCGAGCGCGGCGACGGGGTCGATGCCGGCGCTCCGGATGCGAGCCACCGTCGAGGCGTCAACCAGGCCGCCGGCGACATCGGTGGGACCGTCACGGCCGTCCGTGCCGGCGGCGAGGA
>Ga0209022_1003681_pt1 | contig 10513 bp, 9 predicted proteins | sample PinacodermPK_FD_187300 | JGI IMG/M metagenome (GOLD analysis project Ga0209022, IMG submission 187300) | Host-associated microbial community of the marine sponge Aplysina aerophoba from Gulf of Piran - sponge pinacoderm, lysed by proteinase... | ecosystem: Host-associated > Porifera > Sponge >... | reverse complement strand
GAGCGGCGACCACCGGGAAGAGCAGCTCCCATGTCCGGTAGGTGGTCTGCTGGCCCGGGTTCCATGACAACAAGATGATGCCCAACACCACCGAGCCGGTGCCGAAGAGCAGCAGCGGGGTCACGGTCTCGTGCAGGAACAGCACCGCGAGAGCGGTGCCGAAAAGCGGATTGGTGGACTGGACGGTGCTGGTGACGCTGGCCCCGAGACGGGCCACCCCGTGGTAGGCGAACAGGCGCGTGCCGAGTTGGAGCCATCCGCCGACCACGAAGCAGGCCGTCGCCAGCAGGGGGATGTCGGGGATGCCGCCGGTGAGGAAGACGATCACGCTCAGGATCGTGGTGTTCACGGCCAGCGCCACGTAGGCCGCGGTCGCGGGCGTGGAATACATCAGCCCCCGCCGGGTAGCCAGAAAACAGCCGGCGTAGAAGAACGAGGTTACCAGCGCCAGGAATTGCGGCGTCATCCTTCCGCCAGGTCCCTGCTGACCCCGATGCGATCGACCACCGGAAGCTTGAGCGCGGGCCGGGCCACGTCGACGCCGAATACCAGCCCGAGCAGGTTGATCTCAAGCCCCTCCTGGACCGCCAGCGCCGCACCGAGAACGCCGTAGACGGAGAGCTGCCAGCCGGTGCTGCTGGGGGTGCGGGCGAGGAACTGTCCTTCGTCGAGATAGTCCTTGCCGAGGGCGTTGGAGGGCAGCGCCGCCCGCAGCTCCGGTACGTGACCGGGCCACGTAGGCCGTGAAGGTGTTGCTGTTGGGCCCGGGCCACAGCCGGTAGCTCTCCGGATACGGATAGCTCTCGGCGGCTTCCTTGATTCCCGGGATCGCGCGTTCGGCCACTGCGCCGCGCAGGTCCGCCAGCACTCTGGGGCGGCTGTCGAACCACAACCGGTCGGGAACGTCCTCCCGCACCACCCGCACCGGCAGATTGCGATAGGCGCGCCACCCCACCACCTGATACACCACATACGCCGGTGCGCCTGCTTCCTTGGTGGCGATCCACGTGTGCACCCCGAAGATGCCGCGCCAGTTGAAGGCCCGGGCGGCATAGAGCTGCACCACCGCCTCGTGCGTCCGGGCAGGATCCGGCGCGATGCCGGCGCTTTCGCGGCTGGCCGTGCGCCAGTCCTTGTTCCAGGCTCCGGAAGCACCGACGATGAACACCGAGATGAGCGTCAGCAACAGAACGACCAGGATGATGGTTAGGCTGTTTCGCAATGGGTGCCGCATGAACGCCGCGTCCACCGGACCGCGGCGCAACCCCGCGCACTTCTTGACACCTAATCCCGGGGTTCGTTAACTAGTGAGGTGCGACTAGTGCTGGTGTGCGGGGCGAGTGAAGATGCCAGTCACGAGTCTAGGTGAAATCGGCCAAGGAGACAAATCATGGCACAGAACGGGCGACCTCTCGTGGTGGATGCGGATGCCCACGTCATCGAGACCGAACGAACCTGGGACTACCTCGAAGGATCCGACAAGAAGTTCCGGCCCCAGCTTTTCGGCGCCGCCGACATGGACAAGCAGTACTGGGTGCTGGACGGAAAGATACGGGGCGCGCGTTTCGCCACCTTGAGCGAACAGGAGCTCGACGCGTTGTCGGACAAGGCAGGCCGGCGCTTCACCACGCCCCAGGCCTCGCGCGAGCTCGACGACGTGGACTTGCGCCTGTCGCAGCTCGACGAGCTGGGGGTGGACGTCCAGGTGATGCACAACACCATGTGGATCGAGCGGGTGGCGGACCACGTGGACGCCGAGACGGCGCTGTGCCTGGCCTGGAACCGCTGGATGGCCGACGTCTGGAAAGCCGGGCAGGGCAGGCTGCGGTGGTCCTGCGTCATACCCGCCATGGACCTGAACGAGGCGCTGCCACAGATACGCTTCGCCCGCGAGCATGGCGCGGTGGCGGTGTGCATGCGGCCCTACGAAGGCGACCGGCATCTGGTGGACCCGTACTTCTATCCGGTGTTCGAGCTGGCCTCGGAGCTGGACATGGCCATCGGCGTGCACATCGCCAACGGCAGCGCCGGACTGATCTCGCACTTCCGGCCCCGCTACGACAACACCGGCGGCTTCGCGCCGTTCCGGGTCCCCACGGTGGTTACGTGCCTGTCCCTGATCATGAGCGAGGTGCCGCGCATCTTCCCCGACCTTCGCTGGGGCTTCATCGAGTCCTCGGCCCAGTGGGTGCCCTGGATCGTCAACGAAGCGAGGCGCCGCTCGGGCAAGGCGGAGTATCCCGACAATCCCTTCAAGGAGTACAACGTCTACGTCACCGCCCAGACCGACGACGACTTCCCCTTCGTGCTCAAGTACGCGGGCGACGACAACCTCGTCATCGGCACCGACTACGGCCACACCGACTCTTCCAGCGAGGTGGACGCCATCACCAAATTCAAGGGCGACCCCACGGTGGCGGACGAGCCCAAGCGGAAGATCCTGAGCGACAACCCCATGGCGCTCTACGGCATCGCATGAACCGAAAGGAGAACGGCAATGTCCGGCAACGGAACCAGCATGGTAGTGGATTCGGACGCCCACGTGGTGGAGACCGAGGCGACGTGGGACTATCTGGATGCGTCGGAGAAGAAGTATCGTCCCCAGCTCTTCGGCTCCCCGGAGGATATGACCACCCAGTACTGGGTACTGGACGGCAGGGTGCTGGGCTTCCGGTTCCAGAGCCTGAGCGAGCAGCAGCTCGATGAGGTGTCGGCCAAGGCCGGCCGGCAGATGCAGACGCCCCAGGACGCCCGGGAGCTGCGCGACGTGCAGTTGCGCCTCGATCACCTGGACGAGCTCGGCATCGATGTCCAGGTGCTGTACAACACCATGTGGATCGAACAGGTGACCGACCACGCCGACGCCGAGATCGCCCTGTGCGGAAGCTGGAACCGCTGGATGGCGGACGTGTGGAAGCAGGGCGGCGGGCGCCTCCGGTGGATCTGCGTGGTGCCGGCCATGACCATGAGCGAGGCCCTGGAGCAGATCCGCTTCGCCCGGGAGAACGGCGCGGTGGGCGTGTGCCTCCGTCCCTTCGAAGGTGACCGGCACCTGGTGGATCCGTACTTCTACCCGATCTTCGACGAGGCCCAGCGGCTCGACATGATGATGGGCATCCACATCGCCATCGGCAGCCCCAAGATGGCGTCGCAGTTCCGGCCCCGCTACGACAGCGGCGGCGGACTGCCGGTGTTCCGCATCCCCACGGTCTCCACCTGTTTCACGCTGATGATGAGCGAGGTGCCCAAGATGTTTCCGGATCTGCGCTGGGGGTTCATCGAGTCCTCCGCCCAGTGGGTGCCGTGGGTGGTGAACGAGACCATCCGGAGATCGGGCACGGCCGAATACCCGGAAAACCCCATGAAGGCGTTCAACGTCTACGTGTCGGCCCAGACCGACGACGACTTCCCCTACGTGCTCAAGTACGCCGGCGACGACAACATCGTCATCGGCACCGACTACGGCCACACCGACGCTTCCAGCGAGGTGGACGCGTTCACGATCTTCAACGGCAACGACACCATTTCGGCGGAACAGAAACGGAAGATCCTGAGCGACAACGCCAAGGCGCTCTACGGGCTGTAAGGGGCTGTCGAATCTTGCGCCCTTCGACTTCGCTACGCTACGCTCAGGACGAAGGGGGTGGTGTGCTGAGCCTTGGATAGTGTCACCTTCCCGTTCGTCCTGAGCGTAGCGCAGCGAAGTCGAAGGGCGCCATCTAGGACGGTCCGGGTTGGGACGAAGGCCGGGACCGCCCATGCGGGGTCCCGGCCTTCGTGCGTTCGGGCGCGGTGGAAGGGGTCAGCCCCTGAACGGGCTCGTGACCTGGTAGCAGAAGCTGTTGAAGAGCGGGGTGGCGGTCACGCCGGTCCAGGTGAAGAGTTTCCCCTCGGCGAAGAAGATGTGCATGCCGCAGTCGAACACCAGGACGACCCCGGCCAGGACGGCCACGGTGATGCCGATGACCGTGGGCCACTTCTCGCCCGCGCTCTTGAGATAGAGCAGCGCCGCCAGCCCGATGCCGAACTGAAAGCCCACCAGCCAGATGGCGGCGGCGAAGCCGAGGATCCAGCCGATGATGTTGGCGGTGCGGCGCCGTTCTTCGGCCGGGTCCAGGGGCTCGGCCTCCCGCCCCGCCAGCGAAGGGTCGGCGAGCCCCGGCTCGTCCTCGCCGGCGGGGACGGCCTGCTCCGGCCGCCCCAGAATTTCTCGCCCAAGCTGGATCGCCAGCAGCGTCGCCGTGGGCAGGCCGATGAGCCAGGCCATGAGGCTGGCCTGCAACTCCCAGCCGTAGGCCTGCCACAGCGCCCACGTCATGACCAGGAACAACCCGCCGGTGAAGGCGATGGAGAAGCGTCGGGAGCTCATGGCGCGGTCTCGCTCGTGCGCTTGCGCCGGTCGCGGATCACCGGAAAGGCGATGCTGGCCAGGATGACGCACAGGATGATCAGCACGCCCGGCCGCGCGAGGAAGCCGAAGTCGTAGCGGGAGTAGGTGATCCACAGGTAGTTGTCCGCCAGCCGCCCCAGCACCAGGCCCAGCAGCAGCGCCGGCCGGGACCAGCCGAACATCACCATGAGCCAGCCCAGGGCGCCGAAGACCAGGGTGACGAGGATGTCGCCGAAGCTGTTGGTGTGGGTGTAGGAGCCGAGATAGATGAACAGCAGCAGCGGCGGGATCAGCAGCGTGCCCTTGATGCGCGTGAGCCGCGCCAACTGGTTCAGGAAGAGGAAGCAGACCGACACCGTGATGACGTTGGACACCACCAGCACCCACACCAGCGAGAAGGTGACGTCCAGGTCCTTGGTCAGCATGGAGGTGCCGGGACGCAGGCCCAGGATCAGGAACGCCCCCAGCAGGATGGCGGTGGTGACGTTGCCCGGGATGCCGAAGGCGATGGTGGGGATGAGCGCGCCCCCGAGGGTCGAGTTGTTGGCCGCGCCGGGGCCCAGGACGCCTTCGATGACACCGGTCCCGACCTTGTCCTGCTTGCCCGATGACTGCATGGCATGGGCGTAGGCCACCCACTGGGACACCGGTCCGCCCATGCCCGGGATGATGCCGATGTAGGTGCCCATGGCGCTGCACCGGACCACCAGCCACCAGTGGCGCAGCGCGTCCTTGACGCCCTCGAGCACGCCGCCGAGGCGCCCGACGTGGGCCTGGGCGATGCTGCCGCCCTTGGTGGCGAGGTCGATGATCTCGGGTATTGCGAACAGCCCCACCGTGGCCGGCACCAGCCCGATGCCGGCGCCGCCGGTCTCGCCGCCGCCCCAGAGATACATGGTGCCGAAGGTAAAGCGTTCGGTGGCGGTCTGCATGTCCAGCCCCACCAGCGAGAACATGAAGCCCAGGCCCCCGGCGGCCAGACCCTTGATCACGCTGCCGCCGCTCAGCGCGCCCACGAAGGTGACCCCGGCCACCGTCAGCATAAAGAACTCCGGGGTGCCCAGGGCCAGCACCAGCGGTGTGACGATAGGGATGGCCACGGCGATGGCGCCGGCGCCGATGAGCGCTCCCATGAGCGAGCTCATGAGCGAGGCGCCGAGGGCCCGGCCGGCCTCGCCCTTCTTGGCCATGGGGTGGCCTTCCACGATGGTGGAGGCGGTGGAACCTTCGCCGGGGATGCCGAAGAGGATGGAGGTGATGTCGCCGGTGGTGGCGGTGACGGCCATCATGCCGAGGAGGAAGGAAAACGCCTCCACCGCGTCCATCTTGAGCTGGAACGCGAACCCGAGCATCAGGGCCATGGTGACCGGTCCGCCGAGGCCCGGCAGCATGCCTACCGCGAAGCCGATGAGGTTGCCCAGCAGCAGGTAGCCGAAGGCCGGCCAGGAGAATACCCGGACGAAGCCCTCCAGCGAGGCCGCGCCGATCTTCCCGGCCATGCCCTGGGCCAGGAAGATCCAGACCGCCACGGCCGCCAGAAAGGCGAGCCAGCCCAGGCTACGTTTGAGGGTCACGATAAGGGGGTCCGGTGATACCCGCGCCAAGATGGCGTCCTTCGACTTCGCTCCGCTACGCTCGGGACGAACGGTTGTGCAAGACTCTGCCGTTCGTCCTGAGCCCTTCGACAAGGCTCAGGACAGGCGTAGCGAGTCCCGAGCCTTGTCGAAGGGCGAGCGAAGCCGAAGACCGCGAACGGGTTCAGGGCTTCTGTGCCATGGCCTTCAGGATCTCCAGGGCTTCGGGGTCGCGCTTCTGGATCTCCACCACCTTGTCGATGATGGACTGGGCCGCGGCCGCGTTCAGCGACACGAGGTCGAAGCCGATGGCCTTCTTGAAATGGGCGATCATCTCCTTGTCCTTCAGGAACCGGTCGAAGCTCGCCGCCGTGGTGTTGAAGACGTCCTTAGAAACCCGCGCCGCGTAGACCCAGCCCCGGCGGACGCCGCCGAGGTAGGCCAGCAGCTCCATGGCCCGGTAGTTGGGGTCCTTCTTGATGGATTCACCCTTGAGCTCCTGGACGATCTCGTAATAGGTGGGAAGGTCCGGCAGGCGCGGGTCGCGGATGATCTTGCCGTCCTGGACGGTCCCTTCCTGGGCGAGGGGCACCACCGCGCCTTCCTCCACCATGGGCAGCACCGCGGCGAAGTAGCCGCTCTGGCTGTCATTGGTCATGTTGAGCTCACCCCGGCGGATGGCCGCGCGCATGTCGCCGCTGCTGCCGTAGCCGGTGACCAGCTTGTGGTCCTGGTCGAGGATCTTCAGCAGTAGCCGCGGCAGCATGGAACGGGGGCTCTGGATCGACGTGGTGCCGAAGAAGATCTTCTTCTTCAGCCCGGCCAGCTCGGTGCCCTTGGTGATGCCCAGGTCCTTGCTGACGAAGGTGACGGTGGTTTCCCGCACCCCGCCCAGCCACTGGAGCTTGGCGAGTTCGAACTTGACCTTCTTGGGCTTGAAGATGCTGTCGGTCACCGAGGTGGAGAACTGCCCGATGATGGTGCCGTCGGCGGGTGCGGAGTTGTAGACCCAGTTCTCGCCCACGATGCCGCCGCCGCCGGGCATGTTCTTGATGATGGTGGTGGGGTTGCCCGGGATCTGCTTTCCGATGAACGGCAACATCTGGCGCGCCATGATGTCGGCGGCTCCGCCCACGGAGTAGGGGATCAGGATGGCGACGGTCTTGCCTTTGAAAGAGACCTCGGCTCCGTGAGTCGGAGTGACGAGGACGATGAACAGGGCCGCGATTACGGCCGCAAGGGATGCGGAACGTCGGTTCATTGGATGCTCCTTCCTGGGTTGGTCCAGTGTTCTTCTATGGCGGGTGGACTCCACGTGTCAACCACAAATCCCGGCCCGGTGTGGATTTGACAACCTCCGGTGCTTCGGTTAAGAACCCCTAGACTTCGAAGCACAGCAAGCTTCGAAGCGAAGAATCCCCAGAGAATCCGACACAGAGAATCCAACACTTTACGAGAGAGGTGACACATGCCCAAGAGCCTGGGATCGTTTCTGGAAGACTGCCGGCGAGAGATTCCCAACGAGGTGGTCCACGTGACCAAGCAGGTGGACCCGGCCCACTACGACGTGAGCGCGCTCATCAAGCACCTCGATGCGGAGAGAAAGTTTCCCATCCTGGTTTTCGACAACCCGTTGGACCTTCACGGGAAGCCTTCCGACATCAAGCTGACCATGAACTGCGAGATCTCGCAGGGCAAGACCCAGGTCGCTCTCGGGATGGACAGGAACATGAGCCGGGAGGCCATGACCGACCGCTGTCTGGAGCTCGAGGAGCATCGTATCGCCCCGGTGGTCATCGAACGCGACCAGGCGCCCGTCATGGAGAACGTCCAGAGCGGCAAGGACGTGGATATCTACCAGATTCCCATCATGCGGCATCACTACATGGACGGCGGCCCCTACATCGTCATGTCCACCATCACCAAGGAACGGACCTCCGGAATCTACAACTGCTCGTACCATCGGATGGAGATCAAGTCGCCCCAGAGCACGGCGTTGTACGCCTCGCCGCGCCACCTGTGGAAGATCTTCAGGGACTACGAGGACAACAACATGGAGTGTCCCGTGGCCACCGTCCTGGGGCACCATCCGGCCTACCACATGGGCGCCTGTTACAGCGGCCCGTTCGAGGTGAGCGAGTTCGAGATCATCGGCGGCTACATGCAGGAGCCCCTGCGGCTCACGCCGTCCTCCACCTGGGGCGACAACTTCCTCATACCCGCGGACGCCGAGCTGGTCATCGAAGGCCTGCTGCAACCCAACAAGCGCGTCGTGGAAGGTCCCTTCGGCGAGGCCCCGGGCTATCTCGGGCCGCAGCGCTATACCACTTGCGTGGACTACAAGGTCACGGCGATGAACTGGCGCAAGGGCGCCATGTTCCAGTCCATCATCACGCCGGAGGGTGACAAGCCCTGGATGGATCTGCCGCGGGAGGGCGCCTACCTGCGGCGTTGCCGCGAGGCGGTGCCGGGGGTGACGGCGGTGTGCAAGATGGGCCGGCACGCCCACTACAACGTGTTCATCTCCATGAAGAAGATGTCCGAAGGCGATCCCGGCCGGGCGGCGGCCGCGGCGCTGACCTTCGACCATACCAAGAACGTCTTCGTCTTCGACGAGGACATCAATGTCTACGACTCCACGGATATCCTGTGGGCCCTGGCGACACGGGTGCAGCCCCACCGTCAGGTGTCGATCCTGAAGCCGCTCTTCCGCGGCAACTTCCTGGACCCCTCGCTGGTGGACGAGATCAAGACCTCCGGCATGATCGTGGATGCCACGCGGCCGCTGGACCGGCCGTTCTCGCCGGTGTCGAAGGTGCCGGACGAGGCCATGCAAAGGATCAAGATCGAGGATTTCATACCGGGAGAGATCCTCTCGCACATTCCCATAGACCGCACCACCTATTGGTCCTAGTGGACTGTAAGGTTGTTGTCGATCGATAAGTTACAGGCCACTGGTGAAAGGAAAGCTTCATGGGTCAGGCTGTTGAAGTGACGTGTCCGAAATGCAGTGAAAAGTTCGTCGTGAACCCGCACATGCTGGGGTCCGGAATGGAGTTTCATTGTCCCTTCTGTGACGTGTATTTTCGCGAGGAAGAGAGCCCGAACATCTGGAAATAGGAGAGCTCGTCGCAGCACGACTTTTCCGATCTCAGGCGCCTTTTCGGTTTCCGGCAGGCGCTGGCAAGCGTTGAGGCCGCCGATGCGCCCGAGGCCGTCCTGGTGGGCGGGCCGGAGCGCATCGACGGCGGCCGGGTAGGCATACTCCCGGGCTCCTTCAATCCTCCCACTATCGCTCACCTGGAGTTGGCCCGGGCGGCCCGGCGCCGCTTCGACCTGGACCACGTCGTATTCTCCCTCAGCAGCGTCATCGTCGACAAGGAACGGGTCGAGGGCCTGATCCGCGAGGACCGCCTCCTGCTGCTGTCCCTGATGGCGCGGGAGCATCCCTGGGCCGCGGTGGCGGTGATCAACCGCGGCCTCTACTCCGAACAGGTCCCCGCTTTCGCGGCAAGCTTCGGCGGCGCGGCGGAGCTGTGGTTCATCGTGGGCATGGACAAGGTGCTCCAGATCTTCGATCCGAAATACTACGATGACCGCGACGGCGCTCTGAACGCGCTGTTCGCCCACACGCGGCTCATTGCCGCCAACCGCGAGGACTGGGACGGCGGGGACCTGCGGGCGCTGCTGGAGCAGCCCGAGAATCTCCCGTACCGGGACCGGGTCCGTCCGTTGTCGCTTCCCGCCCATCTCAAGGACCAGTCCTCCAGCGCGGTGCGGCGCGGAGTCGAGGGCGGTTCCGCCTGGGAGGAGACGCTCCCCGCGGCGGCTCGGGCGTTCATCGCCGCCACCGGCGCGTTCCGGGACCGGTACGACCTGCGCGCGGCGGCCATCGACGCGCTCTACCCACTGCGGCAATGGGCGGAAGCGGAGGTGCCGCTGGAGCCCCTCCTGGCCCGGACGGCGGAACCCGGCAAGGCCGGCGAGGCGGTGCGTGAGCTCCTGCGCACGCCGATGGCCCCGGAGTCTCTCAAGGACCAGCTCCGAAGTCTCGGCCTGACGCGTTCCGGCGGATATGCGAATTAGGGAAGCTCTGATCAATTGCCGCCCGCACAAACTGATCAGAGTCTCCTTAACCAGACACCACACTTGCAGGTTGTTGAAGACTCCATGTGACGCCCTTGTCGTAGCGGGCTTCTCAACAACCTGCTGGGTCAGAAGGCGGTGATCGGTTGGTTGCCCGCGGTGATGTGGCAGACGGGCATCTCCTCGGCGTTGTGGGCGTAGCCGACGGCGCCAAGCCGGTCCACCATGATGACGCCGGCTTGCCCGCCGGTGTGCTCCGACAACAGCCCGACCGCCTTTTGAGCGGCCTCCTTGGGGGAACGGCCGGAGCCCAGCAGGTCCACCGAGGTCTTGGCCAGCACCATCTTGATGATGGCTTCACCCAGTCCCGTGCACGAAGCCGCTCCGGCGGCGCCGGCGTAGGTGCCGCAGCCGATGAGGGGCGTGTCGCCGACCCGGCCGGGGAGCTTGCGCGGCGTGCCGC
>Ga0209022_1003673_pt1 | contig 10534 bp, 9 predicted proteins | sample PinacodermPK_FD_187300 | JGI IMG/M metagenome (GOLD analysis project Ga0209022, IMG submission 187300) | Host-associated microbial community of the marine sponge Aplysina aerophoba from Gulf of Piran - sponge pinacoderm, lysed by proteinase... | ecosystem: Host-associated > Porifera > Sponge >... | reverse complement strand
TTTGACAAAATCATAAAGTTCGCTAAATTCTTCTTCGGTTTCTCCTGGAAATCCTACCATCACCGAAGTACGGATAGTGATATGAGGGATATAGTTACGTAGTTGCAAGAGTGTTTGACTCAGCTGAGAACGTGTTACACCTCGATTCATCCGCTTCAATACCTGACTGCTGCCATGCTGCATGGGTACATCAAGATATGTGACCAGCTTCCTCGATTGAGCAAAATATTCCAAGAAATCCGTTTTGATGTTCTCTGGATACATATACAACAATCTTATCCAAGAAAGTGTGTCCACACCTTCGAGTTCGCAAAGAAGATCCAGTAAATCATCTGATCCACGATCTCTGCCATAGGCAGCAAGATCTTGGGCAATAAGATTGATTTCTTGAATGCCTTGTTTACCAAGATTATGGCATTCTTGAACAATACTATCTATACTTCGTGAACGGAGGCGTCCTCGAATAGCTGGAATGATACAAAAGGCACAGTTATGTTGACAACCTTCTGCTACCTTCACATAAGCACTATGAGCTGTAAGGGTATTGATGCGTGGACTGAGATGGTCATACAGATGAGGATTGTCTTGGGTAAAGATATGACGTCTTTGCGGATTATCTTGATCGTCTTGCCACATCTTAAGAATTTTAGGGAGTTGAGAAAATTGATGACTCCCAAGAAATATATCCACCTCAGGTAGTCCTTTGGCTAGTTGGGCTCGGTAGCGTTGACTCAAACAACCACTCACCACTAAAGTCACAGGACGTTCGCGTTTGTAGGCAGCCATCTCCAAGATGGTATCAATGCTTTCTTCTTTAGCTGCTTGGATAAAACCACAGGTATTGACAACGATCAACTGAGCTTCTTTAGGATCTGTACAGTAATTCCATCCTTCTTTGACCATCGATCCCAACATCACTTCAGCATCCACACGATTACGTGCACAACCCAGTGTGATAAGGTGCATGTTTTTTTGGCTATGCTGAAAAGCTGGAGCCTCTATGCGGAGTGTGCTAGGCATATAGGTGTTCTTATCTACGACGTATATGATTTTTAAACGTGTGGTTGATAGGAAAGAAGACAGTGCCGATCTATCTATGGAAAATAGGAGGTATGCTGGCTAAACTTGCTAAAGTTAAAGAGAAGTTGAGAATAACAAGATAAGATAAGGGCGTGGGCTCGTTTGGCAATATGTTTAGCGATGTGTTTGTGGTTCTTAGACGCTATGATAGACGTTTATATTATAGACACAAGATTATAGACACAGGATTATAGACACAGGGAGCTATAAGGTAAGCCTACTGAGTATGATAAAACCACAAACCTTCCCATTTAGGATCATCAGTCTGTCATAATAATCTTATGGACACAAGTCCTTCTTTGAAAATTGTTTCCATGAGAGTTATCCAGTACCTTAAAGTGAGGAATTGTTTGCCAAAGTGTTGAGATAGTTATGTGGAGATGATCCTCTATATTGTCTTAATTATGAGGGAGAATTGTATATATGAGTGATCCAATTATCACATCGACAGGTGAGAAGCAAGAGCCAGAGGAATTAAAGTCCTCTGGTGAGCATGCTGTTTCCGGTGTGTCTAGTAAGGTGAAGAAGAAGCAAGAAAATCCTCTTTTTTCATTGATTTTTAATGTTGCTATTCCTTCTCTTATTCTTTCAAAGTTAAGTGCAGATGAGCATCTGGGTCCTGTGTGGGGTTTGGTGGTGGCGTTAGCATTTCCCATATGCTATAGCCTTTGGGATATTCTTTATAGAAAAGATGTGAGTTTAATAGCCATCCTGGGATTGGTGAATGTTTTACTTACCGGTGGTTTTGGTTTGATGAAGCTTGATGGCTTATACTTTGCCATCAAAGAAGCGAGTATTCCCACTGTATTAGGCATAGTGGTCTATGTTTCCACCCGTCGAAAGAATATGGTTATACGCAAGTTATTTGTTAATGATTATATTATGAATGTGTCACGTATTCAGCAGGCTTTGCAAGCTAAGGGTTGTGCGCAGGATTTTGATAAGCTGCTTAAGCGTTTTGGCCGGTATGTAACTATGAGTTTTGCGTTAAGTGCTGTTTTGAATTTTTTGTTAGCTTACTTTATTTTGCGCAGTCCTACGAGTACTGATGCTTTTAATGAAGAATTAGCTTTGATGACTCTTTTGAGTTATCCCGTGATTGTTTTGCCAGCGTTAACGGTTATGGGGGTAAGTATGTTTCACTTTTTTCGCTCTATCACTCAACTCACCGGACTGAAAATGGAAGATATTATGGCACATAAAGCCATACCCAAAAAACACCCCTCTTGACAACGTAACAAAAGGAGAGTCTAGATGGTTGGTGATGAGGGATATATCAGTATTGATGGCAAAATAACGGCTATTAAGGATGGCCATATTCCTCCATTGGATCGCAGTTGGTTGTTTGGTGATCGTCTTATTGAGACGATGGTGGGTTATGGAGATCGTCTATGGAACTTTGCGTCTCATCAAAAACGCCTACGACTTTCAGCTAAAAAGTTAGGATTTTCTATTCCTTGGTCAGATGAAGATCTCAAACAGGAATGTCAGCGTTTATTGCAACATTTGCAGGTGCCAAAAGCTTTTGTGCGTTTGATGATCAGTCGTGGAGAAGGCTTTGGTTTATGGCCTTCAAAGCACAGCCCTCATCGTTATATCTATGCTCTTAAGGCTATGGCCGTAGAGAAAGCTATCTATTCACGTGGTCTACATCTCCTCAGTTGTAAAACCACCTGGGGCTCAGTGACTGGCCATAAAACCGGTTATTATCTCCCAGCTATCACGGCTTTGCAAGCCCTTGATGATACTAAGGCTGATGATATTCTTTGGCTAGCTTCTCCTACAAACTGCGGTGATGTCTTAGCTAGTAAGCAACACTATCATATACTTGAGAGTTCTTCGGCACATATTGTCTGTATAGACAAAGGATCTATTATTATTCCTGGACTAGAAGAGTGGGGGATATTTCCAGGTATCACTGTTGCAGAAATCAAAGACATATGTCGTCTTGATGGTATAGAAGTGGCAGAAAAATTCATCACTTATGAAGAATTTTCAAGTATGAATGGCTGCTTTTTGTGTTCTTCTGTTAGAGGCCTTGTACCGGTATCAAAGGTGGATGATATATCTTTTCAAACCACAGCTAAAGACAGTCTATTTTGGTCTATTTTTGATCTTTATTATAAAAAACGCCCTATTCATCCTCTTGATAACTTATCACAGCTCACTGTATCTTAGGCACAAAGAGATGAAAGATGAAGTTCTGCTCTTAAAGGTTTTAAAAAAACGTTTAAGCAGAGGATCGTAGGGATGGTGCTTTAGTAAAGTTATGGCGATGTGATGAGTGTTGAGAGGAGTTTAGGTGTTGGCTAGTAGTAGCTCTTTTTTGAGAACGTCCTTGGTTCTTTTGCTTAGATACATGCTTAGATACATGCTTAGATACATTCTGAGAAAGATCTTGGGAGCTTCTCTTAGGAATAAGAATATATTTCTCTGCTTGCTTTAAGGCTTGCGGATTTTGGAGATCTGCTAATATAAGAGCTGCCAGCTCAGGGTAGTTGATGGTGTAGCTATGGTCTTCAATGGCAGCTTTAAGTTTCATAAGACGTTCTTCATGCTTGTCTTTTGTTGGCATGGTAGCAGCTACAGCTCCATTTATTCTGGTTTTTGCTGCTAGCGCATTGTGACCAGAAGGAGAGCTGATATGTTTGGGTGGTGAAGTGATGTTCATCGTCTAGACCCTTAGGTACTGTTGTCTGTTTGGCACACTATATCCATAATATGAGTATATGGATAAGATGTATAGACTCATCAAGTGAGAGCTAGGGAATCATTTACCTAGCTCTCTTGTCTAGCTTTTAGGTTAGTCAGATAAACAACACTATCTTGGAGTTGTTAATTCTTTGAATTGATGTAGTGAATAGCTTTATCATTGGGATCTACATTCTTTACCAATCTTTTTTCAAGATGCTCAGATAATCCGTTGAGAAGATCGGCAATGTTTTGATAGTAATCACCATCACGTAATTTGACACGAGCTTTGTAATTTCCTGAAAGTAACTGAGTGAGTTGTCTTTGAAAAGCAATGGTGGGACCAATCATACGATGAGAATGAACCATACAGATTAACACCGTTGTGATGACATATACGATTATAAAAACAAGCAGCCACTTGATAGTCATATTCCAGTTTTCAAGTAAGCTTGTTTGTTTTTCACCTAATGTTTGAGACGTTTGAGTATTATGAGTATCAGCTACATTAGCTGACTCATTGACTGTGGTTATCTCAGATATGTAATCAGATATGTTACTGGCATCATACAAATTGGTAAATAAATCATTGAGCTGAAAATAGATGATTAAGCATGAAGCTAAACCAAAGAATATCGTGATAGTGAGGATATTGATGACCAACTCGATTTGTGCACGAGGCTTTAAAAGCAAGTTTCTTAATCGACGTTGAGATCTGCCTGATGGCATAGCTTTTGGTACAGTTTTTTGGGACTTAGTCGACGATTTTCTTTTTACCAATTTGCTCATTTCCATAGGATATTCACCTCGTTTTAAAGATTTTCATATAGTAGGGGCTGTGAGCATGTATCCCTCATATTGTAACGTATACTGTCTTTGCCCCTGTCGGCAGTAACAGCGGTTGGGTTTATTTTCTTAAAGGTAATAAGTGAGATAAAAATAGAAAATCTTAACTCTCAAAGCTCTGTCTATAGAAGCTAGTAACATGCCAGGAAGCATATTCTATCATCACAGCCCTGGCTTTTTTTCTGTATTTGGATACGTTGTGTATTCCTTATATATGATATATAAGCTGATCAAACAGCCCAAGACACTTATATTCCACACCTCTCTTGGCCACACCTCTTGGCCACACTTCTTGCCACAAGAGCTGTAGAGAGCACCTGTGGCAGACATTGCAACACACACTTTTTCATACACTTTTTTTATGTACTTTTTTATGTACATGGCGCGTGTACATGGCGCGGCAATGGTGTTGTGGTTATTTTTGAGTAGGAGAGAGGCCTACAGCGTCTTTGCGTGAAAGCTTGAGACGGCCTTGTCTGTCAATATCAATCACTTTGACCATAATCTCTTCTTGCTCACCAACTATGTCGCTTACCTGATTAACACGGCGGTTTTCGAGTTGAGAAATATGAACTAAGCCTTCAAGACCAGGTTTGATTTCTACAAAACAGCCAAAGTCCACAATTTTTGTTACACGCCCAAGGTAGATTTCACCAACTTCCGGGTCGCTGATGATGTTGCGGATAATAGATTTAGCAGCTTCAGCGGAGGTTGAGTCAGGAGAGACAATACTGATGACGCCACTGTCTTCAATATCAATCTGTACCCCAGTATCAGCGACAATCTTTTTGATGGTTTTACCACCAGAACCGATAATATCGCGAATTTTATCCACAGGAATTTTGAGTTTAAATATCTGTGGAGCAAGAGAAGATATTTTGTGGGGTGTGTCTATGGTGGTGTGCATGGTCTCAAGGATGCTAAGACGAGCTTTCTTGGCTTGATCTAAAGCTTTAGAGAGGATTTCTTCGCTGATACCCTCGATTTTGATATCCATTTGTAAAGCCGTGATGCCATCTTTGCCACCACAAACCTTAAAGTCCATATCGCCGAGATGATCTTCATCGCCGAGAATATCTGTAAGGACACAGTAATCATTACCTTCTTTCACCAGTCCCATGGCAATACCAGCAATGGGCTCTTTGAGAGATACACCGGCATGCATTAAAGCCATACTGGTTGCACATACTGTGGCCATACTCGATGAACCATTGGATTCCAATACCTCTGAAACCACCCGTATCACATAACCAAAATCTTCGAGATCCGGTAACGTATGATTAAAAGCTTTGCGAGCTAAAGCACCATGGCCAATCTCACGTCGAGACGTGGAACGAGGCATGGATGCCTCTCCCACAGAAAATTGTGGAAAATTGTAATGCAGCATAAATTTCTCATCAGCATCCTTGTCATACAATGTTTCAAAACGCAATTTATCACCAGGAGCTCCTAAAGTTACTGAGGCAAGAGCTTGAGTTTCTCCTCGGGTAAACAGAGAAGATCCATGGCTACGATTCAAAATACCTACCTCACAAGAAATATCACGGATAGCATCCATAGCACGGCCATCGATACGCTGTTTGTGATCCAGTATTTGGCTGCGAAGATAGTGGTGTTTTAATTTAGCAATAGCAGCACTGCTTACAGCTTCGCTGACGTCTTCGCTATCTTCAAAAGCTCCATGAACAGCTTCCGTTATGGTTTTATGAGCTAAAGCTAGTTTTTGAACACGCTCTTGTTTGGCTCGGGTAGCAAAAGCCTCTTTAATGGTCTCACTGCCGAGCTCTTTAACCTTGTTATAGACATGCTCAGAAATCTCTTGAGGCGTAAAGACCATCTTGGTTTTACCTATCTTTTCTTGGACCTCAAGCTGCATATCCCAAAGAGGCTGCATCGTTTTGCGTGCAAAAGCAATAGCTTCAAGCATTTTCTCTTCACTAAGAAAGTCTGCTGATGCTTCCACCATCAACAGAGCAGAAGGCTTTGCAGCAACAATCAAGTCAAGAGCATTAACATGACCTTGCCCTGGATTAACAGCAAACTCACCATCAAGTATGCCGATATTTAAAGCAGCAATAGGGCCATTAAAAGGGATATCACTGATCATCAACGCTGTGGATGCTCCCACCATTGCAAGAGGAATAGGCGAGTAACCGAGCTCGTAAGACATCACCGTGCATTGCACAACGGTGTCATTAAGAAAACCTTCAGGAAAACAAGGACGAATTTGACGATCAATCACCCGAGCCACCAATGTTTCTGGATCACCTGGACGTCCTTCACGTTTCTTGTATCCTCCAGGAATACGTCCTGAAGCATAGAGTTTTTCCGTGTAATCAACTCCAAGCGGAAAAAAATCCTGTTGAGATCGAGGCTCTCGTGATGCACACACTGTAACGAGTACTTGAGTTCCACCCGATGCCACCATGACAGAACCACCTGCTTGCTTGGCAAATTTATTGAATGTAAAACTCCAATTCTGCTCACCAATGCGAACATCTTTGATCAATGACATAAGGTTTCCTTAGCTAAAGTAATGAAAAGTAAAAAAGGGATGGATAAGCACTAAAGGTAAATATAATGCGTAAACCAACCAAAGGATTTCTACACGTAGGTAGCCATCAAAGGATGGTGCTGAAATGGTTTTGCGCTTAGTGCAATACCGCGTTATCTGTATGTGTATCTGTTATGTAACGTATTTCTTTTCGAATGCTTTGAATGGTATATGTTTATTTACGTAAACCCAAGCGACTAATCAAATCTTGATAACGATGCAAGTCATGCTTCTTGAGGTAAGAAAGCAGTCGTCTTCTCCGGCTCACAAGTTTTAAAAGACCAGTCTTAGAATGATGGTCCTTTGAATGCTTAGAAAAGTGCGTGTTGAGATACTTAAGACGATGGGTAATCAATGCAACCTGTACTTCACATGAAGCACTATCAGAAGGATGACGGGCAAATTCACTAAGAATTTGCTTTTTGATCTGGGCCTGGTTGTTATTTGAGGTAGCGTTCATAGTCTGGCTCTTTGTAATAGTTATGTGTAATAGTTATGTGTAATAGTTATGTGTGTAATGTTCCACTGTTACTTAAGTCTAGGTAGTCTATGAGTAATTGAGTGAGTTGAGTTTTTTTTGTTTGCTTGCTTGTTTTGTTTTATTCATATTTTCTTACTTATTTTTTACTCATAGTTTGACAGTTGTCTGTCTCTTTTTGCTTGTCTCTTTTTATCTGTTTCTTTGTCGTCGTCTCTTTATATTTGGTAGAGGTAGATTTGCAAGTTTGGATGTAGGAAACCGTCTGATAATGCAGAGTTATTTTCTTTTTCTTCTTCTGTTTCTTCTTCTGTTTCTTCTTCTTCTTCTTCTGTTTCTTCTTCCATTCCCATTCTTCAAGCATATGATTGCAAGTTTATACTGTTTAAGATGTTATAGCAAGTTGTTGAGACATCCTTGTGAAGTTAGCTTAGAGCTAGAGTTAGAGCTAGAGCTAGAGCCGAGACATATTGCTTTGAGAGATTGCGTGTTGCTTGAGAGCAAATTTTCTAAGTTTTTCTCTGAGATGGCTATGGTGGGTTGCCATGATACGAATGGCTAATAGTCCTGCGTTAAAAGCACCATCAATGGCCACAGTAGCAACAGGGGTACCTTTAGGCATCGAGACGATGGATAAAAGAGAATCCATACCTCTAAGATGTTTCAAAGCAATGGGTACTCCAATGACAGGAACGGTTGTCAGTGAAGCTACCATACCTGGTAGGTGAGCTGCTCCTCCAGCTCCCGCTATAACAACTTTGATTCCTCGTTGTTCAAGTCCTAAAGCATATTCTTGCATGTATTGTGGTGAGCGATGAGCTGAAACAATGTGCATCTCATAGCTCACAGAAAACCCCTTCAAGCAATCACAAGCTCCTTGCATAACCTTTTTATCAGAGAGTGATCCCATAATCACAGCTATCCGTGTTTCTTCTGTCGTCATGAACTTTACTTGCGAATGTGATGATGTACCTGTTGTTTCTACGTATATAAAAGATTTATATCGTTTTGTATACGTAGATGTTTATAGAGATCTTCTCTTGCTGTGAGAGCTTTTTTGAGAGCTTCTTCAGTTGATGGGGCAAGAGCATTGATATGCCCCATTTTGCGTCCTCTTCGTGCTTCTTTTTTATCATATCTATGTAAAAAAGTATCGCTATTTTGTATCAGTGGCATATGATGCTCTCCTTTTCCTATCAGATTGGTCATGGCAAAGCCAGGGCTACGCAGTCGGTAATCTATGGGCAGAGGCATGTTAAACAAGGACATAATATGAAGATCGAATTGACTGATATCCAGTGCATTCATGGAATAATGTGCAGAATTATGCACTCTTGGTGCAACCTCATTGATCCATACTGATTGATCATGTAAAACAAAAAGTTCAAAAGTAATGACTCCAATGTATTGAATATGGTGAAGCATGTGAGTGATAGCTGTCTTTAGCTTACTTAAGTGGTCTTTAAGTTCTTTTTTTGTTTCTAAAGGTCCTTTCACCCAATCGCATTGATAATCTTTTTGATAAGTTTCAACGGCAGGCAGTGTATGGATATCTCCTCTTGCATTACGTGCCATAGTGATGGCTATTTCCTTTGAAAAATCTACATATTTTTCAGCTATAAGTGGAATCATTGCATACTTGCTAAGAAATGCTGTAAGAAGGTCAAGATGATCAGGTTTTTGGGGATGGATAATAAAGGTAGCGCGCCCATCATAGCCTCCCTTGCTGGTTTTTAAAACTGCAGGAAGGGATAAGCGTTCTTTAATATACCTGACAAGCGATTCTCCCCCTTGTTGTTGTTGTGTCACATCGAGATAAGGAGTTATGGGCAGATTGTAAGAGGCAAGAAGTTTTTTTTGGCTGTGACGTCTAGCCAAGGGCTGCATGGCTGTTAGAGGGTGGGGGAGGCATGAACAAGAAGATTGTGCAAGTAGCTCTAAAGTGTTTTCCGTAATGTTTTCACTTTCAAAGGTGATAACTGTACAGTGTGTCATAAGTTTTTGAAGAGCGTCTTGATCATGGATATCTGCACAGATATGATGCTTTACAACCTCAGCAGCAGCATCATCCCTACGAGGACTGAGCACATAACAAGGAATGCCTAAGCGATGAGCACTGAAAGCAAGCATACGAGCTAGCTGCCCACCTCCAATAATGCCGAGTTTTGGGATAGATGTTGCATTCATAAGATAAGATAAGAAGTAAGAAAAAAAGTAGGGGAGTAATGATAGGGTTGTGACAAGCAACAAAAAAGACAGTTTTGGCACATAGTAATACAAGCTATAATGGAGCTTAATTGAAGAACGCTTGAGTATAAAGAGTTTTTTCTAAGTAAGATATAATAATAATGTCCCTAGCTTTTACTAAAAGCTAGGAGGGCTAAGACTAAGATAAGCTCTTAAGTAAGCCTCTCAGTTGTCCGTTAAGATGCTGTGTTGTGTTCAAGTAGCGGCTGTAGCGGTGATTCTGTGTCAGGATTTTAGGCTATGACGTTTCGTTTAAGAGTGAATTTTATGGTAATTGATAATGATTTTTGATGTTAGAATGATTCTAAAAAGCAAGTTAAGTGTATGATGGTATGAAGTCTTGAGTTAAGGATGCAGAACAAGAAAACTTTGTGCTGTGGGGGGTGTAGGGTAGTATGAAAATAGCAATCCTGGGGTAGACGGAGAGTGAAAAAACTTACTATGATATTTTGGCTATTTTCTTAAGAATAATATCTCTATAGCCAATACCATGGTATCCCATCACCTTCAAGTCAAGCAGACATGTTATAAGGACAAGCATAAAGGACAAGAGGATAGATATAACACAGTGGGTAGTTTGATGACTCAAATATCTTTTAGTGGATGGTTTATCGTCTTTTTATGTATTGCTATCAGTG
>Ga0209022_1003670_pt1 | contig 10539 bp, 6 predicted proteins | sample PinacodermPK_FD_187300 | JGI IMG/M metagenome (GOLD analysis project Ga0209022, IMG submission 187300) | Host-associated microbial community of the marine sponge Aplysina aerophoba from Gulf of Piran - sponge pinacoderm, lysed by proteinase... | ecosystem: Host-associated > Porifera > Sponge >... | reverse complement strand
CCGGTTCCGGGGCTGTCCGGGCGGGGGTGCCGGTGGTGCCCCGGGGGCCTCGGAAATGACCGCCCACGCCGGACCCCGGCGTCCCCGCCCTCGCGCGACTACCCGTACGGCAAGCCTCATCACGACTGCTCCGAGCCAGGGCGGCGCAGCGGCAACGGTGGGATGCACACGGCGGCATCGGGCGGCGTCTGGGCTCGGCGCGCGACCGGAGCCGACGATCCGGCAGGATCGCTTCCGGAGCCTTCGCCGCTTGCCGGCGGGAGGTAGCACGTCACGCCCACGACGTGCTCGGCGCCGCCGGCCAGACCCTCCCGGCGACGCTCGGCCGCCTGGTCGATCCGGGCTGCCAGCGAACCGTCCCCCAAGGCCTCCGCCATGCCGCCGGCGGCCTCGATCCGGCGGAACTGCTCCCAGGCGGCCTCGGCGAGCCGGGCGGTTCGATCCTCGGCGTACCAGGAGCCCCCGGCCGGATCGGTGACGGCGCCGAGGTCTGCCTCGTCGGCCAGCAGGTGGCTGATGTTCCGGGCCAGGCGGCGACCCCGCTCGCCGGGTGGCCCGAGCGCCACGTCCCCGAGCGCCACGTCCCCGAGCGCCACATCCCCGAGCGCCACGTCATAGGGCAGGACCGTGATGCAGTCGGCACCGCCGGCGGCCGCCGCGAACGCCGCCGTCGTGGCGCGCACGAGGTTCACGAACGGGTCCTGGGTCACGAACATGGCCTCGGAGGTGACCGCCCAGCAGCGCAGCGCTCGCCGCCCGGAGGTGGCCACGTCGCAGGCCGCCAGGGCGCGGTCCCAGAGCATCCGGGCGGCGCGCAGCTTGCAGATCGTGGCGAACTGATCGGCTGTGGCCACCAGGCGGGCCTCGATGTGCCGGGCCGCCGGCTGCGGCTCGATGCCGCCGGCCTCCAGGGCGCGCAGGTAGGCCACGCCGGTCGCCAGCATGCAGGCCAACTCCAGCGCCGGTGGCGCTCCGGCGTCTGCGTAGACGGTGGCGTCCAGGGTGACGGGCCGGGCTCCCGCCGGGCCGGCGGAATCACCGTTGCGATGCCGCCGCCGGATCGCCTGCACCAGCGGGACCAGCTGGGCGAGCGCATCGTCCACCTCGCTCAGCAGGAAGCCGTGGCGGGCCAGGGCGCCGAGCGGGTCCGCACCGGCGACCAGCCTGCCGGTCGGCGCCGCGGTGGCCAGCGCCGCGGTGGCCAGCGCCGCGGTGGCCTCTGCGGCTGCGGCGAACCAGGGGCCGCCGTCGACGAACACCCGGACCTCGGTGGGATTCACCCCGGCGAGCGCGGTGAGCAACTCACCCGGTCCCGGCGGTCGACTCAACCGCAACCAGATCGCGTTCGCGCCCCCGGCGACGTCGGAGCGGATGGTGCCGGCGGTCTCGGCCGGGTCGGTCAGGTCGTGTCGCTGGCGCAACTCCCAACGCTCGGGGACACGGTGGCCGCCGCGCGTGAACGGCGCCCCGCCCGGCAGACCCCCAGGGTCACCCGACGTGGGATGTCCTTCGGCGGTGTAGAGCGGCTCGATGTCGAGGCCTTCGGCGGTGCGACCGACGAGGGTGTCCAGCGAGTCACCGCGCAACGAGCGCCGCACGAGGTCTTCCCAGTCGCGGCGCGGGGGAGCATCGAACCGCAGCAGCGACACCACACCGTCGGAGGTCACCCCTGCAAGGGTACGACCGTCGCCGGCCGGCGCGCGAGAATTCGCCGATGCCTCCCGATGCGCCGCCCCGATCCCGCCGAGCACCGCGCCGACGCGCCGTGCCGGCCGCCCTTCTGGCTGCGGCGGTTGCTGCGGCCGTTACTGCGGCAGCCTGCGCGGCCCCTCCGATGAGCCCGACCGGCTCGCAGGAACGATCACCGTCAGCGGCCCGCAGCAAGCCCCAGCCGGCGGTTCCGGCCGAGCCCGAACGCGACAGCGGGCAGAGCACGGCGGGCGATCAATCCGCCGGCGACGGGCAGTCCGCGCCCTCGCCGGCGGGCCAAGACGGCGTGGACTCGGGCGTCAGCCCGGGCGGCGAGGCCACCGGCGGGGCTCCGGGCGACGGCACTGGCGCGGCCGGCAGCGGGGCGAGCGTCAACGACGGTCCCCGACGTGACGGCGGCGGCACTCCCCCGGCGGGATCCAGTTCGGCGGGCAGCACCAGCGGCAACGACGGCGCCGGTGCCGGCGAGGGCGCCTCGGCACCGCCGATCGCGTCCCCGGGGCCGCGCTTCCCCGAGCCCTTGGGCTCGACACTCACCCGGTTGGCCGAACTCCCGGTGCCGCTGGCCGTGGCGTTCAGGTCCCAGGAGCCGGAGGCGCTGTATGTCGCCCTGCGCCACGGCGAGGTGGTGCGCCTGACCGCCGACGGCGGTCGCGCCGACTCCTCGGTCACGCTGCACCGCGACGGCGACGCCGTCCTGGACATGAGCGCCCGGGTGGACACCCGGGGCGAGATGGGACTGCTGGGCCTTACGTTCTCTCCCGCCGGCGACCGGCTCTACACGTCCTCGGTGAACCGCCGGCAGGTCAGTGAACTGTGGGAATGGCCGGTGGCGGCCGACGGCAGCGTGGACGCCGGCGGGGGCCGCCTGGTGCTGTCACTGGAGCAGCCCTTCTGGAACCACAACGGCGGCGACGTGACCTTCGGCCCCGACGGCTACCTGTACCTGGGCTTCGGCGACGGCGGCGGTGGCGGCGACCCGCTGCGGGCCGGCCAGGACCCCCACGACTGGCTGGGCACGATCCTGCGCATCGATCCCCGGCCGGGGCCGTCCGGTGAGTCCTACACCGTCCCGGCCGGCAACCCCTTCGCCGACGGCGCCGCAGGGGCGCCCGAGGTGTGGGTGTGGGGGGCGCGCAACCCGTGGCGGTTCTCCTTCGACCGCGCCAACGGCGACCTGTGGGTGTCCGATGTGGGCCAGGACCTGCTGGAGGAGATCAACCGCCTGCCCGCTGGCCAAGCCGGGACAGGGGCCGGGCGGGGCGCCAACCTGGGCTGGAGCGACTACGAGGGCAGCAACCCGTTCTGGTCCAACACCGAGCCGCCGGGCCACATCCGTCCCGTCGTCGAGTACCGCCACGGCGCGGACGCCCGCTGCTCGGTCACCGGGGGCTACGTCTACAGGGGCGGCCGGCTGCCCGGGCTCAGCGGCGTCTACCTCTACAGCGACTTCTGCGACGGCACACTCTGGGGCTACAACGAGGTGGCGGGAGCCCACCCGATCCACCTGGCCTCGGGCGCACCACCCAGGTCGGTGCTGTCCTTCGGCCAGGGCCCCGACGGCGAGATCTACGTCCTCACCGGCGACGCCATCTGGCGCCTCGAGGCCGGCTAGGTGTGACAACCGGGGGCCCGTTGCCGCCGATCGTTCGGTCGCCGCGGTGCGCTAGCCGGACACGGGTCGCAACAGGCGGCGGGCCTGCACACCGAACAGGACGGGCAGAACCGTGTCGATGACATGCCAGACGGTTCCGTTGGCGTTCTCACCCCAGGCCGCGGCGAACCAGTTGGGGACGAAGGCGACCGCCAGCAGCACGGTCAGGTAGAACATCACGTTCGCCCGGATCCATTGCCGGTCGTCGTCGCCGCCCTCGGCGTCGCACGACCGCTTCGCCCTGGTTGTGATGACCAGCATCAGCGCCAGCCCGGCGGCCATGAACCAGTTCAGGATCAACCACGTGTCGTTGGCGGCATCGGCATGATCGTCCACATAGAGCGGCCACGCCACGAACTGTGCCAGCACCACCACCGCCACCAGGGCCAGGTAGGCGCCGATCACACGCTTGACCAGAACGTTCGACATGGTCAACCCCCTTCACGTCGTGTGAGAGCAGACGTTACCACCGGCCGGTCTTCCAGCCGGTGGTCGAAACCCTGCCACCGGTGTCGGCGAAACCGCTCCAGCGGCCACCTCTAGCCTGAGGGCATCGCCGAGCAGCCCCCACCCCACACCGCGGACTCGGGATTCGCGGGCAGGCGACGCGTGGGCCGGCACGGCGGCGGGGGCTCGCCGGACCCGGAGATCGAGTCGCATCCCCGGCGCTGGCTGATCCTGTACATCCTGTGCCTGTCGCTGACGATGGTGGTCATCAGCATGAGTTCGCTGAACGTGGCCCTGCCGTCGATCCAGCGGGAACTGGGCGCCGGCGGATCGGACCTGCAGTGGATCGTGGACGCCTACGTGCTGGTCTTCGCCGGACTGCTGCTGCCCTTCGGCGCCCTCGGCGACCGCTGGGGGCGCAAGCGGGTGCTGGTCATCGGCATGACCCTGTTCGGGATCCTCTCCGCCCTCGCCGCCTTCTCAACCAGCCCGGGGCAGATCATCGCCTACCGGGGTGGCATGGGGGTGGCGGCGGCACTGGTCATGCCGGCCACGCTCTCGATCGCCACGGTGATCTTCCCGCGCTCCGAACGCCCCAAGGCCGTCGCCATCTGGGCGGCATTCGCCGGGGCGGGTGGTGCCCTCGGACCGCCGATCAGCGGGATCCTGTTGAACTTCTTCTGGTGGGGGTCGGTGTTCCTCGTCGCCGTCCCGGTGGCCGGCGTGGTCCTGGCGGGAACGCTGTGGATCGTGCCGGAGTCCCGCGACGACGAGCAGCGCCCGCTGGACGTCGTCGGTGCGCTCGTCTCGATCGCCGCGCTGGGGAGCCTCCTGTTCGCGGTGATCGAAGGCCCCGAACTCGGCTGGGGAAGCGCTCCGGTGCTGGGCATGTTCGCCGCAGCCACTGTGCTCGTCTGGGGGTTCGTGCGCTGGGAGCGCCGCATCCGCCATCCCATGCTCGACCCCGCCTACTTCGCCAATCGCCTGTTCAGCCTGGGCGCGGCCACCATCACGCTGGTGTTCTTCGGAATGGTCGGGATGTTCTTCGTGCTCACCCAGTACTTCCAGTTCGCACAGGGGCACACCCCGCTGGATGCCGGTTTCCGCAACGTGCCGCTGGCGGCCACCATGATGATCCTGGCACCGCGCAGCCCCGCCTTCACCCAGCGTTTCGGGGCGCGCGCCTCGATCAGCGGCGGACTCCTGCTCACCGCCACCGGGCTGGGCATCATGGCGGCACTCACGCCGGCCTCGCCCTACTGGATCATGGTGATCGCGCTGGTCACGACGGCAACCGGTCTGTCCCTGTTCATGCCGCCGTCGACGCACATCATCGTGACGTCGCTGCCCCAGCACAAGGCCGGCGTGGGATCGGCGGTCAACGACACCACCCGGGAGGTCGGCGCGGCGATCGGCATCGCCGTGCTGGGCACGCTGCTGACCGTCGGCTACCGCAGCGGGATGCGCACGCACGTCAGCGGCCTCCCCGATGCGGCGGCGGAGGTCGCCTCAGACTCCATCGGCGCCGCCCTGAGGGTTTCCCGGGACCTTCCGGCCGAGCAGGCCGCGAGGCTCACCGAGAGCGCCGTCGACGCCTTCAACCGGGGCATGACCCTGGCCATGGGAGTCTCCGCGGCGCTGCTCGCCCTGACCGCGGCGGCGACCTACCTGCTCTACCCCCGCGAGCACGCGGCCGGTCGGCACCGGCAGGAACAACCGGACAACTCACCGGCCGGCGCCTGACCGAGGCCCCGGCGGCGCCGATTCCCTGTTCGTCGACGGCGTTGCGCGGCTATTGGTCATGCGGCAGCGGGTCTCAGCCGGACAGGGCCTGCCGACGATGGACGACCTAACCTGGGCCCTTCCTGCAATCCGGGCCCCAGCCAGAGTTGCCTCAGCGGGTACCGGCGCGTTCTCAGCGCGTGAAAGGAGCGAGAGCGAATCATGCCCGACACGGATCGACTGCGCGAACTGCTGGTGGCGGGTGACCTCGTGGGCCTCTTTGTCGGGGCGATGGGCTGGGATCACCCCGATCACGCCGAGCCGGTGGTCGACGTTGAGACGGGCCTGAGTGCCGCCGCGGTGGCCAACAAGAAGGGCGTGACCGCGTTCAGGGTCGACTGCTCCGACGGGCTACCGCTGCGCGCCGGCCAGGACCGCCTGGTTCGGGAGTTGCGCCGTGTGAGCAGGGACCAGTTGGTGGTGTTCACCGCGCCCGATGAGTACCTGTGGTTGTGGCCCGAGCAGCGCCCCAGCGGTGTGGGCTACCGCCTCGTGGGCCACCACCATCCCTTCAGTGCGCCGACCGAGGCGATCCTCCAGCGGCTCGTGCGGGCATCGTTCGCGATCTCCGAGGAGCCCTCGCTCACGTCGGCCGCGGTGCTCGAACGGGTGCGCCGCTCATTCAACGCGGAGAAGGTCACCCGCAGCTTCTACAGGGAGTTCGAGAGGCACCACAAGAGTTTCACCGAGGCGATCAGCGGTATAGGTCACGCCGCCGACCGGAGTTGGTACGCCTCGCTGATCCTGAATCGCCTGATGTTCTGCTACTTCGTTCAGAACAAGGGGTTCCTGGACGGCGACCGGGGCTACCTGCGATCGCGGTTGACCCAAGCCATGAACCGCCGAGACCCCGACACCTTCTTCAGGAGCTTCCTGCTGCCGTTGTTCCACCACGGCCTCGGAGACCGCCGCCACGCCTACAGCGACGACGACACCGCCGCGATGGTGGGCTCGGTGCCGTTCGTGAACGGCGGCATCTTCGAACGCCATCGGCTGGAGACCGACTACAACCCCGACATTCCGGACTCGGCGTTCCTGGAACTGTTCGACTTCTTCGACGGTTGGCGTTGGCACCTCGACGAACGGCCCTCAGAGGTGGCGAACGAGATCAACCCCGACGTCCTGGGCTACATCTTCGAGCAGTACATCAACCAGAAGGACTACGGCGCCTACTACACCAAGCCCGACGTGACCGGCTACATGGCCACGTCCGCGATACTGCCCGCGCTGGCCGACCGCTTCGTTACCGCCGGACTCGATGACCCGGCCGCCCTTCTTGCCGCATCGCGCGCCGACTACATCCACGACATTCTCGGCCACGGCGCGGACAAGGACACCCCCCCCCCGCGCGCGGATCGTGGCCGTGGCAATGGCACAGCGGCGACCCTGCCGAATACGTCGAGTTGCCGCCTCCGAACGACGACGTGGCATTGCCGGGGGAGCGCTGGTGCGACGTGGTGCACCGCCGCGAGCGCTACGCCCGCCTGCTCGACATGCTGTCGGACAGCGAGCGCCGCTGGAGCATCGATGACGCCATCACGGAGAACCTCGACCTTCCGGGACTGCTGAGCGACTATCTCAGCCAACTCCGCGACGCCGGGGAGTGCCAACGCGCCTTCGAGGTTCTGTCCTCGCTGACGGTGTGCGACCCGACCGTCGGCTCGGGGGCATTCCTGTTCGCCGCGCTCGACGTGCTCGAACCGCTTTACGGAACGCTGCTCGCCCGCGCCGAAGAACTCGACGCCAGAGGCCAACCGGCACCGGACTTCTACGCCGAGGCGCGCCGACATCCCAACGAGCAGTACTGGGCGCTCAAGACCGTCTGCCTGCACAGCCTGTATGGGGTCGACATCATGGCCGAGGCGCCGGAGGTGGCGAAGCTGCGCCTCTTCCTGAAGCTCACCGCGCAGATCGACCGGGTCGAGGACCTCGAACCCCTACCCGACCTGGACTTCAACATCAAGTGCGGCAACCTGCTGGTGGGGGTGCGCGACGGCGGCGACGCTGCCAAGCGGATCGCCCCCACTCGCGCCGACGGGCAACTCAGTCTCGACTCGGTGGGCCGCATCGGGGCGATCAGCGCTGTGGCCACCGAGATGGCCGACGCCTACGACGCCTTCGTGGCGATCCAGGCCACTCACGATCACCGCGGCGTGGCCGCTGCCAAGAATGCCCTGCAGGCGCGCAGCCGGTCGCTCCGCGCCGACTGCGACGACCTCCTGCACGGCCTACGCGAGGAAACGGCCCCGCTCGACCAGTGGGTCGCCTCGCACCAGCCCTTCCACTGGTTCATCGAGTTCCCCAGCATCTGGCGCAACGGCGGCTTCGACGTGATCATCGGCAACCCGCCCTATATCAAAGCCAAGGACGTCACAGACTACCGCTGGGTCGGCTACGCGACCGCCAAGTGCCCGGACCTGTACGCAGTATGTGTAGAACGGGCCTCCACCCTACTGAACAACAACGGCCGCTTCGCGATGATTGTCATGCATTCACTCTGTTTCCACAAGGGTTTTGAGACGCTCCGCAATCATCTACAGATGCACTTCGAGGCATTGTGGATTTCGTCATTCAGTCGAGCATCTGACAGCCTGTTCTCTGGATCAGCCAAGGTTCGAAACAGTATCATATTCGCGAGCCAACTTGGCAAGAATGGTCTATTCACTACTCGATGTCACCGCTGGTTGGTAACATCTAGACCTCAGCTGTTCTCCGCAATCGAGTACGGCAAGCCCGCGAGAAGATTGTTGACATGTGGCAACGCTCCGAAATGGCCGTTCGGTGATGATCAGATTGTTCTCGCTACCTTTGCTACTCTTGCCAACTCCGCTGCCACTATTGAGGCGAGCACGGAACGGGAAGCGCGCTTCCAACTAGGATTCAAGACTACGGCTGGAGTTCAAACACTTGGTGTCTACATCTCTGAGCCGCCGACGGTGAACCCGGCTACCGGCGAGCCAGAAATCACAAGCTCTGAAAGCTCGGGCTGGTTTCGATTCAACGATGAAAGACACCGCGATATTGCCTTGATGTGTTTGGGGGGACGGTGGGGATACTTGTGGTGGCTAATGTTCGGCGACGAGTTCCATGTAACACGAGAAGTCCTAGCCGCGCTGCCGTGCGACATCACAAGGCTTATGACAGCAAATCCAGTATCTTCAAGCACCTCGAGCGACCTCGAAGTCGGGGACATAGGAGAGCGCATCATTAGCCTGTCTCAATCATTGCAATCTGAAATGGTCAATCATGTGGAGTACAACCTTCGGGGTAGTGGAAGTACAAGAGTTCTGGCAGGCAGATACAGGGTGTGGAAGTTGCGCCATCTGACCGACGAGGCTGACTGGCTGTTAGCGCAGGCGTGGGGTCTATCGCTGAAGGAGTTCGAGGCGGCCGGGAACCTGCGGGATCGGATGATCTTCGGCAACAAGGAGTAGGTGCCGTGCCGAAGATTCTGGACAACATCGGCGAGCGACTCGGCGACGAGCTGTTGAGGACACTCGAGTCGTCGCACAGCCTGGACACCGCGGTCGGCTATTTCAATCTGCGGGGCTGGCGTCTGATCGCCGCCGCGGTGGACGGTCTGGCGGGCCGTGAGGATGAGGCGCGGCCGGGGGCGCGGGTTCTGGTCGGCATCACCGAGGACCCCGGCGCGGAGATGCGTCGCCTGGCCGCCGGCCGGGTGCCGCAGCTGGTGGACCACCGGACCGCCAACGGGTTGAAGGATGCCGCGGTCGAGGATTTCCGGACCCAGCTGGAGGTGGGTGTGCCGACGGCGGCCGACGAGGCGGCCCTGCGGGCGCTGCAGCGTCAGATCGACGAGGGCACCGTGGAGGTGCGGCTGCACACGGCCCACCGGCTTCACGCCAAGCTCTATCTCTGCCATCGCGGCGACACCGCGGCGCCGCGGGTCGGCTATGTCGGCTCGTCGAATCTCACCAGCGCCGGCCTGCGCGAGCAGGGCGAACTCAGCACCGACGTGGTCGACGGCGACGCCACCGCCAAGTTGGCGGCGTGGTTCGAGGCTCGCTGGAACGACCCGCTGAGCATCCCGGTGCACGTGGCGCTCAGCGAGGCGCTCTCCGGATCGTGGGCCTCGGAGACCCAACTCAACCCGTACCTCGTCTACCTCAAGATGGCGTACCACCTGTCGAAGGAGGCCCGCGAGGGGTTGGTGCAGTTCGGGTTGCCCGCCTCGATGGAGGCCGAGCTGCTGGCGTTCCAAGCGGCCGCGGTGAAGATCGCGGCGCGGATCGTGATGGGCAAGGGCGGAGCGATGATCGGCGACGTGGTCGGCCTCGGCAAGACACTTGTGGGCACCGCCGTGGCGCGGCTGCTGCAGGAGGAGCACGGCTTCGAGACGCTCGTGGCGTGCCCCAAGAACCTTGTGGGGATGTGGCAGGACTACCTGCACCGCTTCGAGGTGCGGGGCCGGGTGGTGTCGCTGTCGATGGTGCACCGCGAACTCCCCGACGCCCGGCGCCACCGCCTCGTCATCATCGACGAGGCGCACAACCTGCGCAACGAACGCCGCCGGGACCACCGGGCGCTGCGGGCGTACATCAGCGACAACGACTCTCGGGTGCTGCTGCTTTCCGCGACGCCGTACAACAAGGGCCTCGGCGACCTCGCCGCGCAACTGGCGCTGTTCCTCGACCCACATGACGACCTGGGCCTGCGACCGGAGAGGGCGATCGCTGCACACCCCAGGGGTGCCGGCGGGTACCAGTACGACTGCGCGGGGGCGTCACTTGCGAGCCTCGCCGCGTTCAAACGGTCCGAGGACGTGGCCGACTGGCAGGCCCTGCTCTCGCAGTTCCTGGTGCGACGCACCCGTGGCTTTATCGAGGAGCACTACACGCACACCGACGAGTCGGACCGCCGCTACCTGACCTTCGGCAGCGGCGAGCGCTTCTACTTCCCCCGACGCCGACCCGTCCCCGTGGAGG
>Ga0209022_1003667_pt1 | contig 10550 bp, 10 predicted proteins | sample PinacodermPK_FD_187300 | JGI IMG/M metagenome (GOLD analysis project Ga0209022, IMG submission 187300) | Host-associated microbial community of the marine sponge Aplysina aerophoba from Gulf of Piran - sponge pinacoderm, lysed by proteinase... | ecosystem: Host-associated > Porifera > Sponge >... | reverse complement strand
TTAAATATATAGTTTCCGCAATTTTGGACGGAGCCACAGGCGCAAGCCTGTGGCGTGGTCTTGCTTGGGGGTTCCCCCGCACACGCGGGGCGCAGGTAGCTTCTAAACCCTGGGTGGGCACCGGCGCAGCCGGTGCCGGTTTTTTTTGTCCGGGGGCCAATCTCATTCGCGCGTACTAAGAGGTCTTTTTAGCGCGCGTGTGTGGACTTCTTTCTTCAATGGGAAACTGCGTCGGATCTTGCCGCGCGTTACTAGGTTATGAAGATGAGGTAAAGGTGTCGAAGTTGAAGTAAAGTTGTTGATCTTTCAGTTAGCGTATAATTCCCGAAACTTGTGGGGCGTCAAAATCGTGGTGTACTATCAGGACTGAAACTGCAGGTCCACCCGTTTTCACCCTGTCTCCGCTGGTGGCTGATGTGGAGTCTTCGGGCATACGTCAACGCAGTATTACCTGTTAGGAGACAAGAAATGATTTTGCGAACGGTAACCAAACGGTGGTTGGTAGTGGCGTTCATGGCCTTTCTGGCCGTGGCCGTTTCCGGCGCCGCCCTGTCTGCTGAACTTTTCGGCGACGAATCCTACCGCCTCGCCGCAGGTGAGATCGTCGATGATGATCTCTATGTGGCCGCCACAGAGATCTATATCGATGGCATCGTCAAAGGTGACCTTATCGCCGCCGGCAACATCATCGAGATCGGCCCAACCGGCGTTGTCGAAGGTGACCTTGTCGCCCTCGCCAACAGCATCGAAATCAGCCCGACCGGAATTATCCAAGGTGACATGTGGGCCGCGGCTACCTCAATCCTCATCAACGGTACGATCCTGGACGATCTGCGTGTAGGAGGAAGCGGCATCGAACTTTCCGGCATCGTCGCCGACGATGCTTTCCTTGCCGCCGGCGGTGGGCCGGCAGACATCCCCGCCGGCATGGGACCGCAATCGACCCCATCGGGATTGCGCGTCACTGGCGAGATTGGAGGTGACGCATTCGTCGTTGCGGGCGGCGCCGACATCTCCGGCGCCATTGGGGGTGACCTCCGCGCCGGCTTGGGGACGCTCCATCTTTCAGGGGCAATCGGCGGCGACGCCGACATCCAAGCCGGAGAAATCAGCGCCAGTGATTCCGCACGCATTGGCGGCGAACTCAAGTACTCCGCCCCGGAACAACTCCAATTTCCCGCCGGCTTCGCCCGCGACATCCAATATGAGGCGCCGGCCGAGGACCAGGCCGCTGGCGGCACGATCGTTGGCGCCATATTCGGCTGGATCTTCCGGACCGTCGCCATCGGCATCGGCGTCGCCATTCTCGGCTGGCTGCTGCTCCGTTTTCGGCCCAATATATTGGTCCGTCCTGCCGCCGCGATTCGATCAAATCCGGTAGGAACCGGGCTGTACGGCCTGCTGGCCGCAGCGCTGCTCATCTTCATCCCTGTCGCTTCAGGCATTCTGGTCGCCTTTACCTGGGCGTTCTGGGGCGTACTTCCTGGAATCGCCGTGTTCGTATTTTTGGTCGCCTCGTCTGCCGTCATCTGGTTCCTCAGCCCCCTGCTCACAGGTGTCTGGCTGGGGGAGAAAATCGGTGAGCGGCTCGGCGGAGATCACAGTCCGCTCCTGTTGCTGCTGATGGGCGCGCTCCTGATTGTCGTCCTCGGCAGGATCCCATTCCTGGGCTGGCTCGTCTATCTGCTCAGCTTTGTATTGGCGCTCGGAGGACTCCTGCGCAGTGGAACCAGCGCGGCCGCTGCCCGTCCGACAGAGGCCCCTACGGGCCAGTAGGGCTGGGCCGCCAACTACCAGATCAATGGCATTCAAGTTCATGCAGTCATCAGGTTGACGGATTTCACTACCAATGCTTGCCATTAACGAAAAGCTCTACATCGGCGATCTGGTTCAGATGCGCAAAACGCATCCCTGCGGCGGCGATCGCTGGGAGATCGTTCGCGTCGGCGCCGACATCGGCATGCTCTGTGAAATCTGCGGGCGTCGCGTCCTTCTGCCTCGGCGAAAATTCGCCCGCGGCGTCAAGAAATTTGTGCGCCGCAGCCCGCAAGCCTTGCAAGACCAGGAGGGTCTTCCCTAGCGAAGACCCTCCTGTCCTGGCCGCGCTCCCCTCTGTTCAGACGACGACACGGCTGCAAGTCCGATTCTCTCTACCCTTTTCATTTTCTTGCCGGAAGGAGTGTTCCTATGCAACGGGAGACGCTGGTCCGCTATCTTGACGACACGCTGCGCATCAGCGATATCGAAGACTACGGTCCCCAGGGGCTGCAAATAGAAGGGCGCACCCAGGTAGAAAAAATCGTCGGGCTGGTGGACGCACACCTGCCATGCGTCCATGCCGCGCTTGAGCGCGACGCCGACCTCATGCTCGTACATCACGGCATTCTCTGGGGCGGAGCCCAGCCTCTGGCAGGTAGCTACGGTCGCCTCGTCCGCACTTTCATCGAGAACGATCTCAACCTCTACGCCGCCCATCTGCCCTTGGATGCCCATCCGCAGTGGGGAAATAACGCCGAACTGGCCCGGCGGCTCGGCCTGACCATCATCGACTGGTGGGCCAACGTCAAAGGCACTCCCCTCGCTGTCCTGGCCGAGTACGAAGAGCCGGTCGCCTTTAGCGAACTGGTGGCGCGCTTTGAGGAACAGGTGGGGAGTCCGCAACTTACCCAGGCCGAAGGGCCGCAAATGGTGCGTACGGTGGGCATACTCAGCGGGTTCGGCGCTGACAAGATTTCCGACGCCGCCAGCCTCGGCTGTGACGCCTACGTCACCGGCGAAACAAGCCATGCCCAATATTACGATGCCGCCAACACAGGGATCAATCTCCTGTATGGCGGCCACTACACTTCCGAAACCGTTGGCGTGCAGGCCTTGGGTGAACATCTGGCCCAACGTTTCAGCGTCGCCTTCGAGTTCGTTGACCTGCCGACCGGCCTCTGAAACTCCCCGAACTGGCAGACGCACATGCGAACTTCACCAACCGGTGGACGCCTCGTTCCCTATGTTCCCAAAAAGAAAACCCGCTGCAAGCAACCTTGCAGCGGGCATCGCGCTCACCTGACGGCTAGCGCCTCAATTCAGTTCGCCAAAAACATGCTTACGCACGCGGAGCCGGCTCCAGACCGATTGCCTCCGAGAAGAGATTGAGTACCTCCCCTTCTTCCGCATGACGGCCCTCAGCCTTCTTGCTGTACACAAGCGTATCGCCTGCCAGCACCTCAAACAGTCCACCACCCGAAGGGATCATCTCGAGGCTTTCAATCGCTGGCGTGAAATTCTCCAGTAGGTCAGCCGCCGCACGGACGGCTTTAGGAGTGTAGTTTCATTGTACGCAGTATTCGATACTAACCTTGTACTTCTCCATAGTTCTCTCCTGTCGCTGGACGGTCTCTCGGCGCCGCAAATGATATTTACTACTCACAGCAGTATAGCAGTTTGCCTGCGGATCGGCAAACCGAAAAATCTTCGGACCTGGTGCATACCCTGAATTGGCAAGCGCTGCCAGAGGTAAAGATCCATATGGGCGGTCGGGCCTTCGGCCCTCCCTTGTGCAGGGGCTGCGCCCCCGCAACGCCCCCCTACAAAAACATGCCTCACCGACCGAGTGCCTTCTACGCAACGTGTCGGCTGGCGAGCATGGCCGCGGCTGTACACCAGTTGCGTCACCAAGAGCCTGAATGGTTCCAACGATGACTGGCTGGTCAACTACTGTGGCTGAGTAGTTCACAAAAAACTGAAAACTGACTACCAAAAACTGCATTTCCGCGCCCCCGCAACGCCCCGCCCTGGCTGGCGAACCTGCTTACTCTTCCCCAGCACTGTCTCTACCCAACACTGTCTCTACAAAACGGTGTCTCCCTTCCGCCCACGACCCAATTGAATCACTGTGCACACCCCTCCCTCGCCTTCCCCCGCAAAGGCCCTGTGCTCCCCAAAAAGCCGGAACACAATAGCACCCACAGTCGCCGCCCAATCCACACCTGACCCTTTCGCCCCAGAACTGGGATACACCCACTCTTCGGACCTGGCGCATGCCCATTCAGGGCATGCGCTGCCAGAGGTGAAGGTCCATATGGGCAGTCGGGCCTTCTGCCCTCCCCTGTGCGGCCCACCCGCCTCGCCACCGCCGCTCACTATCCACTATCCACTATCCCCCGACCCTCTCAAAACAGACCGGCGCCGTCAATAGCGCTCTACACTTTGAAACGCTGCCAAGTCAATGCTATAGTATTCACATGACAGCAGAGAACCTTCCTACTTCCTCGAGTACGGACGGTCAGGGCAGTCCCGATCCGAATTCCGAGCAAAAGCCAGAGACGACCGTGCCCAAGCAGGGCCGGCAAACGTCTCTCGAACGGCAACCTCTCTGGTCGCGGCGACGCTTTCTCGGGGCTGCGGCCGCTGGGCTTGGCATGCTGGTGGGGGCCTGTCGCAACGGAGGCTCCACCGTCGATGTTTCCGCCTTGGACGCCTCCTCCTTGCCGGCAGCCTCCTCAACGCCCGGCGCGTACAATGGGTATCTACCTTGGGTCCAAATGCGGGGCTTACGCCCCGCCGTGCCGGCATTTGCGCCGACACCGCCCAAAGCGACCACCACCCCATTTCCGACCGATACGCCATTCCCGACCGAAACACCGATCCCGACCGAAACGTCGATTCCGCCGACGCCGACCTACACACCGACGCCGACCGTGACCCCGTTCCCGCCCGGCCCACCGAGCAAACTGGGTCTGTTCATCACCCGCAACCATCCCAGCGTGTTCAACATGCTGCGCAGCGGCGGCGTCGCGGTCGTTAAGACACTGGAATTGGACTTCCGCTTCGCTCGCCAGATCAAAGAAGCTGCTCCCTATACAAAACTGATTGGACGCATCGACCTGCCCCAGCTGCAGTTGCAAAATCTCAATGCGAAGGCCGCGGCCCAGGACTTCGCCAATCGCCTCTGGCCCCTGGCAGACCACCCGGAACGCCGCAACCATTTCGACGGCTGGGAGGCCTACAACGAGCCGGTGGCCGGAAACCTTGACGAGTTTAAACGCCTGACCGAGTTCGAGGTCGAGCGGACCCGTCTGCTCGCTCAAGGCGGTTTCCGCAGTGTTATCGGCAACTTCGGTACCGGCCAGCCGGCCCCAGAGATGTGGGAGCACTTTCTGCCCGCTGTCGCCGAAGCCCAGGCCCACGACGGATGGTTGGGACTGCACGAATATTCCGCGCCCACCATCTACTACGCCAGCACCCGTGACAATCAGGGCCGCTACCCGGGCATCGCACCGCATGATACCGGCTGGCTAACACTGCGTTACCGCCAGCTCTACAATCAGGTCTTGAAGCCGGCTGGTCGAGCGATCCCGCTGGTGATGACCGAACTGGGCGTAGATGGCCTTGTCGGCAATCGCCCAGGCCCGCAGGACGCAATGGGATGGCAGCACTTTCAAACCTATTGGGCGCAGCACGGCTTCGGTTCCTGGGGGCCCGGCGCATATGCTGAACAGCTGGTCTGGTATGATCAGGCAATGCAACAGGATTCGTATGTGTTGGGCGGATGCATTTTCGCGCTGGCGGGCAGCCCCGGCTGGGAATCCTACGAGATTGGCGGGCATGTGGAATCAGTGCTGCACCAATACCTGAGCGTCCATCCGCAGCGGTAAGCACTTAAAACTTCCCACTGCCCGGCGAGCAGATGCCAAATGGCTGACTACCGATACTCGCAGATCAACCACAATCCTTCGTTGCTGTGGAAACTCTGAGCGAAATTCATCGCGGTCTGGCCCAAACTGGTATCCTGTTCTTCATCGCACTCGGTGTCTGGGCCATCTGGCTCCGTGTTCGCTCCCGCCCGCTCGACGGCAGCTGGTACGGCGCCGCCGCAATCGGCGAAATACTGATGATCACTGAGTTTCTGTTGGGGTGGCTGCTCTACGGCCAAGGACTGGATGGGAATCTGTCACGCGGATTTGTGCATATTCTCTACGCTACCGTCGCCGTCATCACCCTGCCGGCAGCTTATCTATACCTGAGTCGTATGCAGGACGAAAATGTAAAGACTATACTATTCGCAATCGTCTGTTTCTTTCTGATGGAGGTCATTATTCGAGCCCGCTTTGTGGCGCTGGCGTAATCTGCTATCAGTGTGAATTCCGTCTGACACCAGGACGCTTCGCACCGTCCGCAGCCCAATATCGCCGGCGTCTCGAATGGCTCAATACTATACTTGAACTTCAGTAACGACATCAAAACACCTTCACCAAGACCATGTCCCGTTCCGTGCTCGTTCTGAACGCAACATTCGAACCTTTGAGCCTTGTCTCTGTGCGCCGAGCAGTCGTTCTGCTCCTGAGGGAAAAGGCGGAGTTGGTCGAGGCGACCGAACGCCTGCTCCACAGCGCCAACCAGGCCTTGCCCGAACCACTGGTGATCCGTCTGACCCGCTACGTTCGGCTGCCGCATCGGTCGGTGCCGCCCACCCGCAGCGCTGTCATTCTCAGAGACGCGTACACATGTCAATACTGTGGCGACACCCCGGGCAAGCACTCGTTGACAGTGGACCATGTCGTGCCCCGCTGTCGCGGCGGCAATCACAGCTGGACAAACCTGGCCACCGCCTGCAAACGCTGCAACTGTAAAAAGGGCGGCATGAGCCCCCGCGAAGCCGGCATGAAACTCTTGCGGCGTCCGTTTGAGCCGACCTATGTCGCCCTCGTGCTTCTGAGCAATCCCACCGCCGCCTCCCGCTGGGAGACTCTGATGGGCGCGGCATTCTAACCGCTCAGCTACTAGGCCGGCGTTCACCCGAAACCCAAAACTACTCTTCAGAGAAATACATGAACAGGCCCGAACAGGAAACACTGGACGCCGTAATCCGGCGCATTCACGATCTGAACGAGCACTCGCTCCTGCAACTGTCCCAATATTTGGGTTACCTCAAGTGGCAGGAGGAACTTTGGCAAAGTCTGCTGGAAGAAGAAGAAGCTACAGATGAGGCCGGTTTCGCCCTCGTGTGGAAATACGACCTGCTGGAGCTGTTTCCCCAATCCCGCCAGAGTGCCACCCGTACACCCGACCTGATGGAAGTGCGGATCGACACCGCCAGCTGTGGCATGGTGCAGCAGCCGGCCCTGTGGCAGCATCCACCGGTAGACGGCAGCGCAGTTGTCGAGTATGACCTGCACGTCCCCGCTGATGTCGATCGCTTGCGCATGCAGTTCGCGATCGGCATTCGCGACGGCGCCCAGATGGAAGACGACAACTTCTGCGCCTTCCGTGTCCTCCTTAACGGTGTGCGCATCTGGAGCAGTACAAAGCAGAGTTGTGAGTGGGAGCGCTTCGTCACCGACCTGCCGAATCAGGCCGGGCAGCACGCTGTCCTGCAGTTAATGACCGACGGACTGGGCAACAGCCGTTGGAACTGGGCCGTCTGGGCGGAGCCGCAACTCCTCGGATACGCTGCCAAACTGCCACAAGCGGATAGCAACAAGTGAGGGGCAAACTCTTTGCCCCGGCAGTTCCCCTATTGATCTCCCTTTTTCTCGCCCTGCCATCCAGTTGACGGAGCCCCCCAATGCCGGTCCTCGACTTCATCGCTTGGACTCTGCTCGTCCTCTGGGCGTCTCTCCAGGCTGGTGGGCTTCTCTTACGCAGGTCCCGCGCCCGCACACGGTCAATCCCTTCCTGGATTCAGACAGCCTCTGCGCTGACCCTGCTCCTCATGGCATGGTACGGCTATCTGCTCACCCGCGCCGGCACCGACGGCGCCCGTTACGCGCTCGGCGTCGCCGCCGCCATCACCTTCAGCCTCATTGGCGGCAAGCTTGTGGCCGGCTCCTCCGCACTCAGACGGACCAATTATGGCATCTCCCTAACTGCCGTTAGCTATCTACTGTTCGCCGGTGCAATCGCGCAATATGGCGCCGGCTTCGGAAGCGTTCGACTGTACGTCCTGATCCCGTGGCTGCTCGCCGGCGTACTGGTTGGTCGCGCTGTCCTGTTGTGGAAGCGTCGCGGAGATCCTTTACAGGCGTCGGCGGCAGTGGCATACACGCTCCTGCTCTTCACCGCTTCCGGCTTTGCCACCGGCCTGGCGATCACCGCACCGCGTTTTGGCGTCCTGGCCGTGGGAGCGTTGCTCTTGGTCTTCAGCGACTTGGTCCAGCTGTTCGAGCTGTCCTCCTCCCCTTCTTGGCTTCCAGATTCCCAGCCATCCGGCACAGGGAACAGGCGCAGGCTCTTGCCATGGAGCGGCAATGCAACGCAGCTGCTCCGCCCGCCCGCCCACGCCCTCATCGTTGTCTCGATCTGGTCGGCGCTCCAGAATCCCATCGGCGTCCAGTTTTCGGTCTTCGGCGCATGATCGGCAAACGTCTCTGAATTCAGAAACTCCCTTTCGCCTGAAATTGTATAGCCCAATGGACGGATCCCCGTCGCAGCCTCCCGCTTCCTCACAGGCAACTTCGATTCTCTCCTTCCCCCGTTTCCATTTGACCAACTATTCGCTATAATGACACGGTACGAATTTCACATCGCCGCAACGCCATCCGCCTTCCGCAATACGTAATTCGAGTCAGGCCATGTCCACCACGACCTTCCCCTTCGGCCAGGAGATTGCTTGGCAGCCAAACCCAGACTGGATCGCGCAGAGCAATCTGCAACAGTTTATGGATCGGCACGGCATCGAGTCATATGACGCACTCCTGGCGCGCTCTGTCGAAGACATTGCCTGGTTCTGGGATGCGGTGATGGAAGATCTCGATATCCGCTTCACCCAACCCTATTCGCAAATTGTTGATCTGTCGGATGGCGCCCAGTTTCCCCGCTGGTGTGTCGACGGGCAGATGAACATCATCCACAACTGCCTCGACAAGTGGCAGACAACCGCGACCGCGGCCGAAACCGCTTTCATCTGGGAAGGAGAGGAGGGCGGCAACCTCACCCTTACCTACGCCCAGCTTCATCACGAAGTCTGTCGCTGTGCTAATGCCCTGCGCAGCCTTGGCATCGGCAAAGGCGATGCCGTCGGTCTGTTCATGCCGATGGTCCCCGAGCTGGCCGTCGCTTTTCTGGCCGTGATCAAGATCGGTGGGATCATCCTGCCCCTTTTCAGCGGGTACGGGCCATCCGCCATCAGCAACCGCCTCACCGATGCCGGCGCCAAAGCCGTCTTTACTGCCGACGGATTCCTGCGCCGCGGGCAGCCGGTACCAATGAAGGCGACGCTGGACCGGGCCCTGGCCTTTGCCCCCAGCGTACAGCACGTGATCGTCTGCAAACGACTCCCTGCCTCGTCGCCCGCGTCGCAGATTTCCTGGAAAGAAGAACGGGACTATTGGTGGCATGAGCTGGTTCCTCCACAGCCAACCGAGGCCGAGACCGCCCCGACCGCGGCCGAGGATCCGCTGATGATCATCTACACCAGTGGCACCACCGGGCAACCCAAGGGTGCCGTCCATACCCACTGCGGTTTCCCCATAAAAGGCGCCCAGGACATGCGCCACGCCATGGACGTCAAACCGGGTGATCGCGTCTACTGGATGACCGACATGGGCTGGATGATGGGGCCTTGGCTTGTCCTCGGCACGCTGCTCAATGGCGCCGCCATGTTCTTCTTCGACGGCGCCGGCGACTATCCCTCAGTCGACCGCGTCTGGGAGCTCTGCGCCCGCCATCGGATCACCCTTCTTGGTCTTTCCCCAATGTTGGTGCGGACGCTGATGCCCCACGGCACTGACTTGGTGACCCGGCATGATCTGTCGCAACTGCGGGCAGTCGGTGCAACCGGCAGCCCTTGGGGCCCTTCCAGTTGGCGCTGGGTTTTCGAGAATGTACTCGAAAGCCGCAAGCCAATCCTCAACTATACCGGCGGCACTGAAATCAGTGGCGGCATTCTCGCCGGCAGCTTTTTCGAGCCGCTCAAGCCCGCATCCTTTGGCGGGCCGATCCCAGGTATGGATGCAGATGTGGTCGACCAGTCCGGCAATCCTGTGCGCGGAGAGGTGGGCGACCTGATAATCCGGCAGCCGTGGATCGGGATGACGCGCGGCTTCTGGCAGGACAACCAGCGCTATCTGGAAACCTACTGGAGCCGCTTTGAAGGCGTCTGGCTGCACGGCGATTTCTGCGCTATCGACGAAGACGGTATGTGGTATATCCTCGGCCGTAGCGACGACACCATTAACGTCGCTGGCAAACGGCTCGGACCGGCCGAAGTCGAAACCTTAGTCAATGCCCATCCCGACATCACCGAATCCGCAGCTGTGGCCGTGCCCCACCCCTTGAAGGATAACGACGTAGTCGTGTTCGCCGTCCTCAAACCAGGCATCGACGCCAGCGAAACCTTGCGCACCGAGCTGCAAGAACGCATCACCACCGAACTGGGTCGTCCGCTCCGGCCCAAAGAAGTCAGATTCTCCGCCGCGCTCCCCAAAACGCGCAACGCCAAAGTGATGCACCGCGTCATCCGTGCCGCTTATCTGGGCGAAGATCCCGGCAACATAAGCGCCCTGGAAGATCCGGCGACCATGCAGGCGATCCAGAATTCGGCATGAACCTCCTCACCA
>Ga0209022_1003657_pt1 | contig 10567 bp, 8 predicted proteins | sample PinacodermPK_FD_187300 | JGI IMG/M metagenome (GOLD analysis project Ga0209022, IMG submission 187300) | Host-associated microbial community of the marine sponge Aplysina aerophoba from Gulf of Piran - sponge pinacoderm, lysed by proteinase... | ecosystem: Host-associated > Porifera > Sponge >... | reverse complement strand
CGACGCCGACGCGGACGCGGACGCTGTGTGGCAGTGCAGTCTCGACGAGGGCGCCGCGCTGGCTGCGACGCTGACCGTCGTCGCGGGCACCTACCGGGTCTCCGACGCCTGGAACACCGCCGGCGGCATCACCGCAAAGGTGCGCACGATGCCTGCCGCGGTGCCGGTCGTCGGCCCCGACAACGCCGCCACCGACGACTGGCGCACCGTCGCAGCCGCCACGCTGAGATGCACCACAGACGGCGCTGTCGCGGCGGTCCTCACTGCCGGGCGCCGCCCCGGCCACCGCACCCACACCACCCGCATCCGCATCGACTGCCAGGCCCCCGTGGCCATCAGCGGCCTCGACGACCGCACCGGCTACGGCAAAACAGGCGCCACCGTCGCCGTCGCCGAGGACTTCACCGTCGAACCCGCCGACGCCCTCTGCACCGCCGCCCCCACCGGTGCTGTCACCGCACCCGACCCGACCCGGCCCCACCACCGACAGCTCACCGCCGACATCGACATCGGCACCACCGCCGCCGTCACGGTGTCGTGCACTGCGGACCGCCGCGCCGACAGCGCCCGAGACGTCGTGCTGTCGGGGGTGGCCGCGGACTGCGACAGTCCGCTGGGCAGCGTCGTCCACGGCGTCACAGTGCGCGACGGCGCCATCGCTGCTGATCCTGGGTGCGTGTCGGCGGGCCGCGGCGACCAAGGCGTGTTCTACGCGCGTCGGCACACGTTCACTCTCGACGCGGCGGCGAGGGTCACCGTCGACATCGCAGGCGAAGCAGGCCTCGACGCCTATGCGGTGCTGTACCGGGGCCGCTACGCCGCGGCGGCTGATGTGGCGGGCCGCGACGACAACTCCGGTCCGCGCAGCGACGCGCGGCTGCGCAGTATGCGTCTGGCCGCGGGCGACTACACGATCGAGGCCACCACCGCCGCAGCCCAGGCGACCGGCGGCTACCGGCTCACAGTGCGCGCCGTCTACAGCTCGCCGGTGCGCATCAGCGCACTCGCCGACGCCGCCAACTCCGGCACCGGCGCGGTGACAATCACCGAGCCGTTTACCGTCACACCCGCCGCAGCCAAGTGCACCGCCTCGCCGCCCGCGGCGTCCGTGACAGCGCGCAGCGGCCGACGGCGCGCCGTGTCCGCGACGCTGGGGCGGCCCGGATCGCTGAGAGTCACCGTGACGTGCACCGCGGCGGGCCGCGGACCCGCAGCGGCCGACGTCACCCTCACTCACGCCGGGGCGCTGACCTCGATCACCGCACGGGTCACCGGCGGCGGCGGCGAATGCACCGCGACCACGCCGCCGCGACGCGTCGACGCCGCCTACCGGTGCACGATCGGACGCGGCAACACCGTCACCGTCGCAGCCGACACCACCGCCACCGGCCCCGCCATCGAAACCGCCTGGACCGCCACCGGCGCAATCAGCCTCGCGTCGCCCGCCCAGCGCGGCGCGGTGCCGCTGTTCGCGCCCGACAACACCGTCGCCGGATGGCAGCGCACCGCCACCGTCGAGCTCGAATGCACCGCCAAGGGGACCGCCACCGCCACCGCAACCCTCGCGGGCACCGACGCGAAGAAAACAGCACGACTCGTCATCACATGCGGCGACGCCGTGCGCATCGACGGCCTCGCGGATGCCACCGACAACGGCACCGGCACCCTCACCGTCACCAGCGGCTTCACCGTCACACCCACCGCAGCCGTCTGCACCGCCGACCCGACGACCGCGACCGTCACCGCAGGGGTCGGCGGCGCCCGCACACTGACAGCGTCGATCGCGGTGCCGGGATCGCTGGAGGTGATCGTCACCTGCGAAGCCGCCGGCTACACCGACGGCATCCGCCAGGTCACCTTGGCCGCGGCGCGGCCGTGCTCAGAGCACCTCGGCACGCTCGCGACCGGCACCGTCACCCGCAGCGGCATCATCACCGAGGGCGGCTGTGAGGCCAAAGCGCGTCGGCCGCGCACCACCAGCGTGTTCTACGCCCGAACAGAACCGCATTGGGCGCGTCGGCACACCTTCACCCTCGACACGCCCGGCTGGGTCACCATCAGCATCGCCAACAGCCCCGCCAACACCAGGCCGCTGGACACCTACGCGGTGCTGCTCAAAGACGACGACAACAAAGGCACCCCGGTCGCCCGCAACGACAACCGCAGCCGACGCAGCACCGACGCCCGCCTCACCGACCTGTTCCTCCAGCCCGGCAGCTACACCATCGAAGCCACCACCAAACAACCCCAAACCGCCGGCAACTACGACCTCGTCGTCGACGCCACCGTCACCGGACTCAAGCGGCAATACAACGTGACCGTCGACGAGACGCTCACAATCGGGTTCGAAACGGGCGATCACGTGGCAAGCGTGCGGTCGATCACGCCGCCGACTCTGGACTGGTCGACAGGGCACACTGGGAGCCGCAACTACCTGGCGGTGACCGCGGACATGGCCGACACGCATCGGGTCGTGATGGCACTGACAAGACCGTCGTCAACAGCGGAGCCGGCCCTGGTGGAGTTCAACGTCAAGGCTGCATGCGGTACCGGCCTCTCGACCAGTATCCGAAATGGTCATCTGTGCGTGCCTACTGCAGCACAGACACCTCCCACGAACGATCCCGAAGATCGTGTCACTGACGAAGATCGTGTGACTGAGACCGACCGAGGCCGTAAGTACCCGGTCACCCTGGGCACGCTATGGGGAGTGAAGAGAGTCGCTAAAGACGCACGCAACGCCTACATGAACCCTTCGCCGAGCATCACCCGAGACTGTACTCCCACAGCCAATCGAATCGCCGCCATCATGCTGTCAATACCGCTGTGGGAAGTGCCTCGTTCGTGGTGGATAGACGACAACGGAGACGGCCAACAACAAAAAGACAAAGAGTTCTATGTGCAGCGCGATCCCGGCCGCTCCCCGATGGCGCTGTCGCGCAAGGATCGGGAAGACGCGCTCTACCCGCCGGCGGGCAACTCTCGGCGGGCGTTCTGGCACCCCGGCGTCGGGCTCTGGCAGCTGGACGATCCACGTACGGACTTCAGGAGATTGAACCACGCCGAGCGCGCCGAGATCCACATCGGCGGACGCGCCGTCGCCGACCTCCTGGCAAGAAGATTGTGTGGTGTCAGTGAGTCAGGCATGCGGGGCGCGATCAATAGAGCGTTGAGTCCGTGGATTGCGTGCAGATGGAACACCTCGCAGACCTGCTACCGGCTGTCGTATCTGAATCTGTGGGTGAAGGGCACCGATGATCTGCACGTCACCTCTTACAGCACCGAGTACCGGGAATACAACGGCACGCACGCTGGCGGAGATCCTGTTGTTCGCGACCACCGCAGCGACTACAGCACCAGCGGAGGTCTCTCGAAGCTTCAATGCCGTTGGGAAGGGTTCGGCGACCAGTTCGACTGCTGGTTCTATGACACCGACAACCCCGAGGGCTGGATGCAAGACCAAGACAAGCCGGGTATCCCGGGGGTCATCAGCCCGCTGGCTGCACCGTTCATCTCTTTCACCCATGGCGAGGGAAACGAGGAAAAGAGGTTCGCGGTGTTCCCTGAGTCGTTCTTGGGGACGACGACAACGCTGTACCGAGCGGTGTCGGTGAAGACCGAGGTGGATATGACCGGTGCGGGCTCGTGGCATGAGGACGACTACGGGCCGCACGATCGGGTGCTGCTGGTGAGGGTCTGCAGGGCGCTCGGACCCGAAGCGGGCGGAGCGTGCCGATGGCGCAGCGTCCATGCCGGCGATCTCGCCAAGAGACTTCGCGATGCGGGGCTCTAGGGCTTTGCGCCGAGCGCGCTGGGTGGGCTGGTTCGCGGCTGTGCTGGTCGCTTCGGGGTGCACTGGCCGCGCCGCGGACACGACGGCGACAACGCCCCCAGTGCCCCAGACGCATGCCCAGTCACTCGCTGATTCCGCGCCGGGTCCGGGTCACGGTTCCGTTGAGGCGGTCCTCAGCGAGGCTGTGCCGGCGCAGTCAGAGCGGTTGCTGCGCAGCGCTGCTGATGTAGCGCCCTTCGCCGCGGCGGACTATTTCATGTCCGACGCTGTGCGACGACTGCGGGTACCGCTGAACGCGCATGATCGTCCCGGGCCGCTGCACTGGTTCTATGAGTCGCCGACGCTGTCATCGTCTGTGTACGACATGTGCGATGACGCGCAGGCATACGAGGCCCACACCGGCGAGGCCTACCAGCAGGGCGATCTGTTCCCGGGCAACAGCTATCCCGAACTGGTCTCAGACCGCGACGAGATGGGCTGCGACGACCCCAGTTTCGGTGCTGAACGGCCGCGCTGGGCGCTGCGCGTGAACGACTGGGGCGGCCTGCGACGATTCCAGACACGCGAAGGGGCAGTCGAACACCAGCAATTGCTGCTCGCGGGTCATCGCGAACGGAACAAGAACACCATCGAAGGCGATACTCATGGGCTGAGCCCCCACGGCAACACGAGAAGTTTCTTGATCCGGTTCGCGGACGCAGGTTCGCCGGTAGACGAAGTGCGGTTGTTGGACGGATCCGTGCAGGTCGTCGACGGGGTGCTGCGAGGGTTGGTGCGCAACTGGTCCCGTCGCTACTGGGCCTACGAGGTGACCGTCAACGCAGGAGATCGGGAGTTCTTGTGGCCGTTGTCGGTTCAGCCAGGTGAGTTGGCCCCGTTCGAGATTGAGGGCTGGAGCGGCACTGTCGATCCTGAGCGGATCGAGATCGCTGTCAATGCCATCATGACCGACGAGGCGGACCTCTCGCGGATTTTCAGGTTCTATCAGGAATGGTGCAGATGGGAGAGTGTCGAGGACCTGACTCGGCCGTATCCCGAGCACATCCTCGACGGGTTGCGACGTCAAGGCATCGGTAACTTGTGTGCCACCTTGATCGACTTCCACTCGCCGCTGTCGCACCCGAGCTTTCCCGACAACGACCGCAGCCTGACCAACCTCGTCCGCATCGACGACCTGCGTGCCTATCTTGGCCGCTTCACAGCACCTCGGGCGGACTCCGAGGACTTTGACATCGACGGGTCGGCCAGCCCGGTCCTGATCGACCTGCTCCCTTTGCCCCTGCTGGCAGACCTCCGCGACGGCCGCTATGGCGAGGTTGACCGCTGGCCCATCTGGCGCATCGACGAGGATTGGTTATACGCGTCTGACCCATTGCTTGAGGCCGTCTACGCGACCGGAACTGGCAGGTTCACCATTTGGATCGGCACGACACATGACGCCGGCAACGGAGAGTAGATGTAGCCCTTGGCCCCAGTTCGTTGTCGTGGACATCGGGCCGGTGCAGATCAGAGCGGCGCGGGCGAGGGAATTCGCAGCCTTCAGGCGAGCCAGTGGGCGGCGTGCGGGAACAAGTCCTACGGAGAGTATCTCGAAGCGAAGAAGAAGCGGGACATGCTTCCGGACGAGGAAAGGGCAAGGACTCCGAAGCCTGACTACACCAACAGGTGCTTCAGGGACGTGCTGCCTGCGATCTATCTGCCGCGCTCTGACGATCTGTATGTGACGATTGCCCATGATGCGGGCCATTACGGCACCGCTGGCGGCGCCAAGTTGCGTCAATGCCGCTGGGCGAGTACCGGAGGCAGCGATTCGGGCCCGTTCGATTGCTGGTTCTATGACACGACGAGGCCCGAGGGGAAGCTTCAGGGCGACAAGCCGACCGGGGAGATGACGGCGCAGAGCCCGCTGGCTGCGCCGTTCTATTCGTTCACCGCGGACCACGACGGGATGAGGCAGCGGTTCGCGGTGTTTCCCGGGTCGATACTGTCGTTGTGGAAGCGGCAGGACGATGAGGGCTACGCGACGCGTGTCAAGGCAGTTCCCTTCCGCAGCAACGTCCGCGAGCAGGAATACGGGTGGGCCGACAGTCCCGATCTGGACCGGGACGGCCGGTTCGGGAAGGTGCTCGAGGCTTATGTCTGCGGCGACCGAGGATGGGTGCTGGCAGTCGGCGACGATAGGCGGTGTGAGTGGCTGAGCGTTGACGGTGCCGGGTTCGCCGGCCGTGTCGGGGTCAGCGCCGAGTAGGGATTGGGGTCAGGTGAACTGTCGAGTCGTCGCCTTTGTGGTCGCGATGCTTGTGGCGGTGGGGTGCAGTTCGTCGCCGGGCGGACAGGTCGCGGGCGCAGCACGCACCGCCGAGACTGCTGCGACCGCGGCAGTCTCGGCGAACAGCAGCGCTGCGCCGGGGGCGGTTGCGGGCGCGCAGGTCGCCAAGAGGGCGGTGTCCGCGGTGCGCTCGCAGGCACCGACGCGCAGCGCGGAGTCGGTGCCGTTCGGGGTGGCTGACGTGGTGCTGGGAACTGAGCCGCCGCCGTCGGGTCTGCAGCGAAGCTTGGGGCCGGGCGAGCCGCCGGGGCCGATGCTGGCATGGGGCGGCAACCGTGGGGCCGCGTCCCTCCAGCAGGATCCGGGCGGGCCGATGCTGGGCACGACCACCACGCTGTGGCCCTCCGGTGAGCCGCTGGGGGGGTGGTTCGCACCGTGGGATGCCCCGCTGGACGAGGTCCGCGTGGTGCCCGCCACGTTGGCGGTGAGCGGCGGTGTGCTGCGGGGCCTGATGCGCAACTGGTCACGGTACCTGTGGGCGTACGGGGTAACCGTCAACGCCGGGGGGCGCGAGTTCGCGTGGCCGCTGTCAGTGCAGCCCGGCGAGGTCGCGCCGTTCGAGATCATCGGCTGGGACGCCGCCGCCGATCCCGAGCAGATCCAAATCAGCGTCAGCGCCGACATGTTGTCGCACATCGACATCTCGCGAGGGTACGAGACTCGGGCCCCGCTCTCGATGGTGCGGCACGCCTATCCGCTGGGCCACTGGCGGTGGGGTGTGTTCAGCGAGGAGCTGCGCGAGCGCTTCCCGCAGGTGACGCCCGACACGCCCGCGGGATCGATACCGGAGTTTTCCCTCAGCTGGCATGTCGGCCGGCCCTCGGCGATCAGGTTCCGTCCGAGCCTCGACGCGGACACCCGGCCCCCGCGAGTGGAGGACCTGGTCGTCAGCGACCTGCGCGCGTACGGGGCGGTGTGGGACAGATGCGGCCGGATCATCGACGTCGGCCCCGCAGGAATCAACGGATGGACCGATGATGGACGAGACTTCGTCCGTGTGTCGAGCCTTCCTCACCCCGATGCCGAGCTCGGCAACACGACGCTGTGGGTCAGTTTCGATGTGTATGCAGTGCCGGACCCGCACTGCGAGCCCCAGCTCCCAGGCCACGAGCGGACAGGAATGGCAGCGCTCATACTCGATGGCACCCCGATAGACGACAACAGCGAATGGGGCCCCCCTCACGACGGATTCCCGGGCGCAGTCGTTCTGTGGATCGGCGCCGCGCATCCCGAGCAAAACTCGGGCTGACGCTCTTGGGCGTCCGCGCCCAGCTTGAGTGTGCGGCAATGCGTGGTGCATGCTGCGCGGTGCTGGCAGATGCATGCACCGCGGCACCCCAGATCCAGCCCGGTTCTGGCTCAGTTTCGGCACCGGCCCGCTGCCGGCCGGCTTGCAGCGGAGCCTCGGAGCCGGCGACCTGCTTGGGCCGCTGCTTGTGTATGGCAAATCGGCCAAACGCATTGGAAACATCAAATCACTTCGATTGGATGCTCAAGTCAGGGGGCGCTGTGGAAGAATGCAAGGGTCTGGCATCGATCTTTAAGCGGGCCGTCGGCGGTGTACCGTTTTCGTTAATCAGTTATGATCACTCCAAGTAATAGATCGAAGCGTCTGGGCCGAAGAGGGCTCATTTTAGTTGTGCTGCCCGTAGCGATGGCGGGGATAGCGTCTTGGTATCTGGTGTCTTGGCTTCGTGATGATGGTGGACAGCAGGTGTACGGCGAGCATGCCTACACGGATGAGGACTTAGGTATTCCAGAGATGGTCTTGTCTTTCTTGGCTGATGAGAATCATTATGCAAGATACCGCACAGATGATGAGTCTTCGGCGGAACGCCGAGAGGAGGATGACTGGTTCGACAACGTGGCGACAGGGCATCGACGGGAGCGCAGCTGGTTTGAATTGCAGATGTGGGTGGTGATGGCGGCCGCTAGGCAGAACCTTCCGGAGCATCTCGGCGAAGGTGGAGTGCTTGGACGTGCTTACAGGGATGCGCTCGACGAATGCGCAGCAAGCGCTGGCTACCCGGGCGTGAGACTCTACGACGATCCGGATATAGATCCAGAACGACTTCAGAATGATGGTCGAGCTTTGCGTGCTGAGCAGGATGCCGAGTTCGAACGATACGAACGCGAATACGGCCTCGATTACGAGTCATTCGTTGATCTACGTCATGAGTGCCACAAGCACGCCGGCGACTATCCGACTCTTCCGATTGAGCAACGCGATCGGCTGTTGAGTGAGTCTAGCGATCATTTTGTCCGAGCGATACGGCGCGTTATCAGTGAACACCCCGAGCACGCGGTTCCGGTTGAATGGCATCCGGGTGCGCCGCAGCCTTGGGCCGATCATCTAGTCGCGAACTGCCTCGCCGCAGCCGAAGGGAACCAGGCAATATTGGAAGAATGTGCAGAGGAGCTGCGTGTCGAAATTCCCGATATGTGAGGTCTGTGGCTTCATCTCGCTGGGACACCGGCGCGATCTCGTCTAGGTCTCTTGGTGGAGACAGAGGCATCAAGCATATGCGATTGATTGGATTTGGCCCGGTAGTGTTCGATTGCGATGGGTCCGCCGTTGCGGCTTCTATGTTTGCGAGACTGCTGGCGCGCGGTATCGATTCATTCATCGCCGGTTCACTGGCCGCGGTTATTGCGGTGAGTTTCGGCAGAGCACCGCTGTGGGGAGACGGCGTGGTCCTTCCCGCTGGCGTGATGCTGTTCCCGATTGTATGGGCGGTGACAGAATTCGTGTACGACCTCGCGTGCGAGACCCTGATAGGACGCACCTTGGGAAAGTTGATTGTGGGGCTGTGCGTTGTCGAAGAAAAATCAGGTGGGCAGCTGAGCAAACGTGTCGCGCTGACGCGCTCGGTTTGCCCACTTGCAGCATTCGTAGCTCCGTTTGCGGGTGTATATGCACTTGCCTTGCTCGCGTTTCCGGTGTTTGTGTTCTTGGTGCCTTTGGCCGACCCGTTCTTGGATTATCTCTTCCTGGCTCCGTATGCCGTGACGATCGTGGTGAAGCTGTCATTCCTCGGTGCTGCACGGGATACTGCCCGACGCAGTTGGCATGATCGCCGAGCGCACACAGTGGTCATCGTCGACGCATTGAAGAGCAGCGTGCATTGAGGGATGCCAGTCGGTGATGGCGGGTTACTGGCAGTGCGACTATCGCGCTGATCGCATCTGGGTGACAGAATTGGATGACGTGGCTTTCGGTGATTTGGCGAATGCTGCGATCAAGAGGTTTGCGTTGGGTCAGCTGTCGGTGACAGCCGGCGCAGCGAAATGCGCGGCGGCGATTTTGTCGCTGTATGCCAGCGCTGCTGCGGGTGGGACGTTCAGTCCGCTAGGTGTAATGCCCACAGAGGTTGTTGACGCGGCTGGCGGGTGTGTCTCCGATGGCGGTGTGGTGCCGGTGGAGATTGTAGGTGTGGACCCAGGCTTGCAGGCGGCGTCTGCGGTCGGGTTCTGAGCGGAATTTGTAGCTGTAGAGGAACTCGTCGCTCATGGTTCGGTTGAACCGTTCGACCTTGCCGTTGGTCTGGGGCCGGTAGGCCTTGGTGAGCCGGTGTTTGGTGCGGTTCTCGGCGAGCGCGTCGGCGAACGCGGTCGACGTGAAGTTCTTGCCGTTGTCGGTCATGACGGCGTCGATGCCGACGTTGAGCTTGTCGAACCAGCCCCGAGCGTTGCGCCAGAACGCGGCTGCGGTGACGGCGCGTTCGTTGTCGTGCGCCTCGACGTAGGCGACCCGGCTGTGGTCGTCGACCGCGACGTGCAAATAGGTGTACCCGCGCCGCTTGCGCTTGGGGCGTTTGGCCTTGGGCGACCCGCGGCCATGCACCCGCCAGCCGCCCCCTGGGGGGATCTTTGCGACCTTCTTGACGTCGATGTGGACCAGCTCGCCCGCATGGGCCTTCTCATAGCGGCGCACCCGGACCCCGGTGGGCCGGTCGATCCAGGCGAGCCGGTTCAGCCCGTTGCGCACCAGCACTCGATGCACCGTCGAAGCCGGCACCCCCACCCGGCCCGCCAGCCGCGCCGGTCCCCACCGCTTGGACCGCCGCAGCGCACAGATCCTCGCCTCGACCCGCTCAGGCGTCCGCAAAGGCGAGCTGGCAGGCCGGCTGGAACGATCCTCCAGACCCGCTGCGCCCTCGGCGTCATAGCGCCTCACCCACTTGTACACCGTGGGACGAGAACACCCCATCTGCGCCGCCACCGACGCCGCCGAGTGCCCGGCCTTGACGCGCTGCACCATCACCAGCCGCGAATGCGGCGACAACCACGGCCTCGGCGCAGCCCGCCGCACCGTCCCTCCGCTACCGTTCATCACTGAGCCTCCGTTCGCAGTCCGGGATCATCAACAGACCCCACACTGCCACGGAGGCTCAACTCATCCCAAGACCCGACCTGTCAACAACCTCTGTGGGCATTACAGCTAG
>Ga0209022_1003653_pt1 | contig 10573 bp, 10 predicted proteins | sample PinacodermPK_FD_187300 | JGI IMG/M metagenome (GOLD analysis project Ga0209022, IMG submission 187300) | Host-associated microbial community of the marine sponge Aplysina aerophoba from Gulf of Piran - sponge pinacoderm, lysed by proteinase... | ecosystem: Host-associated > Porifera > Sponge >... | reverse complement strand
TCGTCCCGAAGCGCCCAGATCTCGTCCCGCTCGGCCTTCGACTTGCCCAGCACCGCGTCACCGATCAGGCCGGCCTCCATGCAGTCTCCGAGCGCTTCTTCGAACTGGACCGCGTCCTCTTCCGGGCGCGTGCCGAGTGACTCGACGAGCACGTAGTAGGGATCGCCGTGCGGAATCGGCGGCGCCGTCCTGGCCTCGGGGCCGGTGACCAGCTCGTAGAACTCGCGCCACATCACCTCGAAGGCGCTCATCGAGCCGCCGATCTCCTCTTCCAGGCGGCCCAGCAGCGCGATGACCTCGGAGAAGCCGGGAAGCGCGAGCAGGGCGCAGTTGTGGCTCCGAGGACGTCGCTCGAGCCGCAGCACGACCCGGGTGACGATTCCCAGTGTGCCCTCGGAGCCGACGAACAGGTGCTTCAGGTCGTAGCCGGCATTGTTCTTGACCATCTTGTTCAGGCTGGAGAGCACGGTGCCGTCGGCCAGCACCGCCTCCAGACCAAGGACCGAGTCCCGGGTCATCCCGTAGCGGATCGTCCGGTTACCGCCGGCGTTCGTCGCCACGTTGCCGCCAATCGTGCACGACCCGCGTGCGCCGAGGTCGAGCGGGAAGAGCAGTCCCTCGGCCTCCGCCGCTTCCTGAATGCTCTGCAGCGCCGCGCCTGCCTGGACCGTCATCGTTCGGCCTACGGGGTCGATCTCCTCGATCGCGGTCATCCGTTCGAGCGTGATCGCCACCTCCAGGTCACCCGCCACGCCGCCGCCGACGAGCCCGGTCAACCCGCCCTGCGGCACGACCGGCTGTGCGGCGCGGTGGCAGGCCGCCAGCGCCGCCGAGACCTGCTTCGTGGTGCGCGGACGGAGTACCGCCCGAGCCGCACAGGGCACGGTGCCCGAGCCGTCGCCGGCGCGTGCCGTGACCGCCTCGCCGGTGAGGACAACGTCCGCGCCCAGGGCGGCCTTCAGTTCAGCGATGAGAGTGTTGCCGCTGTTCGATTCGGAGTCGTTCATGTCAGCTCGGACGTCAGGTTGTCGGATCAGTGGGGCGACGGCGGATCATACCGACTGGCCCGGGTGGGAGGCCGAAGATGCGCGGGTACCCGGTCGCTCGCTGTCACTGCAACGTCTCGACGAGCTCCGCCTCGATGATCCTCCGATCCTGCGTCAGCAATGTCGCGCCAAGCACGCGTGCTGTTGCGACGAGAATCCGGTCGCCGGGGTCGCGGTGAAACGAATCAGGAAGCGCGGCGACCTGCTCGGCGATCGCTGGTGAGATGCCTTGACGGCGTACCAGCGGCGGAGCTACGGCCTTGTCGAGCCACTCGCGCAGTGGCAGGGACAACCGTACTCGGCCCAGGCTGTGAAGGGTCGCGATCTCCCAAAGGGAGATGTCGGACACGAGGAGTGGCGACTGGGGTCCGATGGTCGCAACTGCCTCCTGTTGGGCTGGCGAAAGCCGGCCGGAATCGTCGAGCCACCAGATGAGGACATGGGTGTCGAGCAGGAGTGTCAACCGCGCGTACTCTCCCAGTGGTCTGCGGGCAGTGGCGGCTCCACGATGTCGCCGACCTCGGTCACCGTGCCCTTCAGTTCGTACTGCGGGTACGCGGCGCCGGACCGCACCGCGGGAGAAAGCTCGGCGACCGGTTTCCCGCGCTTCAGAATCACGACGGGTTCACCGGTGGCCGCTACCCGATCGAGGATCGCCAGGCAACGGGCCTTGAAGTCGGTGGCGTTGATCGTTTCCATCTGACCAGTCTTCAGGACCGGTCAGGCGATGTCAAGTCGGCCGAGCCCTCAGGCGACTACGCTCTGGAACAGGAGGATTACGGACGGCAGCGAACTCTGCCTCGGCTCTGATTTCCTGCGTGGCTGGGGCCAACTCCGACTGTATCGCTGTTGGTGCTCCCCCGCAGAGGTCAAGCCGCTTCGGCTTACCCGGCCACGCTGTGCTCCCGCTCGCGCAACCGGATCAGGCACTCTTGGCTCGCCGAGGCGACGAGCTCGCCCTGCTGGTTGAAGACGTGACCGCGGACGAAACCGCGGCCGCGCGCCGCGACCGGGCTCTCCTTGCTGAACAGGAGCCATTCATCGGCGCGGAAGGGGCGGTGGAGCCAGAGTGCGTGGTCGAGGCTCGCGCCCTGGATTCGGTAGCCCTTCATCGATGGACCGTGGGGTTGCATGGAGACCGCCATGAAGTCCAGGTCGGACATGTAGGCGAAGAAGGAGAGGTGGATGATGCGGTCGTCGGGCAGCGTTTCACGGCACCGTAGCCAGGTGTTCTTTCGCGGCTCGGTCGCGGGCCGGTCGCCGCGCGGCAGCATCTGGATTCCCTCGACCTGGCGGCTGTCGATCACCTCGAAGCGGTGGGCGAAGCGCCGGTAGGAGGGGTCGTCCTTTGCCATCTTCCGGTAGATTTCGCCGTCGGACGGCAGCTCGTCGGGAGGCGGGGCTTCCGGCATCTCGGACTGGTGCTGCAGGCCGCCCTCTTCGACCTGGAAGGACGAGGACATGTTGAAGATCGCCTGTCCGTGCTGGATGCCGACGACGCGCCGAGTGGTGAAACTCGACCCGTCGCGAATGCGATCGACATCGAACAGGATCGGCCGCTTCGGGTCGCCGCGGCGCAGGAAGTAGGCGTGGATCGAGTGGAGGTGCCGGTCCTCGACCGTCTTCGAGGCGGCGACGATGGCCTGGCCCAGCACCTGGCCGCCGAAGACGTGGTTGCCGGGCCCGTTCTGCGCCCGGAACAGGTTCTCCTCGATCTGTTCCATCTGGAGCAGGTCGATCATCTCCTGGACCGCGCCGTTCATCGGAGTGCGGATGGTACCCGCTGGGCCGGCTCCACGGCGGGGTGGCTCAGAGCGTGCGGTGCAACCAGGCGAGCAGATCGTCGAGGTCCGTGAAGACGGGCACGCCGGCTTCGGCGGCGGCTAATGACTGTTCGCTGTCGCCGGGCGGCCGATCGTAGAGCGCGAGCGGTCGGCCGTAGCGGAGCGCCAGTTCGATCTCGCTCCAGGTGCCGGCGCTGCCCGGCAGGGCGACGACGGCATCGGCACTGAGGACGTTGATGTGATTACGCGAGTCGGGTCCCGTGCCTGCCGCGCCAGACAGCGGCAGGTGGGTCCGGATCGCCACCTCGACCCACGGGTTCGGGTAGCCGCCGGGCGAGCCGCCGCTGTCTTCCGCGCCCGGCAGCACGCCGATGCACAGGCCCGCGCGGTCGGGCATCTCGGCGAAAGCGCGACTGGTCGCGGTCATCGTGCCGGCACCGCCCCCGGTCAGCAGGTGCCAGCCGTTCTCGGCGATCGCGCGGCCCAGCGGTGCGGCCAGATCCTCGTGACTCTCGGTGCCTGAACCCATCACGCCGACGACGGGCAGGCGGCTGGCTACTGGGACTTGCCCCGGGCGCTGATCGGCCACAGTTCCTCGACCCGGCCGTCACGCACCGGGTAGTAGACGTCGTAGAGGTTGACCGTCGGGTCGCAGTGCGGGGTGACGCACCAGAGCCGGTCGCCGAGCTGCGGCGGCCGCGGTGCGTCGGCGATGCGGAGCATGCCGTGCTCGTCACCGCCCCAGCCGTACACCACGCCGGCCAGGTCGGCGAGCTGGGGCCGGTCGGCGTCCGACGCGAACGCCTTGTAGCCGCCGTCCGTCGTGATCATCTCGGGGACTGGCTGGCTGATCGCGGTGACGACCACGAAGAGCGAAGTCTCGAAGTCGTCGAAGACCTCGCCGTGGCGACTGCCGATCCGCCGGTACTGCTCGTCCATGAACAGGTAGGAGCCGACCTGGAGATCGGTCATGCCATCGACCTCCGAGTCGATGTCCCAGGTGCCTGTTCCGCCGCCGCTCAACACGCTGACCGCGATGCCGTCGGCCTCGATCAGCCGCCGCGTCTCGACGGCGGCTTCGAGGGCTTCGAGCGACCGGGCCTGGCGTTCCGCGTGGCCGTGGACGTGCATCAGGTGCCCGGCGTAGGCCTGAAGGCCGCGCAGGTCGAGGTTGGGAAGAGCGTCGATCGCTCGCGCGAGCTCGAGTGCCGGTTCGCCCACCGTGATGCCCGTACGGCGCGTGCCGACATCGAGGTCGACGAGGACCTTCTGCGTGACGCCCGCGGCTGCCGCCGCTTCCGCCAAGCGCTCGGCGGCCGGTTGGTTGTCGACCACCAGGGCGACCTCGGAACTCATCTTCGAGAGCGCGACGACCCGCCCGATCTTGTCGTCGGTCACGACCGGCGAGGTGATCAGGACCTCTTCGAGCCCGGCTTCGACCATCACCTCCGCTTCCCCGACCTTGGCGCAGCACACGCCGACCGCTCCCATCTCCATCTGGCGCTTCGCCAGCAGCGGGCACTTGTGGGTCTTCGTATGGGGACGAAGCGAGATGCCCTGTTCCTCGGCATGGGCCGCCATCTTCGCCAGGTTCAACTCCATCGTGGCGACGTCGATGAGCAGCGCCGGCGTTGGCACTTCCTCGACCGGGATCGGCGTGTCCAGTGGAATCGCTTCGTGGCTCAAGGCGGCCTCCGGCGCGCCTACGGAGAGGCCTGAACTGCAGGCGACGGAGGCGCCGCCGGCCGTACCGACCGCCCCCAGGAACGCGCGTCGCGTGGTGTGGTGGGCCATTCGAAGCTGCGACTATAGCCGCCAGATTCTTCGCAGGCGGCGGTATTCTGGCCCGGCCCATGAAGATCGCCGCCGGTTCCTTGGTCCTGTTCGCGGCGGCTCTGTCTGCCCAGCCGCCGGACCGGATCTTCACGGACGAAGTCGACGTGGCGGAGGCGTCGGTCGTGATCGAACTGCCGCGGCTCGGGAGGGTGTCGCCGGAGGAGTTCGAGCCGGGTGACTTCGTCGTCGAGGTGCTCGGCGAGCGACGTCGCGTCACGGGCGTATCGGCGCTCGACCTGAAGGCGAATCCTCGGCTGGTGCTCGTCTACATCGATGCCCTGCTCTCGAAGCCGGAAACGGTCCGCGTCAGCGCCGGGGCGCTGGCGCGGCAGGCGAGGCCGCTGACCGCGCTGGGCCCGGTTGAGATCGTCGTGGACGTTGGATTACCCGGTGGCGCCGACGTGCGGCTGTCGCCGTCCAGCGCTCCACGAGCCGTGGCGGCGGCGCTCGAGAAGATCGCCGGCGAGGGTCTGGGCCTGGATGCCTACTTCGAGTCGACGAACCGGCCCGCCGGCCTGCCGACCTACGTCGACGTGATGCGGGGATCAGCGGAACGCCTGCTGGCCGAGGCGGTGCCCCGCTGCGGCGATCCGCCGTGCTTCCTGTTCTGGCTCAGCGACGGGTTCCCCGCCGTGGACGACGCCGGCGTCCGGGCGGCCGGCGACCTGGCGGCGGGCCTTGCCGGGCATGGCTGGATCGTGGTCGCGATGGCGCTCCATGTGCCCACGCCCGCCCCGGACCTCGCCCAGCCGAGGCCGCTCAGCTTCGAACAGTGGAAGGCGTTGACCCCCGGGGTCAAGATGCCGCCATCGGGGGGCGACCCCAGCCGACTGCGGGGACTCCCGGCGAGCAGCTTCGACTTCTACGTCGAGCCGCGGTACCAGCCGCTCCGCTGGGCGGCGGTCGCGTCCTGCGGCGCCGCCCTGCGGGTCGAGCATCAACTGGAGGCCGAGTTCGAGCGGCTGGAGCGCCGCTTGCTGCTGCGGTTCGCGCCCGAGGAGGACGACGAGCCGCTCGAGGAGTCGTTCGGCGGTTTCCTGCCGGTCGAGGTGCGGCTGGCGGAGGTGTCCCGGTTCGCGGACCGGCGGAAGTTCGCGCGATGGCTGGGGCTCGTGCCGGCCGAAGAGCGGTTGCGCTACAGCCGGTGGGTGCGGCGCACCCCGTGATTCCTAGAACCTGAGCAGGTCGACCAGGTCCGGGGCGGCGAAGAACAGCGCCAGCGAGAGTAGAGCGGTCAGGACGAGCGGCAGGACGCAGAGGAATGGCGCTTCCGCGATCTTCGAGGGGCCGCCGTCGCCGCCGGGCGGCGCGGCGAAGAAGCCCCGGACGACAACCGGCATCAGGTAGAAGACGGCCAGCAACGAACTCAGCATCAACACGCCGAGGAACGCGGCCTGGGCCGGGAAGCCGGTCTCGAGCGCGCCGGTCATCAGGTACCACTTGGCCCACGACCCGCCGAGCGGCGGAATGCCGATGATCGAGAGCGAGGCCAGGAAGAAGGCGGCGAAGGTCCAGGGCATCGTCCGGCCGAGGCCGTCGAGCTCGCTGACCTTCTTCTTGTGGGTGGCGACCAGGATCGCGCCGGCGCAGAAGAAGAGGGTGATCTTGCCCGCCGCGTGCATCGCGATCTGCATGCCGCCGGCCAGGACCCCGGTGGCGGTCGCCATCGCGGCGCCGAGGACGATGTAGGCGAGCTGGCTGATCGTCGAGTAAGCGAGGCGCGCCTTCAGGTTGTCCTGGCGGATCGCCACGACCGCCGCCATCAGCATGGTGAAGGAGGCGATCGTCATCAGGGTCAGCGAGGCGGCGCTGCCCCGGAGCAGGTCGAGGCCGAAGACGTAGACCACGACCTTGAGGATGGTGAACACCCCCGCCTTGACCACCGCCACCGCGTGCAGCAGGGCGCTGACCGGGGTCGGCGCGACCATCGCGTTGGGCAGCCAGCGGTGGAGCGGCATGAGCGCCGCCTTGCCGGCGCCGAAGGCGTAGAGCAGCAGGAGCACGGTGACCAGGCCCGAGCTCGTGTCCGCGGCCAGGATGCCGCCGGGAGTGAACTCGACCGTCCCGGTGAGCCGCCAGGTGAACAGGATCGCGAACAGCAGGAAGGTGATCGAGGTGAACAGCAGGATGCCGAGATAGACGCGCCCCGCGCGCCGCGCCTCGGAGGTGCCGTGGTGGGTGACGAGCGGGAAGGTGAGGAGCGTCAGCGCCTCGTAGAACAGGAACAGGGTGAACAGGTTGCGCGCGAAGGCGATGCCCAGCGCGGCGAAGATCGAGAGCGCGAAGAAGGTGAAGAAGCGGGTCTGGTTCTTCTCGTGGTGGCCGCGCATGTAGCCGACGGCGTAGATCGAGGTGGCGATCCACAGGCCGCTCGCGACGAGTCCGTAGAGCAGGCCGAGGGGCTCGACCTGGAACGCGAGTTCGACTCCGGGAAGCACCTCCAGCAGGACGAGTTCCGGCCGGCCGCCGCGCAGGACGCCGTCGCCGAACTGCCAGACGGCGTAGAACGTGGCGACGCCGATCAGCGGCGTCGCCAGGTCCCGCAGGTTCGGATGCCCGAGGCGACCGAAGACCTGGCAGGAGACCGCCGCCGCCAGCGGCAGCAGGATGGCGACCAGGATCGTCGTCTCGGCGCTCATCGTCCTTGCCTCAGATGCCGCCCTGCAGCAGGAGGCCCGCGGCCTCCGCGGCGACGCCGTAAGTCCAGTCCGTCGTCAGGCCGAACACGATCGCGGCCGCTATCAGGATCCAGGTCGGCGCCAGCATGGCGAACGGCGCCTCGCGCAGATCAGGCCGCACGTGGTCACCGGCCGGCTGGCGGAAGTACAGGGCTTCGACGACCCGTCCCACGTAGACGACCGCGAGCAACGAACTCAGCAGGATGAGCACGGCCGCCACGGTCCAGCCGCGCTCCAGCACGCCGGACACCAGGTACCACTTGCTCACGAAGCCGACGGTGCCGGGGACCCCGATCAGGCTCAGGCCTCCGATCACCAGCGCCGCACAGGTGACCGGCATGCGGCGGCCGACGCCGGCCAACGCGTCGAGGTGGACGGAGCCCACGCGGTGGAGCAAGCAGGCGACGACCAGGAAGAGCCCGCCCTTCATCACCGCGTGGTTGAACAGGTGGACCAGGCCGCCGGCCAGCCCCGTGGCGTTAGCGGTCGAGAGGCCCAGGGTCATGTAGCCGACCTGGGCGACGCTCGAGTAGGCAAGCAACCGCCGCAGGTCGGTCTGGAAGATCGCCGCGCCGGAGGCGAGGAACATGGCGAGGATCGAGAGCGGCAGCAGCACCACGTGAAGCTGGAGTTCGCCGAACACGAAGGGCGCGCCGAAGATCACGAAGAGGATCATCGCCAGCAGGTAGAAGGAGACCTTCGTAGCGGTCGCGGCCAGGAAGGCGCTCACCTTGGGCGGCGCGAAGGAGTACGCGTTCGGCAGCCAGTGGTGCAGGGGGAAGACGGCCAGCTTGATCGAGATGCCGACCACGAGCAGCGCCAGCGCGAGGACGGTGCCGCGATCGTCGAGCGAAGGCTCGAGGCGCTCGGCGATCTCGCGAAGGTTCAGGGTGCCCGTGGCCTGGTAGAGCAGGCCGACCCCGAGCATGAAGAAGACACCGCCGATCGTGCCCATCACCAGGTAGTAGAAGGCGGACATCACGGCGCGCCGGTGGCCGCCGAGGCTGACCAGGATGTAGGAGGAAAGCGACGAGATCTCGAGGAAGACGAAGATGTTGAAGGCGTCGCCGGTGATCGTGATCCCGAGCAGGCCGCAGATGCAGAGGAGGAAGACCGCGTAGTAGAGGTGGCGTCGCGATTCGGACACTCGGGGTGGACCGCCGCGCGAGTCGAAACTCATCACGACCAGGGCCATCGCCGTGACCAGGACGAGCAGGTAGGCGTTGATCGTGGAAACCCGGTACTCGATGCCGAGCGGCGGCGGCCAGCCGCCGAGGTGGTACGAGATGACGCCGCCGCCGCGCACCTGGACCAGGAGCGCCACGGCGATCGCGAAGCACGCCGCGACGATGCCGAGGCTGAACAGGCGGGTGACGCGCGGGTTGCGAATCAACACGCACGCCGGCGCCGCCAGCAGCGGCAGGACGACTTCGAGGACGACGAAGTGGTCGGTCAACCAGGACAACTCAGCCGTGCTCCATGTCCCAGGCGACCGCCTCGTCCTCCTCGGACGTGCCGTACTCGCGGTGGATGCGGACCGCCAGGGCGAGAGCCAGGGCGGTGGTCGCGACGCCGACCACGATCGCGGTCAGCATCAGCACGTGGGGGAGGGGGTTCGAGTAGAGGATCTCGTGGCCTCCGTGCCCGGCGCCGTGGCCCGCGTCCTGGGGAACGATCGGCGCCGTGCCGCCCTCGACCTTGGCCATCGACACGTAGAACAGGATCGCCGCGGCCTGGAAGATGTTGAGGCCCATCACCTTCTTGATCAGGTTGTCGCGCGCGATGACGATGTAGAGACCGACCATCATCAGCACGATGATCAGCCAGTAGGCCCACAACCCGGAGATGGCCTCGCTGAACGACGCTGCGGAGGTCACGGCGCGTCGCCCTCCCCGGCGGCCCAGCCGTCTTCGGAGGCCAAGCGGCTGTTCACGAAACCGTAGTAGACCCGCATCATCGTCGCCGCGACGGCGATGCCGACGCCGAGTTCGATGACGATGATCCCCAGATGCTGGCCGTAGTGGCCCGTTGTCAGCGGGTCGAGCGCCGAGTGGTTCAGGAACTCGCCGCCCAGGAACATGGCCACCACGCCGACGCCGCCGTAGAGCAGCACGCCCGCCGCCATCAGCCGCTCGGTGAGGATCGGCGGTACGACCCGCCGGAGCGCCTCCAGGCCGAAGACCAGGGCGTAGATGATCAGGCCGGCGGCGAAGATCACGCCCGCCTGGAAACCGCCGCCGGGACCGAAGTCGCCGTGGAACTGCACGTAGAGCCCGAACAGGAGGATGAACGGCACGAGCGCCCGGGCGATCACCCGCAGGATCGGCATCTCGCGGACCCGGGACCGCGTCATGGTTCCCCCTCGCCGTGTTGGCCCTGGCGGCGCCGTGTGATTCCCCCCAGAAGCAGCGCGACACCGACGCCAGCCGTGAAGATCACGACGACTTCGCCCAGGGTGTCGTAGCCGCGGAAGCTGGCCAGGATCGCGGTGACGATGTTCGGGATGTGGATCTTCTCCTCGGTCTGCGCGATGAGATCCGGCGCCAGGTGGTGGTGGATCACGGCGTCCGGATCGCCGTAGGCCGGCATGTCCCAGGTGCCGTAGATGAGCGCCGCGCCGGTCGCCGCGACGATGAGGAGCGGCACGACCCGCGTCCGCTCCTGCTTCTCGCGTCTCGATGTGAGGCTCAGGGCGCCGAGGAGGAGGACGGTCGAGATCCCGGCGCCGACGGCGGCCTCGGTGAAGGCGACGTCGACGGCGTCCATCAGCACGAAAAGGCCGGCCGCCAGGAGAGTGGCGATCCCGGTCAGCATGGCCGCGGCGAACAGATCCTTCAGCCGCGCCACGACGACGACGGTCGCGAGCAACAGCAGCAGGAGCAGGAGTTCGACCGGAGGCATGCCTACTCTCCGCCGCCGCCGGACTCGCCGGTTCCGGTAGGCGGATTCGCGTCGTTGTCCGAGATCTCGAGTTCCAGCGCCAGGCCGTGGCCGTGAGCCGCCTTGACCAGCGCGTGGGCGATGGCGGGGCTCGTGAACAGCAGGAACGTGAGGACGAGAATGAGCTTCAGGGTGACCATGGATACGCCTCCCTGGAACATCAGGCCGAGGAGCATGAGGCCCGCCCCGGCGGTGTCCGTCACCGACGCGGCGTGGGTCCGCTGGTAGAAGTCCGAGAACCGGTGGAGGCCGATGCCGCCGACGACACAGAACAGCCCGCCGATCACCA
>Ga0209022_1003651_pt1 | contig 10583 bp, 9 predicted proteins | sample PinacodermPK_FD_187300 | JGI IMG/M metagenome (GOLD analysis project Ga0209022, IMG submission 187300) | Host-associated microbial community of the marine sponge Aplysina aerophoba from Gulf of Piran - sponge pinacoderm, lysed by proteinase... | ecosystem: Host-associated > Porifera > Sponge >... | reverse complement strand
CAGCGATGTCTTCTACCTGAGTGAAGTAATCAAAGGCATGGAGTACAGCTTGTAAGAAAAAATAGTAGTAAAGTTCATAATCATTTCTTTGAGGGTCTAGCCACTGATCTCGTCCACGAAAGTGATCCAAGATTTTGCGACGAATGAGTTCAGGTTTGTTGAGTTTTTGATTGTTTTTAAAAGATTCGGTTAGTAATAAACGCTCAAACATCACCTGCTTTTCCCAGCGTATGATAAGTTGTCTAGCTCCTATAGCAAAGTCAAATGGTTCATGCCGCATGAGCAGTTTTTGATGTTCTGGATTAAGAGATTCAAAGTCGAGATCTATTAGGTGTTTGTGCATATCATTCATACGTTCTTTGAATATGTCGGCAATATAGTGGATGCGTTCACAATCGATGGCTATCTCTTCGGCGGTGTTTGTATTGAAGCCGAAATACTCTTCAATTTGATCAATGTCAGAGCTTAAAAAGTAATGTTTCATGGGATCAAGGCTAGTCACAAAATGGCTCATAATAGCTGCTGTATTGTCCTCGCTTAGCTGATGAAAGTTGATGTCTTGTTTGAGCAAATTCAAATTTTGATTGAGATCATCGCAATTCATAGCAAAAGCACGGTTAGAAAAGATGTATGTACTACATACCATAACGCCAAGACATAGGTAGAGTTTTAAGCGGTTGTTTAGGTGGCAAAAAGACAGAATTTTGGCTAAGTTGTTTGACATATGAAGTACTCTTCTTTAATTGTGTTTATGAGTTATGTTCACAGGATGAAAAGCAAGAACAGCAAGGTGTCATATAGCCATAGTGGCTACGGATCGATACGTGAGATTATACAAAAATTTAGGCAATGGCAATCCTTAATTGAGGCAAGCAGATTAGGTTTGTTTATGAAGGCAATTGTTTAGCTTAGCTAGTATAAAACGGAGGCTGTCTAAAAGAGAGCAGTGCATCTGTTGCTGTTTTCGGCTAATGCTTGAATTTATAGGTTGTATTTACCAATAAAATACGGAGCAGGTATAAGATAAAATCGGCTAAGATAGTGTTTGTTTATCATGGAGGTCGATATGACAAGTGATATGACAAGTAAGAATGGTTACAGTGAGGAGTTTAAACGTGATTCTGTCCGTCTAAGTGAGAAGTATGGAGTCTCAAAGCTGCTGCAAAAAAATCAGGGTTTCTATGTCCGGTTTGTATAAATGGAGACATACTTACTTAAACGCTAAAGCCCCAATAAACGGAGAGAAAATCGCAGCTATGATGATCTTCTTAAAGAGATTAAAGCTTTTAAGAAAAGACTGAATTTGGTCACCAATGTGATTCTACGCTAAAAAAAACTGCAGCGATCTTATCGCAAGACCATTTCGGAGGTTTGAAATGATCAAAATGACAAAAAACAATGACCAAAGTCATTCATGTGAAGATTTATGTCAGGAATTCGATGTTTCAGTGCCATGCTTTTACAAGTGGCAAGTCAGTCAAAATAAAGATATGTCAAGCCGTAAAGATCAGGTCAAGATAGATATTAAACATCTGTTTGATGAGTCAAATGGCACTTATGGATCTCCCGGGATTTTTCATATTCTTAAATCTTCTAAGAAGTTAATCAGTAAAAAAACTGTGGCTAAATACATGAAAGAAATGGGGTTAAATGCAAATTATAAGAAAAAAGAAAGCGCGTTGTTACTACTGACTCAAATCATTGAATATACCCAATAATAGTAGAAAGCAGTGGAAGTAGAAATGTTTAACTCTTCTGCAATACCGCGAACAGACTTCTTCGAATAAAGCTTGAAACATTCTAATCACAAATGGAGTGGTTTTTGGGTGCGATGAAACATCGTGTTGGTCATAAGGTTGAAAGATTTTTTATATTCGTTGCGCAGGTAACGCTGTACTCCTCGCGCATGACCGTTTTTGATGGTTTTTTGCCACCGCAATGGGGAGACAAGTTATCTGCAGCATTCTCTTCTATCTGCTCATTTGTAGGCGTCCCAAGTTGCAAATTAAGTAGCTTTCTAAGTTCTGTAAGTTGCTTTCACGAAAGCGAGACAACTCATTTTTAATTTCGATGCTTCTTAGCTGAAGTAATGACTTTGATATCGCTAAACCCATTCATAGCAAAATGACTGTAAGTATCTAAGTCTTGGCATTAGCTTGTGTTTCAATATTTGCAAGATACTGGCTGCTCAGTTTTAGCTAGCTTATGGGAACAGCTTGCGCTCAAATGAATCAAACAGTAATATAATGAGGTGAGACCGTCGATAAGAAGAGGGATGGATTTAGGCGTAGATCCCATTCCAGAGAGATGGCAAAATATCAAGATTCTTACCAATGGAGAAAAGAGATATCATGAAACTACCTTTAGGAGAGCAGGGTTTTGAAGCGCTAAGAAAAGAGGACTGTTACTATGTAGATAAAACTCAATTTCTACACCAGCTCATTACAAAAGGAAGCCATTATTTTTTATCTCGTCCCAGACGCTTCGGTAAAAGTCTTCTTGTAAGTACTTTGGAATGTCTTTTTCAGGGGAAAAAGGAGCTATTCAAAGGTTTATATATTTATGACAAGTGGGATTGGTCTCAAACATATCCCGTACTTACCATTGATTTTAGTGGCAAAGAATATATTAATGAGAATGATTTAGAAGAAAATATTTTTGCTTTTTTAGATACTTTAGAAGATGAGTATAACATCCCAGCATCTGATGAACTCAAACCTTCTGCGTCTAGACGTTTACATAAAATCATTAAGCATATCTATACCATCAACTCTAAGACAGAAGTAGTTGTTTTAATTGACGAGTATGACAAGCCTCTCTTGGATGCTCTAGAAGACAAAGAGATAAGTAAAAAAACAGTCCACTCTTAGAGGGTTTTACAGTATTTTTAAAGCATCTCATAAGTTCATTCGATTTACCTTTGTTACTGGTATCACCATGTTTGCTAATTCGACAGTATTTACAGGTTTTAATCATCTTATTGATATTAGTTTAGAACCTGAATTTTCTGCTGTCTGTGGATATACAGATAAAGACTTAGATACAGTTTTTAAAGCTGAGATCAAGAATTTTGATCGCAAGAAAATTCGTAAATGGTACAACGGCTATAGTTGGGTTGGAGAGGAAAAGGTCTATAATCCCCATGGGATTCTTAAACTTTTTTCCAACAAAGAATTTGATTCCTGGTGGTTTGAAGATGGAGTGCCTCGCTATCTCTATTTTTATCTAATACATTACGGCATTCGAGCACTGGATTTAGAAAATTGTCTTTTAAAGCGCCAGGACTTAGTTGGATTTGATGTAGAAGATATAAATGTGGAATCGCTTTATTTTCAATCAGGATTTCTTACCATCCAAGAAAAAATGCGCAAAGGTAACCGTACATATTACCGCTTGAATTATCCTAATCTTGAAGTACGGGAAAGCTTTGATGATGGACTGATAAAATATATTACTTGTGGTAAAATCAAAGATCGGTATCAAAGTCAGTTAACGCAGTTTCTGAAAAATAATCAATTTGTTGAGTTTTATGAATATATCCATACTGCACTTGATGGTGTTCCTTATCAGTGGAGTCAGAGGCTAGGTGGTGTGTCGTATTTAGATTATGAGTATTGTTACTCAGTATTTGTATATGCAAGCTTATATTCTCCAAGCGTTACAATCCTTCCTGAACAACCTTCTAGAGCGGGCCAGAGTGATATTATAGTGCTTTATTCGAAGCAGGTTTTTGTCTTTGAACTGAAGATGGCAAAAAATGCAAAGGAACGTGATAAGACACTTGATTTAGCCATGAATCAGATCAAAGATCGCGGTTATGGTGAGTCTTATAAAAAGCTCAAACAACCTATCCATCTCATTGCTCTTGTTTTTGGCAAAGAAGAAAAGAATATAATTGGCTGGCGTCATGAGATTCTCACATAAGTCTTCATAACCTTACAGTCAAAATGAGGTTATATGATGCTGAGGTCAGGTTGTTGATAAGATGATGGAATTTAGGCAGAATGAAAGTTCCATGTGATGACAAGACGTTATACCTTAAACAGCCTTTAGAATTGTGAATCTCTTAGAAAAAACGACTTTTTTTAATAGTAAAGAAGATTTTAACTTCAATCTTGACGGTGGTGAGCATATTTTTCTTATGATAGCAGCTCATTTTTTTGACTAACATTTTTGGAATTCGTGCTTACAAGAGCATTTTCATGATGAACAATTATTGTCCAATGTGTTTAAGGCTCTGATATAAGTATTGCTTGATTCCATTCTTGTGTCTATTTTCTACTTCCATCTTTGATTGTGATTCAAGTGTCTTGTATGTATTTTTTGTTCGCATATGAAACAAAATGTTCTGTGGGGATTTCCATGAGAGGTGACATAAAAATGATGCAAGAGCAATGATGCTTCCATCAAAGTGGGGAATGAGGACTGTTGCGGCGGTATGCAAAACTGCTGAGATAAAAAAATCTCAGCAACCATAAGATCTTGTCCTTTTTTTAATGTGACAAGAAAAGCTCAGTCATTCTTTTGGGGTATATTGCCCCCCTTGCGATCATTGCTGCCCAACGGGTTTCTATTTATGTCTTCTTTGTCCTTTTAAAGATCTCTTGTTAACTGTGTAGACTTCAACCAACCTTGTTAGAAGCTTGAGTAGCGGTTTTGAGATGATCCTCTTGTGTAAAAGCCATAGAAGCTTTTTACATCTGCGGTGTTTTCCAGGGTGGTGGGTATCCATTTACATGACACCACAAAATGGGCGAGTAGGATTTTAGGGTGCGGGAGGAGTCATTGTGATGCATACCTTCTGCTAGTAGAAACTGTGTTTGGCTGAATGTAGAGAGTTTTGAGAAGCTAAAGAAGATGAGGATGGCTTAAATCTGTAGTGATGTCGCCGATACCAAGCCAAATTTTTGCTTTTTTTGCCCTTATGGGAGATCTGGATTGATATGAGGTTTGTCTATAACATAGTACAAAAGAACACAGAGAGTGGAACTGAGTTAATATCAGAGAGCTACATTACAAAGACCTATCAATAATGCTGAGATGGCTAGTGGTGGATGATTTCTGATTTTTGATTTTTGATTTCTGATGTGTTTGGGATGTTTTGAGAGTAGATGGTTTGTGTTAAGAGGAGATGGGCGTGCATTCGTTTGATTGGGCCGTTGATATCATCATTGTTATCGGGTTTGTCACATTTACGTCCACACTGTTAAGCTATATGCGTGTGCCAAGCATTGTTGGTTTTATCATCAGTGGTTTATTGATCAGTCATTTTGGGCTGGTTAAAGATCTTCCTGGTATCACTACTATCAATGAGATTGGTTTAGCTCTTTTGATGTTTACTGTGGGGTTGGAGTTTTCTTCAGATAAGATCCGCTATCTTTCCAAGAGTCTTGTGGGACTTGGCATTGCGATGATGGTGGTGGTGATTGCTGGTACAACGTTGATGGGATGGGGGCTTGGATTATGGAGCTTTTCATCGGCTCTTATGATTGGGATGGTGGTTTCACTATCATCTTCTGCTATTGTTTTGAAAATCTTACAAAAAAGACGAGAGCTTGAAACCCCACATGGCAATGCCAGTGTGGGGGTATTGCTTGCTCAAGATATGCTCTTTGCTCCGATGATTATGTCTATTCCTTTTATTTTTGGCAGCATATCAGGGGATGCGCCAGCTGGTAGCTATCAAAGTCTTACTACCTTGGCTCTATTTGGTGCTTACTGTGTTGCTTTGGTGGTGTTTACGCGTTATTTGCTCAATCCATTATTCAATCTTGTATTGAAGACAGGGAGTCATGAGCTTTTTTTTTTCTTGCTGTTTTTTCTCTTTAGTGCGATCTCTTTTAGCACAGAATCCTTGGTGGGATCGATCTCTTTAGGTGCGTTTATGGCAGGTTTGTGTTTTGCCAACTCGCCACTTTCTAAGCAGGCTCTTTCAGACATTCTTCCTCTACGTGATACCTTCCTTGGCTTGTTATTTGCCTCTGTGGGTATGTTGGTGGATTTGGATTACTTCATAAAGCATTTTGCTGCCGTCTTATTGGGTGGTGTTTTGATCTTATTCATAAAACCCACAGTGATCTATATACTTGCTCGTATGCAGCATTACTCTCATTCGGTGAGTATGATGACAGGGCTACTAACATTTCAGGTGGGTGAGTTTTCCATCGTTTTGATCAAGGAACTGAACAAGCGTAAGCATTTCACTAATGAAGAGACTCAGTATTTTCTGTGTTTGATTGTCTTAAGCATGGCTCTTACGCCATTTATTCACAAAATTACTCCATGGATTGTGGAGCGTACTCGTTTTTTGAATCGTATTCCTTTCTTTGCAAAAAACTCTCAACATGCTGTGTCAGAGAAGCATGGACTGGAAGACAGAGAACTTAAAGATCACACCATTATTGTGGGTTATGGGGTTGCAGGAAAGAAGCTAGGGAGTGTGCTTGATGCTTTAGATATCTCTTATTTAGCTTTAGAGATGAATTTTTCTACAGTACTGAAAGCACAGAAAGAATCTTTGCCGGTGATGTTTGGTGATGCGCAGCGTCAAGAGATTTTGCATGTGGCAGGTATTGAAAAAGCGCGTTGTATGGTGATTACCATTCCTGCTGTGGGTGTGTCACGTATGGTAATGTTTGCTGCACGTCAATTGGTGCCAACTATTCCGGTGATTATACGTGTGGAATATGAGCGTGGTTTGGACTTACTTCATGGGTTAGGAGGTATGGAGACAGTGGTTGCGGAGCATGAATCCACACTGCAAATTTTAGCCAAAACATTAGCAACCTATGAGGTGAATCATCATACCATCATGTCTCATCTCAATCGTATCAAATCATCATGGCATACCCCCAGTGTTGTGACGAGTAAATCGGAAAAAGGCAGGGCTTTGGTGTCAGCGTTTATTCCGTATCATGCCTCTGAGGAACAACAAAAACAGGAGCATCGTCATGATGAGCATATCCATCATCACACTCTTAGTGAAACATCCTATGCTACCGATTTGACCTTTAAGGAATTAGGCTTGCTGCAATCACCTCATGCTCATTTGGTGTCCATGAGGAAGAATCATCAAGAACAGCCATTCATGCCAACAAATGATTATGTTTTTGTCTCTGGTGACACATTGACTTTTTATGGATCTACAGACTATTTTGACAAAATCGTAGACTATCTTGAAAATGGTGATTATTGACAGCTTGATATGTAGAAGCTTTTGTAATGGCTGATGTTTTAAGCACAGCTTCACTTTTTGAAGATGTTTTCCGATAGTACATCTGAGCAGGGTATTTTCGTCTTAAAATGACGTCCTTTGGTTCTTGTGCAAAACTTCAGTAGCCTCAGGCCTCAGAGTGATGCTGAGAATCTGTGGCTGAAGCTTTGTAAAATTCATGACAAAACATGTGGAAGTAGGGGCATAGCTTGCAAACAAACAGTTAGGGCGTGTATTTTATGTTTTGAGATGTGAGGGAGTATTATCGTTGATATCTTTGTTTATGAATCTATTGGGGTGCTTGGTTCTGATCAGTGTAATCGGGTGTAGTTTAAGCGCGCCTAAACGTGATGGGATGGGGGCTTCTACGGGTGTTAGCATAGATGACGAATCGAGGCTTGCTTCATCGTCTACGGGTAGGTATTTAAAAATTGATGTAGAGACTATGAAGGCGACTATGAAAAAGGAGGTGAATCTTATGCCTTCAGAAGCAGCAAGTGAGGCAAAGGGCTGTTTATTGGATGAATCTATAAAAAAAATCACCATAGATTTTTATCCTTGGAAGGAAAAGGATAGTGATGTGAATCCAGCTGCTGGAAACATTGTCACGCGAGCTACACGTATTTTATATGAATTGAAAAACCATCCTTTTTCATGGGTAAAGGGTAAAGATACAAAAAGTTTGATAAAACAATTTGATGAATATTGTCAGAATGAAAAAACCAAAGGTAGTTGTCATCCGAGTACCACTACAACGACTTCCATGACGTTGAAGTTTGCTAGTGATATTAAGATTGACTTGCCTGAGGGACAGATTGTACCTGAATCAGATGCCTCTTATCGTCTTGTTCTTGATGCGAGTAAACATCCCTCTCTTAGTGGGAAAAAAGTGAGTGATTTGGCTTTCTTTGATTTCATATGGAAGTTGAAATACAAAATGCCTCAATCTCAAGCCGGTGATGTTTCTGATATTATGAGTCTTCCTTCATTGCTTACGAGTCGTGAAGACACTCCAGATGATTTCAAAGACGACATAGTGGTGGGGGATTATCAAGCTAAGTATCCGATGATGAATCATATATCTATCCGTATTAACGATTCGAAGTATCATTTTTGGCATCGTCCTGTAGGAAAGTTGTGGTATAACCGCACCTATTTCTCTCTTGCTGATGAAGAAAAAGCAAAAAAAGCTATTGCAACTGGAGAGATTGCTCGGGGGCTTTATACGTATTCTAAAGCCATGCTAGAAGCTAAGAGTGGAAGCTCACTGGATACCGAGACCTCTCCAGTATTCACTCATAGATTTGCTGATTTTCATTTTAAGATTTCTCCAACTTATGATATTTATAAAAAAACATGTAAAAAGTGATTGTTCATATCATCATAACCTTCTTCTGTCCTTTTTTCTTTCTCCATTCTTTTCTCATGTAACTATTTGCGGACTTTATGATCCTTATCATCTTTGTGTCAGATGATGAATGGATAGTTTCAATGGATAGTTGTGCAGTTTTTTTTCGTGAATTTTAGCTGTGTTATGACGATGGATGCTGCGTGAAAAACACAGAAGGGATGATCTTGTGGTTTTTGGCTGCATTTTGGGAAATAGGTGGGGGGGTGTGGTGATGAGGGCTTTGTTAGTTGATGGCAGGCATATAAGCGGTGTTGTGTATGTTGGATTAGGGATCGTAATATGTGGATGGGGTTTGTGGGGTTGTCGTAGTGTTGGTAGCTCTGGTAATGCACAGTTGCAATCACAACCCGAAGTTGGACGTGGTCATCGCATTGAAGTGCTTGCTAAGAATTGTCAGTATACGCATAATGACGTTGAGATACGTGGTTATTGTCATCCGAAAACATCGCAATGTGATAAAAATCAAGATATTGGTGCGGTATCCATTCTTGAGTGTTCACGAGCTAAAATATCCGGTATGGATTTATCGGGTAGGAATTTGCGTTATGCTAACTTTACGGAAAGTGATTTGAACGGTGTTAAGTTGAATAATTCCGATCTTCTTGGCGCTCATGGAGAATGGGCCACATTTCAAGGTGTTTTGGCTGATGGAGCGGATTTTTCTCATGCCAAGTTGATAGGCACTGAGTTTCGCTTCGCAGTATTAGATAAATCCTTATTTTTAGGAGCTGAGCTTCTTAAGGCTCGTTTTGATGGTGCTAAACTCAATGATGTGGATTTTCATTCGGCTAACTTGAGAGGAGCATCTTTTCGCAAAGCTCTTCTTCGTGGATCACGTTTTACAAACGCTTATCTCAAAGATGCTGACTTTAAGGGTGCTCATCTCTATGGGGTGGATTTTTCTGGGGCTCAACATCTTGATACGGTGGATTTTTCGGAAGCTGTTAATCTGGATAAAGCTCGTGGTTTGGATGCAGGCATCTTAAATCGTTTTGCTTCAAAAGATGCTTCACCCTAGCATGATATTTATGGGATTATCTTGTATATGGATCACTTAGTATGGAAGTGGATGATGTGATGGAAATAGTCTACGTAAGTTAAGACAATTTTGTTAAGCTGCTATCATATGATGTGTTGCAATGTAAGATAGATTTTGGAGACTTCGTGCCTCGAAAATGGGTGCTGCTATTTAAATCAATTTTGGTGGTGATGTTACTGAGTGCGGTGGCATGGGCCTTTTCTGTTTTTGTGATGCGTTGGAAGATGCAGCGTCTGTTTGATATGTATAAGGTCATGGATCACAAGGTTTCACCGTCACTTTTTTTTTACGATACCATTGGATCATCTCCTCCTGGGGCTGTGGAGGTGTTTTCTGGATCGGATTTAGTCACAGAGGTTATGCCCACTGGGGCTGTTAAGCAGCAGGCATTGGTGCGACAATTTACCGTAAAAGTGGCGGTGGTGTCTGCAAAGTCTGCTGCTGAAGCTGTTGTGGCGGAGTTAAATGAAAAAGGTCTTCCTGCAACCATCACGTCTTTTGAAGATCAAGGTAAAAGTTCTTATCGGGTGAATATGGGGCTTTATCGTGATGCTAAGGAAGCTGCTGGAGCCTTACAAGATCTTACTTTGCGCACGTCTTATCGTGGCGAAGTCATCGATTTTCCTTAGCGATAAAAAGTACCATTCAGCAAAAGGTGTTGTTTCGCTTTGATGTGGAAGATATTTTTGCGTTTGTACTTGATGCGAAATGTAGAGGAAGGATCGGGACGAGAATGATAAGACACAAGAGCATATTTTCCAGCAATCAGTTGTAGGGTGGTGTTTTTGTGTGGGCTCAAATCGAGAGTAGCTTCTGTGTGGTGATGTGCTGTGTCATTGGTGTTGTTGGCAGGTAAAGTTTCGATACGAATGAGGTCGGTGTGTGAGTTGCGGGGATGTTTTTGGATGCTGGGCTTGAAG
>Ga0209022_1003650_pt1 | contig 10583 bp, 5 predicted proteins | sample PinacodermPK_FD_187300 | JGI IMG/M metagenome (GOLD analysis project Ga0209022, IMG submission 187300) | Host-associated microbial community of the marine sponge Aplysina aerophoba from Gulf of Piran - sponge pinacoderm, lysed by proteinase... | ecosystem: Host-associated > Porifera > Sponge >... | reverse complement strand
ATGCCGCTGCCGAGCAGCGCCTCGGCAACGCCGCCGTCGATGAGGCCGGGGAAGAGCCAGCCGTTCTGGAAGGCGACCCCCAGCCAGAATGAGACCCCCGCCACGGCCGCCGTGCGGTGGTCGAGGCCGTCGCGCAGGACGAGCTGCATGCCCTGCACGAAGAGCAGCCCCAGCAGCACGACGATGTAGGCGGCGGCCACCGCTGGCGGGATCGCGATCAGCGCCGCCGTCAGCTTGGGCAGGAAGGCGAGCGCCAGCAGCGCCGCCCCGATCACGACCCCGACCCGCCGGGCGGCCACGCCCGTCACCTCGGCGATGGCGACGCTCGATGAGGAGGTGGTGGTAGGGAGGGTCCCCAGCAGCCCCGAGAGCAGGTTGCCCACGCCGCCGGCGTTGAGCGCGCCCTGAACCGTGCGGAAGTCGGTGGCGCGCGGCCTGCGCCGCGAGACGCGCTGAATCGCGATGCCGTCACCCACGCTCTCCACGGCCCCGACGAGGGTGACGACCACGAAGGCGGGCAGCAGCTTCCAGAAGGCGCGGCCTGGGACGAGGTCGACGCCCGGCCACTCGAGCAGGGGCGCGCCCAGCCAGGCGGCGTCCCTCACGGGCGTGATGTCGTAGAGGCCGAAGGGGACGGCCACGGCGCAGCCGGCGGCGATGCCGATCACGGACGCCCAGAGCCGCCAGGCGGGCGGGCCGCGCAGCACGATGGCGAGCGCCACCAGCAGCGTCGTGAGGGCGACGAGCGGGGCCGCGCCCTCGGGCGCGTCCTCGGGGACCTCGCGCAGCGTCTCGAAGACGACGGGCAGCACCGTCGCGGCGATGAGCATGATCACGGTGCCGGAGACGACAGGCGTGAAGATGCGCCGCACCAGGGCGAGGTTCGCGGCGACCTCGAACGGGACGAGCGAGGAGACGACGATGAGGCTCGCCATGAGCTGCGGCCCGCCCTCCTCCAGCGCCGCCACGCAGACGGCGATGAAGGCCCCGGAGGCGCCCATGACGAGCACATGCCCCGAGCTGAAGTACCCGACGCGGACGGCCTGGAGCACGGTCGTGGCGCCGCTCACGAGCAGCGCGGCGAAGGCGGCGAAGGCGATGTAGGCGTCGGGCTGCCCGGCGATGCGGGCCACGATCGCGACGGTGATTACGACGGGGGCGACGACCACCAGCGCGGCCTGCAGGCCGGCGCCCAGCGTGAGCGCGATCGGCGGGCGCTCGTCCGGCTCGTAGCGGACCCTGCCGTCGGCGGGCGCGTCAGCCACGGACAGGGTTCTCCGAGGACATCGCCGCTCCGTCCGTTCGCTCACTCCCCCGCCACGGGCCGCAGGCGAGGGGGCCGGCTGCTGGATTCTACCTACTCTCAAAGGGACGGGAGTCGCCGAGTCCAGAGCCCCATTGTGGGGCGGTCGGCGGCAAGAGCAGGGGCCACCGAGAGACCAAGCGGCAACGGCGCTGTACGTACCTTCGCCGACAGCAGGCGGAGTGCGCAGGCTCGTGCCGCACGGTAGCCTGCGTACAGTTGTCGGAGATTTCCCCAAGGTGCATCGATGAGGGTTACGGCGTTCACCGATTCCGGGTACTTCTGGCTTCCGGGCGACGACGATCAGAGCCATCAAGTGGCGGGGACGCTGGCCGTGTCGGAGACGGGTGTCGTCACGCTCGAGACCTTCGGCTATCTCAGTGACGGCTCCCTCTCCTTGGCGCAGGGTTCGTGGAGTCAAGCTGGCTCTATGCAGCCTCGCATCTTCGGGTACACACGGGATCGAGGTGCCGTGACGCTCATCGACGGCATCGGTACACGGTCCTCACTTCAGGCACCGGCGACCGGAGCACTGTTCGCCAGTTACACGATTCTGGCGAAGTTTCTCCTTGTGGGCAGACACTTCGGCGACCACGGGCCGCTCTTCGACCAACTGACCTGCAAGATCGATGGCCTCGACGAGTGGCTCGGGGTGTCCGGGATCACGGCCGTGCACGACTTCGATACGCACCGAGCAACGATCACGTTTGAGGCGCCAGCACCGTTGCCGTTTCAGGCAGGTGACGACATCGAGGGCAGAATCGCCTTCGGCTACTCGATCCCCAGTCCTGCCCCTTGGGCTACTGAGGCGCAGGTTTCGCAGAGCGCGTACATCGAACTATCCGCGTTGACACCCTGGACCACGGAGGACGTGACCAATGGGTCTGCGCGAATGCGTGACTTCCTCTGCCTGGCCACGGACGTGCCCGTAGCGATCACGACGCTCGACGGTTACCTGCGTGACGAGGATGATGAAGACTCAACCGGGGATCGTCGTGCACGACGGCCCGTCAGCATCTTCTTCGAATCGCGACAACACAGTCCAGATCCCGCCGCGGTACAGCCTTGGTCGATGAACTTTGCACATCGAGACCTCGGCAATGGGCTGTCGGATGCCCTCTCGAATTGGTTCGACCTGTGCCAAAGGTGGCCGCAGCCGACTTGGTTGTTCTTCGACGCGCGTTACGGCGATGGCGTGCTGCAGAGCGACATTCAGTTCCTCAAGGTGGTCGAGTCGATGGAGACACTCGCCCCAGCCAGGGGGATCGGGAAGAACTCGGAGCTACTCAAGAAAGTCCAGCGACTGGCAGAGCCGTTCGCCGACCTCTTGGGAATAGCGGGCAGCGAGGTGGCATTCGCCGAGCGCGTCCGGGCCACGCGGAACTGGTACGTTCATCACGACGACCGCTGGAAGGAGCAGGCGAGCGATGGGAGCGAACTACTGTCGCTGCTGTGGCAGTGCGAGGCCCTGCTGATCTGCCATCTCACCGCCTTCGTACTTGGTGATGCCGATGCGGCGATTCGGCTTCTTGCGGACGCTCGGCCAATGAGGAGGCGAATCGAGTCAGCCTGAGTCATGCTCGACTGCCTCGCCTGTGCCGCCTCGCTGGTCAGCACTACTCCACCAGCATGCGCTTGCCCATGCGCGACCGCAGCGATGGAGCCCTGCGGGCCGAGTTGCATCCGAGCGAGGGGTGTTCGAGTTCACCGTCGAGGTCCGCTCTTCTGGACCCGATCGCCTGGCACCTCCATGCCTACCGGACGACCCTCGGGAAGCTGCTGAACACACTCGAGAGCGGCGAGTGCGGCGGCAGCGCGTGGACGCTCCGTCCAATCCGCGCATCAGAACGCACATACGTCACCTGGCGGCCCGCGACTCGACGACGCCTCCCGCAAGTACCATAGCGGCGACAGTCGCGCTTCACCGAGGACATCAATGACCGCTACCCCGACTCTCTCGGCTACTGAGTTCGCCGCCAAGTGGCGGGACAGCGCGCGCCGCGAACGCGCGTCGTCGCAGGAGCACTTCATCGACCTCTGCCGCATGCTCGGCGTGCCGACGCCGAACGACCCGCCAGCGAGCCCAGACTATACGTTCGAGGCTGGGGTGGAGCGCCTGAGCACCGGCAGGCAGGGTTGGGCCGACGTCTGGAGGCGCGGGCACTTCGGCTGGGAGTACAAGGGGGCGCACGCCGATCTTGCTGCAGCCTATCGGCAGCTCCTCGACTACCGCGAGGATCTCGAGAACCCGCCTGTCCTCGTCGTCAGCGACATGGACCGTATTGAGGTCCACACCAATTTCACGGGTACCAGGCCCGCTGTCTATGAAATCACGCTCGCCGACATCGAGGAGGGCCACGAGCGCACCGCCGAGTCGCTCAAGATCCTGCGCGCGGTCATGCTTGACCCCGAGGCGCTGCGGCCCGAGCAAACGCCCGACGAGATTACGCGACTCGCCGCTGCGAGGTTCGCGCAGGTCGCGCAATCTATGCGCGAGCGCGGGTACGAGCCGGAGGCTGTCGCCCACCACCTGAACCGCGTCGTCTTCTGCCTCTTCGCGGAGGACGCCCGTTTGCTCCCGGCGCGCATCCTTACCGGCCTGATCGAATCGCGACGCTTGGATCCCGAGGAGTTCGACCACGGGCTCTCGATGCTATTCCGCACCATGTCGGACCCTGAGGCGAGCCGCTTCTTCGGCAACGACCGCATCGACTGGTTCAACGGAGGGCTGTTCGACGGTGCCGATGTCATCCCGAGTACAGCCGACGAGTTGCGCGCAATGCACGATGCCGCCCTGCTCGACTGGTCGCGCGTGGAGCCAGCAATCCTCGGCACGCTCTTCGAGCGCGGGCTCGACCCCGCCAAGCGCGGGCAGCTCGGCGCGCACTACACGGACCACGAGAAGATCATGATGGTCGTCGAGCCGGTCGTGCTTGCCCCCCTGCGGCGCGAGTTCGCTGCAATGCGCGAGCGCGTTGAGGGGTTGACGCAGGGACGGGAGCCGACGCCGCTCACGCTCGACGGCCGCCGCCGGGAACGACTGCCAGCCTGGGAGCGGGCAGCCGAGGAGGCGTGGCGCGGGTTCCTCGATCGGCTACGCGCGGTACGCGTGCTGGACCCGGCGTGCGGGTCGGGGAACTTTCTGTATGTGACGCTACGGCTGCTGAAAGACCTGGAGCACGAGGCGATGCAGTGGGGAGCGGAGCGACTGCGCATCACTGGCGAGTTCCCACAGGTGGGTCCGCACAATGTGCTGGGCATTGAGCTCAACCCGTACGCAAAGGAGCTGGCGGGGGTCTCGATCTGGATCGGGCACATCCAGTGGATGCTCGACCACGGCTCCGGCTTCGCGCGCGACCCGGTGCTCCAGCCACTCGACAACATCGAGCGTCGGGACGCGATCCTCGCCTACGACGACGAGGGCCGCCCGGTCCCGGCCACGTGGCCCGAGGCCGAGTTCGTGGTAGGGAATCCCCCGTTCCTGGGGGGTGGAGGCCCGATGCGAGCTTCGCTCGGTGATCCGTACGTCGAGGACTTGTTCAAGGCATGGGGAAGCGCCGTGCGTGATGGGGCTGACCTTGTGTGCTACTGGCACGAACTGGCGCGGCAGCAGATCGCCGGGGGCAGGACTCTTCGGGCGGGACTGCTTGCCACGAACTCGATTCGCGGCGGCGCGAACCGCACAACCCTCGACCGGGTCAAGGAGAGCGGCGACATCTTCATGGCTTGGTCGGATGAGCCGTGGACAGTGGAAGGTGCTGCTGTCCGCGTCTCCATCATCGCCCAGGACGACGGTTCGGAGATGCAGCGGAAACTGGATGGGGAATCGGTCAACTCGATCCACAGCAACCTGATGGGCGGTGGCGTCGATCTAACTGACGCGAGGACCCTGACCGAAGGGCAGGGCACCTCCTTCATGGGTAGCAGCAAGAAGGCATCCTTCGACATCCCCGGCGATGTCGCCCGGAAGTTGCTCCGGGAGCCCACGAACATCAACGGGCGCCCCAACTCCGACGTGGTCGTTCCGTGGGTGAATGGGCTCGACCTGACACGTCGATCGCGTGACATGTTCATCATCGACTTCGGAACGGAGATTGGCGAAGCGGACGCTGCCGAATACGAGGCTCCATTCACGTACATCGAGGAACATGTCCGGCCCGCTCGCGCAAGAAACCGGCGCCGTGCCTACCGAGAGCGCTGGTGGCGACACGCCGAGCCCCGTCCCGCGATGCGTCAAGCGCTCGCACCCCTACGACGGTTCATCGCGACCCCAACGATAGCCAAACACCGGCTGTTCGTTTGGCTCTCAGCCCCAACGCTTCCGGACCAGCAACTCATCGCTATCGCGCGGGAGGACGACTACACGTTCGGCGTGCTGCACTCGCGGGCGCACGAGCTGTGGTCGCTGCGCATGGGAACGTGGCTCGGAGTCGGTAATGACCCGCGCTACACGCCCACCTCCACATTCGAGACGTTCCCCTTCCCGTGGCCCCTCGACACCCCCGATGAGGCGCTGACCGGCGAGCAGCGCGCGCACCGCGACGCCATCGCCAAGGCGGCGCGGTCACTCGACGAGGCGCGACGGCGCTGGCTCAACCCGCCCGAACTCGTCCGCGAGGAGCCCGATGTGGTGCCCTCGCTGCCGCCGCGCCTGCTCCCAGTCGACGGGGACGCCGAAGGTGTGCTGAAGAAGCGCACACTCACGAACCTCTACAACGAGCGCCCGACGTGGATCGCTAACCTCCACGATGCCCTGGACGCTGCCGTGTTCGCGGCATACGGGTGGGAAGAGGCACCGGGGGAGATAGGGGAGGAGGATCTGCTGGGGCGGCTGTTGGCGCTCAATTCGGAGCGGGCTGGGGGTTAGTCGAATATGGGGCGGGTCCGCTCGCCGGGCCAGTTCTCGGGGAGGTCCAGCAGGTCGCCGAGGTTCTCCCCAGCTTCCCATGTCATCTGGGCGTTGCGTACCCGCGCGCTTCCCAGGCGCAGCATTTCATCCGGAACGTCAGCGCCGATGTAAGGATTGACGTACAGATGCGACACTACGTTGTTCGCGTTCCATGGCCAGACACCGCGGAAGAACAGAACGCCATGCACGCGGCTGTACCGATTCCCTGAGCGATTGCGCCACAATGAGTCGGGCTCGCGTGACGATTGGGGAGGTGTTACCGCGTTGCCGTTCCTGTCGACCTTCCAAGTGAGCTGCTCGCCGCCGAAGAGCGCGGACATCTCATCCTCCGCATCCTGAAAGCCGTTCATCGTGTTCATCGCGACGATCAGGGGGTGGTCGAGCTTGCCGTGCTGCTTCGCCTTCTCCAACACGTTCTTTCTCAGCGCGACATCTTCAGTTGACGCGCCTCCCTTGCCAGGCCCGACATGAATCAGCCTGTCGGAGAGTCGGTCGGAACGGTGGCCAGCGGTGAGCGTAAGGCTCCAGTCACCATGACTTACCGTGACACTCGGCATCGATTCGATGCTGCCTGGCCGTGGGAACTCACGGCCTACCTGTTCAAGCCACCGGCCGACTTTGTCCTTGATACGGCGAGTCGGTGGTGACGTGGCTAGCTTTCCACGCGAGTGAGCTGTCAGCCGGATTCCCGTCGGGCGCGCCATCGCCAGCGCATCAATCGCCTGAAGCACCCCTTGCTCAAGCGGGTCCTCGACCATGAAGCCGGTCAGGCCGACAACGTTGGCCTCGACGTAGGCGGCACTGCCGGTTCGGGGCGTCACCAAGAAATCCGGCCGCCCGTGTTGCGATCGGTCTCGATCTAGACCAAGTGATCGGCTCTAAACCAGGCCACCTTCAGGGCGCCTTGGTCTCTGCCAACGGTACTCCTTATGCACCACCTCCTGCCTGCTGCACCAGATCTTCGGGTGCGCGATGAGCGTGTCGTGTGCGGTAGGACGCGCCGCGCGTGGTCAGGATCTGGGCGTGGTGCCCGAGGCGGTCGAGCAGCGCCGTGGTGAGCTTCTCGTCGCCGAAGACCTGCACCCACTCGCTGAAGGCGAGATTGGTGGTGACGATCGTCGAGCGCCGCTCGTAGCGGTCGGCGAGCAGATTGAAGAGGAGCTCGCCGCCTGTGCGCTCGAAGGGCACGAAGCCGAGCTCGTCGACGATCAGCAGGGCCACGCGCAGGTAGCGCTGGTGCAGCCGCGAGAGCGTGAGCTCGTCGCGCGCCTCGACCAGCTCGCGCACGAGGTCGGCCGCGCGCACGAAGGCGACGCGGTGGCGGCGACGCGCGGCCTCGACGCCGAGTGCGATCGCGAGGTGCGTCTTGCCGGTGCCGATCGGTCCGGCGATCACGATGTCCTCGGCGCGCTCGATGTACTCGCAGGCGGCAAGCTGGGCGAGCTGCGGCCGTGCGACGCCCTGCAAGGCATCCCAGTCGAGCTGCTCGAAGGTCTTGAGGTCGGGGAAGCGCGCCTGGCGCAGCAGGCGCGCCACGGCGCTGTCGCGGCGGGCCAGCACCTCGGCCTCGAGCAGCTGCAGCAGGAACTCCTCGTAGTCCCAGCCATCGTGCGTCGCCTGGCGCACGAGCTCGGGATAGTGACGGCGGACCGAGGGCAGCTTCAGCTCCCGGCAGTGTGCCTCGAGCACGGCTGTGCGCGCCGCGACGTTCACAGGGCACCGCCCGGGAGCAGACGGTCGTAATCACGCGCCGACGCCTGCTCCACCTCGTATCCGCGCAGCGCCTCGGGCACCGCGACCTGCCGGTGCTCGCGCATCGTGGACAGCGAGCGCCGGAAGGCCAGTTCATCGAAGCGGCCGCCCTGCGCGAGGCAGGCCTCGAGCGCCCCGCGCACGCTCTCCTCGCCGTGCTCGGCGACCGCCCGCAGCAGCCGCGCCAGCGCCCGGGCGGCCTCATGGCCGCCGCGCTCGCCCTCCAGCAGCACCCACAGGCGCTCGTAGGGCTCTCCCATCTCCCCGAGCAGCTCCCGGGCGACCTGACGGACTGCCTGTGGCTTGCGGGAGAGCTCGCCCAGGTAGTGGAGGTAGCTCACGCGCCGGCTGCCGAAGGGCTGGCGGGGGTGGCTCACCCGCTCCTCTCCCCGGCACAGCGTCACCTCCTCCACGCCCACCCAGGCCGTGACCGGGAGTCCCGCCCAGCGCTCCGGCACCGAGTACCAGGCGCCCTCGAGGCGCACCAGCGCGCTGCGGCTCACCGAGACCGGCTGCATCCGCCGCGCCTCGAACGCCACCTCCGGCAGCGGGCGCAGCAGCGGTCCCTCCACCGAGAAGCGCTCCCAGACCTGCCCGGACGCCAGGCGGTCCACATCCTCCTGCATCCGCACCGAGATCTCCCGCAGCGAGTCGCCGCGGGGGACGGGCGTGAGGACCTGGAGCCGGACGCCCCTCCCGCGGGACTCCACGCCGCCCTTGTCGTGGCCCTCGCCCGGGCGCGCGAAGCAGGGCTCGATGCCGTAGTGACTCGCCAGCGCCGCGAAGCGTTCGGTCAGCTGCCGCCGGGGGAACTGCACCCGCCGCACCGCGGCGGCGAGGTTGTCGTAGACCGTGCGGAGGGGGGAACCGCCGAAGTGCCCGAAGGCGCGGACGTGCCCGTCGAGGAAGGCGAGCTGGTCCTGGCGCTCGTAGAGCCGGACATAGTCGCGGCCCGAGTACATCAGCCGCATCAGGAAGAGCCAGGCCCGGCGCCGCTCGCCCGCGAGGTCGACGGCGACCTCGAAGAAGTCGACCTGGGCCCCGTCCCCCGGGCGATGCACCAGCGGCACGTAGACCTCGGCGCGCTCCCGGCGCCACTCGCGAAGGTAGGCGAGCACGAGCGTCAGCCCGACGTCGTAGCCCTCTTCCCGCAGCGCCCGGTGGAGCCGCCGCCCCGTGACGCGCTGCTTCGCCGTGGTGCGCTCCGACCACTCATCGAGCAGCTGCTCAAGCCGTGGCCGCACCTCGTCCAGGACCGGGCGCGAGCGCGTGCGCTTCCGCGGCTCCGGCACCGGCGTGGCGAGGTAGCGCCGCACGGTGTCGCGCGCGAGCCTCATCTCCCGCGCCACCTGCCGCTGGCTCTTGCCCTCGACAAGCACCTTGCGCCGGAGCGCGTAGACATCCTCCACTCCGAGCATCCCCTTCCTCCCGCCCTCGTGCAGCTCCCGCCGTCACAAGGGTGGGCCATGCTCTGGAGTGGCCGACTTTTAGACCGATCACTGGTCGGGTTCTAGAGCGATCGGAACAGAGGCGGAGGGATTCAGGTTCGACACGACCGAGCGCGGAAACGGGAACCAGGGGCACCTGTACGGCACCGACCTTGGGGACGAGGAGATCGATGCTCTCCTCGAGTACCTGAAGACGCAGTAGCTGTGGAGTTCCTCTGTTCCGGTGAACAGCCTGAAGCGGGAGGTGGTGGTGTGACCCAGGCCGCCGGCAGCTATCCGTCGACCGGTTTCGGCGACCTTCTGCGGCTCGCCGGCGGGTGCGGCGCCGCCCTCGTCCGAGCACCCGGTTCCTTTGATCTCAACCTGGCCCTGCAGGACTGGATTGAGGGGCTGGTCCGGCGCAGCGGGAGCAAGACCGTCGTCCTCGATCTCTACCGCACGAAGCTTCTCATCGTCACCGGAGGCGAGTTGTCAGAGCACATCCTGGCGCAGCCCCCCGATGTCCGGAGCTACGTGGAGGGACCGACCAAGGCACGGGCGATGTCGTTTCTCGCTCCGAATGCGCTGACCATCACCCATGGGGAGCAGTGGCGACGGCTCCGGCGGTTCAACGAAGAGACGCTCTCCGCCGGGGATGCGGAGGAGCGACTGCAGTTCATTCTTGACGGCGTGCGCAGGGCGTTCGCGGGGCCGGTGTCCGACATCGACGATGTCAGGAGCTGCATGGCGGAGGTCATGCGGACCGTCGTCTTCGGGTCCGACAGGGCGCCCGCACACCTCGCTGATGACGTACAGACGCTGATCCAACATGTTCAGAATCCCGGCAGAAGGATGCTGTTCGGGTGGAGGGAGAGAGGTCGCCGGAAACGGTTCTACGACACCCTTCGCCGACTCTGGGGAGAGAGCCCGGTCTCGGGTTCTCACAGCCTCATGGCCACTGCCAGGCGCATGGTTCGCGATGGCGGACACCCCGAGGAGGAGATCCTGCAGCAGATACCCCACTGGATGTTCACGTTCACCGGGTCCGGCACCGACCTGCTGGCGCGGACGCTCGGCATCGTCGCGTCGAGATCTGATGTCTATGGCAGGGTCCAGGCCGAAGCAGCGGGGCGGAACACGGAGCACCTCGCGTCTGCAGTTAACAACATGGAATACTTGGAGTCCTGTCTGC
>Ga0209022_1003648_pt1 | contig 10590 bp, 18 predicted proteins | sample PinacodermPK_FD_187300 | JGI IMG/M metagenome (GOLD analysis project Ga0209022, IMG submission 187300) | Host-associated microbial community of the marine sponge Aplysina aerophoba from Gulf of Piran - sponge pinacoderm, lysed by proteinase... | ecosystem: Host-associated > Porifera > Sponge >... | reverse complement strand
ACTTCGAGCCCGAGGCCGACACCACCTGATCACGGCGTTCAACCCGGCCTCCCACAAATCCCGGCCGTCAACCCTGACCTCGACGTGGGGCTCAGACACCGCTTACTCCCTACCACTTCAGACATTCCGCCCATCTCCAAATGCCAGTGATTTCCCCTTTCTTGGAATCTTACTTGCTATCCCTTCCACCTGCCACAACAACTCCGCCTTGCAGCCACACATAAGGTGGCCCGATCGAATTCATAATTGTCCTCACTTTGATCTCTCCCAACCGTAAATTCCTTCGACTTTTATCCTCCCCATAAAGCAGCTTCATCGGTCGCTCGCCAACGTCCGTAAATCCCCGAAAGCCCGAAACAGGAGTCAGAGAAAAGCAGTCTTTCGGCGAATTCCCTTGCCCCGTGACAAGGAGGAAACGCCATGCTCCATCGCATCAAGGGCCGGGCCACCAAATGCGGCCCCTCCGCCATCAGCGCCATAGCCGGCATCCACACGCACGACGCCGCAGCCATCATCAGGCGGCTCTTCGACCGCCCAAACGTCAACGGCGTCTACATGGACGAGCTCGCCGCCGCCCTGATCGAACTCGGCTGGCACCCCGAATATGCGCTTCGGCACCGTAACCTGCACAATCGCCGCCACGCCCGCCGGCAGGACACCTACGACAGCATCTTCGCCGACGTGCCCTCCGAGACCCGTTCAGTCACCATCGGGCGGGTTCTCGACGTCTGGCCCTCCGGCACCTGGGCCATCGCCACAACCACCCACCTCATCGCCTACAGCGACACCTTCGTTGCCGACAGCGGTTCGTGGTTCTCCCGCAAACCGGAACGCTGGATCCGCGCCAACCCGAGACATGACCGCGTCGCCCGCCGGCGCCTCGAGGAAGCGGTCCGCTTCTCGCCTCCGCCGCCCGACCGGAGCTGACCTTCAGACCGGACCCCGACAAACCGTCAAGCTGCCCACCGCCCCATCCCGGACAAAGCAGAACCATGCCCCAGATCATCACGACCACCGTCTTCACCATCGACGAACTCTCCGACGCCGCCAGGGAAAAGGCCCGCTCCTGGTATCGCGAGGAGGGCCTCTTCGACGAATGGTACGACTACATATACGACGACTTCCAGACCATCTGCCGGATCGTCGGCATCACGCTGCGTACCAGTCCCATCCGTCTCTACGGGGGAGGAACCCGGGACAAGCCCCATATATGGTTTCGCGGGTTCTGGTCGCAGGGAGATGGCGCCTGCTACGAGGGCCAATACAGCCACACCCGCGGCGCGGCGAAGGCCCTCCGAGCCCATGCGCCCAAGGACACCGAACTCCACTCCATCGTGGACGCCCTGCAGGACGCCCAGCGTCGCAACATATGGCAGCTCCACGCAACCTTCCGCCGTATCGGCCTCTACTCCCACGCCAACAGCATGGAAATCGCCGTCGAACGCGACAGCCCTACCTGGCAGCCCATCGCGGACGGCACCGACGACACCACCGTCGAAGCGCTCCGCAACCTGGCCCACTGGCTCTACCGCCAACTCCGGGACGCCTACGAAGCCGAAACCTCGGACTGCGCCGTCGACGAAGCCCTCGCCGTCAACGAATACACGTTCACCAAAGACGGCAAGCGATTTGGCTGACCGCCCCGCCACGCTGGAAAGGAAACTCGGCCATGACCGGCACCCCCAGACGCCAGATGGTTCTCCGGATGACCGTCGACCACGCCGACGCGAAGCCCTTCACCACCATCCGGGACGCCGACGACTTCGCCGATTGCGAGCTTCGCGGCTTCCACTTCAACACCGTCATTATCGGCGGCCGCATCGTCCTGTTCAAACGGAACGGCGGCTACTTCTTCTCGATCGGACTCGAGCCGCCCCTTCCTCCAACAGGCGCTGAGCGGTCCTGACCGCATCCCGCTCCATCCCCACACCGAAGCCTTGAGGCAACCAATGCAAACCTCCGCCAGCCCCACCTTCGCCGAACGACACCTCACCCCCGAAAAACGCCTCGAAATCGCAGACGCCGTCGCCGCCCGGTTCCAGCACGAAGGTTCCTGGCAGCAGGGCGAATGGTGCTCCTGCGTCAACGATATCTGGGGCTACATGTCGATTCCCGAACTATCCCGGTGGCAGGACCAGGACGCCAACTGCTTCTGTCTCGGCGGCGCCATACGCATCGAGACCCAGCGCGCAATCCCCGAGATCAAGGACATCTACTCCGCCGGCGGCTGCGACGAGGCCATGGCCCGACTCTACGCCAGCGTCGCCGACATCCAGGTCGTCACTCCCGCCGAGCCCGGACCGCACGGCGATCCCGCTCTCGACGCCATAGTCCGATGGAACGACACGCCCGGCCGCACCATCGATCATGTCCGCCGCCTCACCGCAGACGTTGTCACCCGCTGCAAGGCCGATATTCCGATCGACCTTACCGGCCGGCGCATATTCACCTCGGACCTCTCCCAGGGCGGCCTCGTCATCGAGACCAGCCGCGGCGTCGAGCTCAAGATCAAATGGGACCATCTCGACAAACCCACCTGGTGGGACATCGACGAGTTCGAAGACGGCCAGGCTCTTCTTCTGCAGATCGGCGCCGACACCCTGGTCCGTCTCGACCGCCGCAGCGTACTCACCGCCCCGAACCTCTCGGTCCGCTCCCACGATGACCGGCAACCCCCAATCTGCTAGGATACCGACATGAGTCCTGAACTGATCGCGATCGTAGCCGTCGGCGTGGCATTGGCGGGCCTGGTGCTGCGAAGCCAACACGGCTTGGACAAGCGCGTGAACGGCGTCGACAAACGCCTGGACGAACTTCGCGGCGAGATGCGTCACGACATGGGCGAGCTTCGCGGCGAGATGCGTCACGACATCAGTCAGTTGCGTCACGACATGGGCGAGATGCGCCGAGATATAAACTCCCGCTTGGACAGCTTCGACGAACGGCTGCGCGGGGTCGAGACAGGCTTGGCAGAGGTCAACGGCCATCTCGGGCGCATCACGCGCTGGAACGAGCCGCCGCTCGCTCCGGAGGTCGGCGCCGACGAGTAACGGCCCGCACGTCCAGCTGCTCCGGCGGCTGCACTTCTGCATCGCACCATTCAGCGCATTTCGTGCATCAGCCACGACGCCGACGACGATGATGTTCGCGACGAGCACGAAGCTTGCCGCGCCCTCATTCGCCGCCGCACACGACAAGGCCTGCGGCTTCTGGTCGAGACCGCCCAGTCCCGGCAGGCCGAAGGACCCTGCGAAGTCTCTGTTGCCCTTACCCTCAACGGCGTCGCAGTCCAGGTCCACCGCACCGATCCCGACACCGGGCGACAGCAGGTTCGGCAGGTGATCAGGGAAGACTCCGGCCCCGCCTCCATGTAGTTTCGTTTTCGAAAGGAGCCAGCCTCCTCATGCAAGCATTGAAACAGGATCGCCGCGCCGATTATCGCGACGTGCTGAATGCGCCTGCGCACATGGTGGCCGAGGTGATCGAAGGCGTGCTGCACACGCAACCCCGGCCCGCCATGCCCCACGCCTGGGCAAGCTCCGGTCTGAGCGCGCGGATCAATCCGCCGTTCAACTACGGCGACGGAGGCCCGGGCGGCTGGTGGATCGTCTTCGAGCCCGAACTGCATCTGGGCGAGGACATCCTCGTGCCCGATCTGGCCGGGTGGCGCCGGGAGCGGATGCCGGACTATCCCGACACCGCCTACGTGACCCTCGCGCCAGATTGGGCATGCGAGGTGCTTTCCCCCGGAACCCGCAAGCTCGACTTGTATGAGAAGCGCCCGATCTACGCCCGGGAAGGCGTCGCCCATCTCTGGTTCGTCGATCCCCTCGCCCGCGGTCTGGAAGCCTTCGAGCTCCGGGACGGCCAGTGGGTGCTGATCGCATCGCTCAAGGACGACGACACGGTAAGCGTTCCTCCCTTTGAGGCGATTGCATTCAACCTCGCCGACCTGTCGCCGGACAGTCCGGCAGCCCCTTGAATCATCCCTATCATGACTCGATGACCATCAAGTCTGAAACTGATAGGGTTTCCACATGAGCCCGGAAATGATCGCGATTCCCGCTGTCGGCGTTACCTTGGCCGGATTCATCCTGAACGGCCTACGCGGCGTCAACACCCGCCTCGACAGTTTCGACTCCCGCCTGCGCGCCGTCGAAACCGGCCTCGCCGAGGTCAAGGGACAGCTCACAATCGTCCGCGACTATATCTCCGGCAGAAACGCCCGGGGGCAAGAAACCGCCGACGCCGGCGCCGACGAATAGCGCTGCCGTACGCGGCAAGGCCTGCGTCTCCTGGTCGATACTGTCCAGTCCCACCAAGCCGAGGGGGCCTGCGAAGTCTCCGTTATCCTCGCCTTGACGGTGTCGCGATCCGGGTCCAACGCAACGCTCCGGATACCGGACGAAAGCAGGTTTGGCAGGAGATCAGGGAAGACTCAGAACCTGTCAACATGTAGTTTCGTCTCCGAAGGGAGCCACCCCCTCATGCAACCATTGAAACAGGATCACCGCGCCGACTATCAGGACGTGTTGAACGCCCCGGCCCACATGGTTGCCGAAGTGATCGACGGCGCCCTGCACACTCAACCCCGACCCGCTATGCCTCACGCACGGGCCAGCTCATCGCTCGGCTCAAAGATCGGAGGCCCCTTCGACTACGACTCCGGCGGTCCCGGCGGATGGTGGATCGTGGACGAACCCGAACTCCACCTGGGCGAAGACATACTCGTGCCCGATCTCGCCGGATGGCTCCGGGAGCGGATGCCGGATTATCCCGACACCGCCTACGTCGCCCTCGCCCCGGACTGGGTCTGCGAAGTCCTCTCCCCCGGAACCCGCAGGCTGGACCTGCACGAAAAGCGTCCCGTCTATGCCCGCGAAGGCGTCTCCTACCTTTGGCTCGTGGACCCAACCGATCGCACTCTGGAAGCATTCGAGCTCCACGACAGTAAATGGCTGCTGATCGCAAGCGCAAAGGACGACGACCCCGTCAACATTCGACCTTTCGACGCAATCACTTTCAGCTTGGCCGATCTCTGGCCCTAAGGCGCACCCGCACAGCCACCTTCCCTGCTTTCGGTGCCAGCCAACAACGGAACCCGACATGTCCGCACCGTTATTCACCGACGATGAACTCTGCGTCATTTACCAATCCATCACCGCCACCCGTGATCGTGCCCGTGACAGCCTGGAACGCCGAGGCCGCGACATCGCGCGCCACAACAAGAAACGCGGTACCCCGGGCGCCCCCAAATCATTCGCGGACACCGCCCTCGACAGGATCGATCTCCGCGAAATCGCAAGCGCGGAAGCCATCATGGCGAAGATAGAAGCCGAACTGGAGACCCTCCGATGACCGCCAACGGCAAATATGCCCGGCTTGTCGAACGCATATTCCGCGCCGATCGCAACCTCTCCGGCGTCCGCCTTTCCGAGGACGACGTCTCAAGGCTCGCCGCGATCCTTCGCACCACCGCTGCAGACATAGAAGCTGACGAGTATGACGCCCTCGACTCAGCCGACCCGGGACCATCCTCGAAGCCTTGATCGAACCGCCATGACCGCCTTACCGTAACCTGCTAGGATTTACCCATGACCCCCGAGTTGATCGCAATCCTCGCCGTTGGCGTAGCCCTCGCCGGACTGATGCTCCGCAATCATCAGGGCCTCGGTAAACGCATGGATGGCCTCGAACACCGATTCGACAACCGCATGGACGGCCTCGACAAACGCATCGACGGTCTCGACAAACGCATGGACCGGCTCGACCAACGCATCGATGGCCTTGAGCAGCGCTTCGACAACCGCATGGACGGCTTCGACGACCGCCTCCGCGCCAGCGAAGTTGCCCAGGCAGACCTGAAGGGGTCAATCCTCGGCAAGCTCGACCTCATCGAGCGCTACATCATCGCCCGCAATCTTCTCGGCGACGACCCCGCTCCCCAGACTGGCGGCGCCGACGAGTAGACCTGCCTCCCGTCTCAGCTGCTCGCGACCGGCCGCACTCCTCAGCCGTCGTCCTCCTTCTCGACCTGGCCCAGCCGACGGAACCCTTCATCCACTATCCTCGGCCGGTATATCTCGTCCCACCTACGATCCCCTTCCCGAGAATGCGCGGCCCACTGCTCCAATCCCGCCCTGAGACAGAATTACGATAATGTCTCAATCCCGGCCGCACTTCAGCCCGCCGCGAGGCCGGATCGACGCTCACGGGCGCCTGCCGACGGTCCCGGAAGCCCGCTGAACGGTCACTACCGCTAGGGGTAATGTCACATCTGCTGACCGACAAGGAAATCTCCGCCCATGCCGTACGAAATCTGCATCGACGCCTCCCAGCACGAATTCATCGGCGACGGGCGCGCCCGCCGCCTGACCCCTGTAGAAGTCCACCAGCGCGCTCTCGAAAGGCGCCCCGGCTGGATCGCCTGGCATCTGGGCCGCATCGGTGACGAAGCGCTCATCGCAGCCGCCCTCGACGCCGATCCACATCTGGCCGCCGACCTCGAACCCCGCATGCTCGACGGCAACCGCATAGGCATCGTCGTGGATGGCGCCCTCGTCGCCAGAATTGCCGCCGCCCTCGCAGCATGACCCGAAACCCCATCTCCCTGGTCAACCTCGACCCGGGCCAGAGCCCGAGCATCCGCCCGCCTGCGACCCCGGGTGCGCTTCCCTCCGGACCAAGCCGCCAGCAATATCCAAGTGAGCTACTTATCCAGGCGCTATACGGCAGATCCATGATCCCCCGCGACAAGAAACGCGTGAACGCCACGCTGGTCCCCGCCATGGTCGCACAGCTCGACCGCCTGGCCCGCTACTGGGGCGTGCATCGTTCCACCGTCATCAGCGCCGCCCTGAACGCGGGCCTTCAAGACCTTGAAGCGCTGCGAACCAGAACCGGGACCTCTCCCGACAGAGGCAAGGCGACCCTGAAGGATCTTGCCGCCACCCAGCTCGAGCTTCCCCTGCCCGCCCGAATTCCGCCAAGCCTCAAGGCAATTAACGTCGAAGCGGCCGGCACCGAGTACCGACCGCCACCGACGCCCGGCGCAGCTTCTCACGATCCCTCGAGATAGCCAACCACCCCCGAGACGCTCCCTCCGGGGTTTCAACCGCTACCGCACGCCCGCTGACCGGCCCCTCGACACCCGGCAACGCCGCGAGCACGAACAACCGGTCCGCTCTCCGTATGCCCAACGCCATTCTCAGCTGATCTGCGCGACCCCACACGTCTGTACGGAGTGAAAGAAGAGCTTCCGACGATCGAACCCGAGGGGACGGGTCCCCTCCCGATCCAACGAGGAAGTCCTCATGACCAAACGTCGTTTTTGTCTGACCCTCGCTCTGGCAATCACAGGACTTGCGATTGCCGCCCCCACCGCATCCACGGAGATCATCGGCGCCGCCCGGGTAATCGACGGCGACACCCTCTCCATCAACGACCAGCGCATCCGTATCCACGGCATCGACGCTCCGGAAACCCGGCAGCACTGCGCCGATAGCCGGGAACGCAGACACCCCTGCGGCACTCACCCCACGCGGACGCGACGCCACACCATCGCGAACCGCACCATACGCTGCGTCCGCCAAACCCGTGACCGCTACGCCCGCTGGATCGCCCGCTGCACTGTCGCCGGCGTCGATATCGGCGCCGAGCAGGTTCGCCTGGGTGCCGCGCTCGCCTACCGGCGCTACTCCCACGAATACATCCGCCAGTAAACAGAAGCACGCGCCCCCGCCGCCGGCCTCTGGTCCGGATCATTCACGCCCCCTGGCTCTGGCGCCGGCGGAACCGCTGACTCCCTCGCCATCCGCATCCCTCCCTCCCATACGGAGCAACCCCATGCTTCACCGCATTACCGGCCGCGCCACCAAGTGCGGCCCCTCCGCCATCAGCGCGATCGCCGGCATTCCCACCCACGAAGCCGCCCGCCTCATCCGGGAATTGTTCGACCGGCAATTCGTCAACGGCGTCTTCATGGACGAGCTCGCGGCCGCCCTGGCAGAACTCGGTTGGAAACCGGACTATGCCCTGCACCACCGAAACCTCCGCAAGCGCCGCCACGCCCGGCGCCAAACGACCTACAACACCATCTTCGCCGACGTTCCCTGTGACGTCCGATCCCTCACCATCGGCCGGGTCCTCAACCTCCATCCCTCGGGAACCTGGGCCATCGCCACAAGCAACCACTTCATCGCCTACAGCGACGGCTTCGTCGCGGATTCCGGTGCCTGGTTCTCCAGAAAGCCAAAATCCTGGTCACACGAAGATCCGGATCATGTTCGCGTCGCCCGACGGAAACTCCAGGAAGCCGTGCGCTTCGTCCGCACTTCCTGATTTCGCGCGACCTCTTCGCATCGGGACCAAAACCACATTGCCTCCCCTTGCACCGCCCTTTGGCTACCACCGCCTTCCAATCCATCTACCGCCAACACCGAGCGCGCCCCATGACCGAACACTATCTCGCCCACTTCAGGGCCGGCAGGTCCGTCTGCTGCATTGCAGCCGCCCACCCGTCGCGAGCCGCAGCCCACCGTTGCGGCCGCCGTGAGGCCCGATTTCGCGGCGACGGCAGCGCTTTCGAGGTCATGACCCGAGACGAGCATGAAGCCCGTCTCCTTCTCGTGCGCCGCCGTACGCGACAAGGCCTTCAGCTTCTGGTCGAGACCATCCAGTCCCAACAGGCTGAAGGAGCCTGCGAAATCTCTGTTGCCCTTGCCCTCAACGGCGTTGCAGTCCAGGTCCAACGCATTAATCCCGACACCGGACGACCGCAGGTTTGGCAAGAGATCAGAGAAGACTCCGACCCCAGCGCCATGTAACTTCGTTTCGGAAAGGAACCAGCTTCCCGATGCAAGCATTGAAACAGGATCGCCGTGCCGACTACCAAGACGTGCTGAATGCGCCTGCGCATATGGTTGCCGAGGTGATCGACGGCGCGCTGCACACCCATCCCCGGCCGGCCCCGCGCCACGCCTGGGCAAGCTCCGGTCTGAGCGCACGGATCAATCCGCCGTTCAACTACGGCGACGGAGGTCCGGGCGGCTGGTGGATCGTCTTCGAGCCCGAGCTGCACCTGGGCGAGGACATTCTCGTGCCCGATCTTGCCGGATGGCGCCGGGAGCGGATGCCGGATTATCCCGAAACCGCTTGGTTCGAGATCGCGCCAGACTGGGCATGCGAGGTGCTCTCCCCCGGAACCCGCAAGATCGACCTGTATGAGAAACGGCCGATCTACGCCCGGGAGGGCGTCGCCCATCTCTGGTTCGTCGATCCCCTCGCCCGCGGTCTGGAAGCCTTCGAGCTCCGCGATGGCCAATGGGTGCTGATCGCATCGCTCAAGGACGACGACACCGTACGTGTTCCTCCCTTCGAGGCGATCTCCTTCAGTCTGGCAGACCTCTGGCCTGACAATCCCTCAGGGCAGTGATACAGCAATCCCCTTTCCTATGACCCCCGACACGGGGAAGGACTCTTGTATCCGATTGACCAACACGCCCAAATATCTGCAAAGGCGCAGCACCGGGCGGACAGCGCATCAAAGTGAGTTGCATCACTAACCCGAAGCCCCAGCTATACGGGGGCAAAGACAAGCAGTCGGAGGGTTTGAGCCATGGAACGGGTAATTGGCAGCATGGGGTCGGAATACATCCGGTTCCGCCTCGACCCCGAAAGCGTGCCGCTGCTGACGGCGAAATTCGACTGGAACACTCTTGCGCGCCGGGTTTTCATCGACCCGGTGACCGGCTTTGTCGACTTGATGACGCCGTCCCCTGAGCATGAATTCCACGCCAGGGGCGCCGACATGGTCATGAAGGCCCTGGCAGGACGACTGGGCCTGCGATCAATCCTTCTAGGTTCCACTCGGTGGCGTCTTCCTGGAGATCCGGAGAACAGCGGCGCCGAACCCGATGCGTGCTACTATCTGGGCGAGACAGCAGAACGTTGGGCCCAGGCCTACCGGCACGGTCTGGTCGAGCGCGAAGCCTTCGAGACGAACAATCCCCCTGACCTGGTGATAGAAGTAGAACGTAGCCCGGGCGACCGGGACAAGCCGGCCTTCTACCGTCGCCTGGGTGTCCCGGAAATGTGGCGAATCGATATTTCGGGCAACACCCGCGAAGCTCTCATGCTCGACCTGCAGGCACCTCACAGCCCGGCCGAACTCGAACTTTCCAAAGTGCTTCCGGGAGCCGGTCCCGACTTCGTGCTTGAAGCCCTCGGGCTGGCTATCCAGGATCGCCTTGATGAGCTTGACACCCTTATTGCAGAGCGAGTGGGGACGGAAACCCGGCAGTAGGGGTTGCCAAGCCACCGCCACCGGCATCTACGGGTCGATTACGTGCATTCTGCCGAAGCGCAACCCAACGCCGACTGCAAGATTCATCTCCACATTCGGGTGTCGCTGGCGCTGGACCCGGCGCCCCTGCGCGCCTACGTCTTCATGTGTCCCGGCAGGTGACCGATGACCACTTGCCGTTCCCTGTCGTCCCACGCGAAATACAGGCGGAAACAGTATCTGGGATCGCGGGTATTCGCGGCTGTCTTGACGTGCCGGTCCAGAATCAGCCTGCGTCCGTTCCACTC
>Ga0209022_1003647_pt1 | contig 10590 bp, 10 predicted proteins | sample PinacodermPK_FD_187300 | JGI IMG/M metagenome (GOLD analysis project Ga0209022, IMG submission 187300) | Host-associated microbial community of the marine sponge Aplysina aerophoba from Gulf of Piran - sponge pinacoderm, lysed by proteinase... | ecosystem: Host-associated > Porifera > Sponge >... | reverse complement strand
CCACTTCTTGGAGGACTACTCCCACACTTCGGCCAGCGAGGTGTTCATGGCCTACTCCTTCGCCCAGACCTCCCAGATCCACATGGGGTCGGGCATCTTCAACCTGAACCCCATCGTGAACCACCCAATCAAGCTGGCCGAGCGGGTGGCCATGCTCGACCACATGAGCAAGGGCCGGTTCGAGTTCGGCACCGGCCGGGGGGCGGGCAGCCACGAGATCGGCGGCTTCGGCCTCGACCCAGCGGATACCAAGGCCAACTGGGACGAGGTGATCTGGGAGTTCAAGAAGATCTGGGGCAGCACCGCCTACTCCCATCCCGACGGCGCCGCCTTCCAAACCCCCGAGACCGGTACCTGGGGCGCCTTCAACGTGCTGCCCAAGCCCTACTGCCACTCGCATCCGCCCATGTGGGTGGCCGCGGGCAACACCCCCACCTATGAGAAGGCCGCCCGCCACGGCCTCGGCGTGCTGGGGTTCAACGTGTCGGCCATCTACGACATGGCCCCCCACGTGGAGGCCTACAAGAACGCCATCCCCCATGCCGAGCCCGCCGGCGAATACGTGAACGACAACGTGATGATCGCCAATGGGCTGGTGTGCCTGGAAGACGGCCAGGAGGCCCGCCGGGTGGTGGTCGAGCAGATGCAGCTCAGCTACCTCCAGTCGCTGGTGTTCAAGTACCACGACACCTTCCCCAAGCCCGAGGGCCTGCCGGTGTACCCCGAGCTGGTGCCCGAGCCCACCATCGAGGACGTGGAGGAGCGCATCGAGGCCGGGTTCCTGCTGTGCGGCGACCCCGACGAGGTGCTGGAGCAGGTGAAGCGCTACGACGAGATCGGCTGCGATCAGGTGTCGTTCGGCCTCCCCATCCAGCTCGACCATGAGGTTTGCCTGGAGACCATCCGGCTGTTCGGCACCCATGTGATCCCCAAGCTGGACAAAGACCCGCTGCATCGCAGCACCCGCCAGCGGATTGAGCACGGCGGCCCCCTGGAGATGACGCCCGACCCGCTTTATGAGGTTCCCCGGGCCGAGGAATACAAATAGTCGAACTATGAGCGATTCCGGCCCCGACATCCTGGGAGCGAGGAGCGACCGGACCGAGCTGCGGGCGCCGCTGGCCGGGTGGCTGGCCGACCGGCTGGGTGCTTCCAGTGTGGACGTCGGCCCCTTCGAGGTTCCCTCGGGCGGCTATTCGGCGGAGACCCTGCTTTTCGACGCGGCCATTGACCGAGGAGCCAGCTCGACTGTCGAGCGGTTCGTGGTCCGCCGGGAGCTGCCCGAGCCGCCGGTATATCCCCAGCAAGCGCCGGGTGAGCTCGATGTCGAGGTGGACATCCAATACCGAGTCATGGCCGCGGTGGCCGCCCACAGCGACGCCCCCATCGCCCCTTTGGTGGGCTACGAAGACGACGACACCGTGCTCGGCGGTCCGTTCTTCGTGATGGGGTTCGTGGACGGCGACATCCCCCGGGAAGATCCCATCTACACCAGCGCTGGCTTTTTCTTCGACGCCCGACCGGAACAGCGCCGCCAGCTGGTGGACCGGGGATTGCGGACCATGGCCCAGATTCACGGCATCGACTGGGAGGCGGCCGGACTCCACTGGCTGGTGGCCACCAGTGACCGACCGGGCACCGACACCCAAGTGAGGATCTGGCGGGACTACTCCGACCGGGAGCTGAACGGCCGAGACCACCCGGTGCTGGAGGCCGGTTTCGCCTATCTCTACGAGAACATGCCCTCCGACGACGGCTTGTGTCTGAACTGGGGCGATGGTCGGCCCGGCAACATCATCTGGCAGGACTTCGAGCCGGCCTGCGTCACCGACTTCGAGGCGGCTTGCATCTCCTCGCCGCTGGTGGATCTGGGGTGGTGGCTCATGTTCGACCGGTGGTCGCACGAGCACATGGGCAACCAGCCCCGCTTGGAGGGCGAGCCCGCCCGGGCCGAGCAGGTCGAATTGTACGCCGCCCACTCGGGGCGAGATGTGGGAGACGCCACCTGGTATGAGGTATTCGCCGCGGCGCGCTACACCGCCATCGTGGTGAGGGTGATGAATCGCACCGTGCTGCGGGGAGAGATGCCCGCCGACAACCCCTTTTGGCTGGAAAACCCCTCCAGCGACTGCCTCAGAGCCCTGCTCGACGAGCTCTGAGCCCGGCGAGAGCTAGCTGCCGACCACCCGGTCGGTCTGCTCGCGGTATTCGTAGATGAGGCGCACCAGCCAATAGCGCATGAAGCGCTTGAACGAGCTGATCGCGATCATCACCAGGCCGATAAAGGTGAGGCTGAGGCCGAATATGGCGGAAACGACCAGGTCGATGTGGTTGGACTGATGGAGATTGCCACCCTCTGTGTCGTAGGGCTTGCCGGTCAAGAAGAAGGAGACCAAGGTAAAGGCCAGACCGACAATCGTGAGGATCAACCCGATACGGAACACCCATCGATCGGGATTGGCCCGGCCACCGGAGGCCCGGAGCTGGGCCACCTCTTGGTGGAACTCCTCCAGCCGGCCGCTGTCGCCCGCGGCGTCAGTTGCATCACTCATAGTCTTCTCCTCAGGACATGCCTAGGTAGGCGGCGGTCAATTCTTCGGCGATTTCTTCCGGCGGCCCAGTGCGCTGGATGCGACCGTGGAGCATGATGGCAGCCTCATTGGCCACTCCCAAAACTGCTTGGGCGAACTGCTCGACGATCAGGATGGAGAGTCCGGCTTCTGCCAGGGTGGCCACCTGTTCGTAGAGCTCTTCCACGATGATGGGCGCCAGCCCCATAGACAGTTCATCGAGCATCAAGATGGCCGGGTCGGTGGACAGCGCTCGGGACATGGCCAGCATCTGCTGCTCGCCTCCCGACAATGTGCCCGCCATCTGGGTGCGGCGTTCCTGCAAGCGGGGGAACTGGGCGAAGGCCCGCTCCTGCACCTGCTTGTAGGACACGCCGGCGTAGGTGGACATTCTCAGGTTCTCGGCCACGGTCAGGTTGGGGAAGATGCCTCGGCCCTCGGGGATAAGGCACACCCCGGCTCGGGCCAGGCGGTCGGGGGAGACCCCGTTCACTTCGTGGCCGTCGAGAAGCACCGAGCCAGCGTGGGGCTGGATCTGGCCGCTGGCCACCCCCAGCGTGGTGGTCTTGCCCGCCCCGTTGGGTCCCAACAGGGCGTACACCGTACCGGGCATGACCCGGAGGTCCACCCCGTGAAGCACGTCGATGGTGCCGTAGCCAGCCCGGATGCCGACCAACTCCAACAGCGGGGTTGCCCCCTCGGCGCTCATTCGTCGACTCCCGCGTAAGCCGCCCGAAATTCGTCACTCCCCAAGTAGGCGGCCCGAACCGCGGTATCGGCCTGCACCTCAATGGGAGTGCCCACCGCGATGATCTTGCCGAAGTCCAGCACATGGATGCGGGCGCACACCCCCATCACGAAGCTCATGTCGTGTTCCACCAGCAAGACCGCTAGCTCGTTGTCTTCGTCGGCCACCAAGTCCAGCAACATCTGGCCGATGGCCGAGGTCTCGTCCTCGTTGAGGCCCGAAGACGGCTCATCGAGAAGCAGCACCCGAGGACGACAGGCCAAAGCCCGGGCCAGCTCAACTAGCCGGGCGCTGCCGGTGGGCAGCGTGCCCACGGTCACATCGGCCACCTCGTCGAGGCCCACCTTGCCCAGCATCTCGTGGGCCACATCGCTGACCCGCCGGTGCTTCCACTTGGCGCGATGGTTCTTCTCCACCGCCACCCGCACGTTGTCGAATGCGCTCAGCGTGTTGAACGCCTCCAGCTTCTGAAAGGTGCGGGCGATACCCATCTGCGACCGCTTGGCCACGGTGGACCGGGTTATGTCGTGCCCGTCAAACTTCACCCTGCCGCTGGTGGGGGGCAACAAGCCGGTGACCACGTTGAACAAGGTGGTCTTGCCCGCGCCGTTGGGGCCGATAAGGCCAGTAACCTCACCGGGGTCGATGTCCACCGAGGCATTGTCGAGGGCCACCACGCCGCCGAAGCGCATGACCACTTGCTCAGCTTCGAGAAGTGCCATAACCCTCCTTCGGAACGACATCGTCCAAGATCTCCAGCCGCCGATCGATGGCGATCACCTCTTCGGGGGTGAACGGACGCTCGAGGCCCAGCTCGCCGATCTCCGGCTCGCGTTTCTGGGCGTTCTCGGCCGCGATCTCTGCTCGAGCGTCGCTGCGCCACGGCAGGATGGGCGAGAAGCCCCGTCCCATCTCGAAGATGGCCCCCCGGGGATTGAACACCATGCCGAGCACCAGCATCCCCGGCCCGTAGGTCGTCATGATGTCGAGCAGAGTGACCAGGAAGTCGACGTTGCCGGCGTCCTCCAATCGAAGCCCAAAACCCTTGAACAACGGGATGAAGATCAGGAATATCCCAGCCATGGGAATGGAAACCCCCGCGGCCGCCACCAACAGCACAATGTTGAATCCGATGAGTAAGTCGAATCCCTGGACGCTGTCCACGTTGCCCGACACGGTCGCCCAGAACACCCCGGCGATTCCTGCCATTGAGGCTGAGACGGCATACACCACTACTTTGGTCCACACCACCGGCACGCCAAGGGTGGCCGCAGCCGCTTGCGAGTCGTTGATAGCCATCCATCTTCGGCCGTAGCGGGACCTACGCAACAGCACCAACGCGTACACAAAGATGGCGAATACGCTCACCATCAGCATGAAAAAGCCCCGGCGGTCGTCGAAGGTGATACCGAAGAGGTCGATATGGGGGAACTGCCGACCGGTGCCGATGATGGGCATAACCCACGGATGGGGGAAGAAGATCAGCGACATGGCCTGGGCGAAGGCCATGGTCATAAGGGCCAGGTACAGGCCCCGCAGACGGGCGGCGGGTAGGGCCACAAGGGCGCCCAGCGGCGCGCATAGCAATCCCACCATAAGGATCCAATAGCCATTGCCGGTGTCCCCGGCCAGTTTGAGATAGACGAACGCGCCGAACCCGGCAAAGGCCAAGGGCGCGAAATTGATCTGGCCGGCCCAGCCGATCAAAGGAACCAAGGACAAGCCGATCAGGGCCAGTGCCATCGCCTCATTGGCCGAGTTCAGCTCTCGGCTCCCCCAGGCGCCGGGATCCCAGCCGCCGAAGTCCAGCCAACCGCCAGAGAACGCCGCGGCCAACAAGATGACCACGCCGCAGCCCAAAAGCCCCTCCCACCACTTGGTGTAGCGCTCGTGACGGCGAAGGTGATGGGCCAGCCGTCCCACTTCCAAACGAGCCTGGGGCAAGGCGATTACCACAAACAGCAACAGCAGCGGGGCGATGGACAGGTGGGCGAAGCGGAAATCAGGCCCAAAGTCGAGCCATGCCCCGGTGTGAGCTCGCAACAGCCCGATCAGCATCGCCCCGATCACCGCCATGGGCAGGTTCTTCAGCGCTCCAAAGGCCGCCGCCGCGAACGCGATGATCACCACGTTGTTCAGGGTGGCCGGATCAAGCCCCAGTTCGGGGGCGATGAGGATGCCTCCCAGCGCACCCATCATGGAGCCCAGCGCCCACGACGTAGACGACACCACGTTGGGGCGAGCCCCGTTGAGGGCGGCCAGCTCCCGGTTGTCCACAACCGCCCGCATTGCCGTGCCTATGCGGGTGCGTCGCAGCAAAAAACGCATGGACACGGCAATGGCAATAGCCACCAAGAACACGATGAGCCGGTGCCAGGGAAGCTGCGAAGGCCCGAGGTCAATCCCGTTGTTGATGCCGAACAAATACGGCACCCGGCGGGGCGTATCGGCCTCCCAAATGTCGCCCACCACCGACAGCAGCAACACCATGATGGCCACGGTCACCATGAGCTGCACCACCAGCGATGCCGTGCGCAGACGTCTCATGATCAAAACGTCCAGCACCACGCCCAGCGCGGGGGCGAACAGACCCACCACGACAAACAGGGCAAGAATTGAGTGCCAGCCCCGGTTCACATGGAGTTCCCAATACAGGAAGGCGGCAAAAACGCCGATGGCACCCTGGGCAAAGTTGAACACCCCGGTGGTGGTGTACACCACCACCAGTCCAGTGGCGTACATGGCCCACAGGGCCCCCAAGAAGAGCCCGATGTAAGTGGTGACCAGGAAGGTCTCGCTGGTGACCGGGGCACCCTTCCAGGAGAGAACAGCGATGATGACCGCCGCCAACGTCCCCAGCGAAGCGGCAACCGCCACCGAGCGACGTACCCCAAAGATCACAGAACTCAGCCCTTCCTGGCCTCCTCACTCGTGTCCTGGCTAGCCGCCGAACTCAGCGCCCCAGTCCCGGGTCAGGGGAACCACGTTGTCGGCGTTGCAGTCCAGTTCGCCCCGCTCTGCGGGATGCACCCGGACGAACTCGTTGTTCTGCACCTGCATCAGCATGAAGCAGGGCATGATGTTCTCGGTGGTGGAGTAGTCCGCTGGACTCCACCAGCCATTCACGTCGAAGGACGTCAGATTGCGGGCGCCGTCCAACACCGACTGGCGAGTCACGGCGTTGGGGCCGCCCTCGGCCACTATGCCGTTCACGACCTGCTCGAACAGCACGCCGTCGGCCCAGGAGCCCGCAGCCCACGCTGGCGGGAACGGGTTATCGATGGCCTCAATGAAGTCGGCCAGTTCTTGGTTGGTGTCGGTCTCATCGAACGGCAGGAACCAAATCCACATGTAGGTGTTCTCAACCACATCGCCAGCATCAAGGAAGCTGGGGGTGTAGCAGGCCAGCTGGCACATCCAGATCACACTGTCGGCGTCCAGGCCTTGGGCTTCGGCCTCACTGCGCCACTTGATCATGGACTGATCGTCAGAGCCGGAATAGGCGAAGTTGGAATTGTTGTCCCGCATGGTCTGGATGAAAGCGCCATACTCCGACTGGGTGGTGAAGCCGCTGATACCGGGCTCACCATCAATGACAACGCCGATCTCCTGGAAGGACCGCACCTGGGGCATAGACGTAGCGATGGTCGAGGGCAGGTCGGAGGGAATCAAATACACGCCATTGAGATTGGCTTCGATGTTCTCCTGGAGCCACTGGATGTGACCCACCTGGCTCTGCACGGCCCGGTTGCCGGTGCCGGCGTAGGGGCACTCGCTGTTGGGCCTGCTGGTGGCAAACGTCACGACCGAGCACTGGTGAGGGGGTTCAGTGGTGATGTAGGCGAAGTCGGGCACTCCGATGTTGTTGCCCTGGGCATCGGGGCAGGACTGCAAATCGGTGGTGTCGAGAGCGAACAGCGCCGTCGTGCCGACCAGGGCAAACGCGTCTTCGCAGGCCACCAGGAAACCGTTGGTGGTCTCGGTGGGGTTGATGGCCGAGTCGTGCTCGATCACCTCGACTTGGCGGCAAGCCAAGCCGCCTTCGGCGTTCACATGGTTGGCCCAGGCCTTGACACCATCGATGGAGCCCTGGAACAGGCCGGGCGCCAACGGGGAGCCGACATCGGCCATGACCAGCACGGTGATGGTGTCGGATGTGATCCCGATATCTGTGGCCTCGAGGTCCACGGCCTCGCACGGATCAACCTCGGGTACTTCGGTTGCCACCGGCTCGGCATCGGTCTCGTCCATGTCGTCGTCCATGGAATCATCGCCCATGTCGTCGTCCATGGAATCATCGCCCATGTCGTCGTCCATGGAATCATCACCCATGTCGTCGTCCATGGAATCATCGCCCATGTCGTCGTCCATGGAATCATCGCCCATGTCGTCGTCCATGGAATCATCACCCATGTCGTCGTCCATGGAATCATCACCCATGTCATCTGGCGCTTCGGTGGGAGCGGCAGTTGGTGCAGCTGCACCCGAATCGTCATCGTCGTTGCCGCCGCACGACGCGGCGACAAGAGCGAACACGGCCAACAGACAAATGAGCCAACGGAAGTGCTTCACGTTTCCCCCTTCAAAGGACCGGCGCGCTCCTCATAAAGCGACCGGCGATATGACGGGAGCCATTGTTACCCATCGCGCTGCTTGCTCGCCATCTACAGGGAGAATCCATACTCATGGCCTGGGGTGGGCGCGGAGGGACTTGAACCCCCGGCCTCTTCCTTGTAAGGGAAGCGCTCTTGCCATCTGAGCTACGCGCCCGGTGAGGGGGCCAGATTAGTCGTGGGCCGAGGCTTCTCCCGCACCGATAGCGGCGCGGTCGTCGGCGCCGAAAGTACGGCGCTGAGCCAAGACCTCGTCCAACAGCGGCGGGGTGGCGGCCACCACCGGGTAGCGCCGCTCGGCCAGGTCGTCGGGCAAAAGCCCCCGCCCCCAGGCCTCGCCCATGGCCACCCCGGCCTCGGCGCACACCAACGCAGCGCCCAGGTAGTCCCAGGTGGAATGGCCCTCATTGGTGCAGTCGATGTAGGCGTCGAGAACCCCCTCGGCCACCGCGCACATGTCCAGGGCGATAGATCCCAGCACCCGATACTGCCTCCAGCCCAGATGTCGGGGGGGAATGTAGGTCAGCCCCACCGTGGCCTCCCCCAAAGACTCCTGCCCCGATGGCCCAGAACCCCGACGGGCACCTTCTCCAGTCGGTGGGACCAGCGGGCGGCCGTCGACGGTGGCTCCATGGCCCCTTGCGGCTCGGTAGGACTTGCCGTTGACCAGGTTGAGCACCAAAGCGGCCGCCATCCCACCGGAGTCCACTGCACAGAAGCTGGTGGAGAACCACGGCAGGCCGCGGGCCGCATTGGTGGAGCCGTCCACCGGGTCGAGCACCGCTATGAGCTCCCGATCGGGGTTGTGCGATCCCGACTCCTCGCTGTACACCCCGAAGCCGGCCTCCAAGAGCACCTCGCAGGCTGCTTCATCAGCGGCCACGTCGAAGCTGTACTGGCCTTCTCGCGCGCCGGTGAGATGCCATCCGCCCATTCGGGCCACCACCTCGGCCACCCGGGCCGCGGCCCGGTCGAACACTGCCAGAATCCGGTCGCTGTCCACCGGGGTGAAGCTAACCGCTAACGGGTAGCCAGGACGGTTAATTGCGTGGCAATGTGGAGTTCTTGGCTGTCGTCGATATCGCCACCTTCATCGCCGATCTCAAAGACCATGCCGCTGACCACGGTTTCCACGTCCACGATGATCGACATTTCGTGGAGACCTACTCCATGCGCCAGGCATGGGAAGTGGACCTTCACCCCGCGGTTGCCTGCGGCGGGCCGCTGGATGTGCACATCACGCTGGAGGTCGATCCCCGGGTGATGCTGGGCTTCGAAGACCACTTGATGGAACTGCCCGAGGGGGTGGAGCCCACCGAGGACTTCAAGCTGCCCATGGTGGTGTCGTGGAGCCTGCCGCCACTGCCCGACGGCCCCGACCTGCTGCTGTTGGCCACCGACCTGGCCGGCATCGGCGGCATGGAACTGCCCCTCGACGTATCGGCCATCGACGCCTACGCCGCGGTCACCGACGCCCCGGAGCGGAGCGTCTCCATTACCGCCCGGGTGGAGGTGTCGATCACCGGTATGTTCACCGGCCAAGAGTGCCTGGGCGGCATATTGCCCAAGGTGGCCCAGATAAGCGAGTTCCTGCTGGACCGGGCCCCCGCCTGGCTGGGCGACATCTGAGCGTATCTGGGCGCAGTCGAATCCCTGCGGCACCCGGAAGAGGCCGACGTTTATATCCGGTGGATATACAAATGCACGGTAACGAATCGGTAACATTGTTGAGCCATGGTTCGTCAACTCAAGCTCATCGTCGCGCCGGAGATCGACGGCAACACGCGGAGTTGGCGCAATTTCCCTGGTCAAGTGCTCATAGTGACGGTGGCCGCGCTGATCTACTTCGGCGTGCGCATGATCACCAAAGGGGCTGAGGTTGCCGCGTTCAAAAACGCCTACGACCTGCTGACCTTCGAGTCCACTCTGGGCTTGGACTTGGAGGCGTGGTCGCAGTCGGCGGTGCTCGACTACCACTGGATGGTCACAGCGGCCAACTGGGTGTACATCTGGCTGCACTGGCCGGTAGTGCTGGGCGCTTTGGTTCTGCTCTACCGCTACAACCGGCACCGCTACACGCTCATGCGCAACGCCATGATCGTCTCCGGTGCGCTGGGACTGGTGTTCTTCGCGTTCTTCCCGGTGGCCCCGCCCCGGTTCTTCGACGGATTCACCGACACGGTGGCCGAGCTGTCCACCTCCTACAAATACCTCCAGCCCCCATCGGTGGTGAACAAGTACGCCGCATTGCCCAGCTTCCACGTGGGATGGAACGTGCTGGCCGGGGTGGTGCTGTTCCGCAGCACCAAGTCGATCCCGGTGCGGGTGTTCGCGGTGGCCTCTCCACTGCTGATGGCAATGGCGGTGGTGCTCACCGGCAACCACTGGGTGATCGACGGCTTCGTGGGAGCGGCGCTGGCCATGATCGGCCTGTACGTGGCCCACCGCCTCGGCTGGCTCACCCGCCGCTGGCAGGAGACCTCAGAAGACTCGGGCGAATCCTCACCATCCCAGTCGGAAGCTGGTTCGACGGTTCCTGTTTAGAGCGTTGGCGGCAGCGTCGGCACGGGCGTGGCCACCGGCGTCGGCACCGGCGTCGGCACGGGCGTGGCCACCGGCGTCGGCACCGGCGTCGGCACGGGCGTGGCCACCGGCGTCG
>Ga0209022_1003640_pt1 | contig 10614 bp, 7 predicted proteins | sample PinacodermPK_FD_187300 | JGI IMG/M metagenome (GOLD analysis project Ga0209022, IMG submission 187300) | Host-associated microbial community of the marine sponge Aplysina aerophoba from Gulf of Piran - sponge pinacoderm, lysed by proteinase... | ecosystem: Host-associated > Porifera > Sponge >... | reverse complement strand
GTTGCATCTTCTTATAGTGGAAGATGCAACATGGTTCTGGCAGAAGCACAAGATGGAATCCAGGAAGTATGTGCATTTCTTGGACATCAGGCTACACGAACACTATCGTATACAATACTGTTTCCGGGGATCATACAGCCGCTCGGTCAGAAATTCAATGAGCCCCGTTCGCGCGATCACCGACCGTATCAACAACGCCCCCGCATCAGATGTCGTGTGGTTGTTGCTGGCCGCCTTGATCCGAACCGACTGGTTGTAGGGAAGCGCAAAAAGAGCCTCCGTAGACTTTGCCATGATCTCACCCCCAAGGTGAATTTTTTAGTTTATTTTGAAAGGTCGCTTGCGCATGTGATCCATAGTAGAAACAAGTCCCTATTCGGTTAAAATCCGCAAAAAAGGGCAATAGGTCCTTTTTAAGGAACGTACAATGGACACGAAAGCTTCAGATCGGTTAGGCTATCCAGGAAAATTGAATTGAGATGAATATTGTGGGTACAGATTACATCGTAGCCTACAGGCTTCTTTCTGGACTCAGGAACAGGAGGTATTGATCTGGGTTCGCGGCAAAATGAAAAGTCGGAGACAGGCTTTCTGGTAGGTAGAGTCTGTATCATTCCCAAGTCTACTACCGTTGATATCTTTCGATAAGTTCAATTCCACTTAAGCAATCATAGAGCTTTCAGAAGCTAAATGGCCTTTGGTTGAAATCTTCAACGGAATCCCCCAATTTTACTCCATGAAATCACTCCTATTTATTTTTGCGAGCTTCCTTGTAGCGAACGTATCCTGGGCGCAATACAATCTTTCTGGGACTGTAACGACACTTGATACCGACGAATTGTTGCCCGGGGCTTCTGTAATCTTAGAAGGCTCTTCTCGTGGTACTACAACGGACCTAGAAGGGCATTTTATACTCTCTGACCTCTCGCCAGGTACGTACACCGTTACCGTCTCCTTCGTTGGCTATGAGGATGCATCACAGATTGTGACCGTGCGAAGTACAGATGTCGTACTGAACATTGAAATAGAGGCCACCAGTGTAGCTCTGGAAGGTATGGAGGTGTTTGCTTCCAGAGCCTTGGAACAGCGGACTCCTGTTGCCTTCACGACTTTGGGAAGGGTGCGGTTGCAGCGCGACCTCGGCTCGCGTGATGTGCCCCTCGTTCTCAATAGCACGCCATCCGTTTACAGTACAGTGCAAGGCGGAGGCGCAGGGGATGCACGCGTAAATGTGCGCGGGTTCAACCAGCGGAATGTTGCAATTATGATCAACGGTGTTCCGGTCAATGATATGGAAAACGGTTGGCTTTACTGGTCGAACTGGGATGGCCTGGAAGAAGTGACAAACTCTATTCAGCTCCAACGTGGATTGTCTGTTGTCACCTTAGCAACGCCGTCCATTGGTGGCACAATGAATATTCTTACCGATCCGGCACGCAATGTGCGACAAGTACTGCTTAAACAAGAATTCGGCAACGATGGACTGCGTAAATCTACGCTCATGCTGTCTTCGGGACTTGTAAATGGCAAAGTTGCCGTAACCGTGTCTGGAATACGTAAGACAGGGCAAGGATATGTAGACGGAACTTGGACCGACATGTGGTCTTACTATGCTGCCGTCGGTTGGAACGCGGGCAGTCGACATCGTCTCGACTTTTTCGCAATCGGTTCCCCCCAGCGCCATGGACAAAATTTATTCCGTCAGAATATCGCCGCTTACGATCACGACTATGCAAGTAAAGTGTTTGAGCGGGATGGATTGGATGAGGCCACCATACGTGATATTCTGCAGGCTTATCCAGAAAGAGGACGGCGCTGGAATCAAAATATTGGGGTCGTTTCGGAGACTTATACAAGGGACCAGCACAATGGCTTTGGGCCGGTACAACGCAAGAATACCGGATATATTGACGAGTTCGAGAATTTCTTTCACAAGCCTATTTTGAGCTTAAGCCATTTTGGACAACTGACAGACAAATCCCTCCTCTCTACCATCGTGTATTATTCGGGAGGAAAGGGAGGAGGCTCAAGCCGCCATGGCGACCTGATCCTGGATCATAGCGGTCCCTCTCCGGTCCCCAACTATGATGCCAGTATTGAGGCCAATAGCAATAATGGGTTGTCTCTTGGCATAATCCGAAATCGGCATAATGTACAGTGGACGGTAGGAGCTATTTCCAAGCTGGTCCACCAAGTCAATGACCATGTTGAACTGGAAGTGGGACTCGACTGGCGCAGTGCTGAAATTCAGCATTTCAGCACGGTGAGAGATCTATTGGGAGGGCGGGGATATTTACGGTTCGACAATGATTTTTGGGGTCCGGGGGGGCGTGTAGTACAATTGGGGGAACGCTTTCACTATAATGATCTCACGACTGTAAACTGGATCGGCGGATTCCTGCAAGGACGATATGAAACAGGGCCATTGAGCAGTTTTGCTGTAGTAGGTTATTCTAGAATTAAGTATTCATTCGAAGATTTCTTTACAGATGATGGCCACGGAAGACCTCTTACGGCTTCGCCGTCCCCCATCGGTGGTTATCAGGTCAAGGGTGGTGCAAACTATCGTCTGAACAATACATTCTCCGTTTACGCAAGTATCGGCCGTATTTCAAAGGTTCCTGTTTTTGATGGTGTCATTGACGCCATCTCCGGCAGTATTAATCCAGATCCTCAGAATGAATCTTTCATCGGGATCGAAGGCGGCATGAACTTTCGATCCTTGGACAGGAAGGTTACAGCAAAGCTGAATCTCTATCATACTACGTGGAATGATCGTACCGTGACGCGTAATCTGGTGGAGGAAAGCGGCAATGATGCATTAGTAAGCATAAGGGGACTAAATGCACGGCACAAAGGGATTGAGGGAGAGCTTGCTTGGCAGCCAATAGATTTCGTACGTTTGGATGGTGCCTTTTCTGTTGGAGACTGGTACTACACGGATGATGTTTCTGGCACATATACTCTCGACCGATCCAATCCGGATAGCCAGGAACAGGTGTCGCTTCCCCTTAGCGGAGTTAAGGTGGGCGACGCGCCGCAGACACAATTCGCCTATGCCGTAACGGCATTTCCTAAGTCTGGGATGCATATTGCATTGTCCGCACGCTCCTATGCTCGGCACTTTGCGGATTTTGACCCTGCCGGGTATAGCGATCGAAACAGTACTGTTTGGGAGGCACCTGGGTACACTGTTCTCGATCTAAACGCGGGCTATAATTTTGACAAAGGTCGTTTCGGTATTCGTTTATTTTTGCATGTCTTCAACGTAGCGAATACGTTCTATGTACAGGATGCCGTAAATAATTCCCGCTTTCACGCTTACGTTCCGAACGGTATAAATATGGGAAGAGCGGATGATGCAGAGGTATTTCTTGGTCTACCCAGAACGTTCAATCTTGGGACACGCATTATCTTCCGATGAGGAATATAACTATGCATTCCTATCGTTAAATCCCACATTGGAATCCCCCAATACAAATAATGTGTGGTGGAGTGTCTTGAACAAAAAATGTCTGACAGAAAAGCACGTATTTTCAGATAAGCTGCGGTTACTCTTACTTGCTGAAACAGGACAGCCACACTTGTGCGAGAGTGGAGAAATCCATGTCAGAGAATGGTGAACTCGTCGCTGTATAACACCGGGTGTTGGCTATAGAATTACAGCATCGTTTGCGTATTCTCTCACTTGGTTTGCGGGCGGATAGGTGTGGTACATATTGATGATGGTCGCTTTATTTGTAACCGGTGCATAGTGTAGATGTCATCCGGGCAACGCTTATGAGCATTGTTGATTTTCCCATCCATGAACAATCCACTGAAGCTGATGACAAACATTGGGGATTATATACCTGAGTAACCATATTATTTGTCGTTATATTCAGCATTGAGGGCATGCTCTATAAGGAACATGATGATAAGGAAGCGTATGATTTCCATGTAATTCATCCAATGGCCTCCGGGATAGGGGCATCTGCACGGTAAGGATGTTGGCGTCAACCGTCCTTATGACCCGTGAAATGGATAGAAGAGTTACTGTATATAATTTTCAAAAATTTCCATTCGATGGCGAAGGTTGAAGTGCGAATGCCCAAGATGGGTGAGAGCATTACCGAGGGATCGGTGATTGTTTGGCATAAGCAGGTAGGCGATCCAGTTGAACTGGATGAAACCTTGCTGGAAATAGGAACCGACAAGATAGATACGGATGTCCCTGCTCCGGCGGGGGGCGTAGTTGCGGAAATTTTCACTCCAGAGGGCGAGACTGTGCCAGTGGGACACCTGATCGCTATGATTGCCACCGAGGGAGAAGATTCAACTGGAGCAACGGAAGGTGCTGCGGCGTCTGAACCGGCGAAAGCTCCGAAGGCACCTAGTCTGGCACCTTCAGCAGTGCAAGAGGCGGACACACCGGTGGTTATGCCGAAGATGGGTGAGAGTATTACCGAAGGGACGGTGATTGTCTGGCATAAGCAAGTAGGGGATCCGGTTGAACTGGATGAGACCCTCCTGGAAATAGGAACAGATAAAGTGGATACGGATGTGCCAGCTCCTGCTACGGGGATCCTTCGAGAAATTCTAGTGCCCGAGGGGGAGACCGTTGAAGTAGGCACTACGATAGCATTGATAGGTGCAGAAGGGGCTGCACCTGTGCAGGAGACAAGATCAATGCCTGAAACTGCACAGGAGACTGCTTCGCCGCCTGGGATTACGTCAACAGGTATGCCGGAACAGGTTGATACCGAACGGCATCTTGCGGACGGGCGCTTTCTGAGTCCGCTGGTGCGCAGTATCGCGCAGGCCGAGAATATATCAAGGGATGAACTGGCCAGGATAAAAGGATCTGGTCGTGAGGGACGGCTTACCAAGAGGGACGTAGTAGACTATCTAGAAGCCCGCAAGAGATCAGCTAGACGTGCGACAACTCCGCTCAGACCTCCACCTGTAAAAAAACAGGTTTCCCGACCTATATCTACTAACGATGGCTCGCCACGTGTAGAGGTTATCCAAATGGGTCGGATGCGCCAGCTCATTGCTGAGCATATGGCGCATTCTAAGCGTACGTCAGCGCACGTAACCTCATTTGCAGAGGTTGATGTGACGCGACTTGTTCGAATCCGGGAGACCAATAAGCAGGCTTTTCTTGCACGTGACGGGGTTAAGCTGACCTATACGCCATTTTTTGTTCATGCGGCGGTGGAAGCATTGCGTGAGTTTCCCATCTTGAACAGTTCCGTAGAAAGAAACCAGATTCTTGTAAAAAAAGACTACCACGTTGGCATTGCGGTAGCCATTAAGGAATCTGGGTTGATTGTGCCGGTGATACGGCATGCCGGGCGCTTGAGTATAGCGGGACTTGCCCATGCGGCAAATGATTTAGCACGTCGTGCACGCTCATCTGAGTTACTCCCTGATGATTTACAGGGCGGAACCTTCACCTTGACCAATGTTGGTTCGCTGGGATCCTTGATGGGTACGCCAATCATCCTGCAGCCTCAGGTAGCCATTCTTGCCACCGGCTCTATCAAGAAATCTCCAATTGTAGTTGAGCATCCTGAACATGGTGACACTATTGCCATTCGGCACATGATGGTATTGTCGTTGTCCTACGATCATCGTGTAATTGATGGCGCTATGGGGATAGCGTTCCTGCGTCGGTACACGGAGGTACTTGAAAACCTTGATCCAGAGATGGAATTGTAGGTTTGCTTGCGGAATAATCACAGGCCTCTCTGCGACATGCCGTCTGAAAATCGTGACCGAGCCAAAACTTTGACTACGGATGCGATTGCCGCGCGGGTAGAGCATTTTCTGAGTAGCTTGGCCCCTGAAAAATCTCTGGCCACACGGCAAACATACGGCCGGGCGCTTGGGGTCTTTATGTTGTGGGTAGACGAACAGGGTGGCGAAGTCCAGCTCTCTCGGGAAAGCCTGCAGGCCTATCTGCTGTATTTGCGTCGGGTGCGGAAAGTCAAAGATCGTACGATCCAGACTTATCTGACTGCGGTACGGCAATTGTTCGCTTTTCTTACCGAAAAGGGCTTACTGCAAAAAGATCCGGCAAAAGATCTTACGATAAAGGTGAGTGTGTCTGCAGGGAGTCGAGGAATATTGACTATGGCCGAGGTTGAGCGCTTGCTTCAAGTATCGGAATTCAGGGATCCCATTAACCTGCGTGATCGGGCTATCCTGTGCTGCATGCTTATTGAGGGGCTCTCGGAAGGGGAGGTTGTACGGTGTAACTATAAAGATTTGGAGCACACGTTAATGGGCGAAGAACTGGTTGTTCGTGGCAAAGGTGGTCGTTTACGTGTGCCGCTGGATTCACGAACGTACAAGAGTATCGTGGTATACCTATCCAGTCGGATTGAATCTATTAAATTTGACGGACCACTCTTTGTATCACACGGTCCACGCGGGCAAAACGAGCGCCTTAAAGTTCGTACAGTAAGAGCTCGTATGCGTGTGTTGCTTGATCAAGCCGGGATCATGCGTCTGGATGTTTCCCCACAAAGTCTGACACATACCTCTATTTATCTGTTGGTTCAGAACGGCGTTTCAAGGGCAGAATTACGGCAACGTACACGTCCCTGGCGACTCTTTCATCGAATCAACGACCTGAAAGCTCAGGGGCTTATTGACGCCTCTTATTGAGTTTCCTGGCTACAGTGAACTGGTGCAGTCCGGCAAATGACCAGGAGCTGAAGGCATAGTCAACTTGAAAGCCCCGCACACGGAGTCCAAATCCGACAGCTGTTCCTGCCAGATCCAGTCGGCGATCAGATTTAAGGTTGCGTTTGCGGTGGCTGTAGCCTAGACGAAGATGAAACGCGGGTATAGCCTGGAATTGGAGGCTGAAGATCGCATGACGAAACCCGTCATCCACAGTTGTGATCTGGTGAGCGTTCTGCAGGTCGTGAAAAGTAAGGCCGAACAGGACTGGAATATACTTGAGGCGCTTGGACACGGCGATACGAATATCCATTGGAACTTCGTCACGCGTAGGCCCAAGGCTTGAAAGGGTTATTCCTGCGTTCGTTACTGCCATTGAGGCTACAAATCCTTGCTCAGGAATATGGTAGGCAGCGCCTACGTCTACAGCGGCAGCTATTGCATTGAACTGTGCTACGGAAGCGTAGATCAAATGGATACTCGCGCCGTAGCGCAGTCTGGATTGCCAGGATCGTGACAGGCCAGCGGAGAGCGCGACATTGCTCGACGAGAAGGTGCCATTGCGCTCTCCATATATATCTGCCTCTGTAATGCGGCCCCAGTGAAAAAATCGCACCCCCACTGCGCCTGTCCCGATGGGGCCGAGGTTGTGGGCATATGTAAGTGCACCGGCCTGGAGGTCGCTGAGATGGTTCAACCAGGATACAGAAAGATTTCGATCAAGATCCTCGCCCAAAAGCGCCGGATTGTAGAACAGAACATTCCCTTGGTTCGAGGTGGCGGTCAGTGATGTACCCCCTAGGGCAGCTGCTTGGGCAGAAGGCTCAAGTCGAAGAAAATCGAAGCTTGACAGTGTCTGGCCCTGTGCAGTGGTTATTCCACACAGACACAGAAGTGCAGTTAACCAGAAGATATTCGGACGGACAGCTACACGAAAGGGATTGATCACAAGTTTCAGGTTTACACCCTTAGGGGATTGCACTACGCCAGGCACAGTCACCAGCAAAATCCGTTTTGCAAATTGACCACCCATAGACTAGACTTTGAATGCTTTGGCGGAGGGAGGGAGGATAAACTGAATAACCGAATTTGTTCCAAACAGAACGATAAGAAGACGGACGCTATATGGCACCTACCATAAGGCTATATGCATTTGATAAGGATCATGATGTATCCAGAGATGACGCTGACGAAGCCAGTCTTGTGATCGGCTGTAAAGGAAGAGCGTGTGAGTTGAGGGACTCATACACGCTCCGTGAGGGGTTGAGTATGAATATCTCCGAACTACTCGGGCTTTAATTGAAGATATGGGAATTATATACCTCATAAGCTCTTGCTAGTCACGGAGAGTCCTACCATACCAGGTATACAATTCCCAAAACTAATGAAGGTAATCATAGTTGGCGCGTCCGGCACCATTTGACGCAAGATAGACATCGCAGTCTCCAACAATCACGAAGTTGTTCGTATTGGTACAACGAGTGGTGACATTCAGTGTGACTACGCGAATGCGGATTCGGTGAGGGAAATGTTTGGAGCGGCTGGTCCGTTCAATGCCCTCGTTGCCGGCGATGGCATTTTCAAGAAATTCGAACAGCTGGACGGTGCCGACTATCGGTACGGATTCGACCGCAAGTTCCTCAGTCAGATTCGGCTAGCCTGAATTTCCAACCACGTTTTTTGCGGGCGGGTTCGGTATCCAGGCCTATGAGGATTTAGACATATTCAATGATGAGGTTTCGATTCTGCATCCAGGAGATTGGGCCTTGGGATCCGAGATAACCAGCTGCCCGAAGTTCCGTGTTATGTGCCCGTCGTGTGAGTCGTACAACGATTTGGTCATTTTGGGTGATGATCGTGGCGGGCGCATTGACGAATTTGTTGAAGATGGTTCGGCTTTTCGCCATCTGATAGCGGGGGCCCAGTCGCTGTGCTAGGACTTGGTAGAGCGTACTGGCGATGAGCGTCAGTTGTAAATCCAGATCAATGCGCAAGGGCACGGTACTGGAGAGTGCATCCATATGGAAGAAGTTAATCGCGTCCTCAATGGCATTTTCGACCAGCATCCTTCGGGCATAGCGGTCCACGAGTCTTGCGGGTTTTTCTTTCATGCGATTGGTAATCAGCAGGGTTGGTTTATCGTGACCGAGTCCTTTGATGGCGATCTGACGCAAGGGCTGCGGATAGTTGCGTAGGGTGATGAATTCGTCCAGAACGCGGGGTTTGGCATACTTGCGCGCGATATTGAAGAGTCGAATGGTTTTCCAATCCTCAGGTGGACGCTGGTTTAACTGACGCACAACCGAGGGGACCCGCCGTCGCAGCGTCAAAAAGTAGATGTTGCGTTCATTGAGTTCGGCCAGATTTGCGTAGATGGTAAAGCGACTGTCAAAGACCAACTCTTTGGGAGGTTGCCCGGCGCGTTGTTCCCAGAGATGCACGAATTCCAGGACAGCATCATTCTGGGAGGCTTTGGTGATGCTCGCATCCCCGTAGATCAGCGCACGCTGACTGGCCTCCCGGGCGACCATGGCTAAGACCCCCCGTTGCCTTCGGCTGCGTTTGGAGACGAAATGTTTCTCCATCAAGGCCTCATCCCCATGATAAGGGATGGTATGGAAGTCCAGATCAAAGGATTCTTCCGGGGCCGGCAGGAGTCCTTGGCCCATATTATTCATCATGAATTTTCCCAAGGCTACAAGATGCGTCTTTGGTTGTGCGGAGTCAGGATTTCCGGTGTGAGCCGGAATCTGCGAGTTCGCCTTCCCGATTGGGGCTACAAGCGAGATGATTTTCGCATATTTTCCGGTTGGGAGAGGTAGATTCCAGGTCTACCCATCCCTCATGTGCAGTCCAGTCCTACAGAGGGTTACGTTTCGCGCTGCCCTCGTCCCAGGAATCGCCTCCGAGGAGGGTATCTGCTTCAGGAGTCCGGCCCGAAGCAGGCATTAATTCCGCGTGTAGCGGAAAGGCTCAGCTTCAATATTCCGGCACGGTATGCCATCGCAACTGCTGAAAGTATTCCCAGAAACGTTGCCAGGCCTGCGCTGCTGACTGGGCGATATAAAAGGTTACATAGCGGCCATGACGTGCCATGGTTGCACCGACCTTCAGCACACACAGTCGGAAGAGGCGAATGTGCATGTGCGTCTCTTCCCTATCGAGATCCGGGGAGTCCTGCGCGTCCGTCTCCAAGGCGCCCCCCGTTGATTCGTCCAGCACAGCCTCTACTGCGGGTGGAGGAGAATCCGTTTGAGGCAGCCCCTCTGCACATTGCGTCGGCGCCGGTGGAGTCTGTTCAGACCCTGGCGTCTCATCCGACGATGGAGGCGGACTATGCAAGTTGCATCGACTGATGTGAAGAAGCTGGTAGACCAGCATGAAGATCTGAAGGCGCACATCATTCTCCGCGCCGACCTCCGCATCTGGATCCACTTCGTATGTACGCGCAATCGGTCTCTGACGGTAATGCGACTTGGGGCGGGGGGAGGACGACAAGGATGCGCTGCTGGCGATTTTCATCTCGCCCTGATGCATCTCCGCCTTCCCGCGTTGACTGTACATGGGGACCAACTTCTGCCCTGGATACTGCTCCGCGTCCAGATTGGTCACCAAAAAATAGGTCCCGTCAAAGAGCTCTCCGGGGCGCGACTTGATCACCAATATCACCCGACGCGTACATTTCCACGACTTCGCACCATACGTCAACTCAATGCAGGTCGTATCCTCCAACGGGCGATCCTCCACGTACTTTGCGGCCATCTGCTCCAGTTTCTTGTTCTTGCGTAGACGCATGAGATAGCCAATATTTTCGGTCTCCAGTCGTGCACACAACGCACCACTATTGAAGCCGGCGTCCATACGAACAATAACTTGGTCGGCGACATGCTGGCGCACCGCATGGGCGATGGGAACGATGAAGTCCTCGCAATCGGTGACCTC
>Ga0209022_1003638_pt1 | contig 10618 bp, 9 predicted proteins | sample PinacodermPK_FD_187300 | JGI IMG/M metagenome (GOLD analysis project Ga0209022, IMG submission 187300) | Host-associated microbial community of the marine sponge Aplysina aerophoba from Gulf of Piran - sponge pinacoderm, lysed by proteinase... | ecosystem: Host-associated > Porifera > Sponge >... | reverse complement strand
AGCTCGCCCAGTGCACCCGGTCAGGCGCGAAGTTGAACCACACGACCTCGGTCCGCACCTGGGCCTGGGTCGTCACCTGCAGCGCCAGCCGGCGCCAGCCCGCCAGCAGCTCGTCATAGAGCGCAGAGGGCTCGGTAGCATACTGCGCTCCTTTAGGTCGATCCGGGCAAACTCCCGGCTTTCCGGCTTGATTCAGGGGCCTGGACGCCCGTGCATTGGTGCCGCGCTGACCGCGTTTGGCGTCCATGTATAGGCTCTGCAGCGGCGCTGGCAATGCAGTAGGGACCATGGGATGCGTCGATCGCTTCAGCCCGGTCCGCCTGTACCGGCTCGTTCGTCCGGCGCCGCACGGCGGTGCCGAATCTTGCGGCCATGCATTGCCGGCGGATCATCCGGCATCTCGTACAGGCATTCGTTCCTGTCGTTGTACTTTGTGCCCGCGAGCAGGTTCTGCTGGCGCCAGGACCTGACCGTTTTCTGACTGACGCCGAGCCGTTCCGCCAGTTCACTGGGGGTCAGCAGGCCGCGTTCGCGCAATCTTTGACGCCGTGTCTTCAGGTTGTGTAGCTGACGCACGCGCGCGACCCGCCGGAGGTTGAAGGGCTTGCCGTACCCGGTATGGAAGCCCCGCCGGTTGAGGATCTCCGCGATCTCCCTCTCGCAATGGTCATCGAGCAGCGTGTCGACCGCCTCCACGACCTCGGGCGGCGTGACGTGGAGCCTGCAGGACGGCAGGTCGGGCGGAACGGCGAGCTGTCGCGTAGCGCCGCCGCGAAGACGGACGCCGAGCTCGATCTCCTCGCCACGTGTAATGGTGACGTCCTCGATCACCAGATGGACCATGCGCTTGCGCTCGCGGACAGGGGTCGCCGGATCGTTCCACAGTCGCGGGAAGTCGCAGGCGAGTCTGAGGATACGCTGGCGCTGATCGTCTTCGAGCTTTCTGCGGTCCTCGCCCCGACGCCTGTCACAGTCGCGCCGGACCTCGTCGAGCTTGCGCAGCCTCTGGTTCCATTCGCCCTCCAGCACGTCGGCCACGATGCGATTGTCGGGGTGGACGTTCATGAACCGCGTCCGCGCGACATCGGCCTCCTCCCGGGCACGCTGTACCTTTTGGTCATGCCAGGCATCGACCTCTTCCGCCCGCGCCTCGAGTTCCTTCTGCACCTGCAGCGCCACCTCCAGGTTTGCCTGCGACATGAGCTCCACCATGAGTTCGCCGATCGCCCGGTCCGTGCCGCCGCCCGACACCTGCTGGCAGACCGCCGTTCCGCGCTCGATCCGTTGCCTCTGGCACATGTAGTCTGGAACCAGACGCTTGTTGCGTGCGTGATAGCGGACCGTCATCGCGTTGCCGCACTTGCCGCAGATCGCGAGTCCCTGCAGGAGGGCCGGACCCTCTCGCGGCGGTCGCCGGTCGCCGCCGCCGCTCGTGTTGTTGTCGGCGAGGCGCTGCCGGTTGGCCTCGAAGCGCTCCCACGAGATGTAACCCTCATGCTGGTCGCGCAACAGGATCTCGACCTCGTCGAGCGGCACCTTGCGGGAGGCAATGGTGCCGTCGGGACGCCGCTGGCTGCGGGTGCGGCCGAACGTGAAGGCGCCTGCATATCGGGGATTGTGGAGGATACCCAGGGTCCTCGTATGGGTCAGCTCGCTCCAGATCATCCCGCTTCCGCGGCGGTGGCCGCCCGAGCCCGGCCGGCAGGGAAACAGCATCCCCTCCTTGCGGAAGGCCTTCACGGTCGCCGTCGCCGATCCGGTGCGGGAGAAGGTGTCGAACAGCAGGGTGACGGTCTTTCGGACCTGGGCGTCAGGGTCGAGGACGACCCTGTCGAGCGGGTCATAGGCGAAGCCGGCCGGGAGCGGCAGCTTGAGCTCTCCGCGCCGGGCGCGGCTGATGATTCCGCCGTGCAGCCGCGCGCGCAGGTAGTGGAGCTCGGCCTCGGACATTTGGCCCTTGAGGCCGAGAATGAGCCGGTCGTTGAAGCCGCACGGATCATAGAGGCCGTCCTCGTCCAGGATCAGCGTGCCGGTCATCGCGCAGATCTCGAGCAGCCGATGCCAGTCGCTGGAGTTCCGCGCGAGGCGGCTGACCTCGAGGCCAAGCACGATCCCGGCGTTGCCCATGGACACCTCGCCGACCAGCTTCCTGAAGCCTTCGCGGTCCCGGTCGGCACCGGACTGGCCGAGATCCGAGTCGATCACGATGACGCTCTCCACGGGCCAGCCGAGCGCAAGTGCGCGGCTGCGCAGCGCGTACTGGCGGTGGGTGCTCTCGGTGTTCTCCGTCACCTGGCGCAGGGTCGACTGGCGGACATAGAGAAACGCCTTCCGGGCGAGATGGCCGGCCGTCACCTTATGCTGTTCGCTGCTCATGATGCGGCTCCGTTCAGTTGATCGATCGCGATCGACACGATGATGTCGACCAGGCCGGATGCGATGTCACCGGGCAGTTCCGGCGCGGAACAGCGGCCCTGATCCGTGACCCGGGGCGGAGGGGGAGGCACGGCATCGAGGATGGCGCACCAGGCCGCCATGCCCCGGTGAACCAGCACGGCCCGCCCGTTGCGCCCGGCGGCCGGGTCGTTCCTGGAACGGCGCAGGCGTTCGTAGTCCTCGGTCCGTTGCCGCGAACAGGCGAGCGGCGCCGACGTGCGGTTCAGCGTTTTTTTTGGACACGGCCCAGGGCGCGCTCGATGCTGCGCCGATGCACGGAGATGCCGAAGCGACGGCGCACCAGGACGACGAGTTCGGCGGTGGTGGTGGCGGGCGCGGCACGCCGGGCCTCGACAAGCGCCTCGATGACGATGTCGTCGAGCTTGTGGGCGCGCCGCGGTCCCGGGCGTTCCGGGACCAGCCCCGCCAGGCCGTTCTCCTCGAAGGCGCTGGCGGCGTGATACCAGGTCGGTCGCGAGACACCGAAGTTTTGCGCGCTTTCGCTCACCGACTGCCCCTCCCTGCGGACCCGTCGCAGCATCTCGTACCGGACCTGCACGAGGTCCCGGGGATCGAAGAAGGGCTCGGACAGGAACCGGGGGTCGCTCACGCGTTCCGGATGGCGGTTCAGGGTGCCGAGCCTCCTGAGGCTTTCGGTCTTGTCGTTCTTCCGGGTCATGGCGCGCACTCCAGGACGGGATGTAATGACATATATGCCGCACATTGGGGGCGATGTCAAGCATGGTCACTGCAGACTCGGCGGAAATGCACGTACAAGAAGCGACTTTCTGGCCAACAATGCGACAGCGCCCCGGCATGGTGCGACCCGCGGGTCACCATTATGCGGCATAGTCAATCTTACATATGGCGGCGTAATGATCTTGACAGTCACGCCTCGGTCTCCGACAGCGAGGCAACCAGGTCGGACAGCGCCAGAAGGTCAAGGACCCGGAAGGGGGAACGCCCGGCCGACACCTCGACGAAGGGGTCGCTGGCTTGCAGGCTGGTCCAGTTCACCCGCAAACGCTGCAACCGGCCATCCGCGCCGATGAAATGGACACGCTCCTCTCCCCGGCTGACCCGGGTCTCGAGCGCCTCGAAACGGCGGCCGCTCAGGGGATGGAAAGGGTGGGTGACCGCAAACGTTCTCGTAGAACCGTCGTCAAGGGGTGCAATCGTTTGTGTAGTCCGACGGGTGGCCCGAGACCATCACCTGGCAGGGCAGACCCTTGAGCAGTTCGAGGAGCGCGACATGGTCGGCCTCCTCATACTCGAAGCGGTAGCGCTGCGACGAACGCCGGGTCGCGTGCAGATAGGGCGGATCGCTGTAGACCAGCTCCGGGCCCAGGAACGGGAACGACGCCAGGAAGGAATGGGCGCAGCCGTGCACCAACTCCACCGGGTAGTCGCAGCCAAAGGCCTCAAGCGCCCGCTCGTCGCGGTCGATCCCGATCGAGCGCATGGCCGCAGGCTTGCGCTTCATCAGCGCACCGCCCCCAAGATGGCTTTCGATATAGACAGAGTGCGGCGGCATCAGCGCGATCAGCGCCTGGCTCAGACCGGTCGTAGCCTTCGATCCGAAATACCCCACCGGCTGCCCCTCTCATGCGAGAGTGCAACCCATAGATGCGGGTGCCTATACAGTCAAGCGGGGATCAACGACGCGCCGACGGCGAGCAACATCAGCACGTACTCAGAACTAGCGGCGAGGTACCTGGGTAGTTACGAAAAATCAATGAAGATTGGGTTTGAAATCCCATTTGTGAAAAAGACAGGATTTGGTGAATTTCGTTTGAATTTTGCGGCACCACGCATAACCATGAACAAATTCCAAGGCCAATTGATTCGTATCGTCGTACAATTGTGTCTACTATTTGCAACGGCATTCGGAATTATTCATTGGGTATCTTGGACTATTTTCGCCAAACCGTATTTGGCAATACATTTCGAGGGGGCTGCTAAATTTTCAGAATTTCTGCTAGTAGTTTCTACAACATTGATAGTCGCACTTCTCTGTAGATTCTCACTTAAAGACATTACAACATCTTCAGGACAAGTACCAAAGATTGCGGCCAAGATAGCGGGATGGATCTTAGTCGCAGCTGGATGGGGCCATCTATTGGTCTGGTTTTTCTTTGACATTCCTACGGAGATTCCTGGCATAAGTGAGGCTACTAAACTGGTCTTACCCGTCTACCTGGTCGCAGGAGGTTTTTCAGCCTGGATCACAGGTCGCTTATTCCAGAAGAACGAGGGTAGTAGTGAACAACGCACCTGATGTGGCGATGCTTTAGCGCTGTGCTGTTGAAGAGCCGCGTATACATCATTGTTGTTTTCTCGATAAGCGATTGGATCGGACGAAGACGTCGGCGGGTGTCCCTCCCTTCATGCCACGGCCCTGGTGGGGTCGCTTGGTATAGTACAACCGAGCGCGAGAGCGCTTACAGGACCGTCGCCCGCAGAGCAGTTTATCGATGGCATCCGTGGGCTAGCCGCCTTTCCCGGGTCCGTAATGTCGTAGAGAAGGTGGACATCGCTCAGGATCAATGCGTTCTCGACAGAGTTGTACGGGACCTCTAGCGGAAAGTTCCGCTCTGGATGTTTGACCGCGTGGCCCGCGTGGAGACGCGCGTTGAGGAGCGTGTCCAAGTGGACCTCGCCACGCTGTCAGATCTGGCATCGCTCGTGTCGAATACGCTGGCTAAGGCTTACGCGAGGTGCGCAGGACGGGTCTCCGATGGCCAGGATCGGGGTGACGGTTTTGGGTTCGGATCCAGTTTCGGTTCAATTTGAATGGATTCCGCTACAGGCCGCGCCAACGCGGGCGGTGCTGACATGCACGCGGCAATCGCCGACAAGCGGGAGGGACTGCCCGCTGGCTGACATAGACCCGGCGGCGGTGCGGCGGCGGGGGCTTCCAAGGAATTAGGCAATAATTCTCGATTCGGGCTTGACCTGAGAATAAGTATGGTATGATGGGTCCGAGGGAAGGTGCATCCGCGGGCCGCTTCCCGCCCGTGCCGGCCCGGCGCGGAACGACCCTGATTCAACGCACAGGCGAAGTGCGCCCTCTGCCTCGCGCGCGCAATCAGGCGCGCGAACCGCGCCGGCGCCAACGCCCGCCTGCGCCCGCCCGCGATACGCGCGAAACAGGGTCGCTTCCCGCCGGGTCGTGCTGTCCGCCAACCCCGTCCCCCCGGCCAGGCGCAGTCCGGCGCCGCAGCGGACCGCCGGGGGAACACCAACGGAACGAAGGAGCCGCCGCCCATGCCTGAAGCGACCGCCGCACACGAACCCTCCCTCTCCGCCCGGCAGAAGGCCGTCTGCCGCCGCTTCGTAGCTTCCGGCAATGCCGCGGACGCCGCAAGGCGGGCCGGCCCGACGACGGGCAACCCGCGCCCGACCATGACACCTCATGACATTTCATGACAATTCCGAGGGGGTCATCGCCGCCCGGCGACGCCTTGCCGGGAAGCCCGCCGGAAAAAGCGCCGCTCAGCCGACGGGGCAGAAGTCGTAGGTGCCGACACCCTGCACGATCAGGAAGCGGGCGCGGCCGCCGTCCTGTCCCGTGACCCGGTGCGCGGTCATCTCCGGCACGGCGCAGCTCTCGCCGGCCTTCAGCAGGTACTGCGCCCTGGGCGCGCGGGTTTCCACCGAGAGCACGCCTTCCAGGCAGTAGAAAGTGTCGGTGACCTCGCTGTGATAGTGCCAGGGCACTTCCTGCCCCTCGGCAAGCGTCAGGATGCCGACGCGCAGCGTGTCGGTCCGGGCCACCGTCTCGCGGCGCTCGATGACATAGGGCCTCGCGTCGGGATCTGTCATCGGTCCAACTCCCTGCGCCTCGCGGATTGTCCGGATGGCGCCGCATTAGTTGCGACGAGTCCTATGGGGCGGCCGCGGACCCGTCAAGGCGCGCCTCGTTCGCCGGGACCCCCGCTACGCTTCGCTCGCCGCCATGTCTGCGAGGTGCAGGATTCGGTCCGAAAGGTAGGGATGCTTGCGCACCTTGTCGTGAAACCGCGTGTCGGCGGTCACGACCGGATATTGCGTATGAACCGCGAGCGCGAGGTAGAAGCAGTCGTACACCGGGTGGTCCAGGTCGCTCGCCAACCGCGTTGCCGCCGCTGTGAGGTCCGGCATCGACAGGGGCATCGAAACCGGCGCTGCCCGCAAGGTCTCGACTGCCTCCGCAAGGTCGGCCGCCGCGATGTCGCCGCGCCGGCGCATGGCCCAGAGCGCATTGGCGGCCTCCGCGAACAGAAGCGGCGGCACGACAAGCATGGAGTCATCGTCCAGAAGGCGGGCAGCCTCGTCGGAAAGCACTTCCTCGACCAGCCATTTCACCGCGACGCTGGCATCGACGACATAACCGGTCACGCCATGCTTTCCCGGTCCCGGTCCGCCCGTATCGAGACGCTGCTATCAACCGACGAGCGAAGTCGCCGCCGCAGTGCGGCTGCGCGCGCGGCAAATTCTTCCTCGGTTCTAACCAGCGTTTCACGCAGAATCGCCCGGTGCTCAGCCTCGGCAGATCGCCCGTTAGCCGCTGCACGCCGCTTCAGGGCGCTGACGACTTCCTCGCTCAGCTTCCTTACGGTGAGTTGGGCCATCTTACTTGCCTTCTATGCTGTGTCTTCAATGACAGCAATAGTAACCGCCTGGCTCGTGTCGGACAATCCGGGCGGGCGCCGCCATTGCGGAGGGCGGGCTTCGGCCCTAGATAAGGCCCCGCCGCTGCCGGGAGCGGCATTGGGAGGTCTCGAGCAGGTCATGGGCATTCCGTTCGTCAAGATGCACGGACTCGGCAACGATTTCGTTGTGCTGGACGCGCGCGCCCGGCCACTCGACTGGCCGGAGGAAGGCTACCGCCGCGTCGCGGACCGGCGCACGGGCGTCGGCTGCGACCAATTCATGGTGCTGCGCCCGCCGGTGCACGACGGCGATGTCTTCATGGAGATTCGCAATGCCGACGGCGGCGAGGTCGAGGCCTGCGGAAACGGCACGCGCTGTGTGGCGGCGCTCCTGTTCGACGAGCGCGGGCGCGCCGAGGCTGCGGTTGAGACCGTCGCGGGAACGCTTCTGGCGGAACGCGCGGAGGCGGGGCTCGTGCGGGTCGATATGGGACCGGCGCGGCTTGCCTGGGACGAGATTCCGCTCGCCGCCCCGGTGGACACGCTCTGCCTGGATCTGGCCTTCGGCCCGCTGTCCGCGCCGGTGGCGACGAATGTCGGCAATCCGCACGCCACATTCTTCGTGGAGGACGCCGAGGCGGTGGACCTCGAAAGCTGGGGGCCGCGGGTCGAGCACGATCCTACCTTCCCGGAGCGCGCCAATGTCGGCGTGGCTTCGATGGAAGGACGGGGCGCAATGCGGCTGCGCGTCTGGGAGCGCAGCGTCGGCATCACCCGCGCCTGCGGCAGCGGGGCCTGTGCCGCTGCCGCTGCGGCTTTCCGGCGGGGCCTCGGCGAGCGGCGGATGGAGGTGCGCCTCGACGGCGGCCGGCTGGACATCGAATGGCGCGAGAGCGACGGCCACCTGCTGATGACCGGGCCGGCCGCAGTGAGCTTCCGGGGCGAACTGGAGGCGCATGTGCCGGAGGCGGCGCCATGACCGCCGAAATCGTCACCTTCGGCTGCCGTCTCAACGCCTGGGAGTCCGAGGTCATGCGCCGGCTGACGGCCGAAGCCGGACTTTCGGACGCCGTGGTCTTCAACACCTGCGCGGTCACGGCGGAGGCCGAGCGGCAGGCGCGGCAGGCAATCCGCAAGGCCCGGCGGGAACGCCCCGACGCACAGATCGTAGTCACCGGCTGCGCCGCGCAGGTCGCGCCGGAGCGCTGGCTCGCCATGGAGGAGGTGGACCGGGTCGTCGGCAATGCCGAGAAACTGACCGCCGACGTCTGGAAGCCGGACACGCCGCCGGCGCTGGTGAACGACATCATGAGCGTGCGCGAGACGGCTACGCACCTGCTCGACGGGTTCCAGGGCCGGGCCCGCGCCTTCGTGCAGGTCCAGCAGGGCTGCGACCACCGCTGCACCTTCTGCATCATCCCCTACGGGCGCGGACCCAGCCGCAGCGTGCCGCTCGGCGAAATCGTGGCGCAGGTCCGCCGGCTTCTCGAAGCGGGCGCCGTGGAGATCGTGCTGACCGGCGTCGACATCGCGTCCTGGGGTGCGGACCTACCGGGCGCGCCCCGGCTCGGACAGATGGTCCGCCGCCTGCTGGCGCAGGTGCCGGAGCTGGGCCGGTTGCGTCTCTCCTCCGTCGATCCCGCCGCCATTGACGAGGAACTTTTCCGGCTGCTGGCCGAGGAGCCCCGGCTGATGCCGCATCTGCATCTTTCCGTGCAGGCGGGCGACGACATGGTGCTGAAGCGGATGAAGCGGCGGCACCTGGCGGTCGATGTCGTCTCGCTGTGCCGGGAACTCCGGGCGCTGCGGCCGGACATCGCGTTCGGGGCGGACCTGATCGCCGGCTTCCCGACCGAGACCGAGGCGATGTTCGCCGGCAGCCTCGAACTGGTGGAATCCTGCCCGCTCACCTGGCTGCACGTCTTCCCCTATTCGCCGCGTCGGGGCACGCCGGCGGCGCGAATGCCGCAGGTAGCGCCTCCCCTGCGCAAGGAACGCGCCCGCAGGCTCAGGGCCGCCGGCGAAGCGGCGGCCGGGCGCTTCCTCGAGAGCCGGGTCGGCTGCACGGAGCGCGTTGCCGTCGAGCGCGAAGGCGTCGGGCGAACGGAGCAATTCGCACCCGCCGCGCTTCAGGGGGAGGCGCACCCGGGTTCGGTCCGGAAGGTGCGTGTCCGCGGGGTCGAGGCGGGAAGGCTGGTCGCGGAGGTGCTCGCGGCGTGAGCTGGCTTCAGCGCCTGAAACAGGGGCTGTCGCGATCCTCCGACCGCCTCGCGGACGGGATTGCGGGCATCTTCAACCGGCGCCGGCTGGACGATGAGGCCCTGGAAGAGCTGGAAGACCTGCTCATCATGGCCGACCTCGGGCCGGCCACCGCCGCGCGGCTCGCGTCCGGCCTCGCGAGCGCACGCTTCGGCAAGGAAGTGTCGAGCGAGGAAGTGCGCGGCGTGCTGGCCGACGAGATCGCGGGCATGCTGGAGCCGGTGGCGCGCCCGCTGCTCGCCGACCCGGCGCGCAAGCCGCATGTCATCCTGGTCGTGGGCGTGAACGGCACCGGCAAGACGACGACGATCGGCAAGCTCGCCCACGCCTTCCGCGCCGAGGGGCGGTCCGTGTTGCTGGCGGCGGGCGACACCTTCCGGGCGGCGGCAGTGGAGCAATTGCAACTATGGGGCGAGCGGGTCGGCGCGCCGGTCGTGGCCCGCCCGACCGGGGCCGATGCGGCCGGTCTCGTCTTCGACGCCCACGGACAGGCGATCCGGGACAGGACCGACATCCTGCTGATCGACACGGCCGGGCGGCTGCACAACAAGGCCAACCTGATGGACGAGCTCTCCAAGATCGCCCGCGTAATCGCCAAGCAGGACGCGGACGCGCCGCACAACACCGTATTGACGCTGGACGCCACCACCGGCCAGAACGCGCTGAGCCAGGTCCGGGCCTTTCGCGACATGGCGGAGGTGACCGGGCTGGTCGTGACCAAGCTCGACGGCTCGGCCAGAGGCGGCGTGGTGGTGGCGCTGGCAGAGAACATCGGCCTCCCGGTCCACGCGGTCGGCGTCGGCGAAGGCGAAGACGACCTCCGCCCCTTCGACCCCCGCGACTTCGCCCGCAGCCTCATGGGGCTGGAATGAGGGGTGGACTTCCGGTCAGTAGTCCTTTGCCCGGCCTCCCGCCGAAAGCCGGGCGATGACGCCGCGTAGCGTGCGGACTTCCTGGTCGGTGAGGCCGGCGCGGGCGAAGATGGCGCGCAGGTTGCGCTGGACGGTGGGCTTGAGCTTCGGTTCGCGATAGTAGCCGGCGGCGTCAAGCGCGCCGTCGAGATGGCGCCAGAAGCCCTCGAAGGCTTCGGCCGCGGCAAGCTCGCTCGGGACCGGCGCTTCAGATGGCGGGCCGGCCATGCGCCACTCCCAGGCCATCAGGAACACCGCCTGGGCGAGATTGAGCGAGGGGAAGTCCGGGTTGAGCGGCGCCTCGACGACGGCAGCCGCGAGGCCCACCTCGTCATTGTCGAGGCCGCTGCGCTCCGGGCCGAACAATATGCCCGCCCG
>Ga0209022_1003635_pt1 | contig 10626 bp, 9 predicted proteins | sample PinacodermPK_FD_187300 | JGI IMG/M metagenome (GOLD analysis project Ga0209022, IMG submission 187300) | Host-associated microbial community of the marine sponge Aplysina aerophoba from Gulf of Piran - sponge pinacoderm, lysed by proteinase... | ecosystem: Host-associated > Porifera > Sponge >... | reverse complement strand
TCATCCAGTTCGGCCAGTACCTGGCGGGTGGCGGCCATGATACCGAGGGCGATGGGGAGATCGTAGGCCGGGCCTTCTTTGCGCAGGTCGGCAGGGGCCAGATTGACGGTCAGACGATGTTGGGGAAAGTGAAAGCCGCTGTTGGCGATGGCGGAGCGGACGCGTTCGCCGCTCTCGCGCACAGCGGCGCTGGGGAGGCCGACGACAGTCAGTCGCTCCAGGCCGTTGGTGATATCGACTTCGACTTCGATTCGTTCGGCCTCGAGGCCGACAATAGCACAGCTCTGTACTTTGGCAAGCATTTCAACCTCCGGGGGATTGGGTTGACAGTGCCCAGTGCAGTCACCAGTGAACGGTGACTTTTCACCGACCACTGGTGACTAGAGGCCGGCCAGCTGCCAGGATCTTTCGAGGGATTCGGCGGTGGCCTGGGCGGCTTCGGCGGGCGAGAGGGCACGGATGCGCTGGCTGAACGGCTCAACCGTGACAGGGCCATCGTAGCCGATGGCGTCGAGGGCTTGTAGAAAGCCGGCGATGTCGGTGAGGCCGGTCTCTGCCGGCAGCGTGCGTTCGTTGTCAATCTGCTGGTCTGCGCTGCGACCGGCGACGGCATCGTTTACGTGGACATTGACTACCTGGGCGTTGGTGAGGTTTCGCACGGCTGAGACTTCGGTGTGGCTTGTGAAAAGGTGAAAAATATCTACGAGAAGGCCGGTACTTCCTACTTCCAGGTCGGCGGCCAGTTGCAAGGCACCGTCCATGGTGTGGATGAAGGAGTGTTTCTTTTCATCGCGCAAGGTCTTGGGGCCGACCCATTCGAGACCGAAACGGATGCCGTTGTCCGCCAGGATTTCGGCGATGGGACGCAAGCGAACGATGTGAAATTCGTAGTTCTCGTCCCAAGTGCGTTCGTCACTGGCATTGGCGATATAGGTGGATGTCCGGTCGGCGCCGATGGATTTGGCCAGGGCGGCCTGGGCTGGCAGTTGGGCCAGTCCGCGCTGCCAGCTCTCTTGGTCGGCGCGGTAGGGGACGGGCATACTCCAGACGCCGAACTTGAGGCCGGCGGGGGCCATCTGTTCGCCGATTGCCTCGGCGCCTTGGCTGGCTGCAATCTGCTGGAGTTCGGCGATCGACACATCCAGACCGCCATAGCCGAAACGGTGGGCCAGTTGGACAGATTCGCTGAAAGGGACGTTGATGCCCAAAGCGCCGGGGCTAAGGTTGGGGTACATGGTTTTCTCCTGACGGGAGCCGGGGGTTCGAGGCTGTGAAATGTCAGTAAACGGATTACCTGGCACTGCGTTGATCGGCGAAGTGGCGCAAGGTGACTGTGCTGTAGTGGGTCATTGACTACTCATTGCTTGCCGTCGGGTTTGCAACCCCAGGCTGGTGGTGATACCCAGGAGGCCGGCGAGGGAAATGAACAGAAAGACCTGCTGATATGCTTCGATGACGGGCAGGCCGCGCTCCAGGCCGCTGTGCAACAGGACGCCTGCCAGCGCTGTGCCGATGGCGACGCCTATGAAACGAATCATACTATACACGCCGGCGGCCGTACCCATTTCCTCGTCGTCAGTTTCGGACATGGCGGCCTGGTGGAGGGCGGCGAGCATGGTGCCAACGCTCAGCCCCTGCAGAGCCAACAGGGCCAGGACAACGCTTATATGGATTGAGGCCGGGAGTTGGGAGAATAGGAATACGGCAAGCGCCTGCCCGCTCAGGCCGACGAGCACGGGCCAGCGGCTGCCCCAGCGGTCGGCGGCCTGGCCGCCGAAACGCACCATTACGGTCATCGCGCCGGGGTTGATCGTCAGAATCAGGCCAAGGAATCCGGGGCTGAGGTCGTGAATATCGACGAGATAGAGGGGGACCAGAAAGCTGGCACCGCCCATCACGAACATGCGCATGGAGGCGCACAAGGAGGCGAAGCGAAAGTTTCGGTAGTTGAACAGTTTCAGAGAGACAAATGGGTCCTGGCGACGCCTTTCCCAGGCAAGGAAGCCGCCGAAACAGAGCAGAAGCGCGCCCAGAAGCCGCCAGTCCTGCAGAGGCGCCACTCCGGTGATGGGACGGCTGGAGAGATAGAATAGGCCCATTGTAAGGGCGCCGGCCAGCAGGAGGACGCCTGCCCAGTCGAAGCTTCGCCAAAACCGCGGTCGCACGTTGCTGAGGCCGGCTGGAACCCACAGTTTTACCGCGATCAGGCCCATGAGGCCCAGCAGAAGGGCCGGTCCGAAAGCGGCCCGCCATCCCCAGGCATCGACCAGAAACCCGGCGAAGAATGGGCCGATGGCAGCGGTCAGCGGTCCGATTGAACCCCAGGTGCCAAGCGCTTTGCCTCGTTCTTCCTTGCGAAAGATGATGGCGATGAAGGCCATGCCGAGAGGCATGATGCCGGCGATGCCGAACCCCTGCACGGCCCGCCCTATCATCAGCCATGTCAGATTGGTAGCGAAGAAGGCCATAGCCGAGCCAACGGAGAAGATCGCGATGCCGGCCAGGATGAGACGACGGCGGCCGACGCCGTCGCTCAGGCGGCCGTAGACGGGCATCAGGATCATATAGGGCAATGTAAATGCGCTGGATGTCCAGGCGACCACGTCGGCGCTCATGGCGAAGGTGTCGCGCAGGACGGGCAGGGCGACGCGGCTCATGGAAGAGCTGAGGGGCATGATGGTTGACGGAATCATCAACGCGTAGAGAATCAGCCATGCCTGCTCTGAAGACAATCCGCGCGCTTGGGCTGGAACCGGATCGCCTTCCGATTCGTTTTTTCTACGAATGCCAATCCGACGGAGGATTGGGATGGGGGTACTTTCCACGTTGTTTGCCTTTTCGAGCGGGGCGCTAGATTTCGGCCATGCGAACCGACTCTTTAGCGGTTCAGACGGACCTACTAATCATACCCTCAGAGGGCCCAATGGATAAATGTGTTGCCGCATCGGTGTGAGGACGCATGCTGCCAGGTAGAGAGTCGCCGGGTTCGGTCCAGTTACCGCCAGAAGACGGGCAATGCGGGTAGGCGACCTTACATCGGCATTGACAAAATGCGGATGGCGTGCCAAGATGCGAAGGCCAAGAAATATCTTAAGCGGTGCTGTTGACTCTTGAAGTTCATGTTCGGCAGTTCAGCAGCCCGACAAAGCAGTTCGGGGGCCCGCCTTCGGTCGGCCTAAGCGGTGCAGCGCGCCGATGGGTCGATGGGCGGGCACTGTCTTGATGGTATTCATTGCTTCATGACAGGAAGGTTCTCATCGGACGAATTGCTGTTAAGCTGTCTAGGGCGATTGATCAACAGACAAGGGACCGACAGGCAGGGCATTGACCCGCCGGCATTTGCAGAGGATACGCCCATATGAAAGCATTGATGTATCGCGGCCCGTGGAAGATGCCTGTGGAGGAGCTAGAGGAGCCGACGCCGACGGCCGGCAAGGTGGTGGTGGATGTAGAGGCAGTGGGCATTTGCGGTTCGGACGTTCACGGGTTCACGGGCAACAGCGGCCGCCGTACGCCCGGCATCGTGATGGGCCACGAATTCGCAGGCACAATCAGCGAGATGGGGCCAGAAACCGATGGCTTCGAAGTAGGCGACGGCGTAGTCGTCATGCCTCTCTTTTCGGTTGCGGCAGGAGGCGATCCCTATCCGATCAATCTCTCTCCCCACCGGAGGTTGACCGGGATGAATGAACACGGCGCATACGCGCAACGGGTTGCGGTGCGTGCGACGCAGTTATTTCCGAAGCCTGCGGGGCTTAGCTGGCAACGGGCGGCGTTGTGCGAACCGATGGCGGTCACTCTGCACGCCGCCAGGATCACGCCCATCAACCCGATGCAGAAAGTGGCAGTTATTGGCGCCGGGCCGATTGGGCTGCTGACGATGCTGGCGGCCCGCTTGAAGGGGGCGGGAACGGTGATTGTCGTCGACCGATCGGTTCACCGGTTGGAGCTGGCTGAGGAGTTGGGCGCGGACGCGGTCATCAACGTGGACGAGACGGACGCGGCGGCGGTGATCCAGGAAATGACAGACGGCGGTGTCGATGCGGCTTTCGAGGCGGTGGGCATCACCCCGACTGCTCAGCTGTCGGTTGAAGCCACGCGCAATGGCGGCAGTATTACGTGGATCGGCAACAATGCGCCGATGATCGAGGTAGACATGCAGAGCATCGTCACGCGGGAGATGAGCGTACGGGGCTCTTATGGTTTCGACGAGACAGATTTTGCGGCGGCGATAGAAGCGCTGTCATCTGGCCGCCTGAATGTGGATCCGCTGGTGGAAGAGATTGCGCCGTTGGAAGATGGGCCGGAGATTTTCCGCGGGCTGGCCGCGGGTGAGACAGACCTTGTAAAGATCATTTTGAAACCGTAGATAAAACGGACAAATGTGATAGGCGCTTAATCGGACAATGTACTTGTCGGAAAAGTGAACTGTGTGATTGACTGGATATAGAGCCAAACACACTTCTCCATTTCTATGAAAATCGCGGCGTTTCCCAAGTGTTATCTGGACGATATTTCGCTTCACCGCACGATGTCGGTCTTCGACTGGATCGAGCAGGCGCGGGCGCTTGGCGCCGAAGGGCTGGAGATGTACGAGGGCTTTTTCTGGAGCCTGGACGACGCTTATATCGAATCGATCGGGGAGGCCATCGAGGGAGCGGGCTTTGCGATGCCGATGCTGTGCTGCTCGCCCGATTTCACAAACCCCGACCCTGCGGAGCGGCAGCGGGCGGTCGAAGAAGAAGCCCGCATGATTGAAGTCACGCGGCGTCTTGGCGGGCCTGGTTCGGTTTGCAGGGTGCTTTCGGGGCAACGGCGGCCAGGCGTAGCGGTCGAACAGGGACTGGAATGGGTGGTGGCATGTATTGAGGAGTGCATCGAGGTTGCCAGGGAGAAAGACATTGTCCTGGGGCTTGAAAATCACTATAAGGACGGCTATTGGCAGTATCCGGAGTTTGCGCAGAGGACGGAGATTTTTGTAGAGTTGTTAGATGCCATCCCGGAACGGAAGCACTTCGGTGTGCAGTATGACCCATCCAATGCGCTGGTGGCGGGGGATGATCCGGTTGAACTATTGCGCCGGGTGGCAGATCGGGTGGTGACGATGCACGCCAGCGACCGTTTTCTGGTCGATGGAGCGACGCTTGATGAGGTGCTTTTGCCCGACGGACTGATTGGATATCCCGATAAACTTCAACACGGAATTACGGGCCAGGGAAGCAACGACTATGGAGCAATTTTCTCCATCCTGCGGGATAGGGGATTCGATGGATGGGTCAGTATCGAAGACGGCATGGACGGAATGGAAGAGATGCGGGAGAGCATCGAATTCCTGAAGCGGATGCGTGCCAAGTACTTCGAGCAGTGAGAAACGATAATCAGGGAGCGAAAGAGAGTTCCCGTTCTTTTGACAGTGCCGCGGAGGATGCGAGTTGGCGATAAAATTTGGGACGGATGGCTGGCGGGCCGTCATTAGTGAAGATTTTACATTTGAGAATGTGCGCAAGGTCGCGCAGGCGATCGCGGATGTCACGAACGACCAGTTTAAGGGTTTGCCTCGATTACAACCGTCGCTGGTGGTGGGATTTGACACGCGTTTTTTGAGTGATCGTTACGCGGTGGCGGTGGCGGAGGTATTGGCCGGCAACGGGATCCGGGTGTGGCTGAGTCAGGCCGATGCACCGACGCCGATGATTTCCTATTCAATTGTGGACAAATGGGCGGACGGCGGCGTGATGATCACTGCCAGCCACAATCCGCCGCGTTACAACGGAATCAAATTGAAGGCGTCGTACGGAGGTTCGGCCAGCGCGGCGACGCACAAGGAGGTGGAGCGGCGGATTAACCTGCGCGAGCGGCGGGGTGAGCAGCCGAGAAGGTTGGATTATGCGCAGGCGCTGAGGGCGGGCATCATCGAACGTTTCAACCCGCTGCCGGCATTTCGTTCCCAGATGCGGAAGCTCGTCGATTTTGACGCGATTGAGCAGTCGGAGCTCTCGGTTGCGGTAGATGCCATGTACGGGGCCGGGCGGATATATTTGCGACGGCTGCTGGAGGGCGCCGAATGCCGTGTGTCTGAACTGCGCAACGAGATGAATCCCGGCTTCAACGGCATCCACCCGGAGCCGATTGCCAAGCATCTACAGCCGCTGGTGGCGGAGATGGCGACCGGCAAATATCATTTGGGGCTGGCCACCGATGGGGACGCCGACCGCATCGGCGCGGTCGACCCGGACGGTCGTTTTATCGATCCACATCAGATCATGGCTCTGCTGGTTGATTATCTGATTCAAGAGCGGTCGCTGCGAGGGAGCATCGCCAAGACGGTCAGTACTACGCAGATGTTGAACCGGTTAGGGGCACACTATGGGCTGCATGTACATGAGACGCCAGTGGGCTTCCATTACATCAGCGATCTGATGCTGCAGGAACCGGTCCTATTGGGCGGAGAGGAGAGCGGCGGCATCAGCATACTCGGCCACATTCCCGAGGGAGACGGGTTGCTGATGGGGCTGCTGCTGACGGAGTTGGTGGCCAAGCGGCGCAAGCCTTTGGGCATGCTGATTGACGAACTGATGGGGCGGCCCTATGTGGGCAAGTTCTGCTATGGGCGCGACGACCGGGCGGTGAAGCCGTTTGCAAAGGCAGAGCTGGTTGAGGGATTGATTGCGAATACGCCGAATGCGCTGACCGGATCGAAGGTGGCCCATGTAAACAACCAGGACGGCGTGAAATTCGTTCTGACGAATAGCAGTTGGCTTCTGATTCGACCGAGCGGTACGGAACCGGTGTTGCGTATCTATGCTGAAGCCTCATCGCACGAGGCTGTGGCGACGCTGCTGGCAGAAGGGACAGTGCTGGCCCAACAGGTATTGAAAATGATATGAGGTGCGGTAGGACGAGCCACTGAAGGTAAGTATTCGAAAAAAATCTTGCATGGGCCAGTCTGGGGAAAGCGGACGGCTGCAAAAGACAGAAGAGAGGGGCGAAGGGGCGCGGGTTAGCCGACTCGCGTTTTTTGGTTTCTGGCGCCGGTCAGCTTTTGAGGAATATGAAGTGCCTGCAGGGGCAGCCTTTCAACCGGCCGCGATTCAGGCTTTCGCGTTGCGTGTTCGGTTGGCAGCCGTCAGGTTGGGGAAGCGGCACTGCTGGAATGAGGGCGTACGGTCGGTGAGGCATGTTTTTGGAGGGGGGCGTTGCGGGGGCGCAGCCCCTGCACAAGGGAGGGCCGAAGGCCCGACCGCCCATATAATAGTAGAGAGTACAGAAGAGAGGGAAGAGAGCGGGACGGCTGCGCTGGCATGTGCCAGGGGCGCGCTTGGGCACTGGCTGATTAGGTTAGCGCCAGAGGGTCGGTGGGCGTGCAAAGGAGCGTCGCGGCGGGGGAACCGGGTGAAATGCGGCTTATTAGCTGGAATGGGTGAACAACTGCTGCCTGATCTCCTGGCGCGTCTGTTCAAACGTCTGGCGCAGCTTCCGGTCGGAACTCTTGTCGGCGCCGACGACGCGCTGCGCGCAAGTAATACAACCAAGGGAGGCCTTATAGCTGCTCTGGTTGCAGTTGAGGCAGTCACACAGACGAATCATCATGAGAGAGAAGGCAAGTGTGTCCTCGTTTCCATCGCGCTGACTTGCTACTTGATTGACCAACTCCTGCCAGTCCGCGCCTCGTTCCACTCCCAGTGGTCGGATGGCCCGATGAGGAAAGAGAATTTCACTTTTGGGGTACATGGCGACTCCTCTCGTGAGTTTCCGGCTATTGATTTTGGTACCTATCCCGAAGGGGGTAGGTTCTGTCGACTGACTGCTGTGAACTGAATTTCGCGCTTCCAGAGGCGTGGAGTTCAAAAACTTCCGGCGAACAGGAAGACCAGTAGGACGAAAAGAGCAACTGCCAAAAGACTGAGAATAAGGATGAAAAGGAAGGGCAACAGGACGGCGGCCAACGACCGTGAGCGAGGCAAGCTTGTAACTTCCTCATTGGCTCTGGCATAGACTATGAAGGCCCAGATAATGCCTGCCACGCTGCTGACACGGCCCAGGCAGGGGATGGGCGAGAGGCCGATAAGTAGTAGAGGGGCGGCGGCAAAACCGGTGGCGGCGAAGAAGGGTTGTAGTCTGCTGGTTGCGCCAAAGGCTTTGTTACAAGCCATAACGAGGGCGCCGTAGACGATCCAGACGGCGAGCCAGCGCAGCGGCCAGTTAATCCACTCACCAAGAGCGCTGAGAAAGGCGGCAAACCAGCCGGGCAAGGGCTGTTGGAGGCCGGCGATCAGATGGAAGAACTCGCCCAGGTGGACGAGATCGAAGAAGGCGGAAACATAGTCGAGCGGAGCTTCCTGCAGGAGGGACGCCTGCGCTCCCAGGCGCGCCAGGGGAAGAGCGCTACCGGCCGAGGTCGCCTGCTCCCAATTGACCAGAAACGGGAGAAAGCCGGCCAGGAGTCCAAGTATAAAAACCATGCCAAGGGACTGGCGCATGGTGGTGTCGCTGAAACCTGAGGCGCGCAACTGGACTGCATCGCTCATTTTTTGGGGGGTGGGAAGCCAGTTGCGCAAGTTCACAGACTGCCCCCGGCGAAGATGAACATGGCACCAAATGCTATGGCCGCGATGCTGCTGACGAGAAGTAGCAGGAGCCAAGAGCCGACGGAGACAAGTGCCGCCCGACCGGAAGGCAATTCGTGGGCCACTTCCAGCCCGCGGTAGGCGATCAGTACGCCCCATACATGGATCAGGACCGAGGCGACTGAGACGAAGGGGATGAAGGTTAACAGGTAAAGCAGGCGAGGCGCGTTGCTGAGGGCGACTGCGCCCAGAGTCTGGCCCAATGAGCCCTGGCCGCCGGCAGCGCGGGCAAGCAGATGGCTGGACAGGCCAAAGAGGAGCCATTGACCGATCAGGCCAAGCGGCGTAGTTGCAAGTGTCAGGAGACGGAATAGAACGCTATCGTAACCGCTGTACGCCAGCAGGAGAGGCCAGACGCTGCGTAAGGTGCGTTCGATCTCGAGCAGTGTTTCGCCGTTGAAGGTGCCCTGCCGCAGGGTCCGCAACAGCAGGTTCAGGAGCGCTTCAGAGGGCGGCAGCGAGGCAGTAAGGAGGAGGCTGCCGACAAGCTGGGCGACCGCGACGAGAACACCGATACAGGCACACAGGAAGAGTCCCTCTATCCAAGGATTGTCGTCATCGACCATTTCTACAAATGGGTCGGGTTCCAGGAGGAGGGCCTTCCCGATGAACCGCGGGTAGTTCTGTGGTTGTAACATCTGGTTGCGGCGTCTGTCCGGACTGTAGGTCCGGAGCGTGTCCTGATTGAGGGGTGGGCTGCAATTGAGAAAGCAATTCGCTTATGCCAAGCCCCTTGCTCACTGTTGGCAATGATAGCATAGGAATGACTGGCTCTCGAAAATCGCGACTGTCTTGGACGCGGCGACCGACTCTGGGGCAGCCGGCTGCGGCCGGTACTTAGTAAGGCGCGCAGGAGATCGAAATGTCAAATACCGTTATTTCTCTTCCAACCGGGAAGCTGCCTGCCGAACTGCTGGCGCAATTAATCTCGACCTTGCCGATCGATGACCCGGCTCTCTTTCTGGGCCCGGGCGTGGGCGAGGATGCAGCCATCATAGAGTTTGGCGAGGTTTCGTCCCAGCAGGACGGCACCGATACTCTCCTTGCGGCCAAGAGCGATCCTATTACTTTTGCCACGGATGAGATCGGCTTCTACGCTGTGAATGTCTGCGCGAATGATCTGGCGGTGTGCGGGGCGCGGCCGCGTTTTTATCTGGCTACGGTGCTGCTGCCTGAAGGGACCACGGAGGCGGATGTGCGCGGCATCTGCGCCCAGCTGGGCGCGGCCTGCCGGGCGCTGGATATTGTGGTGGCGGGCGGGCATACGGAGGTGACGGCGGCGGTGAATCAGGTGGTGGTGGCGGGGACGCTGCTGGGTGAGGTTGCGCGGGGCAAGGTTGTGCGCACGGGCGGCTGCCGGCCCGGAGACGCGGTGCTGCTAGTGGGGAGCGCGGCGGTCGAGGGGACGTCGATCATTGCGCGCGAAAAGCGGGAGGCGTTGCTGGGGCAGGGCTGGTCGGTAAGGCAGCTGGACGAGGCGGCGAACTATCTCTACGAGCCGGGGATCAGTGTGCTGAAGCCAGCGCTGGCGGCGGCGGAAGCGGAACTGGTCACGGCGATGCATGACCCGACTGAGGGCGGGGTGGCGACCGGTCTGTGGGAGTTGGCCGATGCTTCGGGGTGCGGGCTGGAGGTGGAGTTATCGGCAGTTGCGGTGACACCACTGACGGCAGCGGCGTGTGCGGCGTTCGGACTTGACCCGTTGGGCACAATCGCGTCTGGGGGGCTGCTGGCGACGGCCGCGGAGGAGGATGCGGCGGAGCTTATGGCCCTGTGGCGGGAGATGGGGAGACAGGGGCAGGTAATCGGGCGCGTGCTGCCGAAGGAGGAGGGTGTGTATGGCGTGCGGGACGGGCGGCGGGTGGTGCTACCGAGATTTGATGCGGATGAGATTGTGAAGTTGTGGGAGGAGTGAATGGGGAGGTCGCGGTAGTGCCGTTTAAAACGGAACGTGTCCCAGGAAGTCTTGGTGAACAGGACAGCAGAACAGCATCCTCTT
>Ga0209022_1003622_pt1 | contig 10666 bp, 9 predicted proteins | sample PinacodermPK_FD_187300 | JGI IMG/M metagenome (GOLD analysis project Ga0209022, IMG submission 187300) | Host-associated microbial community of the marine sponge Aplysina aerophoba from Gulf of Piran - sponge pinacoderm, lysed by proteinase... | ecosystem: Host-associated > Porifera > Sponge >... | reverse complement strand
GGGCAACACGCTGGCACCGTCGTTGGCCGAGCCGCCGCCGATCCCACCGTCACCTACCGACGACGAAGACCTCTCAACCAAACCGGCGCTGCAGTCGGCCTACCGCGACGGCTACTACTCGGCATACGGCCCAGCCCCGCTGATCCGCCGTGCCTATGAAGGGAACGCCGAGCGCTATCGGCAGACCTACTACCGCCTGCACCATGATGTGGACACCCCGATCGACCGGGTTCGCCGTGCGGTCACGGACGGCCCCAGCACAGATGCCGTTCTGGTGTTCAGCTCCGACCACGGTGATCTGCTCGGTTCACACGGAGGTCTGCACCAGAAGTGGTATCAACTCTACGACGAGGCCACGCGGGTGCCGTTGCAGATCGTGCGTGTCGGCGCCGTTGCCACCACCGGCGCGGTCGTCGACACCCCGACCAGCCACATAGACCTGCTGCCCACGCTGCTGGGACTCACAGGAGCCGACGAGGCATCGCTCGGTGCTGAGCTGGCCAGAACGCACTCCGAGGTCCATTCCCTGCCGGGCCGGGACCTGAGCGATGTGCTGTCGTCGCCGTCGCAGGCACCGGACGGACCGGTCTATCTGATGACCCGTGACAACATGCTGGAAGGCGACGGTTCGAGCGCGGCGATGCGGGCGGCACGAGGCCGGGTTGATGCCCCGTTCCCGTTGCAGATCAAGGTCCCGTCCCATGCAGCAACCAACGTTGAGGCTGTGGTCGGTCACCTCGACGGTCGCCTGTGGAAGCTGGTCCGCACGTTCGACGATCCCGCTGTCTGGACCGAACCCCATGAGCGGCAACTCTCAGCGCGCAGCGCGGCAGGACCGCTGTATCGCAGCGAGCCGATCCCAGACCAATGGGAGCTCTACTGCCTGAGCGACGATCCGGCTGAAGCGAACAACCAATGGGAGAACCCCGAATTCATGGAGGTGATGGAGCTGTTGAAGGACAGTCTCGAGAGAATCCGACGCGAGCGAGTCCCCGCACGCAACGCGGATTGGCCGACGGCGCAGCGCCGAGCGGAACGCCCGAAACCCAAGCGTCCGCCGCTGCCGGCGCGCGGTGTGCGAAACCTGCTTCAGAAGGCGGGCCTGCACCCGGAGGACCCGGAGTCGGTGAAGCTCGACCTAAAGGGCCACCGTGCGCTTATCGTCGCGACCAACCAGGCGACCCTCGAGGTCGGCAAGCCCACCGGTGTGTTCGGCTCGGAGCTGACCGTTCCCTACTACGAGTTCAGCGATGCCGGCATGGAAGTCGATATCGCCTCCCCCAAGGGCGGCGACATCCCATTCGATCCGAAGTCGTTCAATCCCATCGTTCGTTGCCATCACGATGACCGGTTCATGGCCGACGACGAGGCCAAGGAGAAGGTCCTCAACAGCCTGGCCATCGGAGACCTCGACATGGACGACTACGACGTCGTCTATTTCGCCGGTGGTTGGGGGGCGGCGTGGGACCTCGGCACCTCGGATGTGGTCGGTGAACAGGTCACCGTCGCCGCTGCGGCGAACAAGGTGATCGGCGGGGTCTGCCACGGGCCGCTCGGTCTGCTGAAGGCGAAGACCGCAGACGGGGAGCCGCTGGTCAAAGGCCGTCCACTCACCGCGGTCACCGACAAGCAGGTCGAAGAACTCGGTATCGGTGCGACCCCGCAGCACCCTGAGACCGAACTGCGCCGGCTCGGTGCCGACTTCCAGAGCACCCATCGGCGCCGCGACATGTTCGCCAACCATGTGGTCGTTGACGGGGACCTGATCACCGGCCAGAACCAGAACGCCGGGCCGATGGTGGCCAAGGAGATGATGCTGAGGGTGCTGTCCAAACGGCAAGCCCAAGACCAGAGCCCGGTTGCAGCCGGCGTCGACTGAGGAGGCACTACTGATGGAAGTCGTTCTGCTCGGGACCGGTTCGCCGATTCCGGACCCCAACAGGGCTGGTCCCGCGACGCTGCTCAAGACCGGCGAAGGTGGCCTTGAACAGGTGCTCGTCGATGCCGGACGGGGTTGTGTGATGCGCATGGCCGCGGCCGGCTCGATGCCCGTGCTGCTCTCGGGAGTGCTCATCACTCATCTGCACAGCGACCACGTCTGTGCGCTGAACGATGTGATCACTACCCAGTGGGTCATGACCACCGAACCCCGGCCGCTTCGGGTCTGGGGCCCCGTAGGGATCAAACGATTCGTGGAGCGCACTCTCGATGCTCTCGGACCCGACATCGGTTACCGGATCGCCCACCACGATGACCTGAATTGGGAACCTGCGGTCGAAGTGTGCGAGGTGACAGCGGGCGATTCGTTCGCGCTTGGTTCGATGCAGGTGAGCGTGCATGCCACGGCGCATGCTCCTGTGGAGCCCACCGCCGGGTATCGGGTGGAGCGGGAAGGCAGAGTCGTGGCTCTGGCCGGCGACACGATCCCCTGCGCTGGGGTCGACGATCTGACCAGCAACGCCGACATCTATGTGCAGACCGTCATCCGTGACGATCTGGTGAAGCTGGTACCCATGGCGCGCATGCAGGACATTCTCGACTATCACTCGAGCGTCGAGCAGGCCGCTCAGACAGCTGAGCGCAACAATGTCAAGACCCTGGTCCTGACGCACCTCGTACCCGCCCCCCAACCCGGGCAGCACGACGAGTGGCGGGCCATCGCCGCACGTCATTTCAGCGGCGAGATCGTCATCGGCGACGACCTCACCAGCATTTCTCCTTGACGGGCGCACCTTGGACCGGCACTCGCTTAACCGGCGCTAGAACTCGAGTGCCGACTCCAGAGCAGGGCCGATCATCGCCTCGGCGAAAGCGTATGAGTGCGTGGGGCTGACCATGGCGTGTTGGCTTCCGGCATGGATGTCGCGGAAGCAGCGTTGAAAACCGCCGTCGCGCAGGGCTGTCGTTCCGATATGGCGGTAAAGGGTTTGGATCGCCTGCGCTGACTGCTGGGTGAACCAGGCGGTGGCCTGGAGGGCCTCGCCGATGGCGGCCTGGTCGATGTTGTCGTCGATTGCTGACTGTTCGGCTCTGCGGAAGGCGGTGCGGATCCACAGGTCACCGGCACGGAACAGGCTCTCGGCTTCGGCCAGGTCGTACTGGAAGCGGGGGTCCTCGGCCAAAGTCGACTTTCCGGTCATCCGCTGTTTGGTCTTGGCCAGGGCGGTGGCTTCGTCGATTGCCCGGCGCATGACTCCGAGCGCCCAGCCGGCGTGCCCGACCTCGGTGAGGCACAGCACCCCGAGGCTGTAGGCGGGTCCGCCCCGGTGCTTGGTGAAGCCGAAGAAGGAAAGTGTGCGGTCCTCGGGGACGATGCTGTCGATCTTGTAGTCGTACGATGCGGTCGAACGAAGGCCCATCACGTGCCAGTTCCCGGTGATCTCGGCCTCTGCTATCGGGACGACCGCGAGCAGGAAGTCGGGGTCGCCTTCGGTCGGCGCGCTGAAAGACCCGCAACCGGCCCATTCGGCGTGCTGCAGTCCGGACCCGAACGAATAGTCGCCGGTGATGTGGTAGCCCTCTGGGACCGGCACAGCGGTGCCGTTGGGTGCGAATTGCCCGGCTACCAGCGGCACTCCGTTGGCGAACATCACGTCGCTGAACGAAGCCGGCGACCACGCCCCGAAGAAGCACGTAGCGGTGTTGCTGGCCATGACCACCCAGCCGATGGAGCCGTCTGCACGGGCCAGTTCAGTGAACACGTCGAGGGACTGGTCGAACGTCAACTCTGCGCCGCCGACGTCGTTGGGCACGAGAACTCCGTACAGACCCGCCTCGCGGCAGAGTTTCACTGCTTCGTCGGTCATGGGAGTGCCTTCGGCTTCGGCCTTGCCGCCCTCGGCGTCAAGCGTCGTGCGGAGGTCGCGGGCGGCTTCGAGTAGCTCAGTCATGGAAACGAGTCTCCCAGTTGTTCGGGTTCGGGTTGAGATCGTCGGAACCGCCGAATCGCCGGAACCGCCAGTCCCACAGTAGGGTCCGCACCCAATGAGTTGCGAACCCGACACGGTGGTTCTGATCGGCGCGGGGACTGCTGACCAGCGGCTCGCTGATCCCGGCGCCAGCCTCGACACCACGGAATTGATGACCGAGGCGCTGCGAGCCGCTCTGAGCGACAGTGGCGTGACCGGCCTCGGCGGAAGGATCGGCTGGATCGGTGCCACTCGCGGGCTCTCCAACTTGCCCGACGCGGCCCGTCGAATCGGAGAGGCGGTGGGTGCGCAGCCCCATACGGTCGCGGTGGACCTGGGCATTCCCCAGCAGACGCTGATCAACCTAGCGTTCGAGGCGATCCGCTCCCGAGAGTTCGACATTGCGGTGGTCTGTGGCGGGGAGACCAAGCATCGAGACGACCTCGCCCGCCGAGCAGGGCTGGAGCTACCGGGCCACGATCAGCACGGTCTGGTGCCCGACGAGGAGTTCAGCCCCAGCGGTGAGATCGTCGCCCGCCCGGAGAAAGAGATCGGCGCGGTCGTCCCGGTCCAGCAGTACGCCATGATCGAGAACGCCCGCCGGGCCGCCAACGGCTGGACACTGGGCCGACACCGAGACGAGATCGCGATGCGCTGGCACAACTTCAACCAGGTCGCACAACTGAATCCACGGGCCGCTTTCGGTGCGCCGATGCGGCCCGAGGAGATCCGTGATCCCGCACCGACGAACCGTCCCATCGCCTTTCCGTACAACAAGTGGCACAACTCCCAATGGGCGGTGGATCAGGCTGCCGCTCTGGTCCTGTGCTCGGCTGGGACCGCGCAGTCCCTCGGTGTGGCTCGTGACCGCTGGGTCTTCCCTCATGTTGGGCTCGAGTCGTCGATGTCGCTGTCGTTGTCGCGCCGCGGTGACCTGCACCGTTGGCCGTCCATGGCCGTGTTGGGTGCCGCGGCGACCTCTCACATCGGTCGCCGTGTCGCCGAGGTGGAACACATCGAGTTCTACAGTTGTTTTCCTGCGGCGGTTGCGGTTCAACAGTCTGAGCTGGAGGTGAATCCTGACCGGGTTTGCACCCTCACCGGAGGCATGTCCTTTGCGGGCGGTCCGCTCAACAACTTCGTGTTCCAGGCCACGGTTACGATGATCGACCAGCTCCGGGCCGAGCCGGGTGCTTTCGGTGCGGTCACCGCTGTGAGTGGACTGTTGACCAAACCGGGACTCACCGTCTGGAGCACCGAGCCCCCCGCCGCGGGTCTGCTGATCGCCGACCTGGCCGATGAGGCGAAAGCCGCCACCGCGGAGGTTCCTCTCGACGAGGATCCCACCGGCGAGGGGACCGTGGCAACCTACACCGTCGTCTACAACGGCATGGAGCCGTCCGGTGTGCGAGCAGTGGTGGACCTCACGTCCGGCAGCCGCGCCGTGGCATCGGACGATGATCCCGAATTCGCCGCCGCTGCCGTGGCCGAAGACCTGATCGGCACCCCCGTCGCCGTTGAGGGAACCACCCTCCGGCTGTAGGCCGAGGTCGCTAAGACCGGGTTGTTGAGTCGCCTTTTTGGAAGGCTAGATCTTGGGCGCAGGTGATATGGCCGGGTTGCTTGAGGTAGGTGAAAGCAGCAAGATCAGTGATTGAGAAGGACTCTGACGATTTGGTCCACGGTTCGTGCTGTGTCGAGGTCGATTGTGCCGAGTCGTTCGAGGAGTCGTGTTCCGTTTATGGACCGGATCAACTCGCACTGGACGAAACTTGTCTGACGTAGCCCAGTCTGAGCTGTGGCCTGCACTTCGACGTGAAGGGACAGAGAACGCTCAGTCGTCGTGAGCGGGGCGACGATGACCAGCGGGAATCCACTGCCGAAGTAGTCGGGAGGACCGAGCACGAGCGCCGGTCGCACCAAGGCGGGTTCACCGGGATGCGACTCGCCGAAATCGACTGACCACAGTTCGTCAACTGATGCCATCGGAGACCGAGGTTGTTTCTGCTTGGGCGAGGTAGTCGTCCCAAGCCGCGGGATCGCTCTTCAGCGCAGCGAGTTCTTCTTGCACCCGCAGACCGAACCGGAGGCGTTGCAACGCCTCGGCGGCGTCACGGACTGTTTTGGTGAGGGTGTCACCGGTAGCCTCGCTGAGTTCCAGGAGCCGAGCGTGGGTTTCGCGGTCAACCCGGATCGTCGTCGTTTTCATACAATCAGGCTACAATAGTGTCTATATTTCGTCTACACCCTGTCGCAGAACGTTGCGCGACCGGCTTCCGGAGTCCATTTCAGAAGGCTGATAGAGTAGTCTTCCGAAATGGACCTAGATTCGGAAGGCTCGCCGGGACGCGAGGTAGATGCGGAATGGAACGGACGTCTGGTCCGGGCGTGGGTGCCCGCTGTGCTTGCGGAGCGGCGGTTCGATCTGTCGGGATCAACCATCCGGGCGGGAGAGCGGGCGTGTGCGGCACTTCGGTTGTGCGAACTGCGGATGCAGGATCATTGGGAGCCGATGGCCAGGCTGTTGCTGCGGAATGAGGCGATGGCGTCGTCAGGAATTGAGGGGTTGCGTGAGCCGATCGAATCTGTGCTGGTGGCGGCACGAACGGGCGGGGGCGGCAACGCCGGTTGGGTGGCCGACAATCTGGTGGTCATCGACTGGGCGCTCGACACGGCACACGAACCGCTGACAGTGGACACTCTGCACAGTTGGCACCGACAGCTCATGCGGCACGGAATGCTTCCGTCAGAAATGGTCGGAACGTACCGCCCCGCGCTCGGCTGGGTGGGCGGAACCTCGCCTTTGGACGCAGCCTACGTACCTCCGCCACCTTCGGAGATTCCACGATTGACCGACGACCTGATCGCATTCTCCAACAGCGAACCGGAACACCTCGACCCGGTGTCGCACGCAGCGGTCATCCACGCCCAGTTCGAAGCGATCCATCCCTACGGAGACGGCAACGGGCGACTCGGTCGGGTACTCGTCAGCCGGACGTTGCGCCGGAGGGGCGTGACGCCACGCTCCACGGTGCCGATAAGCATGGCTGTCGCCCGCGACCCCGGCGGGTATCTCGCGGGACTCCACCTTTTTGAACAGGGAACCCCCGACCCCTGGATCACTTGGTTTGCGGAGGCCGCTGTGAATGCCGCCCTTACGACCGATCAGATATATGATCGGATCCGAGCACTCATTGATCGATGGGAACAAGCCATCTCCGGTTTCCGAGCCGATCACACCGTGCGGGACCTGCTCGCCCATCTGCCGGCGCAGCCGGTCTTGAGCGCCGCTGACGTGGCCGAGCTGCTCGGAGTAAGCGAACGCAGCGGTCGTAGCGCGTTGACGGCGCTTGCGTCGTGCGGTGTCGTGTCCCGAGTCGACGTCGACAGCAAGGGGTCGGGCCGCAACCGCCATTGGTTCGCTGCCACCGAACTGCTCAACGCATGGAATCCCTGATTGCCGGAGCCGCAGTAGCGACTCGGTGTCACGGCTCACCGCGTTGATCGCCGGTTATGTCGATGATCCCGATGGACGGTCGCACGCCGAACCTCACCTGCGGGGCGGCGCTGCGCTCGCGCCCCACGCCGGTGGACACGTACACCGGTGTTCCGTGCAGTTCATGCAAACCTCCGGCCGCCACATGTCTCGGTACGTCCGATGCGGTGACGAGCGGGCCGATCAACGGGAGGGCGATCTGTCCCCCGTGGGTGTGTCCCGAAACCAACAGATCGACCGGCGTTGACTCGATAAGCCGAATCTCGTCCGGTTGGTGAGCAAGCAGAATTCGCAGGTCGGCTGAACTCTCGGCCAGTTGTTCAGCTCGGAGTTCGGCGGTTCGCTCGTTGCCGAACAGGGTGATTCCGAGCACGCTGACGGTGTTGCCGTTGATCTCCAGTGTCTCGATCTGGTTGTCGAGGACTCTTGCCCCCGTTCCACGCACGATCTTTGCGAGGCCACTGATGTGGTCGGTGTTCCCGCTGACCAACAGGACATTCGGAACTGCGTCGGCGAGCCTCTGGATCGCTTCGTTGAATTCCGGGGTTTTGTCGGCGAACCGGTTGTGATCGATCTGGTACAGGTCGCCGGGAATCAGGACAAGATCGGGCGAGGCGGCGATCAGACGGTCAATTGCGGTGCTCTCGTATGAGCCGATCTCGGTCGTCTGCAGATCGGCGAGCACTCCGATCCGGATGTTCCCGCTGACACTCTCAACCTCCAGCTCGACAAGGTCTGTTCGCAGCCAGAACGGCTCGATGTAGGTGGCATAGATCCCCACAGGAACGGGGAGCAGAGCGAGCACGCAGAGCACCGTGACCATCCGTGTGCGGTTGCGGGCAAAGACCAACACGATCATCCCCGCCAACGGGACTCCCACTGTCAGCATCAGGTAGGCGACGTGGATGCTCGTGAAGACGTCTGCTCTGGCGATGAACATCGCTCCGATATTGAAGAGGAACGTACCGCCGATACCGACACCAAAGGCTGAGGCGGCTATCCGAACGTTCCCGTTGCCTTGCCGGATCAGCGAGACGGCAACGGTGCCCGCCACCGCACCAGTGACCGTCGCAGCAGCGATCGTGTAGTAGTTCAGGAGCATCGGGGAACTGCTTCGCGGCTGCGGTCGGGCCCGTTCGGACGGTGTCGGCTCAGCTGAGGCCGAGTTCGCTGATGCGGTCTAGGACCCGTTGGCGTTCGTCTTCGATGGTGGTGGTGTCACCGTGGCCGGTGTGGACGGTGGTGTCACCGGGGAGGGTCAGCAGGCGGTCGCGGATCGATCTCAGGATCGTCGGTTCGTCGCTGTAGCTGCGTCCGGTGGCTCCGGGACCGCCGCAGAACAACGTGTCGCCCGACATCACCCGCCGAACGTCCACATCGTAGAAGCAGCAGCAACCGGGGGAGTGCCCGGGAGTATGGATGATCCCGAGCGTGTGGCCACCGGCAGCGATCGTCTCCCCCGCCCTCAGAGCGCCGTCGGTCGAGTCTTCGGGGAACACTGCCTCCCAGAGAATCTGATCATCGGGATGCAGCAGAATCGGTGCGTCGACCGCCTCACGCAGAGCCACCGCAGCGTTGATGTGGTCGTTGTGGCCGTGGGTGCATACGATTGCGTTCACCCGGCGGCCGTTGACGGCGTCAACAATCGGTCGATGATCGTGGGCCGCGTCGAAGATCACGACCTCGCGGTCGTCGCCGACCAGCCAGATGTTGTTGGTGACCTCCCATTCGCCTCCGTCGAGAGCGAAAATACCGTCGGTCGTGACGAGTTCGACAGGCATCAGATGATGACCACCGAGCGCAGAACCTCGCCCCGTTCCATCTTGTGGAAGGCCTCTTCCACGCCGTCGAGCGGGATCGTCTCAGACACGAAGCCGTCGAGGTCGAGCCGTCCCTGACGGTAGAGGTCAACGAGCATCGGGAAGTCCCTGCTCGGCAGGCAGTCGCCGTACCAACTCGACTTGAGCGCCCCGCCCCGACCGAAGACCTCCTGCAAGGGGAGTTCGATTCTCATCTCGGGTGTGGGGACACCGACGAGCACGACCGTTCCGGCAAGGTCGCGGGCCTCGAAACACTGCCGGTACACCTCGGGCAGGCCGATGGCGTCGATGGTGACGTCGGCACCGAAACCGCCGGTGTATTCCTGGATCTTCTCGACCGCGTCCTCTTCGCGGGAGTTGATCGTGTGGTTGGCACCGAAACCCTTGGCCAGTTCGAGCTTGCGGTCGTCGATGTCGACGGCGATGATCGTGGATGCGCCAGCCAGCCTCGCGCCGGCGATGGCGGCGTTGCCGACACCCCCGCAACCGAACACCGCCACGCTGTCGCCGCGGCCGACTCCCCCGGTGTTGATGGCCGCGCCGATGCCCGCCATCACCCCGCAGCCCAGCAGCCCCGCCGCCGCGGGGGAGGCCTCAGGATCGACCTTGGTGCACTGACCGGACGCGACGAGGGTCTTCTCGGCGAACGCACCGATACCGAGGGCGGGCGACAGTTCGGTGCCGTCGGTGAGCGTCATCTTCTGTTCGGCGTTGTGCGTGCTGAAACAGAGGTGCGGCCTGCCGCGGTTGCATGACCGGCAGTCGCCGCACACTGCCCGCCAGTTGAGGATCACGAAGTCGCCGGGAGCGACTTCGGTCACCCCATCCCCCACAGATTCGACGATGCCGGAGGCCTCATGGCCGAGCAGGAACGGGAAATCGTCGTTGATGCCGCCCTCGCGATAGTGGAGGTCGGTGTGGCACACCCCGCACGCCTGTATCGCCACGACCGCCTCTGCTGGCCCGGGATCGGGGATCACGATGTCGGTCAACGTGACCGGCTCTCCAACCGCTGCTGAAATTACACCCTTGACCGTTTGTGGCATTGTTCCGTTCTCCCTGTTTCTCGACCGTCCCGAACCCCGACTGTAGCCGCGCCACCCAGATCAGTCGATCCGTGTCTCCCCACGCCCGAAGCATGTCGGTGTCACCTGGCCGTTCCGAGAGATTGATGTCGTGTGCCTCCTCAGAGTCGTGGGCCTCCTCAGAAAGGAAGAGGCCTGGAGTTGAAGCCCCAGCAGGTGACGGTGTTGTCAGTCTTGACCCCACACGAAAGGGCACCGCCAGCAGAGACGGTCTTGAACGCACCGCCGGGCGCGTCAGCTCCAAAGAAACCGTCGCGGCCCCAGCAGGTGACGGTGTTGTCAGTCCTGACCCCACACGCATGCTCGGCACCAGTAGAGACGGTTTTGAACGCACCGCCGGGCGCGTCAGCCCGCCTA